>ODAI011212467.1_pt1 | contig 82181 bp, 72 predicted proteins | sample 1539321 | NCBI WGS metagenome assembly ODAI01 (sample SAMN02144231, study PRJEB22623) | gut metagenome | biome: sheep rumen | host: Ovis aries | place: New Zealand | reverse complement strand
ACAGACGAAACACAGCCTATAACATACACACCCTCAAACGAGAGCTTCAAGCTCACCGATAACTTCGGATGGGGCAGCGCGTATGTTTACGCATGGGACGCTGACGGCAACGCAATCGGCGGCGAGTGGCCCGGCACAGCACAGGCAGAAACAGTAACAAACGGCTACGGCGAGACACAGTTTATCTGCTATGTTCCCGAAGGAGCAGTTGGCGTTATCCTTAGCAACGGCAACGGTGCTCAGACAGAGGACATCACAGACTTTAGCTACGACGGCTACTGGATGGACGGCACAAAGAATGACCTCGGTCATTTCAAGGTAACAGGTTACTACGAGGACGCTCCTATCGAGCCCGTTACAGACGATACAGAGCCTACAGATCCTCCTGTACCCGCAGGTTCATTCCTTCTCACCGATAACTTCGGATGGGGCAGCGCGTACGTTTACGCATGGGACGCTGACGGCAACGCAATCGGCGGCGAGTGGCCCGGCACAGCTCAGGCAGAGACAACAACAAACGAATACGGCGAGACACAGTTCATCTGCCATGTTCCCGAAGGAGCAGTTGGCGTTATCCTCAGCAATGGCAACGGCGCTCAGACAGAAGATATTACAGACTTCACCCACGCAGGCTACTGGATGGACGGCTCTAAGAACGATTTAGGTCATTTCCTTGTAACTGCTTGGGACTAATCGCATAGTTTTATCCGAATAATCAATTAACTCAATCCCCCGTCTTTATGGCGGGGGATATTTTTGCCCGAAACACGAAAAAACCAAGATTTACAGCGATTTTTCCTCTTTTTTTCTAAAAAACACTTTACTTTGTTAATGTGGTAATGTATAATAATGCTTGGTTCGTACAGAACGTATATATTATTTATTAACGGAGGACAACACTATGAAAAAAATCATCGCGCTTTTATTGGCAGTTTTAATGACTGTCGCGGTATTTGCAGGTTGCGGCGGCAACGGCAATGCAAGCAGTTCAAGTAATTCCGACAAGACAGACAGCTCAAGCTCAGAGCAGAAGGCAGACGCTAACAGCGACTGGGGCTATATCCAAAACAAGGGCAGCCTTAAAATCGGTATCACTTACTTTGAACCCATGAACTATATGAAGGACGGCAAGCTCACAGGCTTCGAGACTGAATTTGCCGAGGCAGTTTGCGCAGAGCTCGGCGTAAAGGCAGAGTTCCAGGAGATTGAGTGGGATTCAAAAGAGGTAGAGCTTAACTCCAAGACCATCGACTGCATTTGGAACGGTCTTACAATCACAGACGAGAGAAAAAATAATATGGACATCTCAACTCCTTACATGGCTAACAAGCAGGTTATGATTGTTAAGGCTGAGAACGCCGAGAAGTACGCTACAGCAGAAGGCGTTAAGGGCGCTAAGGTAATTGCCGAGGCAGGCTCCGCAGGTGAGGAAGTTGCAAAGGGCGACGAGTTCTTTAAGGAAGCAAAGTATACACCGGCTGATTCTCAGGCAAAGGCGCTTCTCGAGGTTAAGTCAGGCACATCCGACATCGCAATCATTGACTATGTAATGTCAATCGGCACACTCAAGGCAGGCTCAGACTACGCTGACCTCAAGATTATCGAGTCAAAGAGCTTCTCACCCGAGGAGTACGGCATTGCGTTCAGAAAGAACAGCCCCCAGACTCTTGAAAAGGTAAACGCGGCAATCACAACCCTCGCAAAGAACGGCAAGCTTGCAGAAATCGCTGACAAGTACAGCCTCAAAGAGCAGATTATCGCAAAATAATTTATAATGGAACAATTCTTAAACGTAACCAGCGAGCTCCTTTTGGGCTTTGCCCAAAACTGTGAGATTTTCGGACTGACCTTGCTTTTGGCAATTCCGCTCGGTCTGATAATCTCGATGGGCTCAATGTCAAAATTTTTACCCTTAAAGGGACTTGTAAGAGTAATAGTATGGATAATCCGCGGAACACCGCTCATGCTGCAGCTTTTTGTGGTGTTCTACATTCCCTCGCTCGTTTGGGGAATCTCGTTTGACCGTATGACTGCGGCGATTATCGCGTTTGTTATCAACTACGCGGCGTATTTTTCCGAGATTTTCCGCGGCGGAATCGAGTCAATTCCAAAGGGACAGTACGAAGCCGGTCAGGTGCTCGGCATGAGCAAGTCACAAATCTTCTTCAAGATTGTGCTTATGCAGGTTGTCAAGCGCATTACCGCGCCTATGAGCAACGAGATTATCACCCTCGTAAAGGACACCTCGCTTGCGCGTGTAATTATGGTGCCCGAAATGCTCAAGGCGGCTGAGCGCTTCACAATGACCGGACTTATCTGGCCGCTGTTCTACACCGGAGTTTTCTTCCTTATTTTCAGCGGACTTCTCACCCTTCTGTTCAGATTCATCGAGAAAAAGCTCGATTACTATAAGATATAGGGGGGATAGGTATGTCATTTTTAAAGGTAGAAAATATCAAAAAAAGCTTTGGCAGAACCGAGGTATTAAAGGATATAAGCTTTTCGCTTGAAAAGGGCGAGGTGCTGGCGATTATCGGTTCATCGGGCTCGGGCAAAACAACTCTTTTGCGCTGCCTGAACTTCCTTGAAACCCCTCAGCAGGGCAAGATTACCGTTGACGGCAACTTGCTTTTTGACGGAGATGACGATTCAAAGAAAAGCGAGTCGGCTATTCGCAAAAACAGACTGCACTTTGGAATGGTGTTCCAAAACTTCAATCTCTTCCCTCAGTATAAGGTAATCGAAAACCTCACGCTCGCACCCAAGCTTAAGGCAAAGGAGCAAATCCACCAGAGCGGAGAGTATATGGGCGCGGCAAATATAAAGCAGGCAAATAAGCTTATTGACGAAGAGGCGGAAATGCTGCTCAAAAAGGTCGGACTTTACGAAAAGCGCGACTATTACCCCTGCAATCTCAGCGGCGGACAGCAGCAGCGAGTTGCAATCGCAAGGGCGCTTGCGCTCCATCCCGACATTCTTTGCTTTGACGAGCCGACATCCGCGCTCGATCCCGAGCTCACCGGAGAGGTTCTCAACGTAATCAGGGGACTAAAAAGCTCCGACAGCACAATGATTGTTGTAACTCACGAAATCGGCTTTGCCCACGACGTTGCCGACAAAATTATCTTTATGGATAACGGCTTCATCGAGGAAGAGGGTACGCCCGGTCAGGTTATTGACAATCCGTCAAGCGAGCGTACAAAAGAATTTTTGGCTCGATTTAATCAATTTGGAGACTGATAAAACAGGAGATAACGGAAATTGCTTCCGTTATCTCTTTTTATTTGATAGTAAATTACAACAAATTGTATAAATATAAAAGCAATTTAATTTCTACAAGCAGAAATATAAATAAAACTCTATCAAATAAAAAATTTGTATTGCCCGCTCAGTTGCGCACTGCGTGCGCACGAGCGATGGCTAAAAAAAGCATACGCACATCTGCGTACGCTTTTTTTGATTATCTATTGAAAAAACCATTGAAAAATGATATAATAAATCTAATTATGTAGTATAATTACTATAATTGCGTAAATTTGCAATTTTTGAGCAATATTTATTAAATTCAGGAGGTAATTTTATGGCGGTAAAAGTAACCTTGCTCGCGCACACTCCCAACCCCGAGCAAACCGTGGCAATGGCGGCAAAGCTGTGCTATTCTCCGTCGGATATCGAAAATATCCGCGACGGCTTGACAGAGGAAAAGACAACCTCATTTTTGAATATGCTCACTGATTTAGGCCACGCCAGTCCTACCGAGCACGCTTCGTTCACCTTTGGAATTGAGGGAATTTCACGCGCCTGCTCGCATCAGCTCGTTCGCCACAGAATCGCCTCATACTCGCAGCAGAGCCAGAGGTATGTTGACGGCACGAAGTTCGACTTTGTAACTCCGCCCGAAATTCAAAACAATCCCAAGGCTCTCGCGGCTTACGAAAAGGCGCTTGAAGTTGAAGCGAAGGCTTACAAAGAAATCCGCGACAGCCTTGTTGCGGGATATATCGCAGATTTTCTCGGAGAGGCTCAGCAGGGCAGTGATGAGGAAATTATGGAGAGTTTCAAGCAAACCAACAAAAAGCAGTACTCCGCGTTCATCAAAAAAGCGAACGAGGACGCGAGGTTTATTCTCCCGAACGCCTCGACTACAAAAATTGTCTGCACCTTTAACGCGCGCAGCCTGCACAACTTCTTTGCGCACCGCTGCTGTAACCGCGCACAGTGGGAAATCCGCGAGGTTGCCGAGCAAATGCTGCTCGAATGTCTAAAGGTTGCGCCCACATTGTTTAAGAACTGCGGACCGGGATGTCTGTTCGGACCTTGTCCCGAGGGCAATATGTGCTGCGGCAGACAGAAGGAAATGAGAGAAAAATACGGCAAACAGCCCTAAGAGGTAGTTATGAAAAGCAAGATTATTGTTATTGAAGGGCTTGACGGAAGCGGAAAGGCTACCCAGACCGCTCTGCTCGCCGAAAAGCTCGGCAAAAAAGGCTTAAAGGTTCGCAGGCTTGAATATCCCGATTACGACAGCCCTGCGTCAGCGCTTGTAAAGATGTACCTCGGCGGAGAATTCGGCAGCAAGCCCGAGGACGTTAACGCCTATTGCGCGTCGGCTTTTTATGCCGTTGACCGTGCCGCAAGCTTCTTAAAGGACTGGAAGGACGACTACAAAGACGGAACGCTCTTTTTGTGCGACCGCTACAGCACCTCAAATATAATCTACCAAATGGCAAAGGTTGACGATGATAAGCGCGATGCGTTCATCGACTGGCAGGATGATTTTGAATACGTAAAGCTCGGACTGCCAAAGCCTGACAGGGTAATTTACCTCGACGTATCTCCCGACGTTTCGCAAAGGCTGATGGAAAAGCGCTACGGCGGAGATTTAAGCAAGAAGGATTTGCACGAAAGCAACCTCAGTTTTCTGCTCACCTGCCGCAAAAGCGCGCTTTATGCCGCGGAAAAATGCGGTTGGACGGTAATTGACTGCTGCGAAAACGGCGAAATCAAGCCGATAGAAAAAATATCTGAGGAAATAGAAAAGGCTGTCAGCGATATTTTATGTTAAATTTTAAGCAAATAGAAAAATCCGATATAAAAAAATACAGAGCGTTTTACTCGGACGATGAAATCGGCTGCGAGGCAAATATGGTCAGCGCTTACCTGTGGAACCGCGAGTATCTTATTAAATTCGCCGTGTTCGACGATACTTTAATCAAGGCGTATTTCCGTTCCGACGGCAGGCTGTGGGGCTACTGCTTTCCACACGGCAAAAATGTTAAAGGCGCGTTAAAGGCGATTGCGGAAGACGCAAAGGAAAATGACCGTCAGCCTTATATGGGCTATATGTCGCGCAAAGAACGCGAGGAGTTCGAAAGGCTCTGCACGGGTAAGTTCATTTTTGAGCCGAGCACAACAACTCAGGACTATATTTACCTGACCGAAATGCTCGCTGAGCTTCCCGGCAAAAAGTACCATGCCAAGCGCAACCACATCTCAAAATTCAACCGCACCTTTCCTGACAGCAAAACCGAGCCTGTAACGGCGGAAAACGCCGCCGACGCGCTGAAGGTATCGGAGCTTTGGTGCTTGGAAAATGAGCTCAACCCAAACGAGCACGCCGAATACGCGGTTATAAAAGAGGCGCTGGAGAACTTAAACGAGTTCGAAATGCGCGGATTGATTTTGTATGTTAATCAAACGCCCGTCGCTATGACTTTGGGCTCGGAGATTTCACCGCTCTGCTTCGACGTTAACTTTGAAAAAGCGCTCAGAGACTACGAGGGAAGCTACGCGGTTATCAATAACGAGTTTGCGAAAACCCTTACAAATTACAAATACCTCAACCGCGAGGAGGATATGGGGCTCGAGGGACTGAAAAAATCCAAGCTGTCCTATCATCCCGAGATTATTTACGAAAGATTTGACGGTATTCCAAAATGAATACAGAGCTGAAAATAGCCGGAAAAGAAGATATAAACGAGCTTAAAGCCCTGTGGCTGAGTTGCTTTGACGATTCGCCCGAGGCGGCAGATTTATTCTTTGAAAGAAATAAAAACGCATACCACGCTTACGCCGCGACTGAAAACGGCAAAATTGTCTCCGCACTGTACCTGATTGACTGCTCCCTCGGCGGAGCGCAGGCACATTACCTCTGCGGAGCGGCAACCCTGCCGGATTTTAGAAACCGCGGAATAATGGGCAAGCTGATAGAATATTCATTAAATGACGCGAAAAGCAGGGGAGACCGCTTTTCGGTACTCCTGCCTGCAAGCGGAAAGCTCTACCGCTTTTACGGCAAGCACGGCTACCGCGCCTGCTGTTCGGTAAGGGGAGCGATGGTTCACCGAAACGAGCTCGAACGCGGCTGCGCCGACAGCATACTCATTGGCGACACCGCGGACTTTGAGTATATTCAATACGGCTTTAAGAAGGGCAATTTTCTTTTATGGAATAATGATTACGTCCGCTTCGCTATTGAATATTACGCCTGCTACGGAATAAAAACCGCTTTCAGCAAAAACGCCATGGCGATTTTTGAGGAAGAAAACGGCGTTTGTAATGTTTTTTACTGTGCATATAATGACTTAAAAGAATTAAAAGCGCTTTTGCTGGGCAGCTCCGACTCAGTCAGGTTTGTTGTTTACGGCAAATGCGGCGAGGAATTCTTTGATATTTCTAAAAAAGAAAAATACGGAATGGCAAAGGCGCTTTCAACAACGCCTCTGCCGAAGGACATATACATCGGAATCACACTATCCTAAAATCAGGAGGAAATTATGTTTTATTTGTTTTTAGCCGAAGGCTTTGAAGAGACCGAAGCGCTCGCGTGTCTTGACGTAATGCGCAGAGCAAAGCTCAGGGTTCAGACCGCAGGAGTTACCGGCGAGTTCGTAATCAGCTCGCACGGCGTATGCGTTAAGTCGGACGTCTCCGCGGACGATATCGACTACGGCGAAATCGAGGGAGTGATCCTTCCCGGCGGAATGCCCGGAACGGTTAACCTTGAAAACGACGAAAGAGTTATTAATTGTGTTAAGCGCTGCTATGATGAGGGCAAAATTGTTGCCGCAATCTGCGCCGCACCTTCAATTTTAGGCCATCTCGGAATTTTAGACGGCAAAAAAGCCACCTGCTTCCCTGGCTTTGAAAAGGAGCTCAAGGGCGCAGAGTACACCGCCGCCCACACCGAGACCGACGGCAACGTTATCACCGCAAAGGGCGCAGGCTGCGCGGTAGAATTCGGCCACGCGATTGTCGCAAAGGCGCTTTCGAAGGACGTTGCGGATAAGGTGATTGAGGATATGCAATGCCTCTGATAAACGTCAGACAGCGCAAGCGCGAGCTCAGGGCAAAGTACCGCCGCATAAGGCAGTCAATGCCGCCACAGCTCAAATCATCGCTTGACAGCAGGCTGACAGAGCAAATCTTACAGCTTGACGAATATAAATCCTGCCAAACGCTGTTTGCTTTTGTGTCGGGAGAAATCGAGTGCGACACCTCGGCGGTAATCGACGACGCGCTTAAAAACGGCAAGCGCGTAGCCGTTCCTAAGTGCGGAGAAGTCAGCGGAGAGATGGATTTTTACTACATAAATTCACGCTCCGACTTATCGCGCGGAAAGTTCGGCATATTAGAGCCGGTGCCCGAAAAATGCGAAAGGGCAGAGGACTATTCCTCAGGGCTTTGCCTTGTCCCGGGGCTGTGCTTTGACTATCAGGGCTACAGAATCGGCTTCGGAAAAGGCTACTACGATAGGTTTTTGCAGAGCTTCGGCGGAACAACCGCCGGAATCTGTTACTATAAATGCACACAAAATACCCTCCCAAAGGGAGTATACGACAGACCGGTTGATATCCTCGTAACCGAGAGGTTTGTCAACCGCAATCCGGTAAAGGAATGAGTATATGAGTACAGACAATAATAACCACGGACTTGAAGAACAGCGCCGCAGAAAGGCGGAGAACTTTAAGCTCAATATCCGCGACAATTACGACGACGACGGTTCGTCCTACGCGCCGTCAGAGCCCGAGGAAATCAGCTCCTACAGCGGAGAAGAGGTTAAAGACCAAATCGCGCGCGAGTCTAAAAGGTCGCTCAAAAAGCGTCAAAGGCAAGAAAAGCGCGAGCTCAAGGCGCGTAACAAGCGTAACCGCAGAATTTTCAGAATTGCATGGATAGTTTCGGTGCTGATTATCGCGGTGGCTCTCGGGGCGTTTTTAATCACGGGAATGAACGACCTGCTTGCAATTAACCGCAAGGACGATTCCACTGTAACCGTTCAGGTTCCCAAGGACGCGGACATCGGCACGGTTACCGACGCTCTCAAAAAAGGCGGAGTAATCGGTGAGCCGACCTATTTTAAGCTCTACGCTATGGTGACTAAGAACAACACCTTCTCGCAGGGCACATATGAGCTCAAAAAGAATATGGACTATCAGGCGATTATTACCAACCTGCAGGGAACTTCAAACCGTACTGATACCATTGAGGTAACAATCATCGAGGGACAAAGCGTCCTCGAGATTGCGGACAAGCTTGAAGAGGGCGGAGCGCTCGGCAACAAGGCGGAGTTTTTACAGCTCTGCAATTCTTCAAAGTTCGACAACGATTTCGACTTCTTAAAGAACATCAAAAACCCCGGCGAGCGTTATTACAAGCTCGAAGGCTACCTCTATCCTGATAAATACGAGTTCTATGTAAACGAGGATCCTGCAAGCATTATTTATAAAATTCTCAATAACTACGAGAAGCGTATGGCTGAAAAGCAGGCGTTCGACGGTTATGAAAAGCTCACATCAGTCAATAAAATGCTCGAAAAATCCGACGACGGCTACACGCTTGACGAGATTATGACAATAGCCTCAATCATCCAGGCAGAGGCGGCGGATTCCGACGATATGTACTATATCTCATCAATCCTGCACAACCGCCTTAACGCCGACGACAGCGAGGGTGTATCGTCCCTCGGACTTGACTCGACAAAGTACTACCCCTACCGCAGTCAGGACAAGCTTCCTGCCGAGATTGCGGCGAACTATAAGAGCCGTTACGATACCTACGACAACACCGGACTTCCGCCCGGACCGATTTGTAACCCCGGTATGGAGGCAATCAAGGCGGCGCTCAATCCGTACGATTCAAGCTATTACTACTTCTGCCACGACAGCAACGGCAAGGCGTACTACGCCTCCACTATCGGTGAGCACGAGGCTAATTTGGAGTATATTAAGTGATGAATAAGCCTGAAATTTTATCTCCCGCAGGCGATTTTGAATGTCTGCAAGCCGCGCTTGATTTCGGCGCGGACGCGGTGTTCCTTGCGGGAAAGATGTTCGGAATGAGGTCGTCGTCAAAGAATTTTGACAGGGACGACCTGAAAAAAGCGTGTGATTTAGCCCACTCAATGGGCAAAAAAATCCACGTGACCTGCAATATTCTCCCGAAGAACAGCGAGGTTGAGGCCTTGCCGTCCTTCCTCGAATTTGCTCAGGATATCGGCGTTGACGCGCTGATTATAGCCGACCCCGGCGTGCTCGAAATGGCAAAACGCTACGCGCCGAAGGTTGCAATCCATATTTCAACCCAGGCAGGCGTTACCAACTATGCAACCGCCAACGCGCTGTATAATTTGGGCGCGTCAAGGGTGGTAATGGCAAGGGAGGTTCCGCTTTCCGATATCGCGGAAATCCGCGCAAAAACCCCCAAGGAGCTCGAGATTGAGTGCTTTGTTCACGGCGCGATGTGCGTGTCCTTCTCGGGCAGATGCCTGATATCGAGCTACCTCACGGGCAGGGACGCCAATCACGGCGACTGCGCCCAGCCGTGCCGCTGGAAGTATCATTTGTATGAGGAAAAGCGCGAGGGGCAGTTCTTCCCGGTCGAGGAATTCGACGGCGGAACTTACCTATATAACTCGCGCGATATGTGTATGATAGAGCATATCCCCGAGCTTGTCGCGGCAGGTGTGTCGAGCTTCAAAATCGAGGGCAGGGCAAAGTCGTCCTACTACACGGCGGTTACGACCAACGCCTACCGCCACGCGGTCGATGATTTTTACGCCGAGGGCGAAAACTTCAAGCTAAAGCCGTGGATTAAAGAGGAGCTTGAAAAAATCAGCCACCGCGAGTACAGCACAGGCTTTTACTTCGGCTACGAGCCCGGGCAGACCACCGATAACGGCGGCTATATCCGCCACTACGACGCCGCGGCGTTCTGCGAGAAGAGCATTGACGACACAACATCGGTAATCTCCCAGCGCAACAAATTCTGCGTAGGCGACACGCTCGACATTCTTCCGCCGGGCGGAGTACCGTACAACGTAAAATGCATTTCGCTGACAAACGAGGACGGCGAGCAGGTTGAAAGCGCGCCTCATCCCAAGCAGATACTCACAATGAAATCCGACCTTCCCGTTCCGGCAGGCTCGGTTTTAAGACGCAAACGCGAACAATAAATTCTTTTCGTACGGAAAAATAATATACAAAACATTATAATCATATACTAAGGAGTAATCAAAAATGCAATGGACAGGACTAAACGAGCTTAGAGAAAAATTCCTCGAGTTCTTCGAGTCAAAGGGCTGCCTCAGACTGCCCAGCTTTTCGCTCGTTCCAAAGGACGACAACAGCCTTCTGCTTATCAACAGCGGTATGGCTCCCATGAAAAAGTACTTCACAGGCGAGGTAACTCCTCCGCGCAAGCGCGTTACCACCTGCCAAAAGTGTATCAGAACGCCCGATATCGAGCGCGTAGGTATCACCGCGCGTCACGGCACATTCTTTGAAATGCTCGGCAACTTCTCGTTCGGAGATTATTTTAAGCGCGAGGCTACCGCATGGGCGTGGGAATTCTTCACCAAGGTTCTCGAAATGCCCGAGGACAAGCTCTACGTTTCTATCTATCAGGACGACGACGAAGCCTTTGATATTTGGACAAAGGAAGTCGGCGTTGATCCGTCGCATATGGTTCGCCTCGGCAAAGAGGACAACTTCTGGGAACACGGCTCAGGTCCGTGCGGTCCATGCTCCGAAATTTACTTTGACCGCGGTCCCGAAAAAGGCTGCGGCAAGCCCGACTGCCATGTTGGCTGCGAGTGCGACCGCTTCGTTGAGGTCTGGAACCTCGTATTTACCCAGTTCGACAACGACGGCAAGGGCAACTACACTCCGCTTGAACATCCCAATATCGACACAGGTATGGGACTTGAGCGCTTGGCGTGTGTAATTCAGGGCGTAGATAACCTCTTCCTTGTAGACACCGTTCAGAACATTATGAAGCACATCAGCAAGATTACCGGCGTTAACTACGGCGACGGCGAAAAAAGCGACGTTTCGCTGCGCGTAATCACCGACCATATCCGCAGCACAACCTTTATGATTGGCGACGGCGTTATGCCTTCAAACGAGGGCAAGGGCTACGTTCTGCGCAGACTTCTCAGACGCGCGGCGCGTCACGGCAGACTTCTCGGCTATCACGAGCCGTTCCTCTACAAGGTTTGCGACACCGTAATCAACGAAAACCTCAAAGCGTATCCCGAGCTTGACGAAAAGCGCGAGTTTATCACCAAGGTTATCCGCGTTGAGGAGGAAAGCTTCGCAAAGACCATCGACCAGGGCTTTAAAATGCTCCAGAACATTATGGAGCAGAGCGAGATAAAGACAATCAGCGGCGAGGATGCGTTTAAGCTCAACGACACCTACGGCTTCCCGATTGACCTGACAAGAGAAATCTTGGCTGAAAAGGGAATTGAGGTAGACGTAGAGCGTTTTCAGGAGCTCCTTAAGGAGCAGAAAAAGCGTTCGCGCGACGCCCGTAAAAACGCAGGCGCAGACGCTTGGATCAGCGATTCAACCGACCTTTCGGATGTCGAAAAGACCGAATTTGTCGGCTATACCGACCTTGAGTGCGAGGCAAAGATTGCCGCGATCGTCAAGGACGGCGAGCGTGTAGAAACCGCAGGCGAGGGCGAGAGCGTAGTTCTCGTGCTTGACAAAACTCCGTTCTACGCCGAGAGCGGCGGACAGGTGGGCGACACAGGCGTAATCACCGCCGGCAGCGCTCAGATTGAGGTTGACAACACCACCAAGGACGCCTCGGGCAATATCTATATTCATTCCTGCCTCGTTAAGGACGGCGGAATTACCGTTGGCGAGACCGTAAAAGCGGCGGTTGACAAAAAAAGGCGCGAGAATATTATGCGCAACCACACCGCGGCTCACCTTCTGCAGAGCGCGCTCCGTCAGGTTCTCGGAAACCACGTTCAGCAGGCAGGTCAGCTCGTAACAGACAACTACGTTCGTTTTGACTTCACTCACTTTGAAGCTCTGACAGCCAAGGAGCTTATTGAGGTTCAAGACCTTGTAAATGAAAAAATCTTAGAGGGTATCGAGGTTACAACGCGCGAAATGCCCATTGAAGAGGCCAAAAAGCTCGGCGCAATGGCGCTGTTCGGTGAAAAGTACGGCGACGTTGTCCGCGTAGTAAGCGCAGGCGACTTCTCGGTTGAATTCTGCGGCGGTACTCACGTTAAGAACACCTCAAACCTCGGACTGTTCAGAATTCGTCAGGAAGGCTCGGTAGCCGCAGGCGTAAGAAGAATTGAGGCTCTCACCGGCTACGGCGTGCTCGATTATATCAACAAGCTCAGCGCGGCGCTTATGGGCGCTTCGGGAGCGCTTAAGCTCACAAATCCCAAGGCGATTGTTGAGGGCGCGACAAAGGCGGCTCAGCTTATCAAGGAGCAGCAGCGCGAGATTGCCGACCTCAACTCAAAGCTCGCGGCATATCAGCTCGACGGAATTCTCGAAAACGCCGAGGAAGCCGGTGGCGTAAAAATCGTTACAGGCAGCGTAAAGGGCGCAACAGCCGACGTGCTCCGCGATATGTGCGAAAAGGCGAGGGATAAGGACAGTTCAACGGTAATCGTCCTCGCGGCTGCAAACGAAGGCAAGGTAACCTTTGCGGCGGCTTGCGGCAAGGAGGCAGTAGCCAAAGGCGTGCTCGCAGGCAAGGTTGTTAAGGCAGTAGCTCAGGCTGCGGGCGGCAACGGCGGCGGCAAGCCCGATATGGCAATGGCAGGCGCAAAGGACGTCACAAAAATTTCCGACGCCCTCGCGGTTGTCAAAGAAACCGTACTCGGTATGTTCAAATAAGACTGTAATGAAATTATGACGGCAGGGACGGTTTTGCTTATCCGCCCCTGCTTTGGCAGAAAATTAGTCATATATTGTAAAAATCAACCAAAATGACTAATAATTTCTTGTATAAGAAAACGGAAAAATATTTCGCAAAAGTATTGAAGTTTTGTAATATTTATTGTATAATATTTTTACTGAGATATTATGTTTTCTCGGATAAAGGAACAATTTTAGGAGGAGATTAAAAAATGTTCAAGAAAATAGTTAGCATTGCAATCGCTGCTATGATGGTTGCAAGCACAGCTGCTATTGCTGCTTCCGCGGCTGAGACCGACAGCGCTGCTGTTGCTGCTGCTGAGGATTCTGCTGCAGTTGCTGCTCCCGACGGCGATTCATCTGTAGGCGCTGACGACAGCGGTAGCGCTGCTGTAGGAGCAGGTAACACAATTAACTTCCAGGTTGATACAAATCTCTGGAAGAACTTTAAGAAGGTTTATTGCTATCTTTACGAGCACGGCGGTGACGAAATCATCGTTTGGGGTTCTAACAAGGGCGCTATGTCAGATGACGACAAGGACAACGTATGGACATTTGACCTTGACGCAAAGGGTATTTCGCTTGACAGCGGCAAGCAGTACGGCGTTATTTTCTCAGGTGACTGGGGCGTTCAGACCTGCGACATCATCTTTGATGCCAGCATCGTGGGCGACACAGCTTACCTCACAGGCGATCAGGTAGAGAACAACGTTGACTCTAACAAGAAGAGCTACTATGTAAAGTGGAAGAACGCTGACGCTTCTAAGTATGCACCTCCGCTCTGCATTACATCAATCGGTAACGTAATCGGTGAGGCTCTCTGGGCAGGCACAACAAGATACGATCTGCTCCTTAACTTCATTAAGTCAGACGGCAAAGACGGTCTTGCAAACGCTCTTAAGTTCAACGGTAAAGATGAGCAGCAGACTCTTGACGATACAGCTAAGGCTCTCGGCCTCGGTCAGGACGACATCGAGAAGGCTATCAAGGAGTCCGGTAAGACTGTAAAGTGGGAAAAGACTAAATCTTCCGCTCAGGAAGGCAGCTCATCAGGCGATAGCTCATCATCAAGCGGTGACTCTTCAAGCAACAGCGGCTCAAGCTCAAGCTCGGGCGGTTCAAGCTCAAGCTCAGGCGGTTCTTCATCTTCAGGCTCAAGCTCAGTTAGCTCAGGCCAGGAGACAACCATCTTCTTCGTATTCGGCGGTGTAATGCTCGCAGCTGCAGGCGTTATCTTCCTTGCAAGAAAGAGAAGAGATTTCTAATTAAAGCCTAAACGCTTAAATAAAAAATCAAGGGACGGATATTCCGTCCCTTTTCTTTTTGAAAAATCCCTATTTGTTTTGATAATTTAGTAACGTGTTATAATCAATTTCGAGCACGTAGCAAAGCTTTTCAAGCTTAATCAAATCAGGCTCGGTAACGCCTGTTTCATATTTTGTCAGGGTGGTGCGGTCAATGTTCAGCAGCCTTGCAAGCTCCGCTTGGGTAAAGCCCTTGCTTATTCTTAACAGTCTTAAATTCTCACCGAAAGATGTAGACATAAAACTCTCCAATTAAAAAGTGCGCAGCTCCGAAAAGCTACGCACGAAAAACGCATAGCTCGTTTGCTGCGACACAAAGTTTCTATCCGCACTATGAAAGTATGAGATATTAGAGCATGCATTTTTACCGAGATAAAAATGTATACTTTCATAAGCGGTGTAAATATTTAACTTTATGTCGCAAGATTATTTTATCACATCTCCACCGGGATTTCAAGCAGTTATTAAAAGAGAAAGCTCAGCTATGATTTTATTCATCCCTCAACTTTCAGATAAATAAAAAAGAGATATACCGAAGTATATCTCTTTTTTATATGGTCGGGATGACACCGTATGTATAATAGGGAAGTGCCTACCTCGTTTTATGCGGTGTGTGCACAGCTAAAATGCAGTCGAACGCTCTCCCTAAAAACAGTCCGCAGGACTGTTTTTACCTTCGCTTCGTCGCTTACGCTTGAAGCTCGGCACGGTCGCCTTCAAGTCTTGTCATCCCTCAACTTTCGGATAAATAAAAAAGAGATATACCGAAGTATATCTCTTTTTTATATGGTCGGGATGACAAGACTTGAACTTGCGACTCCACGCCCCCCAGACGTGTGCGCTACCAAACTGCGCTACATCCCGTTGCAACATTATTATTCTATCAAAATATCTGCCGTTTGTCAATAGTAAAATTAAAAAATCCTACACAAATAACAGAATTAACTTATATATACTTTATTGAAAATCTGTCAATTAGCAGAATTTACAAAAACAAAGTATTTTATTGTGCATTACGCAAATTGATAAAAATTTGCCAATTTGGTATGATAAATAAGAAAATGGGAAGTTTCGGCTTTTTGCGCGAAATCGCCCGACAATATTTAGGAGTGAGAAATATGAACAAGAAAATTATCAGCTTTGCGCTTGTAATCTGTTTGCTGATATCCTCGTTTGCGGTGGGCAGCTTTGCCGTTAACGCGGCGAACGACGCTGACAGCGAGCCTGTAGAAGCGGCAGGCAGCCAGGCGGCTCAGAGCAAAATTCAGGGCGCGGCAGTTTTGCACTGCTTTAACTGGTCGTACAACAACATCAAGTCGAACCTCAGCGCCATCAAAAACGCAGGCTATACCGCGGTTCAGACCTCGCCTGTTCAGCCGCCGAAGGACTACAATTCCGGCTGGACGAATACCGACGGTCAGTGGTGGAAGCTTTACCAGCCTGTAGATATTTCTATAGCCAACGGCAACACATGGCTCGGCACAAAGGCGCAGCTTCAGTCGCTTTGCACCGAGGCGGACAAGTACGGCATAAAAGTAATCGTTGACATCGTAGCAAACCATATGGCGGATAACGGCTTAGACCGCAACGGTATGGACAACGTTAACTCTCAGGTCAATTCGACTATCAGGAGCAACTCAAACTACTGGCACCTCGATAACCTCAAAACCGACGACGATAACGACCGCTACAAAATGACCCACGGCTCAATCGGTAACCCCGATCTCAACACCGGCAACACCTACATTCAGAACCGTGTAAAGCAGCTCTGCATTGACTGTATCAACATCGGCGTTGACGGCTTCCGCTTCGACGCGGCAAAGCACATTGAGCTTCCGACCGATCCCAAGGGCGCGAGCAACTTTTGGCCGACGGTTATCAACGGCTCAAAGGGCAGCAGAACCGACCTCTATTATTACGGAGAAATTCTCAACTATCAGGGCACAGACATTGAAAACTACACCGAATATATGAGCGTTACCGACCACTGGTCGGGTGAGCAGGTAATGTACGCCGCGAACAAAAATAACGTTACCAGAATGGCGGACGACCATTACTACAAGGACGCAACTGCCGACAAGAGCGTGCTTTGGTGCGAGTCGCACGATACATATATGGGCAACGAGACCAGGAACGTAAGCGACGCCTCGATTATCAAGGGCTGGGCGATTGTCGGCTCCAGAGCGGACGCGACCTCGCTGTTCTTCGCAAGACCTAACTCGACAATGGGCGCCGCAAGCTCCGATACAACTTGGAAATCAAAGGCTGTCACCGAGGTCAACAAGTTCAAGAACTTCTTTGACGGCCTGGGCGAGTCGGTATCCGCGGAAAACGGCTGCGCATATAACGAGAGAGGCACAACAGGCGTTGTAATCTCACGTCCTGCAGGCGGCGGCTCGGTTTCGCTGACCGCAAAGATGATGGAGGACGGAACCTACAAGGATCAGGTAGGCGGCGGAACCTTCACCGTTTCAAACGGCAAAATCACCGGTACAGTCGGCTCAACAGGCGTAGCGGTTGTTTATAACACCACTCAGAACCCTGTTAAGCCCACCGAAGCTCCCACAACCGAAGCGCCCTCAACCGCTCCGGTTAGCAAGGTGCTTATCGGTGACGTTAACGGTGACGGCATTATCTCGGTTTATGACGCGACTTTAATTCAGCGCCACGCAAGCGAGCTCATTACGCTGACAGGCAATCAGTTCACAGCGGCTGATGCCAGCCGCGACGGCTTGGTTTCGGTTTACGACGCAACAGCAGTCCAGCGCTACGCCGGCGAGTTCACGACAGGAACGGAGCACTGCGGCACGTACGTTTAACAGAAAAACAAGTATTATTTTCAGCCCGGGTTATCCCGGGCTGTTTTGCTACACATAAAGCTACTGTCGGCACTTTTTTGAAAAATTGCCATAATAGCGAGGTTTAGCGCCGTTTATTCGGTAGATATTAATATTGTAATACACGTTTTTTTGTGATAAAATTAATCAGAATGATTTATACTCCTAAAGGAGGCGGAGCTATGAGAAAGCTCGCGCAGAGAACAGAGGCGGTCGTCAGCCTAAGAGCGCTTGAAAAAAACGTGCTCGGAATTCGCAAAAGGCTCGGAAGAGAGGTCGAGATTATGGCGGTTCTTAAGGGCGACGGCTACGGCCACGGAGAAAAGGGAATATACCCCACGCTCAAAAAGTGCGGCATAGAGCGCTACGCCGTCGCGGTGTGGGAGGAAGGCGCTTCGCTCAGAGAAGCAGGCTGTACCGAGCCTATCCTTTTGCTCGGTGACACCTGCGACGGTCAGCTTGAAAACATCATCAAGTTCAATCTCACGCCTGCAATATTTTCCGAGGACACGGCGGACAAGCTGAACACCCTCGCAAAGTGGAGCGGCAACACCGTGCCCGTCCACATCAAGATTGACACGGGTATGAGTCGAATTGGATTTGCCGACAACGAGGAGTCGCTGAGGACAATCAAGCGCATTAACAACCTTTCGAATATAAAAATCACAGGCGCGTTTACCCACTTTTCACGCGCCGACGAAAGCGACGGAAAGTCCGCAAAGGCGCAGTTTGAGCGGTATCTCAACTTTATCGACAAGCTCGAGGACGAGGGAATAAAAATCCCCTGCAAGCACGTTGCGAACAGCCCTGCAATTCTGTTAAGACCTGAAACCCAGCTTGACGCGGTTCGCGCAGGCGACGTGCTTTTCGGTCTTTGCCCGATTGACGAGGAGGACTGGAACCTGATGGAGTTCGAGCAGGTTATGAGCTGGTACACCTACGTCGTTATGGTCAAGGAAGTCCCCAAGGGTACAGAGGTTGGCTACGGCGGAACGTTTGTATGTCCGCGCGATACAAAAATTGCCACCATTCCCGTAGGCTTTGCCGACGGCTACAGCAGAAAGCTCTCGAACAAGGGCAAGGTGCGCATAAACGGCTATGAAGCGCCGATTATCGGCAGGGTTTGTATGGACCAGTTTATGGTTGATGTAACCGACATTCCCGAGGTTAAGCGCGGCGACACCGTCAGCCTGATTGACGACAAGCTCAGCGTGCTGTGGATGGCGGACTTGCTCGACTGCAATGTTGACGAGATTGTGTGCTCGGTATCAAAACGCGTGCCGCGCATTTATGAATATTAACGGAGTAATGAGGAGATAGGATATGGCAAAGGGATATATTTTTAAGATTTTGGCTCACGCGAGCCTCGGCAAGATGTTTGAGGCGGTAAAGACGGTTCACGAGCGCTCGGGAAAGAGCAGAATCGCCACATTTTTCGATATGCTCTACTGCGCAAAAAAGTACGGCGCAGGCTACTATGATTATCAGATTTTCGCCTTTTATAACCTGAGCAAGGAGCAGCGCGCAACCTACGTAACTCGCCTTATCAGCAAGAAGTTCAACACCTTTATGAACGACTACGACTACGCCCATTTTCTCGAAAACAAGGACGAGTTCAACAAGCTCTACAAGGACTACATCGGCCGTGAGTTTGTTCAGCTTCAGGAAGCGAGCAAAGAGGAAGTCGAAAAGTTCTGCTCAAGCCGCGAATACATCTTCTGCAAAATGCAGGATTTGGAGTGCGGTCACGGCTGTGAGCGAATCAAAACAAGCGATTACAAGAGCTTCGACGAGCTCTACAAATATCTTACCGACAAGGGCTTTTGCACGCTCGAGGACAATATTCAGCAGCACGAAGCGCTCTCAAAGCTGTACCCCAACGCGGTTAACAGTATGAGAATTATCACCGTGCTCGACAAAGACGGCGTGCCCCACGTGCTCTACATCGTGCAGAAGATGGGACTCGGCGGCAGTATCATCGATAACAACTGCCTGTTCGCTCCCGTTGATCCCGAGACAGGTAAGATTATGTACCCTGCACATTCGGGCGATACGCTTAAGGGCATTATCTACACCGAACACCCCGACACGCACGTTAAGCTCCAGGGCTACACAATTCCGTATGTCAAAGAGGCTGTGCAGATGGTGCTAAAGGCGGCGACAATCACTCCGCAAATCCGCTATGTGGGCTGGGACGTTGCCACAACTCCCAACGGCCCTGCTATCATCGAGGGTAACACCTACTGTGCTCACGATTTTTGGCAGCTTCCGCCGCACACTCCCGACGGAATCGGTATGCTCCCGAAAATCAAGGAGTATATTCCCGAATTTTTTGAGGGCAAAATTAAATAAGAGTTATAAAAAAGGTGCTGACCGTTATGTGGTCAGCACCTTTAGTGTTTATATCAGTATGTTTTTAATCCTCAGCCATCTCAGCCTTGGCTTTTTCAATTACCTTTTGAGCAACGTTTGCGGGACAATCCTCGTAACGTGCAAAGGTGAACTCGTATGAGCCGCGTCCCTGGGTAATCTGGCGGATAAAGGTCGCAAAGTCGCTCATCTCCGCCATCGGAACCTCAGCCTCTACAACCTGAGTGCCGTTTTCGGCAGGAGCCATACCGAGCACGCGGCCGCGTCTTTTGTTAACCTCGCCCATAACGTCGCCCATGTTGTTGTCGGGCACATATGCCTTAAGGCTGCCGATAGGCTCGAGCAGTGTAGGCATAGCGTTGGGAATACCGTTCTTGTAAGCAAGGCTTGCGGCTGTCTTAAACGACATTTCCGAAGAGTCTACAGGGTGGTATGAGCCGTCGTAAAGCGTAGCCTTAATGCCGACTGTGGGATAACCTGCGAGCACGCCCTTCTTGATTGAGTCGCGCAGACCTTTTTCAACAGCAGGGAAGAAGTTCTTGGGAACAGCGCCGCCTACGACACGCTCTGCAAATTCGAGCGAATCGGTATCGTACGGCTCAAACTCAATCCAAACGTCACCGAACTGTCCGTGACCGCCCGACTGCTTTTTATAACGTCCCTGAGCGGAAACCTTCTTGCGGATAGTCTCGCGGTAAGCAATCTTGGGCTTCTGGAGCGAAGCGGTTACGTTGTACTTGCTCTTTAAGCGCGAGATAACAACGTCAAGGTGTTGTTCTCCGAGACCTGAAACGAGCATTTCGTGAGTCTCGTGGTTCTGCTCAAACTTGATTGTCGGATCCTCGTCGCAAAGCTTCTGAACTGCCTGGGCAACCTTGTCCTCGTCGCCCTTCTTTGCAGGGTAAATCGCCATTGTGTAGGAAGAAACAGGATAGTCAATTCCGTCGAGAACAACCTTTCTGAGCGGTGAGCAGAGTGTGTCGCCTGTCTTGGTTGAAGAAAGCTTCGGAATTGCGCCGATATCGCCTGCGCCGATGTAGCTTGCGTCGGCCTGCTTTTTACCAGTCATGGTGAGAACCTTGGCAATACGCTCGGGAGCGCCGGTGCGCATATTGATAATCTGGGTGTCGGGAGAAATCTTGCCCGATACAACCTTGATAAACGAAAGTCTGCCGATAAACGGGTCAGCAACGGTCTTGAATACGATAGCCGCAGCCGCGCCGTTTTCGTTAACGGCAATTTCAACGGGCTCGCCGTTTACGTCAACGCCGATTTCGTCGCCCTTGTCAGCCGCCGAAGGAGCAAGCCATGTAAGGCTGTTAAGAAGCTGGTCGATAGCAAAGGTGTTGTGAGCGTCGCCGCAGAACACGGGGCAGATTGAGCCGTCCTTAACGCCCTGGCTAACGCCGAGAATAATCTCCTCGGGGGTGAATTCCTCACCCATAATGAACTTGTCGAGCAGCTCCTCGCTTGTCTCGGCAACGGCTTCCTTGATAGCCTCTCTTAAGCCCTCAAGTCTGTCGCCCATATCGGGAAGGGCAGTCTGCTTAACATTGCCCTTTTCATCATATTCATATGCCTTAAAGTCAAACAGATTAACGTAAACATTTGCCTTGCCGTCAACAATGTAGGGAACAACAACGGGGCAGACAGCCGCGCCGAAGGTCGCTTTAAGGCTCTCAAATACGCGGTAGAAACGCGCGTCCTCGTCGCAAAGACCGTTAACAAAGAACACCTTTGTAAGACCTGCTTTTGTAGCGGCTTCAACAGCCTTTTCGGTGCCGACATTTACGCCGTCCTTGCCCGATACAACGATTAACGCCGTGTCGGCTGCGCGCATACCCTCTGCAACTCCGCCTGCAAAGTCAAACAGACCGGGGGTGTCGATGAGGTTGATTTTGGTGTTCTTCCACTCTATAGGAGCAACGGCAGTCATAATAGAAGCGTGGCGCTTTACTTCCTCGGCGTCAAAGTCGAGCGTTGTGTTGCCGTCAGAAACCTTTCCGAGTCTGTCGGTCGCCTTCGCAAGATACAGAATTGACTCGGCAACGGAGGTTTTTCCGCAGCCGCTGTGACCTGCAAGCGCGATGTTAAGAATTTTTTTTGCGTCGTACTGTTTCAAAAGAATAAACTCCCTTCGTTTGGCATTCCCCGAAAGTGAGGGGTCAGCCATATTGTTAATTTCAAAAATATTCAGCATAAGTGTGCAATAACACTTAATAATTATATCATATTTGTACAGAATTAACAACAATTTAAACGCAAAATAAAAAAATTCACCCTTTGCCCAATATGGACAAGGGTGAATTGTGCAATTTGCTTTATTTGCGAAAATATCGGCTTATAATGCACAAATTTTATCATTGGTTTTTGTGCATTATCACCTTAAAGCGTTTTACTTACTTAGAAAGTACCGCGCCCTGAGCTCCCGAAGAAACAAGCTTTTGATAACGCGCGAGGTAGCCTGTGGTAATCTTAGGCTCTCTGGGCTGCCATTTTGCCTTACGCGCGGCAAGCTCCTCGTCGCTGAGCTTAACGTTGATTGTGTTGGCAGGAATATCAATCTCGATGATATCGCCTTCCTTAATCAGCGCAATCGGGCCGCCTACAGCCGCCTCGGGAGATACGTGGCCGATAGAAGCGCCTCTTGTAGCGCCGGAGAAACGTCCGTCGGTAATCAACGCAACGCTGCTGCCGAGACCGCTGCCCATAATCGCAGAGGTGGGGTTGAGCATTTCTCTCATACCCGGACCTCCCTTGGGGCCTTCGTAACGGATAACAACAACATCGCCCTCGTTGATAAGACCGCCGTTGATTGCCGCCATAGCGTCCTCCTCGCAGTCAAATACCCTTGCAGGGCCCGAGTGCTTTAGCATTTCGGGAGCGACAGCCGAGCGCTTAACAACACAGCTGTCGGGAGCGAGGTTGCCCCTGAGCACGGCGATGCCGCCTGTGGGGCTGTAGGGATTGTCAACGGTTCTGATAATCTCGGGATTGCGGTTTACAACGCCCTCAATATTCTCCGCAACGGTCTTGCCGGTGCAGGTGATAAGGTCGGTTTTGAGCAGACCGAGCTTGTTGATTTCGTTCATAACGGCGTAAATGCCGCCTGCCTCGTTGAGGTCCTCCATATATGTTCTGCCTGCCGGAGCAAGGTGGCAGAGGTTGGGTGTATGCGCGCTGATTTCGTTCGCGATGTCAAGGTTGAGGTCGATTCCGCACTCGTGAGCGATGGCAGGGAGGTGGAGCATTGAGTTTGTGCTGCAGCCGAGAGCCATATCCATTGTAAGCGCGTTGCGGAAAGCGTCCTCTGTCATAATGTCGCGCGGCTTGATATCCTTTTCAAGCAGCTCCATAATCTTCATACCTGCGCGCTTAGCAAGCTGAATACGCTCGGAATAAACAGCAGGGATTGTGCCGTTGCCGCGAAGTCCCATACCGAGAACCTCGGTAAGGCAGTTCATCGAGTTTGCGGTGTACATACCCGAGCATGAGCCGCAGGTCGGGCAAACCTTGTTTTCGTACTCCATAAGCTCGTCAAAGGTGATTTTGCCGGAGTTGTAAGAGCCTACAGCCTCAAACATACTGCTCAGGCTGGTCTTTTGACCGCCAACTCTGCCTGCAAGCATCGGGCCGCCGCTGACAAAGATACAGGGAATATTAAGCCTTGCCGCCGCCATAAGAAGTCCGGGGACGTTCTTGTCGCAGTTGGGAACCATAACAAGCGCGTCAAAGGCGTGCGCAAGAGCCATACACTCGGTAGAATCCGCGATAAGGTCGCGTGTTACAAGTGAGTACTTCATACCCTGATGTCCCATGGCGATACCGTCGCAAACGGCGATAGCAGGGAATACAACGGGGTTGCCGCCTGCCATTGCAACGCCTGTCTTAACGGCGTTAACGATTTTGTCTATGTTCATATGACCGGGTACAATCTCGTTATAAGAGCTTACAATACCGATAAGCGGCTTGCCCAGCTCCTCGTCCGTCATACCCAGCGCGTGCAAAAGGGAACGCTGAGGGGCGCATTGTGTGCCCTTCCTTACTGCGTCACTAATCATTGTAATCAATCCTTTCAATTATTATTTTACTTCGTCATAAAAAACATTTAAAAACAGCTCATAAAACTCACCGTCACGAATGTAGTTTTCGGCATAGCTGCCGTTTGCCTTTACATCAACGGGAATGGTTTTTGTGTCTGTTTTAAGATTATCGCCCTTACCGAGAAGCTCGGTAGCGAGGAAGGTCACTCCGTTTAGCGTTATGTTGGTGCAGGAGTAATCCTCAGCGGCGTTGTAAAGCCTTACCGGTGTGGAAAAATCAGATTTAGTCTGAGAAATTGTTTTTTTCATAAATTCCGTCAGATAAATCTTTTGGCGTTCGTTTCTGAGCAGGTTCGCGTTCGGCGTTTCGTGAGAACGGCTCATTACAAAATTACGCGCGTCTGTTCCTTCAAGGTGATACTTTTTACCTTTTTCAAAAATAAGATTGTTATCTCCTTTGTATACATCCTCGGGAGATTTAACGTCAACTCCGCCGATTTCATCATTAACAACGGCAATTCCGCTGATTTCCATTGAGAAAAACGCTTTAATCGGGATGTTGTAGAAAATTCTGCGAACCGAATCAAGGCAATTCAGACAGCTTTCTTTGTCTGTACTGCCGTATGCGTAGGACAAAGCAATCGGAAGCTTCTCAATTCCGGTGTAACCGCCGGTTTTTGAATATACCGAAACATCGGTGATGATGTCTCGCGGAACATTGACAAGCGTTACCTTGTTGTTTTTGGCGTCTACCGAAATTACAATAATAACATCAGACTGGTATTTATTGCCTATTTCGGTTTTTTCTTCCTCATATTCCTTTTTATCTATACCCATAAAGAGCATATTTGTGCAGTAGTCTTTATACTTGTAGGTTTTACCCTTATAGTCTATTGTGTTGCCGTTGTCCTTAATTCGCACGTCAGGGCTTTCGGGCGCGGTAATGGTGTACGAGCTTTCATTAAACTGCTGCCTGCCTGTTCCGCGAAGGTACAGGAGAGTTCCCGTTACAATAAGCGCGAGCGATAAAACGACAGCCCCGAGTGCAATCAAAGCCTTTTTCCAAAGCTTCATTTTCTTTTTGCCGTTCTTTTTGTATGAGGAACGGCGGTGCTTTTTCCGTTTTGAGCCTGAGCCGGATGAACGCCGACGGCGCTTTTTGACGTGCTCACCGATTTTGGTTTCAACTATATTAAGTTCACCGGTTTCATTCCGGGCATTATCGGCAGTATTTATATCCGGAGTGTTTTCCATATTGACCTTCTTTGATATAAATAGATGTTTTTGCGTATATATAATTATTTTATCATTTTATGTGTGCCCTGTCAACAACAGGAGTACACAGAGTAACAGCATTTGCGCAAAAAAAAGGAACGGATAACCGTTCCTTTTTGAATTTGTGGTGTTTAATTATTTCTTATAAATGCTTTTCTTTGCGGCAAACAGCAAGCCGATAAGAGCAACACAAGCAATACCAACGTAAACATAGTTTGTGCCGGTCTTAGGTGACTTTGAGCTGTCATCAATCTTTGTGTCCTTTTTCTCGGTAGTTTCGCTGCTGCCGATTTTCTTGAAGTTCGGTGTAGCCTTAATGTCGCTGCTTACGATTACATCGAGCTCAGCGTCGGTCAGGTTGCCGAGGGGAGTGTAATTGCCTTCGAAGGTCCAGCCTGTAAACTCGAAGCCGTCGTCGGGCTTTGCGTGGAAGTGAACTGTCTGCTTTCCGTCATCGTCAACGGGAGTCTTATAAGTAAAATCATAAGTTCCGCCGTCACCGCCGGGAATAATGGTAATCTGATAATTGGCAACGGTAGCCTTCGGGCTGAGATAATCATTTTCAGCGGCAAATGCAGGGATTGCTGAGAGCGCAATAACAAGCACTGCAACTAATATAGCAAGAGTTCTTTTCATTATTAAAAACCTCCAAATTTAGAATTAACGCAAAGTATATAACTTTACATTGTCTATTTTATCATAGGTTTTAATTTTTGTAAATAATTATTTGAAAAATAATCGTGAAAAGTTGTACAAAATAATACTTGTGTTTTTGTTGAAATAGCGGTGTAAGCAGTGAACTATTACTTTTTATTCTTGTGCTGAATTATAAAGTAAACAATTCCGGCAATTGCGACCACAGCGATAAGCACCGCGAATACCCAAACGGTGACTTTTCCTTCGTTAGCGGTAACAGGGGTTGCGCCGAGCGCAAAGGCGTTCAGACACCCTGCGCCGAATACCGCAAGAACGGTGCTCAGGCTGAGCATAATTCCAATAATCTTTCTCATACTATTCTCCCTTATGGTTCAACGTTTTCTGTAACGGTTTCTGTAACGGTTTCGGTGCTCTCCTCGGGCTCAGGCTCGGGGAGAACAACATTTACGGTGCAGGTTTTGCTGATTCCGTTAAAGGTTGTAACGGTAATTTCAGCCTTACCCTCGGCTTTTGCGGTGATTGTACCCACCTTGCTGCCGCCCGGAACGGAAACAGCCGCTACATCCGTATCGGATGAAACAAATGTGATTTTGCGGCTTGTAGTACCCTCGGGAACAATCGCCTCTAAATCAAAGGTATCGCCCTGAGTGAGGGTGATTTCTTCGTCGCTGAGGTCAAGCTCCCCGGGAGCGTCAAGCACGTTGACGCGCATATAGGTGTAAACGCCGTTGTAAGCCTTGCAGCATACAATCGCGGTTCCGGTCTCAACGCCGGTAACAACGCCGTCCTTTTCGGTGATATCGGCAATTTCGGGCTTGTATGAGTAGTAGCGCACTGAGGTTGTGCCCTGACCGCCGGGGAAGAAGTGGTTAAAGTCAAAGGTTTCGCCCTTGCCGATCGTAATCTCGGTGGTGTTGAGAATCAGCTTTGTAGGCGCGTTCTTGACGGTGATGTTAACCGTTCTGCTCACGCCGTTGCCTGCCTTGACGGTAATCTTTGCGTTACCGCACGCCTTTGCGGTGGAAAGTCCGCCTGCCGCGGCAACGTCAACAACCTTTGCGTTGCTTGTGGAGTAGAGCAGGCTTGTCGTGCCCTGACCGTTTGGCAGCCACGAGTCGAAGTCAAACTTTTCGCCTACGCCCATAACTCTGTCGCCGCTGTTCATAATAACGTCGGTGGCAGGATCCATAACAACCGCCTGCGAAGTAACCTTAACTCCGTTGTAAACCGAGGCGGTGATTGTCGCCGTACCCTTGCCCTTAGCCTTTGCAAGACCGCTGGTTGGGTTAATCTCGCAAACCGACGGGTCGCTTGAAACGTAACTTACAATTCCCGTGCCCTCGCCCTTGAGGAACTTGCAGAAGAACTGGAAGTTTTCGCCTACGCCCATAATTCGCTTAGGCGTGTTGATGAGCAGCTTTGTCGGGGCTTTAACAACGGTAACGCGCGTTGTGGTCTTAACGCCGTTGTAAGCTGTCGCGGTAACGGTGATTGTGCCGGGGGAGACAGCCTTTGTAAGACAGTTGTACTTGCCGACCGTGGCAACCTTCGGGTTGCTGCTGGTGTATGTAATCCACGAGGTCTTTTCGCCTGCCGGAATACTTGCGTTAATATCGTAGCTTTCGCCTACGCCGAGGTAGAAGTTTGTGCGGTTCAGGTAAATCTTCGTAGGCGCTTTGCCGACGGTAACGGTTGCGTCAACGTGAACTCCGTTGAATACGTAAGCCGTAATTTTCGCCGTGCCGACGCCCGTAGCCTTGACTATACCGCCGTTTGCAATAACCGCGCAGACCTTTGGATTGCTCGATTTATAGCCTACGCTTGCGCAGCCCTCGCCCGGCAGGAACGAGGTGTTGAAGTCGTAGGTTTCGCCTATTCCGAGCGTTCGTTGGGTACAGTTGATATTGAGCTTGGTAGGCGCCTTAATAACCTTAACCGTGCAGTACCGCTTTTGATTTCCGCAGGTCGCGGTGATTGTAGCAGTACCGACCTTGTTGGTGTAGATTTTGCCGTTTTTAGCGTATGCAACATTAGAGTTGCTCGATGTATAAACAGGGGTGTAGCGCTTGTCGTAGGATGTCGCGAACAGTGTGCCGACCTCGCCCGCGCCGTATGTAGCAGAGCTGCGGTTGAGGGTGAATGGAATGGTGGTTCTCGCCTTTAATACAACAAAGAAGGTTACAGGTCTGCCTGCGCCGCGGATTTCGGTAATATGGTTTTCGGGGGTAGTTGAGTGCCAGAATACGTCGGAATGGCCGTTGCCGTAGTAAATTCCGATGTGATTGTAGCCGCTGCCGTAGTACTCGGAGTCGGTTACAAACTGCCAGATGATGTCGCCCTTTTCGAGCAGACCTGAGTTGAGCATTGTCGCCTTGTTATCAAAGTAGTAGCGGCTTATTCTGTAGTCGCGGTATAGAGTTACCCAGCCGGTCTCGGCAGGGACAAGGTATTTTTTGCTCGAAACGCTCTGCAATACGTGCCAAACAAAGCCTGTGCAGTTTGTAACAGGCTCGGTTGTCGGCAGACCGTAGTTGCCGGTTGCGTATCGGCTGCTCTGATCGCCGTTGGGCATACGGTAGTCGCCGTCGTTGTCAAACGGAGTGCCGAGGTAGTAGTTGGGATATTTACCGTTGTGGTCGCGGTCCTTAAGCCACTGCTGATAGGTGTTGTAGTTAATTCCGAGAACATCGCAAAAGCTGTTGTAGCCCTTGTGCAGGGTGTTTACAACATTGTCCGAGGTAACCGGAACATAGCCCGAGGCAACGGTGACGGTGCAGGTCGCCTTGTGGCCCGATACGGTGTCCTGAGCGTAAATTGTGGTGCTTCCCGTTCCGACAGCGGTTAAAAATCCGCCGCCGCGCTCAATTTTCGCGATATTTGAATTGTTGGTGTAGTAAGCGACCTTGTTTGTTGACGAGCCGTCGGTATAAAACGAGTTGATGTCAACAGTGTCGCCTACGCTGATAAACAGCGATTTTGCGCTTAAATAGAGCGATTTTGTAGCCGCCTTGTAGGTCGAAATCGCGACAATCGCGATTGAGGCTACAAGCAATACCGCAACCGCTATTGCGGTAATTCTTACAACAACTTTTTTCATATAATGCACCCCTGATTTTATTATAGAATATATCAATGTAATTTTACCATATGTTGTGTCTTATTTCAACAAAATTACAGAGATGTAACAATATATGCGAATAAAGAAATAAAGACGGAGCGAACCTTTCAGTCCGCTCCGAATATAACTGTTATTCTTCAAAAAGAGGTGTGGAGAAGTACCTTTCCGCGGTGTCGGGAAGGACGGTGACAACGGTTTTTCCCTTGCCGAGCTTTTTGGCAAGCTTAAGCGCCGCCGCAACGTTTGTTCCGCTCGAAATTCCGCACATCAAGCCTTCCTCACGCGCAAGGCGCTTTGCGGTGTTGAGCGCTTCCTCGTCGGTAACAACGTAGATTTCGTCGTAAATTTCGCGGTTCAAAATGTCGGGAATAATGCCGTCACCGATACCCATCTGCAGGTGAGTTCCGATTGTGCCGCCTGCCAAAATCGCGGCGTTTTCGGGCTCAACCGCCCAAATTTCAATGTCGGGATACTGCGCCTTTAGCACCTCACCGATACCCGTAATCGTTCCGCCTGTGCCGATACCGGAGCAAAAGCCGTCAATCGGGCCTGCGCACTGCTGCATAATCTCAAGCGCAGTGTAGCGCTTATGAGCCTTTACGTTATTTATGTTGGCAAACTGCTGGGGAACAAACACCTTGTCGCTTTTTTCCTTCATTTTAAGCGCCATTTGCAGGCACTCGTCAATGCACGCGCCGATATCGCCTGCGTCGTGAATAAGCTTAACCTCAGCGCCGTAGTGGCGGATAAGCTTGCGCCTTTCCTCGCTCACCGAGTCGGGCATAATGATAATGGTGCGGTAGCCCTTAACCGCGCCGACAAGCGCAAGTCCGATACCCTGGTTTCCGCTGGTGGGTTCTACGATAATGCTGTCCTTGTCAATCAAGCCCTCTTTTTCAGCCTGCTCAATCATATTCAGCGCTGTGCGCGTCTTGATTGAACCGCCAACGTTGAGCGCCTCGAACTTTACGAGGATGTCTGCGCTGTCGGGCTCGGGCATACGGTTTAATTTGATAAGAGGCGTTTGTCCAATCGCCTCGAGTACGTTGTTGTAAATCATCGTTCAATACCTTTCAAAATTAATACATCCTTTTAATTATACTCGAAATCTACGCCGAATTAAATATACACATTGACTAAAATAGACATCAAAAAAATGTATGATAATTACAAATCGCTTTTAAATACAAAAGCGCGCCCCCGAAGGACGCGCTGAATTTTCAATTAGTTAAGCTTGTTTCCGCATTTGGTGCAGAAATTGCTTCCAACCGTTACGGGAGCTCCGCACTTTGTGCAAAACCTTGGCTGTGCCTGCTGAGGGGGAGCAGGCTGCGGCGGCATTTGCTGTACAGGCTGCTGCTGCGGCGGCATTTGCTGAGGGAGAACGCCCGACGGAGTTCTGCTCTCATAATCCAAAAACTGCTCAACAGGGAGTTGAATTAACGCGCCCTTTACATTAAGCAGTCCGTCAACATATGCAGTGTAGTCCTGAGCGTGTTTTTGATACCTTGCGCCGAACGCCTGAATAATAGTGTATCTCAGGTTAACCGCTATGCCGTTTTGGTAGGGCATAAAGTGAGCGGTAATCGAACCGCCGTTCATATTGTACTTAAAGGAATAGTTGAGCCCAAACTGCAAGGTCTTGAACGGATCCGCCTTGCAGTCCTTGCCGAACCTCTGATTTGCCGCGTTATAAAAAGCGTCATAAACAAGCTTCATCGGTGCGGGATAAAAGTAAACTAAATCTCTTCTCATAATAACCTCCTGAAAAATCTATTTTGCAACTACAATCGTGAGCATTACAAGGTCGTCATTGCTATAATTATATCATTTCAGCCTGATTTTGTCTATACCCCAAATAAAACAGGCAACCTCATATAAGGCTGCCTGCGATTGCCATAATAGTAAATGCGATAAATCAGAATTTGTCATACAGTAAGCTCTATTTGATTGCCTTCTATAGCAATAATACAACTCTCATAATATCCATCTCCCGTTGTACGAGGACCGCTTAACACTTCAAATCCATCATCTCTTAGTATAGTTGTTAATTCATCTACCTTCTCCGCACTCCCAACACTAAAAGCAACGTGAATAAAACCTGTGCGATTAATGTCTTTTTCCATATTTTTCATCTCTGGTTTATTCATAATCTCCAGCCTTGCACCATCATCAAATGAAATGAAGTACGAACGAAATTCTGTTTTTTTATTGTGATACACATTGTTTGCTTTTCCACCCAGATAATTGATGAAAAAATCTTTGGCAGATTCCAAATCACTTACATACATTGCTATGTGTTCTATTTTCATATGTTCACCTCTGCAAATCTCGATTTATCTTGCTATAATTATATCATTTCAGTCTGATTTTGTCTATCCGTCAAACAAAAAAGACCTTGATGAAAACGAATCCATCAAGGTCAAAGTTTGTAAAATATGCGATAGATTTTGCTCTGCACAACTTTCTGCACCGTTTGGCGTAAGTTTGGCGTAAATGGCGTAAATCCGAGACGTCGCAACTCTCGAAACCCGCATAAACACTGGGGTTTTGGGGTGTTACTTATCTAAGGATTTCATTGTTGGGAAGAGCAATACGTCCCTGATAGCGGCGGAGTCGGTGAGCAGCATTGTGAGTCTGTCGATTCCGTAGCCTATGCCGCCTGTGGGGGGCATACCGATTTCGAGGGCGTTAAGGAAGTCCTCGTCGGTGGTGTTGGCTTCCTCGTCGCCTTGGGCAAGAGCTTCCTCCTGCGCCTTGAACCTCTCGCGCTGGTCGATCGGATCGTTAAGCTCGGAGTAAGCGTTGCACATCTCCCAGCCGTTGATGAACATTTCAAAACGCTCAACATAGTCCGGATTGTCGGGCTTTTTCTTTGTCAGGGGAGAAATCTCAATCGGATGATCCATAACAAAGGTCGGCTGGATCATATGCTCCTCGGCAAATTCCTCAAAGAACAGGCTGAGGATATCGCCCTTCTTGTGTCTGTCCTCAAACTCAACGTGGTGCTCCTTGGCGACAGCCTTTGCTTCCTCGTCGGAGTGAATTTCGTTAAAGTCAACGCCTGCGTACTTTTTAACCGCGTCGAGCATTGTAATGCGCTCAAACGGCTTGCCGAGGTCAATCTCGGTTCCGTTGTAGGTTATAAGGGTAGTGCCGAGCACTTCCTGTGCAACGTGGCGGAAAAGGTTTTCGGTCAAGTCCATCATACCGTTGTAGTCGGTGTACGCCTGATAAAGCTCCATAAGCGTAAACTCGGGGTTGTGTCTGGTGTCAACGCCCTCGTTGCGGAAAACTCTGCCGATTTCGTATACCTTTTCAAGTCCGCCGACAATAAGTCTTTTAAGGTAAAGCTCAAGCGAAATTCTGAGCTTTAAGTCCTCGTCAAGCGCGTTGAAGTGCGTCATAAACGGTCTCGCCGCGGCGCCGCCGGCGTTTGAAACGAGCATGGGGGTTTCAACCTCCATAAAGCCCTGATCGTCAAGGTAGCGGCGGATTGAGCTGATAATCTGCGAACGCTTGATGAAGGTGTCCTTAACCTCGGGGTTCATAATCAAATCAACATAGCGCTGACGGTATCTGAGGTCGGTGTTTGTAAGTCCGTGATACTTCTCGGGAAGGGGCTTAAGCGACTTTGAAAGGAGCCTTACAGCGGTTGCGTGAACCGAGATTTCGCCCATCTTGGTCTTGAAAACAAAGCCCTTGACCTCAACGATATCACCGATATCCCACTTTTTGAGGAAGCCGTACTCCTCCTCACCGAGGTCGTCAAACTTGGCAAAAATCTGAATTTTGCCCGACTTATCGTGCAAATCGAGGAACGAAACCTTACCCTTGCCGCGCTTAGACATAATTCTGCCTGCAACGCAAACGTTCTTGTTCTCGTATTCCTCAAAGTTATTCTTGATAGTTTCGGTAAGGCAGTCGCGGTCGCTTGTGGTGATTACAAACGGATCTCTGCCTGCCTCGCGGAGCGCGTTAAGCTTGTCGTATCTGACCTGAATAACGTCGCTTGTATTAGCCTGATTCGGCTTGTTATCCATAAAAATACTTCCTTTCTGTACAAGTTAAGAATTCACTTCGTGAATGTTAAGAGCATGCTGCGCAAGCGTTAAGAATTTGCTTCGCAAATGTGAAGATTGCTTTGCAAATTATAAACTGCTCACGACGAAGCTTCTTAACTTGTGCGATAGCGCAATCTTAACGGCGATAGCCTCTTAACTTGGACGCAGTCCAATCTTCACTTATTTGCTGATTTCCAAAACCTTTACGGTGATTACTCCGCCGGGAGTTTCTACCTCGGCAACATCGCCAACGCTTTTGCCCATAAGAGCCGCGCCGATGGGGGACTCGTCCGAAATTTTGCCCTGAGCGGGGTCAGCCTCGTTAGAGCCCGAGCCTACGATTGTGTACTCAGCCTGCATACCGCTCTCGAGAATTTCAATCTTAACCTTTGATGTGAGGTGAACGTTCTCGTTAGAGGTCTCGCTCTCGTCGATGATAACGGCGGTTTTGAGGATGGACTCGATTGTAGTAATTCTCGCCTCCAAAATCGCCTGCTCGTTTTTAGCGTCGTCATATTCGCTGTTCTCGCTGAGGTCACCGAACGAACGGGCAACTTTGATTTTCTCGGCAATTTCTTTACGTTTAACGTTAATAAGCTCCGAAAGCTCGTTCTCAAGCTTTTTATGGCTCTCAATAGTAAGCATAGTAGGTTTTTGTGCCATGGTAAATTCCTCCTAAATTTTCTTGAAATTGATTATTGTGCATACTTAGTTATTATAGGCTTTTTTAGCGCTGATGTCAAGGATTTTGGCACAGTGTTTTAGAGTTTAGAGTTCAGAGTTCAGAGTTTAATATTACTAACCTATCCTTTACACCGTAGGGGCGGACCCGTGTGTCCGCCCGGGAAACGTGAACCGTGTTAATCACACAATCCGTTTTATTCGCGATAAACGAACGTATAATTCAGCACACAAAACGTTTATATATATCAAATGATTTGTTCCTGTCCTGCGGGCGGACACACGGGTCCGCCCCTACGATTATAAACATACATTTCCGCTAAATTTTCTCCGCAAGCGATTTTACCGTTTGACCGCCCGTTTCTCCGTAGCAGCTCAGCGGCACAAGGCTTCCGAGCTGATAAAAGCCGCAGAGCGTGTACAGCGCCGAGCCGAAGTATTCCGCGCTCAGTCCGTCGGGCTTCAGCTTTTCAAATACCTCGGGCAGGGTTACGGCGTAGCTGTGATAAATCTCCCCAAACAGCCGAACATAAGGCTTGCCTGCGGTCAGCAGGACAGCATTTTTCTTTATTGGAATATAAGCGCAGATTTTTGTAGGAGCGACGACAAAATCGCAGTTTAAAAGCTCGCTTGTCCTGCGCGTTATCACGGCGGACGCTCCCAGCTCAGACAGCGCCATCCTGCGAATTCTGTCGTAGGGGAGAAGGTCGAAGGTCACGGCGACGGGATTTCGGCAGAGCTTAAGCGCCTCAAACAAAAGGTCGGGCGAGTGCGCCTCGGGGTCGAAAATCCCAAGCTTTAAGTCAAGCGGATTTTTAATTTTCCTCAGCACGCCGAGCGCCATATTTACGCAAAGCCGTTCTGAAAAATTGTTCGAGCAAAACCGCGTCAAGCCCTCGGGCATGGCGACGCTTTCATCCGCGAGAATAATTTTTTCGCCGCCGAGAGCGCGCAAAAGCTTGCTTGGTTTGAGCTTACCGCTCCTGTTGTAGTATGTAAGCTGATTAACCTCAACACCGCCGCCGCGGACAACAGCCGACTTTACTTTATCTCCGCGGATACTGTTGAATATTTTGATAAATTTATTTTTATTGTCAAACGGAATGACGTTTAGTGAAGTGAGCAAAAAATCCCTCCCGTAATAGATATGACGGAAGGGATTATAAATATGAAATTAAGCTTTGGCAAATTGACTGTTATACAGCTCGGCGTAAAAACCGTCCTTTTCGAGCAGCTCGTCGTGCCTGCCCTGCTCGACGATATTGCCGTCGCGCATAACCAAAATAACGTCGCTGTCCTTGATTGTGGACAGGCGGTGGGCGACAACAAAGCTTGTCTTGCCCTTCATCATCTCGGCAAACGCCTTTTGAACGCGGATTTCGGTCAGGGTGTCAATCGAGCTCGTCGCCTCGTCCAAAATCAGCACGCTTGGGTTAGTCAGCATTGCCCTCGCAATGCACAAAAGCTGGCGCTGTCCAACGCTGAGGTTGCTGCCTTCCTCACCGATAACCGTGTTGTAGCCCTGCGGCATACGGCGGATAAAGCTGTGCGCGTGGGCGGATTTTGCCGCGGCGATAACCTGTTCGTCGGTCGCATTTTCCGCACCGTAACGCAGGTTTTCCATAATCGTGCCGCTGAACAGCTTGCTGTCCTGCAAGACCATTCCAAAGCAGCCGCGCAGCTCGTCGCGTTTCATAAGGGCGATATCCTTGCCGTCGAGGTAGATTTTGCCGCTGTTCACCTCGTAAAACCGCATAAGCAGGTTGATAAGCGTGGTTTTTCCGCAGCCCGTCGGGCCGACAATCGCCACGTGACTGCCGCTTTTTACATCGAGTGAAAAGTTTTTGATAAGCGGCTTGTCGGGGGTGTATGAAAAGCTTATATCGTCAAATTTAACGTTGCCCTTGCACGGCTCGGGAGCGGAATTTGCCCTGCTGTCGTCGGGCTCGCTCTGCGCGTCGAGCACCTCAAAAACTCTGTCGGAAGCGGCAAAGGCGGTTTGCAATTGAGTGAGCACGCCCGTGACCTCGTTAAACGGCTTGGTGTACTGGTTGGCGTAGGTTAGGAAAGCCGAAAGCTGACCGACCGTCAGTCCGCCCGAGATTGCCGAAACCGCGCCGAAAATACCCACGGCGGCGTAAACCATAGCGTTGACAAACCTCGTCGTCGGGTTGGCAAGAGCGCCTGCAAACTGCGCCTTAAAGCCCGACACAAAGAGCTTTTTGTTGAGCTTGTCAAAGCCCGCGCAGGCTTCGTCCTCGTACGAAAAAGCCTTTACAAGCTGCTGATTGCCGACGTGCTCGTTGACGTATGCGGAAATCTCGCCGTTTAAGAGCTGCTGTTCGGTAAAGCGGCGGTGCATAAGCTTGCCGATAAACGTCGCCGCGAACAGCGATAGCGGAGTTAAAACCACAACCGCAAGGGCAATCCAAGCGTCAATGCTCACCATGAAAATCAGCGTTCCGATGATGGTCACAACGCCCGAGAAAAGCTGTAAAAATATCTGGGTAAGTCCGTCGCCCACGGCGTCAATGTCGTTTATCACTCGGCTGATAAGGTCGCCGTGAGGGTTCGAGTCGATGTAGGAGAGGGGCACGGAGTTGATTTTTCTGAAAATATCGCGTCGCAAATCCCTGACAGCGCGGAAGCTGATTGTGTTAATCAGCTGAGTCATCAGCCATTGGAACACACTCACGCCGAGCAGCGAAGCGCCGATAAGCGCAATCGTTTTCGCAACTTCGGCAAAGTTTACGTTGCCCTCAGCGATAATGTTATCAATCGCGCTGCCGACAAGTACGGGTATCAAAAGCGTGAGCGATACACTGATGACCGCGAATAAAAGCGAGAGCAAAAGTAAGCCGTAGTACGGGCGCATACGGCGGATAACTCTCATAAACGAGGAAGCGTTTTTCATCATTTTTGCGCCTCCTTTTCGTGCTGCTGAGATAGGTAAATCTCGCGGTAGGTGCGGCAGCTTTCAAACAATTCGTCGTGAGTTCCCGCGCCTGCCAGTTCGCCGTCGCTGAGCACCAAAATTAAATCGGCGTTTTTAATTGTAGAGCACCGCTGGGTGACAATCAACACTGTGGAATCGCCCTTGCTCTGTGCAAGAGCCTGCCGCAGAGCTGCGTCGGTCGCAAAGTCGAGAGCCGAAAAGCTGTCGTCCAAAATCAAAAGCTTCGGCTTGCCGACAATCGCCCTCGCAATGCAAAGCCTTTGGCGCTGACCGCCGCTGAAATTCCTGCCGCCCTGCTCAACCCTGCTGTCAAGTCCCTGCGGGGTCTTAGAGACAAAATCATACGCCTGAGCGGTTTTAAGCGCTTCCCAAAGCTCATTATCGTCAGCGCCCTGAGAGCGCCACTTTAGGTTGTCGCGGATAGTTCCGCTGAACAGCACGCTCTTTTGGGGAACAATGCCGATTTGCTCCCTGAGCTGTTCAAACGGATACTCGCGCACATCAACGCCGTCAACCTCGACCGCGCCGCTTTTAACGTCGTAAAACCTCGGAATAAGGCTGATAAGCGTACTTTTGCCGCAGCCGGTCGTGCCGATAATTCCCACGGTTTGACCGCGTTTAATCTTAAAGCTAATGTCCGTCAGCTCGTCGTCGCCGCCGGGATAGCTGAAGCTTACATTTTTGAATTCTATTTTGGGGCTATTTTCTTTTACAGAAATATAATCCTTCGTTTTCTCTTTAACGGAAGGCTCGGTTTCGAGCACCTCATTAATCCTCGCCGCCGAAGCGCTGCCCTGAGTCATCAGCAAAACAAGGTTCGCGACAACAATCATCGCGAGCAAAATCTGCGTCATATAGCTGACGAGTGCCACGATATCGCCGGTGCTCATCTCACCGACATTTACGTTGACCGCGCCGAACCAGATAATCAGGATAATCGCGATATTAGTGACGGCGTAGGTGACGGGGTTGAGCAGCGCAGAAATCCTGCTCACCCTGATTGAAGCCTTCGCCAAATCCTCGGTGGCAATGTCTACGCGCTCACACTCGCTTTTCTGCCGCGAGAACGCCCTGATAACCCTGTTGCCCGATAAATTCTCGCGCGTGAGCAGACCGATACCGTCGAGCTTTTTCTGAATTGCGCCGAACATCGGTATGGTCTTTGTCATCACAAGGTACAGCGTAAGACCAATCAGCACAGCCGCGCCGAAGAAGATTAGCGAAAGCTTTAGATTAATAGTCATCGCCATAACGAGCGAGCCGATAATAATAAACGGCGCGCGCGTGAGCAGTCGGATAATCATTGCGATATTTTGTTGAACGCGGTTTGTGTCGTTCGTAATTCTCGTGATAAGCGAGGGAGTTGTCAGCCTGTCAATTTCCGAGTGGGAGAGCGAGTTGATGTGCTCAAACAGCGCGCGGCGGATTTTTGTGCCTGCGCCCTGGGACGCCTTGCTCGCAAAATACTGGCAGAACAAAGCGCTTGTCAGTCCCGTTGCGGCGAGCCCGACAAGTACAAATCCCATCCTTATAACATAGCCCTTGTCGTGCAGCTGATTTATCCCGACGTCAATAATGTTCGCCATAACCAGCGGAACAAACAGCTCGAGTATAGCCTCGAACAGCTTGCACAACGGACCGATAATACATTCTTTTTTATAGTCAGCCAAAAATCTTCTGAGCTTAAACATTTTTTCATTCCTAAACAATTTTACTACGGTTATTATACATCAAAAAAAGAAATTTTTAAATTATTTTTTAAAAATTGCATAAAACACTGCAATTTTTCCCGATTTGGGAGCATAAGTGAAAGGCCTTTTAAATTTATGTAACCAAGGAGATAAAATGAATACAAAAAATATTGGCTTTGTAATTGAGCCGCGAGAAATAATGAATAACGAATGGTACACCGAGCCGAACACAATGCACCTTTACCGCCATTGCCGCCTGAGGGCAAATTACTCCGATACAAAGTGGAGAGGCATTGAGCTTAAAAGAGGTCAGTTTGTGACGAGCATTAATACTCTTTCCGAGGAAACAGGGTTAAGCGTTCGCCAGGTCAGAACCGCGATTGACAAGCTTGTCGAGACAGGCTATCTGTCGAATAAATCAAGCAGCAAAAACCGCATAATAACGGTATTGAACTATGATAGTGAACAGCAAAATGACAAGCTGATTGACAAGCAAATTGACAAGCAGACTGACAATCCCACGGCAAACGAACAGCAATCTGACGACAGGCAGTTGACAACAGATAACAATAAAAACAAAGAAAACAAAAATAACAAGTATAATTATAATCGTCGCGAATCGAAATCGAGAAGAAATTGCAGCTATGATTTGAAAGATGTTATGAAGTTTGATACCTTGGATTTTATGGACGAAGAAGGTTGGGAGGAAAAGGCATTCGGAATAAAAAGGTGATTTTGTTTGTCTCTGCAAAGCTTATAAGTTGATTTGTAGGGGCGGCCTTTACGGTATTAATCGAGTGTTTACTTATTTAGGCTATAAAATAAACAGGGCGGACAAACCGTCCGCCCTAAAGCTTAACTTAAATTAAATTATAATCGACTTTCCGCTCATTTCTTCGGGTTGGTCGAGGTTCATAATCTTGAGCATTGTCGGCGCGATATCAGCCAAAACACCGCCCTCGCGGAGCTTGCAGTCGTAACCGATTACGCAGAAGGGAACGGGGTTGGTGGTGTGAGCCGTGAAGGGCTCGCCGTCCTCGTCAATCATCTTGTCGGCGTTGCCGTGGTCAGCGGTTATAATAGCCGCGCCGCCCTGTGCGAGCACAGCGTCAATAACCTTGCCTACGCAGGTATCGACCGCCTCAACCGCCTTAACAGCCGCCTCGAATACACCTGTATGACCTACCATATCGCAGTTTGCGAAGTTGAGCACTATCATATCGTACTTGCCGCTCTCAATCGCGGGAATGAGCTTGTCGGTAACCTCATAAGCGCTCATCTCGGGCTGCAAATCGTATGTAGCGACCGAGGGAGATTTAACGAGAATTCTGTCCTCGCCGTCGTACTGCTTCTCAACGCCTCCGTTGAAGAAGAAGGTTACGTGAGCGTACTTCTCGGTCTCGGCAATTCTGAGCTGCTTCATACCGAGTGAGCTGATGTATTCGCCCATGGTGTTAACCAAGGTCTGCGGCTTAAACGCAACCTCAACATTCGGCATTGTAGCGTCGTACTGCGTCATACATACATAGTACAGGGGGAACATACCGTTTCTTCTCTCGAAGCCGTTAAAGTCGGGGTCAACAAGAGTTCTGGTGATTTCACGCGCTCTGTCGGGGCGGAAGTTGTAGAAAATAACGCTGTCGTCAGCCTCGAGCGCCTTGCCGCCCTTGATAACGGCAGGGATTACAAACTCATCGGTAACGCCGTCCTCGTAGCTCTTTTTAACCGCGCAAACGGGGCACTCAGCCTCCACGCCCTCGCGGTAAACGATAGCGGCATACGCCTTTTCTACGCGCTCCCAGCGGTTATCTCTGTCCATCGCGTAGTAACGTCCCATAACGGTAGCAATTTTGCCCACGCCGATTTCGTCGAGCTTGGCCATACATTCCTCGATGTAGCCTGCCGCCGATGAGGGCGGAACGTCACGTCCGTCGAGGAAAGCGTGAATATAAACGTCCTTAAGACCTTTCTTTTTGGCGAGTTCCAAAATGCCGTAGAGGTGAGTCATATGGCTGTGAACGCCGCCGGGGGAGAGCAAGCCCATAAGGTGGAGCGCAGTGCCCTTGTTCAGGGCGTTGTCCATAGCGGCAACGATGGCCTCGTTGTCCTTAAGCTTGTCCTCGTTTATTGTTTTGGTAATTCTTGTGAGCTCCTGATAAACGATTCTGCCCGCGCCGATGTTGGTGTGACCAACCTCGCTGTTACCCATCTGACCGTCGGGCAGACCAACGTCCATACCCGAAGCGCCGATCTGGGTGAGCGGATTCTCGGCAAAGAGCTTGTCGATGTTCGGGGTGTTTGCGGCAAGAATGGCGTTAGCCTTTTCCTCGCCCTTTTTGCCCACGCCGAAGCCGTCAAGAATCATAAGTAGCATAGGTTTTTTCATTGGAATTTCCTTTCCGTTTTCAACACAAAGTATGGTGTTCTTGTAGGGGCGGACCTGTGTGTCCGCCCGAAAAATGAAACGCCGGTGCTGAACGGGCGGACACATAGGTCCGCCCCTACATTGTTATTAAAAGTTTTACTTAGAAGCCGCCTTAACGATAGCCGCGAATTTCTCGGCTACGAGTGACGCGCCGCCGATAAGTCCGCCGTCAACGTTTGTCTTTGAGAGAAGCTCGTCGGCGTTGCCGTCGTTCATAGAACCGCCGTACTGAATTGTAACAGTGTCTGCGGCAGCCTGGTTGTAGAGCTTAGCAAGCTGAGCGCGGATAAATGCGCAAACTTCCTCAGCCTGGTCCGATGTAGCGGTTTTGCCTGTGCCGATAGCCCAAACAGGCTCGTAAGCGATAACAACGTTTTTGAGCTCGTCCTCGGTAACATCCCAAAGGTCAAGCTTAATCTGACGCGCGATAACTTCCTCGGTGATGTCGCACTCGCGCTCCCAAAGCAGCTCGCCTACACAAACGATGGGCTTTAAGCCTGCGGCAAGAGCAGCCTTTGTTCTCTTATTAACGGTCTCGTCGGTCTCACCGAAGTACTGACGTCTCTCGGAGTGGCCGAGAACTACGTACTCAACGCCGATTTCCTTGAGCATACCGGTTGAGATTTCGCCGGTGAAAGCGCCGCTCTCTGCCCAGTGGCAGTTCTCTGCGCCGATTTTAACGTTTGTGCCCTTTGTCGCCTCAACTGCAGCGGCAATGTCAACGTAAGGAACGCACGCGATAACCTCGCAGTCAGCGTCCTTTACAAGGGGAGTAATCTCGTTAAGAAGTGCTGTAGCCTCGGAAGGAGTTTTGTTCATCTTCCAGTTGCCGGCGATGATAGCTTTTCTTTTTGCTTTATCCATAATTATAATTCCTTTCGTATTATTTTATTAACCCTACATTGACTTGTACAGGGACAGTTATTAAGCAAGCTGTCCCTGTCGAATAGAATAATTAATTTGCCAATTAGCTCGCGTAAGCGAATTTAGCTTGGCGAAGCCAAATTTAGCTCACCGAAGGTGAATTTAGCTGCGGCACAGCCGCAATTTAGCTTTACTTGTCAGCGATAACCGCGATACCCGGGAGGGTTTTGCCCTCGAGGTATTCGAGAGAAGCGCCGCCGCCTGTTGAGATGTGGCTCATCTTGTCAGCAAAGCCGAGCTGAATAACAGCCGCAGCGGAGTCGCCGCCGCCGATGATTGTTGTAGCGTCGGTCTCGGCGAGAGCCTTTGCAACTGCGATTGTACCTGCAGCGAGTGTGGGGTTCTCAAATACGCCCATAGGTCCGTTCCAAACAACGGTCTTGGCGTTCTTAACAGCGTCAGCAAAGAGCTCCTGAGTCTTAACGCCGATGTCGAGACCTTCCATATCAGCCGGGATGGAGTCAACGTCAACAACCTCTACGTCGATAGGACCGTCGATGGGGTTCGGGAAATCAGCCGCGATAGTAGTGTCGATGGGGAGAAGAAGCTTCTTGCCGAGCTCCTCAGCCTTCTTAATCATATCCTTGCAGTAATCGAGCTTTGTGTCGTCAACGAGCGACTTACCAACCTCTTTGCCCTGAGCCTTGAGGAAGGTGTAAGCCATACCGCCGCCGATGATAAGTGTGTCGCACTTCTCGAGGAGGTTGGAGATAACGTTGAGCTTGTCGGCAACCTTAGCGCCGCCGAGGATAGCAACGAAGGGACGAACGGGAGTTTCAACAGCGTTGCCGAGGTAGTTGATTTCCTTCTGCATAAGGTAACCAACGGCTGTGTCCTTGATGTGGTCTGTAACGCCCGCAGTTGAGCAGTGAGCGCGGTGAGCAGAACCGAAAGCGTCCATTACGAATACATCCGCGAGAGAAGCAAGCTCTGTTGAGAAGGGCTCAAGGTTCTTGGTCTCTTCTTTTCTAAATCTTGTGTTCTGAAGAAGTACAACGTCGCCGTCTTTCATCTCGGCAACTGCCTTCTTAGCGTTTTCGCCTACAACCTCGTCGTCGTCAGCAAATACAACGTCCTGACCGAGAAGCTCGGAAAGGCGAACTGCTACGGGAGCAAGGCTGAACTTCTCCTCAGGGCCGTTCTTGGGCTTGCCGAGGTGAGAGCAGAGGATAACCTTACCGCCGTCAGCGATAAGCTTTTTAATTGTGGGTAAAGCTGCCTGAATTCTGTTGTCGTTGGTGATAACGCCGTCCTTGAGCGGTACGTTAAAGTCAACGCGAACGAGAACCTTTTTGCCTTTTACGTTGATGTCATCAACTGAAACTTTGTTTAGCTGCATAATAAATACATCCTTTCGTTTATAAAAATTGAATTTTTTACATTCATATATATTATACAACGATTTGGTATTTTTTACAATAGAGTTTGATAAAAAATATATAGAATAAGTTAAGAATTCACTTCGTGAATGTTAAGAGCTTGCTGCGCAACCGTTAAGAATTTGCTTCGCAAATGTTAAGAGGCTTCGCCGTTAACTGTAAAACTAACTTTGCGCAGCAAATCTTCACTTGGGCGCAGCCCAATCTTCACTTGGGCGAAGTTGAATCTTCATTTTCGCGTCAGCGAAATCTTAACTTTCAACGTCTGCCCAGCGGTGGCGGTGGAGCTCGCCTTTGTTCAAAAGCTCGGGGTAATCCCACTGCCTGAGCACCTCATAGACCGCGATTGCGGCGGAGTTTGAGAGGTTAAGGCTGCGCGCCTCGTCCATCATCGGGATTCTGAGCGTTTCGTTGGGGTGCTTCATCAAAAGGTGCTCGGGAAGTCCGCGCGTCTCCTTGCCGAAAACAAGGTATGAGTTGTCGGGGTAGCTTACGTCGGAATGGCGGTGAGTTCCCTTGGTCGAAAAGAAAAAGTAACTGCCGCCCTTTGTCTTTTCAAAAAAGTCGTCGAGGTTGTCGTAATAGGTGATGTCGAGCAAATGCCAGTAGTCAAGCCCTGCGCGCTTTAGCTTTTTGTCGTCGGGTTCAAAGCCCATCGGGCGCACAAGGTGGAGCGCCGCGCCTGTTGCCGCGCAGGTTCGGGCGATGTTTCCTGTGTTCTGCGGAATTTCGGGTTCAACGAGTACAATGTTTAATTTTGCCAAAATTTGTCATTCCTTTAATGTAAAAATCTTAATCGTTTATTCTATTTTAGTTTACAAACAATATTATTGCAAGTGTTTTTGCAAAAAGGAAGGTGATAATATGAACAAGAATGTAATGAACATCGTCAAAGGCGCCGCTGTGGGAATGGCGGCAGGAATGGCGGTGGGATATATCGGCAAAAAAGCCGCCGACGACAATCCCAAGCTAAGAAAAAAAGCAAACCGCGCGTACAAGACCTTTGAAAACATCGTCGATACCGCGCAGTATATGTTTAAATAATTGAAAATTGAAAGTTGAAAGTTGAAAGTGAAGGGTCGCTTCGCTCCGAATTTATAATGTTTCGGAGCGTATGGAAAAGCGTTTAAAGCCTCCCCCGTTCAAAAACGGGGGGGGTGGCACGGCATTTATGCCGTGACGGAGGGGGCAGACGCTTCCTCTAACGCTAACATTTACTTTACAATTGTAGGGGCGGACCCGTGTGTCCGCCCGGGAAACGTGAACCGTGTTAATCACACAATCCATTTTATTCGCGATAAACGGACGTATAATTCAGCACACAAATAAACATATTTATTAAATGATTTGTTCCTGTCCTGTGGGCGGACACACGGGTCCGCCCCTACGGTGTAAATTAGAAGTTATTGTCGTATTTTATAACATAACGAAATAGGCAAAGCCGCCCCCTCAGTCGCTAACGCGACAGCTCCCCCGTAGCTTACGCGACGGGGGAGCCTTTAAATGTTATATTTTATTAAGATACATAATTCAGCGGATCCTGATATTCTCCGTTGAGTCTGATTTCAAAGTGGAGGTGAGGGCCGGTTGAGTTGCCGGTTGAACCTACATAAGCAATTGTCTCGCCCTGACCTACATACTGTCCTGTCTCGCACGCGAGCTCGCTTGCGTGGCCGTAAACGGTCATATAACCGTTGCCGTGGTCAATCATAACGTAGTTGCCGTAGCCGCCGCCGTCGTTGCCTGCGAAGGTTACAACACCGCCGTCTGCCGCTACAATCGGCTGACCGTAGTCGTCGCCGCCTGCGATGTCAATGCCGTTGTGCATTCTGCCCCAGCGCCATTCCATAAGGCTTGTGATGTTGTGGGTGTGGGGAAGAGGCCAAATAAAGCTTCCGGTTGTGCCGCCTGTTGAGCCGTATTCGCGCTCGCCCTGCTTTGAACCGATTGTTACTTCCTCGGCAACAGCTTCCTTTGTAACCTTTGTGTCGGTAACTACCGAGTCAACAAGGTTGCCGTCAACGTAGTTGAGTCTGAGGTTAACGGTTACCTTGCCGTTTTCGCCCTTCTTGGTAACTTCCTCGTAGCTGTTGTCCTTTGTCTCGTCATATGTTACGTTTGTCTCGTACTCCATATCTACGTCGTATGACCAGTCGGTGTACAGAGAAACCGATAACTTATCCTTTGCCTTTGCAAAAACAGCCTCGGCTGTTTCAACCTGTGAGGGAGCGGCGTTAATCATATTAACCTGAACGTCGTTTGCAAATTCTGTAGTGGTTGTGTCGTCGTACTTTGCACGCGCTTCTACAAGGTAGTTGTCGAGCATTCCCTGAAGCTCGTCTGCCTGGTCGGTAATTCCGATAACCTGACCGTCAACGGTCAGCGCCGAATAACCGAGGTCGATGAAGATTTCGGGATTTTCAATTTCATCAGACTTAATCTCGTTGAAGTTGTGCTTGGTAATCTCAACAGCAGGAGCCTGAGCGACAAGCTGTGTCTGCTGTTCTGCCTTAACCTCTGTCTCGGCAGGAACCGAGTCGAGCGCGCTTGCTACGGTTGCGCAGCAGAGAATAGCCGCTGTAACGCATGCCATTGCTGTGAGGATTGCCTTTTTCTTAATAATATTACGCTCGGGAGCGCTGTGCGCGTGGCGCTTTTTGCTCTTGCGTGCCTCGATATCGCGTGAAATTTCCGCTGAAAGTCTTTTCGCAAAGCGGATGGTCTTTTTAACTGTACCTATCTTTTTCGAATTCTTTTTCTGAATCTTTCTGCCGGAGACGCTCTCAATCGCGTTAAAACCGTCACGGCCGATGAATTTAGTTTCCAACTTTAATTCTCCTATCTTATTAACTGTTACAGAATTGTAACAAACCTTACATACTAATTATAACAAAAAAGAAATCATTTTCAATAGAAGAATTAAAAATCGTGGGATGTTCGGCATAACGCTGAAATATCCCACGATAATTTGTCTATAATATCTAAATATTCTTATATCTAATTATACTAAAAGTAATAATCGAAATTGGAACTAAACGGATTGTAATTGCTATTATTCGTTATTAACATCAAAAGAGCAGTTATTTTTCTTTAATAGAAGAAATTGTACTGCGCAACGTTTGAGAAACAGATATTGAGGTCAACCTCGGTGTCAATTCCGTCAACCTTGCCCTTGTCGCTGTACTGCCACATCGAGAACTGATAGTAGAAGCTCGGCACCTCGGCGTACTCGCAGTACCAGATGTCGATGTCCTTAAGGCGCGCGAGGTCGTATTTGAAGTAAAGCTCCTTGCTCGGAGAGTAAATCATCGGGGTGAAGCCCTGGTTTTTAATCTCGTCGCAGAACGCCTTCGCGCATTCGGTAGCCTGCGCGGAGCTCACGCCGTCGGTACGCGCGTTGTCGTCCTTGATAATTTCCCAGTCGTAGGCGAGGGGAAAGTCGAGCTTTAAGCCGTTTAAGGTGCTGACAGCGTACTTTGCTTCCTCAACCGCTTCATCATTGGTCGTAGCCTGAGAGAAGAAGTATCCGCCGACCTTAATGCCGTTCTGTTTTGCGCCGTTGATGTATTCAAGCGCCTTTTCGTCGCTGTAGAGCGAGCCCTCATCGCCGTAGCCGCGTCCGCCGAGACGAACCATTACAAAGTCAATTCCTGCTTCCTTGACCTTTTTCCAGTCGATATTTCCGCAGTTGTACGACACGTCAATGCCTGCCATTGAGGCTTTACTGCCGTTTTCGGTGTAGACCTTCAGGCCGTTTTCGGTGGAAAATCCGCTGTTGTCGAGCTTATTGCGCTCTACGCCCTCGAGCTCGGTAATCCAGATATCACCGAGGACATTGTCCTGAATATGTACCTTGCCGCCGGTTGCCTGAACAGGTGCGTCGGTCGCGGTCTGTGAGCTTGAAGCCGCGGCAGAGCTTGAATTATCCGAGACATCGCCGTTTGAGCTGTTTTGATTGTTTTTTGAGCCGCAGCCTGTTAATACTGCGCCGAATAATACCGCCAAAACGAGTGACAGACAAATTATTCTTTTCATTTTATTACACTTCCTTTGCTTTATTTATAAAGGTTATAAAATCGAAAATATGCTATCATTTACCGATTTTTTTCAATAATACCACAAAATATTCCCTCTGTAAACAAATAAAGTTAAAATAAGTATTGAAATATTTGCGTTTTTTAAGTATAATATTATAAATAGGTTTAAAGGCAGGTGATTGAGTGAAGGGTGCAACGGTCAGAGGATACCGCAAAAAATCCAAAGGCGAGCTGCTAAAGGCGATTGACGGCTGCACGTCGCTCAGTCAGCTTTTTGCGCTAATTCAGCTCGAAGGCATTGTAATTCAAATGCACAGCCAGTCGGGCGCTTCTAATCTCACTCCCAAAACCCTCGGCCCGGGAGAGATTATCAGCAAAAAGGACACGCCGTTTGAAAGGCTTAAGGCCGAGGTCAGAAAAGCTGTCGCAGAAGGTAAATAACAGGTTATTATTGTTTGGTGTTATTAACGACAGTTTTTTCGCATATAAATCAGTATAATTTGATTGCCCGCAGCATTATGTTCCGGGACATCAACAATAAAGGAGCGTTTATGAAAATGAGGAAATCAAAAAAACTGCTTGCGCTTTTGCTCTCCGCTGTTATGGCGGTTTCGGCGGCAAGTGTGGTAGGCGTTTCGGCTGCACAGACAGACGAACAGACCGCCGCCGCTTCCGATAATGCAGATACCGCAGGCGCAGAGGAAGAAGGAGTAACACTCGCTGACAACGAGGGAGAGGACTTTAACGGCGCAAAGGACGAGGCAGAGGCTATTGCCGCTGTTGACGACGCGCACAGCGCTGCCGCTGAGCCCGATGAGGAGATTGTCGCTGCTACCGAAGCCCCGACAGAGCCCCAAATTCCCGTACCCGGCAACGTTGTTAACCTTCAAAAGACCAGCTATGCTACAAACAGCATTTCACTCACTTGGAACAAGGTTGCAAACGCCGTAGGCTATATCGTATACTATTATAATGCCGACGGTGAAGAAGGCGGCTGGCACAAGGCAGGTACTACAAAGAACACCGCCTTTACACTTAACCGCCTGAGAAACACAACTCAGTACCACTTTATGGTATCCGCGTACCTCACCTACAACGGCAAGAACTACGAGGGTAACCGTACACTCAAAAAGACCGCTACTCAGCCCGGCGCGGTCGGTATGCTGCTTAGAGTCCGTTCATCACAGATTATCGAGCTTAGATGGAATGCCAACACCAAGGCTACGGGCTACAAGATTTTCCGTTCGTCGCCCGAATCCGGCAACAAAGAGGTTCTCTACAAGACAATCGTCGGCAAGCAGAACCACAACTTTGTAGACACAAACGTTAAGGTCGGCAACATCTATGTATATAATGTAAAGGCGTACAGAGAGTGCAACAACTGCGGATATTCTTCGCCTGCAAACAGACTTAAATGTCTGTCGGGCTTAGGCGCTCCGGCGTTCAATATCTCGACAAGCCGCTCAAAGGTTGACCTTGTTTGGAACTACAACAAGTACGCTACCCGTTATGATATTTACTGCTATGACAAGCCCGACTCGCTTGTCGGCACAAAGCTCGGCAGCACAACCTCAAACCGCTTTACTTCCCCCAGACTTCAGCCCGGCAGAAAGCTGTATTTCCGCGTATATCCGCTGTATGTTACAAAACAGCACAGCATTACCGGTACGGCGGTTAACCGCACACTTACCGTAAACGGAAACATCTACGGCAAGGCTATGGGCAATACATATGTTGAGGTAAGCATTGACAAGCAGCATATGTGGTACTACAAAAACGGCAAGCTGATTGTTGAGACCGACGTTGTTACAGGTAACGCCGACGGCTGGCACAACACCCCGAAGGGTTACTTTAGTATGTATCAGCGCGCGAGAAACACAACCCTCAGCGGTCCGGGATACTCGTCGTTCGTTGAGTACTGGATGGCGTTCAGCGGCGGCTGCGGAATTCACGACGCAAGCTGGCGTTCACGCTTCGGCGGCTCAATATATAAGGGCGACGGCTCTCACGGCTGTGTAAACACCCCGGTTGATAAGGTAAGAATTATCTACAACAACTCCGATTACGGAACTCCGGTTATAGTATATTAATAAAATAACAGTAAGAGCTGCTGACAAAATGTCGGCAGCTCTGTTTTATACAAATATAAATATTTTCTTTTTTGGAATAATGTTGATTTTTATTTTTGTGTATGATATAATCACACTGTAAAGGAACGGTGGCGGCTGTTTCGACACTCTCGCAAAGGGGGTGTATAACTATGGAGTACATAGTAACAATTCTTATTATTATGTTTTTCATTATAGTTTTAATAAAGAAATAACCGCCCTGTAGTACCAGTACAAGGCGGTTAATCTAAATATAACCAAATTATCTGCGAAACAGCCCATGCCGTTTCTTTACATTCTCATTATAATCTATAAAACATTATTTGTCAATATCAATTTGACAGGTGCAGCTCTCCCTGCACGTCGGTGTAATACTCGCCCTCGGGAATCAGGTCTTTAATAAGCACAATCTCAAACCCCTTATCGCGTATGCCTTTGATTATGTTCGGCAGCGCGGCAGGGGTATTTTTTGCGCCGTTGTGCATGAGGACAATCGAGCCGTCCTGCACCTTGTCGAGCACGGTTTTCGTCATCTGCTCGGGGGAGGGATCCTTCCAGTCCAGACTGTCAACATCCCACTGAACGCAGTACATTCCGAGGCTTTTTACGCAGTTGACAAGGTTGTTGTCGTAGTCGCCGTAGGGCGGACGGAACAGCGTGGGAGACTGCCCTGTGAGCGCCTTAATCTTTTCATTACACGCCTGAACCTCGGCGTTTTCTCCCGAAATATCAAGCTGCGGCATATGCGGATGGGTGTCGCTGTGATTGCCGATGTCGTGACCGCGCTCGTGAATTTTCTTAACGTCGTCGGGGTATTTGTCAACCCAGTCACCGACGAGGAAAAACGTCGCCTTTACGTCGTTTTCGTCGAGAATATTCAGCAGGTGTTCGGTCTGCTCATCGCCCCACGCGGCGTCAAATGAAATCGCGACCTGATTTTTGCCGCCCTCGACGCGGTAAACAGGAACAATCTTCGGCTCGGCGGTGGTCTGAACCGCCTTTACCGCTGAGCTTACCGCGACCGTCGCCGCCAGTGCGCCGATAATTAAGCAAAAAGCGAGAGATAGCAAGCTCCGCTTTGTAAGAATAAAAAACTTCATAAAAAATCCCCTTCCATAGAATTGTATGGAAAGGGAAGAATTTTTATTACAAGCATATTGACTATCAGCGGAAAATAGATTATAATGAGAGTGTAAAGAAACGGTATGGACTGTTTCGCAATACTAAAGGGTTAATTATGTAACCGCTCTGTTGTGCAAGAACAGGGCGGTTATCTCTTTATAGAAATCACTATGTAAAAAGTGAAAATAACTATTATTGCAATAACAGCTAAATATTCCATAAGCTTTAACACCCCCTCTCTAAAGGGTGTCGGTCGTTGCCACGACGGGGCAATCGCGCCGCTTAAGAACCGCCGTTTATCAAACTTTTAGAAAAATGCAAACATAAAAAAGGCGGAGAATGCGCCCACCGGCGCCCGCCACCGTTTCTTTACGTTGATAGTATATCATATAATTTGATAAAATGCAATATATTTCCAAAAACGAAAAAAGCTTCTCAATAAGAGAAGCTTTTTGTTAATTAAATCAGTTAAACTTCCAAGTTATTCCGTCCTTGGAGTCGATAACCGTCACGTTCATTTCCTTAAGCTTGTCGCGGATTGCGTCGGCGGTTGCCCAGTCCTTTGCGGCACGCGCTTCGGTGCGCTGCTGAATGAGAGCTTCAATCTCAGCGGTTAAATCGCTGTCAGCCGCAGGCTCGGCTTCCTCTTTTTTGGTGATGAGGTCGAGCGAGAGAACCTTGTCGAGCTCACCGATGACAAACAGCTTTGTCGCGCCGTTTGTATCAGCCTTAAGCACGTCATAAACCGCGGTAAGTCCGAGCGCGGTGTTGAGGTCGTTGTCGAGCGCTTCCTTAAACTTGCCGATAAGCTCGTCTGCCTTCGCGCTGTCAACCTCGCCGTCAGGGGAGATGTTCGCAATTCTCGCAACCAGCTTTTCATAAGCCTTAGCGGTGTTGTCAAGGCTGTCATAGGTAAAGGTCAGCGGTTTGCGGTAGTGGCTCTGCAGGCAGAACATTCTGTAAACCAGCGGATTGTAGCCCTTGCTCTCGAGCAGAGAAACCGTCAAAAAGTCGCCCTTTGACTTGCTCATTTTGCCCCTCGCGTCGTTGAGGTGGAGCACATGGAACCAGTATTTGCACCACTTGTGACCTAAAAACGCCTCGCTCTGCGCGATTTCGTTAGTGTGGTGGGGAAAGGCGTTGTCAATTCCGCCGCAGTGAATGTCAAGATACTCACCGTTGTGCTTGTAGCTGATTGACGAGCACTCAATGTGCCAGCCGGGATAGCCGTAGCCCCACGGACTTTCCCATTTAAGCTCCTGGTCGTCGAACTTCGACTTGGTAAACCAGAGCACAAAGTCGGTTTTATTGCGCTTGTTGGTGTCCTCTTCAACGCTGTCGCGAACGCCTACAGCCAAATCGTCCTCGTTCATATTGCCGAAAACGTAGTATTCGTCGAGCTTTGAGGTGTCAAAGTAAACGTTTCCGCCTGCAACATAGGCGTAGCCCTTGTCGAGCAGGGTGGAAACCATATTGATAAACTCGTTAATGCAGTTTGTGGCAGGCTCTACCACGTCGGGAGTTTTGATGTTGAGCTTTGCGCAGTCCGAGAAGAACGCGTCGGTGTAGAACTTCGCGATTTCGAGCACGCTTTTGTGCTCGCGCTTTGCGCCTGCGAGCATTTTGTCCTCGCCGGTGTCGGCGTCGCTCGAAAGATGTCCGACGTCGGTGATATTCATAACGCGCTTTACGTTGTAGCCCGAAAAACGGAGATACTTTTCAAGCACGTCTTCCATAATATATGTGCGCAGGTTGCCGATGTGCGCGTAGTGGTACACGGTCGGACCGCAGGTGTACATATTAACAATCTTATCTGAATAGGGTACAAATTCCTGCTTTGTCTGTCCCAAAGAGTTATATAACTGCATTTTGATTACTCCTTTATTTTAATTGATAATGGATAGTTGATAATTGATAATTTCGGTCGGGTAGATAGGTTTGCTGTTCCGAAACGTTTAGTTCCCGAATGAATTAATATTGTGCGAATTTAACTTTTCCATTCGCTCAGCATAATTATAAATTCGGAGCGTAAGCGACCCTTAATTTTCCATTTTCAATTATCAATTTTCAATTGCCCTACAGGCTTGCGCTGTCAAATGAGCTTTCAGCCGGATTTGAACGTCTTGCGGACTCGGCGCGGAGTTTTTCAAGCTCCGCGGTAAGCTCGCCAAGCTTGTGCTCCAATACTCCCAAATCCTGAGCGACAGGGTCGGAAACGTGAATTTGGTCGAGGTTTTCGTGCCTGATACCGTTTAGCTTGACAATTCTTGCCGGAACGCCTACCGCGGTGGCGTTCGGCGGAACCTCGCGCAGAACAACCGCGCCGGCGGCAATTCGCGCGTTATCGCCTACGGTGAACGGTCCGAGCACCTTCGCGCCCGAGCCGACAAGCACATTGTTGCCGAGTGTCGGGTGGCGTTTGCCTGTTTCCTTACCCGTACCGCCGAGGGTTACGTTCTGGTAGATTGTGCAGTTGTCACCGATAACCGTGGTTTCACCGATGACAACGCCCATTCCGTGGTCAATAAACAAACCCTTGCCGATTTTTGCGCCCGGGTGAATTTCGATACCCGTTTTGTGGCGGCTTCGCTGGGAAATCCAGCGAGCTATGAACTTGTGATTATGATTAAAAAACCAGTGTGCGCGGCGGTGACGGCGGACTGCCTTAAAGCCCGAGTAGAGGAAGAAAACCTCAGCCTTGCTCCTTGCGGCAGGGTCGCGGTCCAAAACCGCCTGAATATCTGATTTTAATACTTCGAACAAAAAATCACCCTTACAGTCAGAGTTTAGAGTTTAATTATGAATAATTAAACAATCATTCGGCTTTATGTTTCCGAGATAAAATGGAAGTTCTGTTTTACGTAAATTATGCCCGAGATAATCGCGAAAAATGTGGAAATCCAAATGAGAACCTCTCCGATAATAAAGAAAATCAGGCTTAAATCTTCGGTGACAACGCCGCCCGAAAGCTTGATTATATCGCATACCGACTGTAAAACCATAATGATAATCAGCGCGGTCATCTGCGTAACGGTCTTTACCTTGCCCCATATGTTGGCGGCGATAACCTCGCCCTTGGTCGAGGCGATAAGCCTGATTGATGTGACAGAAAACTCCCTGAGCAGCACAATTATAACCGCCACGCAGTCGCAAAGTCCGTTTTGAACAAGACAGAGCATTGCCGCAAGCACCAAGATTTTATCGGCGAGAGGGTCGGCAAATTTTCCGAAGTCCGTGATAAGACCGCGTTTGCGCGCGATTTTTCCGTCGAGCATATCGGTTATTGAAGCGGCTGAGAAAAGTATCAGCGCCGCTAAATTGTGAAGCGGAAACGGAATAAGCATTGCCGCTACGAACAGCGGAACAAGCAAAATCCGTCCTACAGTGAGTTTGTTTGGTAGGTTCATAAGTACCTCTTTTGGAATGGATAATTGATAATGGATAATGGAAAATTTTGGTCGGGAATATAAGTTTGTATTTCCGAAATGTATTGTTCCCGATTGAATTAATATAGTTTTTTCTTAATTATCCATTATCTCGCCGACGAGGTCGACATTTAAATAATCGGTAATCTTTACGTTTACAAAGTCGCCGATACTTGGCTTTTTGCCGCCGGTTGTGAAGAACACGCAGCCGTCAACCTCGGGAGCGTCGGCGTAGGTTCTGCCGTACCAGCACTCGGCTATGCGGTCAAAGCCCTCGACAAGCACCTCTACGGTTGTGCCGACGAGCTTTTCACAGCGGCGCGTCATAATAAGCTGCTGCTGTTCCATAATTATATCGGCGCGGTTCTGCTTTGTTTCCTCGTCAAGCTGATTTGGGAACGCCGCGGCAGGGGTGTCCTCCTCCTGAGAGTAGGGGAAACAGCCGAGCCTGTCAAATTCAATCTCCTTCGCGAACTCGCAGAGCTCCTCAAACTGCTCCTCGGTTTCTCCGGGGAAGCCTGAGATAAAGGTTGTGCGGAGCACGACGTTCGGAATTCTGTCACGGATTTTATTAAGCAATGCGGTTAAGCTCTCGCGTGAGCCACGGCGGTTCATACTTTTAAGAATTTCAGCGTTGCAGTGCTGAAGCGGCAAATCTATGTATTTTACAATCTTTTCTTCATTCGCCATTACGTCAATGAGCTCGTCGGTAACGCGCTCGGGGTAGCAGTAGAGCACCCTTATCCAGTGCAGCTTTTCAATCTTGCAGAGCTCCTTTAACAGCTTGGCAAGGTACGGTTTGCCGAACAAATCCTCGCCGTAGCGCGTGGTGTCCTGAGCGATAACGTTGAGTTCGCGAACACCTTTTTCGGCAAGCTGCTTTGCTTCTTCAATGACGTTTTCGGGCTCTCTGCTTCTGAAACCGCCCCTGATGAGCGGAATTGCGCAGTAGGTACAGCGGTTGTCGCAGCCCTCGGCAATTTTCAGATAAGCGGTGTAGGGGGGAGTGGACTGAATTCTTCCGCCCTCAAGCGGCAGCTCAAGCTTGCTTGGGAAAAGCTCGGTTTTATTGCCGCCCAGCGCGTCGAGCACGATATCGGCAATTTTTGAATTTGCGCCGATACCCACGGCGGCGTCAACCTCGTAGAGCTGCTTGGTAATCTCGTTTTGGTACCTTTCGGCAAGGCAGCCCGTAACGATAATCGCCTTGATTTTGCCTTCGCGCTTTAGCTTTCCGAGCTCGATAATCTCGTCAATGCTCTCCTGCTTGGCGCTTTCGATAAAGCCGCAGGTGTTGACGATTACCGCGTCAGCCTTGGCAGGGTCGTCTACAAGCTCAAAGCCCTTTTGCTTTAGGCTGAAAAGCAGCATTTCGGCGTCTACCTGGTTTTTAGCGCAGCCGAGCGACACAATTCCTGCCTTATAATTCATATGCGTTCAGTCCTTTTGTTATTAGTTAAGATTGCGCTTTTGCGCAAGTTAAGATTTCGCTGATGCGAAAGTGAAGATTGGACTTCGTCCAAGTTAAGATTTGCTGCGCAAAGTTGGATTAACTGCTCACGGCGAAGCCTCTTAACATTTGCGAAGCAAATTCTTAACGCTTGCAAAGCAAGCTCTTAACATTCACGAAGTGAATTCTTCACTGACAAGCGTTTCTATCGCCTGCTTAATGTCATCCCAGCCGTAGCCTTTTCTTTGCAGGGCGGTAACGGCGCGGCGTCTGACCTTTTCATCTTCAATATTTCTGTATTTTTTACTTATAAATTCAATAATCTGAGTTTGCGCGTCGTATTCAAGGTCACTCAGCACCTGTTCAGCGGTGATGTTGTCAATGCCCTTGCGGTGCAGTTCAAGCTCTGCGGCTCTCAGCGACATTTTTTTGCCGTAGACCAGCTTTCGGGCGTATGCCTTGGCAAACTCGCCGTCGTTAATCAAGCCGAGCTCCTGCATACGGTCAACCGCCTTTTGAGCGCTGTCCTCGTCAAAATCGCGCCTGAGCTTGTCAAAAAGCTCCTTTTTGGAGTGGCTTCTGTACGAAATCAGCCACAGCGCCTTGTCCTTTGCACGGCGTTCGTTGCTCTTTTCGATAATCTCCCCTAGCTCGTCGTCGTCAATCTCTCTGCCGACGTCAAAGCGGTTTTCAATCAACGTCTGAGCGTCAAGGTTCATCACGTACTCGCCGTCAATAAACAGCGCGCACATCTGCCTGCGGCGCGGCTCAATCGCGGTGATAGTCATTATTCAGCCAAAATGTCGATGTTTGCGCTCTTTTTATCGGCAGCCGGAGCAGGCTCGTCAACCTTGCTTATAACAGCCTTTTTAGCAGTCTTGGGCTTTGCGGAAGCGTAGAGCTTGTCGATGTTCTCCCAGAGCTTTGTCTCGATTTCCTTGTACAGCTCGGGATCGTTTTTGAGCAGCTCCTTAACTCTGTCGCGGCCCTGACCGAGACGGTTGCCGTTGTAGCTGAACCACGCGCCTGCCTTCTGAATAACCTCAGCCTGAACGCCGAGGTCAATCAGCTCGCCTTCGCGCGAGATACCCTCGCCGTACATAATGTCGAACTCAGCCGTCTTGAACGGCGGAGCGATTTTATTTTTAACAACCTTACACTTGGTGTGGTTGCCGATGATTTCTCCGTTAACCTTAAGCGCCTCAGCCTTGCGGATGTCGATTCTAACAGAGCTGTAGAACTTAAGCGCGCGTCCGCCGGTGGTAACCTCGGGGTTGCCGTAGATTACGCCGACCTTTTCGCGGAGCTGGTTGATGAAGATAGCGACGCAGTTTGATTTGCTGATAGCGCCTGCGAGCTTTCTTAAAGCCTGCGACATAAGGCGCGCGTGCAGACCAACGTGGCTGTCGCCCATTTCGCCCTCAATCTCAGCCTTGGGAACAAGCGCGGCTACCGAGTCGATTACGATAACGTCGATTGCGCCTGAGCGGATGAGCGCCTCGGCAATTTCGAGCGCGTCCTCGCCGGTGTCGGGCTGTGAAACGAGCAGAGAATCAACGTCAACGCCGAGCGCTTCGGCGTAAACAGGGTCAAGCGCGTGCTCAACGTCGATAAACGCCGCGTTGCCGCCGAGCTTTTGACCTTCGGCAATACAGGTGAGCGAGAGGGTTGTTTTACCCGAGGACTCCGGACCGTAAATCTCGATAATTCTGCCCCTGGGAAGTCCGCCGATGCCGAGCGCTACGTCGAGCGAAAGCGAACCGGTTGAGATGTGCTCAACCTCCATATGCTTATTCTCTCCAAGGCGCATAACAGCGCCCTTTCCGAATTGTTTTTCAAGCTGAGAAATCGCTGTTTCCAGCGCCTTGTTTCTGTCTACTGCCATTTTCATATACCTCCGTAATGTAGTTGAAAGTTGAAAGCTCATTCACTTTTTATGTTAGTTTTAATACAAAAACCAACCTTAAACTTCCAAGAGTAATTATAAATCATACCAATCCAAATTTCAATGGATTGGGGGCAAAAACTTCGAACAAATTTTCTAAAATCCTTGCATTGTACCGAAAATTGTACAATGCTCAGGGCAAAATACCGATAATCGCCCTGTCGGTACCGCCCAAATCCTTTGCGGTTTTGATATTTATATAGCCGTGGTCAGCCATTAGACCGCCGACGTATTCCGCCTGACCTTCACCGAGCTCAAACGCCATCGCTCCGCCGCTTTTGAGCAGGGGAGTCCAGCGCCGGGCTATCGCGCGGTAAAAGTCAAGACCGTCCGCACCGCCGTCGAGAGCCGTTTTAGGCTCGTAACCGACCTCGGTCTGCAGGGTTTCGATTTCATCTGTCTTGATGTAGGGCGGATTTGAGGCTATCAAATCAAAGCTTTTCGCTTCAAAATCCCTGTAGCACTCAAAAATATCGCCCTTGTGCGGCTTGATATTCGTGCCTTCAATATTCTCTAAAAGAAAATTATACGCTTTATCGGACAGCTCTACCGCGGTGACGTCCGCGTTTGCAAGCTTGTCAAGCACAACGCTTACCGCTCCGCTTCCTGCGCATAAATCGAGCGCGGTTTTGCCGTCGGAAGCTTTCAGATAGTCAAGGCAAAGCCCGACGAGAACCTCGGTGTCGTCGCGCGGAATAAGCACGCCTTCACCGACCTTAAATTCAAAGCCCATAAAGCTCCACTTGCCCAAAATGTACTGCAAGGGCAGGTGCTCGGCGCGTTTTTGCGCCATAGATATCAGCTTTTCTTGAATTTCTCCGCTTATTTCCGAATTTGAATTTGCAATTTGAGAAGCGCGGTTCATACCCGTCGCGCCCTCAATCAAAAGCCTTGCCTCGAGCTCGGGAGCTTCAATTCCGGCTTCCGAGAGGATACCGCGTAATTTTAAGTATAAATCCTTTAGCATCCGCAGCCGCCGACAATATCCGAACCGTCCTCGGGGATAACCGACTCAATCGCCTTGATAGCGACCTCAATCATATCGTCGTTTGGTTCTTTTGTGGTAATTCTCTGCGCCCAAAGTCCGGGAGCAGCGATAATTCTTGTCAAAACGTTGTCGTGCTTGCCGCACAGCTTAATCAGCTCATAGCCGAGTCCGCACACAAGCGGAATGAGCAAAATCTTAAACACAGGTCTTAAAAACGCGATTCCGAACGGATTTGCAGGAATCAAAAGACCAACCAAAATGCCGATAATCAGCATAATTACCATAAAGCTTGTGCCGCAACGGGGGTGGAATCGAGTCTGCTTTTTTACGTTTTCAACGGTGAGCTCTTCCTCGTTTTCGTAGCAGAAAATGGTCTTGTGCTCCGCGCCGTGGTACATAAACACGCGCTTCATATCGGGCGTCTGCGACACAATAACGATGTATGTTAAAAACAGGGCAATCTTCAAAACGCCCTCGAAGATTGACTTCCAGAGCCTTACCATCTCGGGATTTGCGTTGCCCTCGGCTCTGAATGCAGGGATGAAGTTTGAGCAAAGGTCAAACAAAAATGACGGCAGGAAGAAAAACAGTCCGATTGCGAACGCCACGCCGATTACCGAGGCGATTACCATAAGCACCTTTACGAGCTTGTCTCCGAACTTGTCGTCGAGCCATTTTTCGAATTTTGAGGGTTCTTCCTCAATCTCGGCGGATTCAATCGCCTTGTCGGCGGACAGCATAAGCGACTTGTAGCTAAGGCGCATAGAGTCGATCAAGCCTGCGATACCCCTCAAAAACGGAATTTTAAAAATCTTGAACTTGGAGGGGATAGTGTTAATGCTGATGTCCTCCGAATAAATTTCATCGGGGGCGGTGCGAACGCAAACCGTGCTCTTTTTCGGGCCCCTCATCATAATACCTTCAATCAGCGCACTACCGCCAATTGAAGTGATTTTCTTTGTCTTTTTACTCATAAAATATACCCTTTCAAAAAAGAGGCTGTCACAGTGTAATGACAAATAATTAAACTCTAAACTCTTAACTCTAATCTTTAGAGCTTAACTACCTCTGTCTTTTTATTCTCGCTTCCCTCTTTATATATGGGGAAGGTGAGCGTTACGGTTGTTCCGACGCCCTCGCCGCTCTCGATATCGAGCGAGCCGTGGTGGAGGTTCATAATCTCGTCGGCAACCGCCAGTCCGATACCCGAACCGCGGACGGTCTGATTTGCCTTGTAGAATTTTTCCTTAACCCTCGGCAAATCCTCTGCGGAAATACCGCAGCCTGTGTCCGTAACAATGATTTTTATAACATCAGGTTCGTCCTTGCTGTAAATGACCTGCGCCGCGACAACGCCGCCCTTGGGCGTGTATTTAAGCGCATTGTCAAGAATATTCAGGAAAACCTGTCTCAGTCTGTTTCTGTCGCCGTAAATCGGGGGATAAACCACCTCGGGTTCATCGTAAAGCAGGTGCTTGCCCTCCTCAACGGCGCGCTCCTTGAGCATATACACGGTCTCGTCAAACTCAGCGAGGATGTCGATTTTTTCATTCATCAAAACCATTCTGCCGCTTTGGATTCTGCCGAAGTCGAGCAGCTCCTCAACGATACCCGTAAGCCTTGTGCTCTCCTTAATAATTACCCCCATGCCCTTGTCAAAGGTGCGGCGGTCAAGCGTGCCGCGTTCGCTGAGCTGCATGGTTTCCGCCCAGCCCTTAATTGCGGTAAGTGGAGTTCTCAGCTCGTGAGATACGCGCGAGATAAAGTCGTTTTTCATCTGCTCGGTAGTCTGCAAATCCTTAGCCATATCGCTTACCGCGTCGCACAAATCACCGATTTCGTCGTCGTACTTGTGCTCGATTTTCTCCGAGGCGGAGAAGTCGCCCTGCGCAATCTGCCCTGCAGCTTCGGAAAGCCTTTGAATAGGCTTGACGATTGAGCGGATAAACAGCAAGCCCGAAATAATAACAAGTCCTAAAATCACCAGCCCGATTGCGATAATAATAACCGCGGACAGGATAATCCTGCTGTTGACGGGCTCCATGCTGACTATGTACCTGATTGCGCCTACAACAGCGCCGTCGGGATCCTTGATAACTCTCGTCTCGCTCATAGCAGCCTCGCCCGAAAGCAGAGTTCCGCGCCAAAAGGCGTAGCCGTTATCGTTTGACACAGCGGAGTCAAAGTCGGTAAACTTTTCATCCTCCTCGGGCAGGAAACCCGTTGAGGTCAAAACAACCTTGCCTGTGGAGTTGAGTACCATAACCCCCATATTTTCTTTTTTGTCGAAGTTCTCAATGTAGTCGCGCGCGGCAGAGGTAAACTCTGTCGAGCCGGGGCTTTGAAAGCCCGAAAAAACAATGCTGAGCTCGTTGCCGGTAGAGGCGAGCCTCTGCTCAACTCCGCTTTGGAACAGGTAGGTTACAACAAAAATAAGGGTGACGACAATCAGAATAATTATGGTCAAAATAACGCTGAGCGTGTTGAGCATCCAGCGCTTGGTAATGCCGCGGAACATTCTGTTGTCACCATCCTTTCCTTATAATTTAGTGAAGATTTTGCTTTGCAAAAGTTAAGATTTCGCTGTCGCGAAAGTGAAGATTGCTTCGCAAGTGAAGATTTGCTTCGCAAAGTGTTTTCATGACGAAGTCTTTTAACTTGCGCGTCAGCGCAATCTTAACGGCGCAAGCCTCTTAACTTACACGAAGTGTAATTTTAACTGATTATTACTCTCCAGAGTCCCACTTATAGCCGAGTCCCCATACAGTGATGATATGCTTGGGGTTAGAGGGTTCGTCCTCGACCTTCATTCTCAGTCTGCGGATATTAACGTCGACAATCTTGTCCTCGCCCACATAAGCGTCGCCCCAAACGTGGTTGAGAATATCAATTCTGTCGAGCGCAACGCCGGGATTTGAGAAGAAATACTCCATAATCTGGAACTCAACCTGAGTAAGCTCAATCATCTTGCCGTTTTTGAGCAGAGCGCGGTTGCGCAGATTAAGAGTAAAGTCGCCTGACTTGAGCTCCTCTTTAAAGTTGTTCTCAGACCTTGACTGTGCGAGCGCAACTCTCCTGTAGAGTGAATCGACGCGCGCCAAAAGCTCGCTGGGGGAGAAGGGCTTTGCAACATAGTCGTCAGCGCCGAGCATAAGACCTGTTACCTTATCCATCTCCTGAGTTTTTGCGGAGAGCATAATAATGCCGATTCCGCCGTTGCGGTTTCTCAGCTCCTTACAAACCTGAAAACCGTCAATGCCGGGCATCATAACGTCGAGAATAGCGATATCAAAGTCGCCGTCGTACTCGTCGTACTTTTTAAGTGCGGTTTCTCCGCAGTCTGCCTCAACAACGTCATAACCCGCGCGGGTGAGGTTGATTACAACAAAATCGCGGATAGCGGATTCGTCCTCGCATACAAGAATTTTTTTCATCTTCAAAACCTCCGTTTTTGGAAAAGTAAGTTTGTTTTATATAAAGTGTGATTTTTTACACTCTGTTATCGGTTACTGAAAACGCCGTTTTAATCTCGTCGTCTGTAAGCTTCATCGGGCTTTTGCCCTGTGGATTTGTGAACGCATAGGCGTAGCGGTTGTCGCGGTAAATCAGCGTAAAGCCGTCGATTTTACCCTTGTCCCACGCCGAGACGTCAAACGCTTTGACCTCAAAAAGCTCCTCACCGAGCGCGTTATTTACCCACTCGTAAAGCTTCATTGAGTTTTCGTCATTAATCGCGGTGTAGCTTCCGTCAACCCATTTTGAAGGCTGTTTTACGGAAAAACCGCATTTTCTGTTCTCAGCGACAACGCTTTTTACCGTAAGCGTTTCGTTTGCGGGGTTAAACGAGCACCAGCTTATTTTGTCAGCCACGGTCAGCGCCATATCCTCGCCGTGGAACGGAAGCTTTTCCGCCATCGGGATTTCAAGCTTTGAGTCGCCGTCAAAGTCGGTGCTCAAAACGCCGACGGTGCGCGTAGTCGGGTTCTTCTGTTTTTCTTTATACAGCGGATTTCTCAGCACAGCGAGGCTTTGGTTGTAGTAGATAACCTGAGTTACGAGCTCCTCGCTCGCAAACGAGCCGTCAACCACAACGCCCTTAACCGAGCCGTCAAAGTCCGACATTCCGATGCTCTTAATCTTTACGACGTTCGGGTCCATCGGAGCTGAGGATTTAACAAAAATCTGCTTTTTCTCCTTGCTGTAGGAGAGCATTGAGGCTTTCGCCTGATTTTCCGCGCTGAAAAGCGAGAGAGTGATAATCTCGCTCTTGCCGTTGTTGTCAAGGTTTCCGCAGTAAAACGACGAGTAATTTTGACCTGCCTGAATTGTGTCGGTCACGCCGTTTGAGTAGGTGTAACACGCCAAAAAGTTCACGTTCGGAGTGTAGGTGGTGTAGCCGACGATAATTTCGAGACCGTCGTTTTCGTCGATATCCGCGAAGTCAACGCAGTCGACGTCGGTGGTTTCGGTGACGTAATCGCCCGAGGTTTTCCACTCGCCGTCCTGATCGTACATCAACAGCATATGAACCCCGGCGGTTTCGTCCTTGCCCTTGAAGAAGGCGATAGCCTCGTCAACGCCGTCGCCGTTTAGGTCGTTCATAATAATGGCGCTGCGGTAGGAGCCGCTTTTGGGATATTTAAGCGTGTAATTGCTGCCTGCCGTCTTGGAAATCAGCTTTTCAATTTCCGCTTCGTCGCCCATTGTTCTGGGCGGTCTGAGCGATTCCTCAAAGCTCAAATCCGCAATATTACAGCCGCACAAAAGCGCGGTTGACGCTGCCAAAATAACTGCGGCAAGGTTTTTAAGCTTCAAGTAATCACCCCTTTTTATAATTGATAATTGATAATGGATAATGGATAATTTCGGTCGGGAACGCAGGTCGGTTAAGACTTTTAAAGCGGCTCCCGATTGAAATAATATAGTGCTGAATTATAGTCTTTTATGCTATGTGTTTTAGTTTTTCTGCACCGCGATCAGATACTTAATTTTTTTGCCTTCCTCGGTGAACATCCGCTCGTGCTCGGTCACGATGTTGTCCTTAACATCGCTTGCGTGCAAGTCGCGCGTGATGAATTTAATCTCATATCCGCTCTGCTCAAAGTACTCCACGCTCTCCTCAAAAAGCTCGTCGTCATCGGTCTTAAAGCGGATTTCCGCGTCTTTTTTGAGGAAGGTCTTGTACATCTCGAGCTTCCTCGGGAAGGTCAGCCTGCGCTTTTTGTGCCTTGCGCGCGGCCACGGATTGCAGAAGTTTATGAACAGCCTTTCGATTTGGTCGCCGGCTGTAATAATCTTATCGAGCTGCTCGACGTTGTAGTTGACGAGCAGAAGGTTCGTAATATCGTCCCCGGTTTTGCCGTTTTCCTCAAACAGCTTTACAATCGTGCGCCTGCCGACGCCGAGCATATCAATCTTGATGTCGACGGCGATTATGTTTTTATCGGGGTTATTAAGCGCGAGCTGTCCTGCAAAGCCGCCCTTGCCGCAGCCGATTTCAAGGTACAGCGGCTGTTTTTTCGGAAAAGCTTCAGCCCATTTGCCTGCGTGCTCATCGGGATTTTTAACGAAAAAGTCGCAAACGCTCAGCTCGGGCTCAGCCCATTTCTTTTTTCTAATTCTCATATTGCCTCTTTTAAATAAGTAAATATCACTTTATTATACCAAATTGTAACCGATTATGCAATAAATTAGCGAGAAAAATCGTCATTTGATTAACAAAATTTAATATTATCGTCGTAATTTTTCGATTTTGTAAAAATAATATCACTAAAACGCTTGCCGAGCTTATTGACAAGCGGCATAATTACAACATTTTCACTTTTGAAGTGACCTGCGTCAATCACGGTAACGCCGAGGTCGTTGGCGGTGTTTATCTCGTGGTGCTTAATTTCACCCGTCACAAGGGCGGCGCAGCCTTCCTCATAAGCGGCGAAAATCTCGCTTCCGCCCGAGCCCGAGCAAACCGCGACCTTTTTAATTCTGTTGTTTGCGGTGGTGTAGCGCAGTCCCTTGCAGTCGAGAGCGAACTTTACCTGCTCGGCAAGCTCGTCGGAGTTCATCTCCCTTTCAAGCTCGCCCACAAAAAGGCACTCTCCCTTGTCGGACCTTTGCACGTTTTTAATTCCTACGGCTGAGGCAAGGCAGAGGTTCACGCCGAAGCTCTCGGACAAATCGAGGTTGGTGTGCATACATATCGCGGAAATTCCCTTCTTTGCCAAAAGGTAGGGGGCAGAGCCTGCTTCAAGCCTTTTCAGCGGCTGAAAAATAACAGGATGGTGGCTGATGATGAGCTCACATTCGAGTTTTTCCGCCTCGTAAACCACCTCCGGAGTGATGTCGAGAGATACAAGCGCCCGGCGGACAAACTGATTTTTGTCTCCGACGAGCAGTCCCACGTTGTCAAATTCCATTGCGGTGCTTACGGGAGCGAACTCCTCAAAAAATTCAAGAATATCATTAACAGTCGCCATAAATACTCTCCTTTAATTTTTCCGCGAGCACAGCAAAGCTCGCGTCTCCGTTAGCCTTTTTTAAAAGCCTCTCAATGTGGGCTTTTATAAATCGAAGATGCGTTTCGTTTTCCTTCGGCTTAAGCTCGCAAATGTAGGGATATACCTCGCTGTAGGCGCGCTTTTCGCCGCTGTATTGTACCAGCAGGACGGTGTAGCATTTGTTTGAAGCCACACAGCAGTCCTGACTTAAAATTTCAAAACCGTTTTGGCAGAGCCTTTCAATCAACAGCTCGCTTTTGGTCATCGGCTGCAAAATAAACCGCTTGTCTTTATCGCGCGAATATTCGCAGTCAAGTATGATTTTCGCGATAAGCTCGCCGCCCATACCCGCGATAACAATGTCGTCGGCTTCGTCCGCCGAAATGCTTTTAAGGCCGTCGCTCAGTCTGGTTTTTACCTTATCCTCAAGCCCTGCCTGAGCAATAGTAAGCTGTCCGCGGCTGAGCGGTTCGGGGTTAATATCGGCGGCTACGGCGCTTTTGCAGACGCCGTTTTGGCACAGCCACACAGGCAAATAAGCGTGGTCTGTGCCTATGTCCGCAAGCTTGCTGTCCTGCCGCACAAATGACGCGCACAGGCTTAGCCGGCTGTCAAGGGTTATCATTTAACAGCCGCGTTAACTGCCTCAACAAGCGCGTCGGCGTCTGCGCCGTGAACCATGCAGGCTTCCTCAATTGTCTCGCCTCTTGAAGCGGGGCAGCCGAGGCAGTGCATACCGATGCTCAAAAAAATCTGAGCTGTCTCGGGGTGCTGATCAAGCACGTCACCGATGATAGAATTTTTTGTTATTTCCATAACAACACCTCCAAAAATAACCACATTTTGTGGTCTACCCAATATTATACCATTATATTTAGTATTTGTAAACCTTTATTTGAGTTGGATTATTCAGGGCAAAAAACAGCAGGGACAGCCCGTAATGAGCCGTCCCTGTAATACTAATTTCCATTAAAACGCTTTAAAACAGATGTCAGCGGAAAATTTTGCAGAACAAGGCGGAGGACGCCGCAAGGCTGGCGCCTTGCAAGGACAACAACGCAGTTATGCGGAATTTTCCGCGATAGATGTTAAAGGGTTTTATTGGATATTAGTATAAAAGTTTATTTCCAATATTTTTTATCTAAGCTTCTGTACTGAATTGCTTCCAGAACATGGCTTGAATTGATGATTTCTTCGCCGTCCAAATCCGCGATGGTACGCGCGACCTTCAGCACGCGGTTGTACGCTCTCGCGGTAAAGCCGAGGGTTTCAAACGCGGTTTTAAGCGTCTGCTCGGCTTCCTTGTCGATTACGCAGTACTTTTCAAACTGCTCCTCGGTGACCTTCGCGTTGCCGGGAGTATTCGTTCCGCTGTAACGCTTCCGCTGAATTTCCCTTGCCGCTTCAACACGCTTTTTAATATCCTCCGACATCTCGCAGCCGGCGTTGTCCCTGAGCTCCTTAAACTTCACGGCAGGAACCTCTATCTGGATGTCAAACCTGTCGAGCAGAGGGCCGGACACGCGGTTTAAGTAGCGCTTAATTTTATTTTCCGAGCAGGTGCAGCGGCTCGTGCCGTCGCCGTAATATCCGCACGGACACGGGTTCATCGCGGCGATAACCATAATCGAGCAGGGGAAGGATTTTGTCTGTCCCGAGCGCGAAATCGTAATTTTTCCGTCCTCAATCGGCTGTCTGAGCACCTCGAGCGCCTGTCTTGAAAATTCGGGAAGCTCATCCAAAAACAGCACGCCGTGATGCGCGAGCGACACCTCGCCGGGCTTGATCGTGCCCGAACCGCCGCCGCCCAAGCCGACCGGCGTTACGCTGTGGTGAGGTGAAGAAAACGGTCTGGTTTTTACAAGCCCGTCGCTTTTCAGCCTGCCTGCAATCGAGTGCACCTTTGTCACCTCAATCATCTCGGCAAACGTCATATCCGGCAAAATCGACGGCATGCGCTTTGCAAGCATACTTTTGCCCGAGCCGGGAGGGCCGATAAGCAGAACGTTGTGACCGCCTGCCGCGGCAATTTCAAGCGCGCGCTTTGCTTCATACTGACCTTTTACCTGACAAAAATCAGGCATAAGCTCCTTTCCGTGCCCGGCATTAACGCTGTTTGAAGTCTGCTTTTCGGCAGCTTCGTCCTCATTGAGAATGTTCATAAGCTCAATCAAATTTTTCGCGCAGTAAACGTCAATTCCGTCTACCACAGCCGCCTCGCACGAATTTTCAACAGGCACAAAAATCTTTTTAACGCCGAGCTCGCGCGCCTTGATCACCATCGGCAAAACGCCGTTTACCCTGCGGATTTCTCCGCTTAGCGACAGCTCTCCGATGAATGCCTGCTTTGAAATATTCTTTTTGAGATTACCGCTGAGCTGCATAAGCACAACCGCCAGCGGCAGGTCGTAATGCGAGCCTTCCTTCTTGATATCGGCAGGGGCGAGGTTTACGGTGATGTGGCTTGATGGCAGGGTAATTCCGCTGTTTTTCAGAGCGCTTCGAACTCTGTTCCTGCTCTCCTTAACCGCCGCGTCTGGCAAGCCTACTATGTCAATCTGCGGCAAGCCCATCGTAGAAGAAGCCTCAACCTCAACCTTAAAACCGTCAATTCCGTCTATTCCGAAGCTTAAACATCTAAAAACCATAGCGTCTCCTTTGTGCGCATTTTTGAATATATACCTATAATAACACATAATGCAATATTTTACAATACAAAAATTACAAAAACTGCCAAAAACTATGTGTAATTTGCATAAATTTTTTTGATTTTATGTTGCACATATACAAAAATGTGAAATGCACATTGACACAACTGATAAAATATTGTATTATATTGTTGTAGAGCATAAGTGTTATGAGGTGAAAAAGTGAACATAGCAAAATACTCTTTCGGCACTTTTTCCGACGATGCTCTCGCAGTGCTGTCAAAAAACGGTGACGAAGCGGCGTTTAACGAGCTTGTTTTGCGGTATCTCGGCATAATAACCTCTATTGCGCGCAAGTATTCGGCACAAGGCTACGAGCAAAACGACTTTGTTCAGGAGGGATTGATGGGCCTTCTGTACGCAGCAAAAACTTATAATCCCGATGGGGGTATGAGTTTTAAGAGCTATGTTTCACTTGTGGCTGAGCGAAGGTTTATCTCCATTATACGCAGGCAAAACGCAAAAAAAAGCGTACCTCTGTCGGCAATAGTTGAGCTTGACACGCTTGACAGCGAAGTTGTTGATCTGTCCCGTTCGCCCGAGGAACAGATAATGCTTAAAGAGCAGATCGATCTTTTGATGCAGAAGCTTAGGGGGATTCTGAGCAATAAGGAACTTGAGGTATTGATGCTCTATACCGATGGTCTGAGTTACAGCGCTATCGCCCAAAGGCTGGGAATTTCCGAAAAGTCAGTTGACAATTCCCTGCAAAGAGCGAGGAGAAAGATTCAAAGGCTGCGTTAGTTTTTGCTGAGGGCATTACGCGGAGTGTTCCGCAAAAGGGCTAATTTTAACCGAAAAGAGGTAATGCGCAATGTTTGAGGACAAGACATTAATTTGCAAAGAATGCGGGAACGAATTTGTTTTTACTGCCGGTGAGCAGGAGTTCTATGCCGAAAAGGGCTTTGAAAACGAGCCCCAGCGCTGCAAGGATTGCAGACAGGCACGCAAGAACGCCGCTAAAGCTGGACGCGAGTTTTTTGATACCACCTGTGCAGAGTGCGGTGGTCCTGCGAGAATTCCGTTTAAGCCGATGGAAGGCAAAAGCTATTACTGCAGCGAATGTTTTGCAAAAAGAAAGACAGATGCTGAGTAATTAATTTTTAATTAGCTACTGTAAGCGGCAGGCGAGAGCCTGCCGCTTTTCTTTGCGTTAAATCAAAGGTCAAAAAAAGTCAAAAAACTTTTAAAAATTAGTATTCGGGAGAATTAGCGAGGATTTGCGAGAATTCAAGAGATAACGCAGAAAAATCTGACTTTTTCTGACTTTGACTTTCTCTGACCTTACCGCTATAATATAATCAAGCTCAAAGAAAAGAGGTTTTGGAAATGAGGATGAGCGACTTGGTAGCTCAGTACATTCTTGAAATGTTGGACGAGCAAAACGGAAGCGCGGAAATTAAGCGCAACGAGCTGGCAGGCGACTTGGGATGCGTTCCCAGTCAGATTAATTATGTTATCACATCACGCTTCACACCGGAGCAGGGATATATTGTCGAGAGCCGCCGCGGAGGCGGAGGCTACATCAGAATCAGCCGCGTAAAAATGGACAGGGGCACTACGGTAATGCACATCGTCAATTCCGTAGGCAAAAGCCTTGACAAGGCGACGGCTGAGGCTATGCTCAACAATATGCTCTCGGCCCATGTGATTGAGATGGATATCGCCAAGGTGATAGCCGCGGCGCTGTCAGACAGCTCATTGAGGTCTGTCGAGCAGGAAAACCGCGACATCCTAAGGGCTGATTTGTTCAAGAATATGCTGCTGGCGACGAACACGTAAACATTATGCTGTAGGGGCGAGCATTGACCGCCCCTGCAAAATGAAATCTTGGTTTTAGGAGGATGTTTTATGAAATGTCAAAAATGCGGCGCGGATAACGCCAACACACATGTAAAAACTATTGTAAACGGCGAGTTTAAGGAGTACGACCTTTGCTCGGACTGCGCTCAGAAGATGGGCTATACAAATGTATTTTCGGATTTTGAAAACGAGTTTTCGGGATTTTTAGGCAGCTTTTTCGGCAACGTCTTACCTGCGAGAACCCAGGCAACGCGCTGTGAGTTCTGCGGAAGCACCTACGCCGAAATCGCAAAATCAGGTCAGGTAGGCTGCGCAAAGTGCTACGAGCTTTTTGCCGACAGGCTCTACCCGTCAATCAGGAGAATCCACGGAAACACAACCCACTGCGGAAAAAACAGCAAATCCGCAAAGGCGCAGGCTCAAAAGCCCGAGCCTACAAAAGAGGATAAAATAAGTCAGCTAAAATCGGAGCTCGACAAGGCGGTTTCGGAGCAAAACTTCGAGCGTGCCGCGGAGCTTCGCGACCAAATTAAGGGAATGGAGGCGTAATTATGAGCGGAATTATTATTTCAACCAGAATAAGGCTCGCGCGAAATCTTAAGGATTATCCGTTCCCCTGCAAGCTGAGTATTCAGGGCAGAAACAAGGTGAGCGAGCTCGTTCGCACCGCGATTACGCAGTCAAACAGCGCTCTGCAAAACGATTTTGATTATATCAAGCTCGGCGAACTGTCACCCACACAGAGCGTATCGCTTGTAGAAAAAAGGCTTGTCAGCCCCGAATTTATCAGCGATACAAACGGACGCGCGCTGCTGCTTAGCAAGGATAACAGCCTGAGCATTATGATTAACGAGGAGGATCACATCCGCCTGCAGGTCATCAAAAAGGGCTTGGCGCTTGAGGAAGCCTTTGACACCGCCGACAAGCTCGACACACTGCTCGACGAAAACTTGGAGTTCGCCTTTGACGAAAAGCTCGGCTACCTCACCCAGTGCCCGACAAACCTCGGCACGGGAATGAGAGCCTCGGTAATGCTCCACCTTCCTGCGCTCGAAAGAAGCAGGGCAATCAGCAGGATCGCAGGCAGTCTGTCAAAATTAGGACTGACAATCCGCGGAGCTCACGGCGAGGGAACTGAGCCGAAGGGCGCATTGTATCAGCTTTCTAATCAGGTAACTTTGGGAATTTCCGAAAAAGCCGCGATTGAAAACCTTAAGAATATCGCGTTGCAGCTCGCTTCTCAGGAGGAGCAGGCGAGGGAACGCCTTTGCGCAAGCATCGACGTTCAGGATACAATCGCGAGAAGCCTCGGAATTCTCAGAACCGCGCTTGTCATTTCCCACGACGAGGCGCTTAAGCTGCTCTCGAACGTGAGAATGGGAGTTATGTCAGGTCAGATTACCGACGTCAGCACGGACGTTATCGACAGCTTGATGACGGAAATCGAGCCTGCAACCCTGTCGGTGACGGCAGGCAAACAGCTTTCAGCCCACGAAAGGGATATTGAAAGGGCAAAGCTGATTAAATCAAAGATTTAACAGTTAAGATTGGACTTCGTCCAAGTTAAGAGGCTATCGCCGTTAAGATTGCGCTATCGCGCAAGTTAAGAGACTTCGTCGTGAACAGTTTATAACTTGCGAAGCAATCTTCACATTTGCAAAGCAAATTCTTAATGCTTGCAACGCAAGCTCTTAACATTCACAAAGTGAATTCTTATCTAATATTTATGGAGTTTTGAAATTAACACAGTAAAGGAGAGTGATTTTATGTTTGAATTCAAGGGCTTTACACAAAAAGCAAACAGAGCGCTCAACCTCGCGGTTGAGGCGGCTCAGAATATGGGTCACAGGTACGTCGGCACTGAGCACGTGCTGTACGGACTTGCCGCAGAGGGCAGCGGCGTAGCTGCGGCGGCTCTTGAACAGTGCGGAATCAGCGCTCAGACAGTTCAGAGCAAGATTGCCGCGACAAGCGGTACGGGAGCGCAGACAAGGCTTTCCGCCGATGCGTTCACCCCCAGAACAAAAAGAGTTTTACAGACGGCGGCGTACATTTCCGCCAAAATGGGACAGAGCTATGTGGGAACAGAGCACCTGCTTCTCGCGTTAATCTCGGACGGCGACAGCTACGCTGTAAGCTTCCTGCGCGAGCTCGGCGTAAGCCCGACAATGCTTGCCGAGGCTGTTCAGGGCAGTATGTCGCAGGGCGGCGACGGATATTCCGACGGAATGAACGAGGGCTTTGCGAAGTCTCAGGACGGCAAGGAGGGCTCGGCGCTCGATAAATTCGGCAGAGATTTGACAAAGGCTGCCAAAAACGGCGAGATTGACCCCGTAATCGGCAGGGAAAAGGAGATTGAAAGGGTAATTCAAATCCTTTCGCGCCGTACAAAAAACAACCCCGTTCTTATCGGTGAGCCCGGCGTCGGCAAGACTGCCGTAGCCGAGGGCTTGGCGCTTGAAATTGCCAACGGCACAGTGCCCGAAATTCTCCGCGACAAGCGCGTAGTAGCGCTCGACCTCACCGGAATGGTTGCCGGCGCAAAGTACCGCGGCGACTTTGAGGAGAGAATCAAGGGGGCGATCGACGAGGTTAAAAACAGCAAGAATATTATACTTTTCATCGACGAGCTCCACACAATTATCGGCGCAGGCTCGGCAGAGGGCAGCGCCGACGCGGCGAACATCCTTAAGCCGTCATTGGCGAGGGGAGATTTTCAGGTAATCGGCGCGACAACCCTCAACGAGTACCGCAAATATATTGAAAAGGACGCGGCTCTCGAAAGGCGCTTCCAGCCTGTTAAGGTCGGCGAGCCTACTACTGAGCAGGCGATTGAAATTCTCAAAGGTTTGCGCGACCGCTACGAAGCCCACCACAAGGTAAAAATCACCGACGAGGCGATTGAAGCCGCCGTAAACCTTTCTTCAAGGTACATCGCGGACAGATACCTTCCCGACAAGGCGATTGACCTTATCGACGAGGGCGCTTCTAAAATCAGGCTTAAATCCCTCACTTCTCCCGACAACATCAAGGAGCTTGAAGCTCAGATTGATGACTACGAAAAGGAGAAGGCGAGTGCGATTGACGAGCAGGACTTTGAGCGTGCGGCAAAGCTCCGCGACGAGCAAAACGCCCTTAAAGAAAGGCTCGAGGAAGCTAAGAAAAACTGGCAGCAGAGCCAAAAGGAAAACTGCGGCAGCGTTGACGCCGAGGTTATCGCGAAGATTGTCTCCGACTGGACGGGTATTCCCGTTGTCCAGCTTACAAAGGAGGAGAGCGAACGTCTGCTCAATATGGAGCAGGTTCTCCATGAGCGCGTAATCGGTCAGGACGAGGCTGTAAGCGCAATCGCGAGGGCAATCCGCCGCGGCAGAGTTGGTCTTAAAGACCCGAAGCGCCCGGTAGGCTCGTTCATCTTCCTCGGACCGACAGGCGTTGGTAAAACCGAGCTTTGCAAGGCATTGGCTCAGGCGATGTTCGGTGACGAAAACGCAATGCTCCGCCTTGATATGTCCGAGTATATGGAGAAGCACACGGTGTCTAAGCTCATTGGCTCACCTCCGGGATATGTCGGCTTTGACGAGGGCGGACAGCTCACCGAAAAGGGGCGCAGAAAGCCGTACTCGGTAGTTCTCTTTGATGAGATTGAAAAGGCTCACCCCGATGTGTTCAATATGCTCCTGCAAATCCTCGAGGACGGCAGACTGACCGATTCCCAGGGCAGGACGGTTGACTTCAAGAACACCGTCATCATTATGACCTCGAACGTCGGCGCGCGTCTGATTACCGATAAGCAGAAGTCGCTCGGCTTTAAGGACGGCGACGAAAGCTCAGACGCAAAGGACGTAAAAGACCTTGTGCTCGGCGAGCTCAAAAACGTGTTCCGTCCGGAGTTTTTGAACCGTGTTGACGACATCATCGTGTTCAACAAGCTAAACAAGGACGAGATTAAGCAGATTGCTTCAAAAATGCTCGACACCCTCGCAAAGAGGCTTGAGAACATCGAGATAAAAATCAGCTTCACCGACGAAGCCGTGTCCGCAATCTCCGACAAGGGCTTTGACGACACCTACGGCGCAAGACCTCTCCGCCGCGCTATTCAGAGCGAGATTGAGGACAAGCTCAGCGAGGAGATCCTCGAGGGCAAAATCGAAAAAGGCACATCGGTTGTCTGCGATTACAAGGACGGCGAGTTTGTGTTCGATAAAGAATAAAAAACAATACTTTAACAGCGTTCCTTATTTTAGGAGCGCTGTTTTTGTAACTTGACAATTAAATGTATATAGCTTACTATAAAAGTGTATTTTCAGGAAAGGCGGTTTGTTATGAGTCCTAAAAAGAAAAACACTATTTATACAGTTGTCGGAATTTCCGCTGTTGTTATAGTTTTGATTATAATGAATTTTTTTCACGTTTTTAATTGTGTATCCTGCAATCCGGTTGCCGGAAAAGCTCAAATTACGGTTAACGGCAAAACTGTCACTGCAAGCGATGATGATTCTGCAAGATTGAAGGAATTGCTCTACGGCAGGGATTTGCATTATGACAGTCCATCCTGCGGATTTAGAGAAGATATTAATGTTTCATTTGGATTTGACAAGTTTTTCCCTGCGTGCGATAACTGCGGAATTATTCAAAACAACGGAAAGTATATGTATTTAACTGATGAAGAAACCGATGAATTTCACGAAATCGTGAAAAAATACGGTATGGGTTTTCCATGTTTGTAAAATATTTTAGCAAAATAAAAGCCTGTTCCAAGCGCAATGCTTGCGAACAGGCTTTTACTGTTAATAATTATTTAATTGGAATATCCGTGCGCCTTGTCGAGCAGCATATCCTTAACCTTCATCAGCCTTGTGCGGCTTGAACGGTCGTTTTCCTCGAGCTTCATAGAGATGTACTTAATCGTCTCCTGATACCTCGGAATCATAACGTGTTCAAGCGAGTTAACCCTGCGCCTTGTCTTTTCGATTTCGGCGCTCATAAGCTCGCAGCTTTTCTCGTACTGCGCAAGCTTAATCAGGTCGGGGAGCAGGCTGTCAAGGCTCATAACCGCGTCGTCAAGCTCGAACGACGTAAAGGCGAAGCCGTAGGGGAAGATGTCCGCGCTGTCGGAGGTTCTCGTGGAGGTCTCAAACTGCGGAATCTCAACGCTCATTACGTTTTTGCTCGAAACATCAACATTTATCTGCTGCTTGGGCGAGAGGAGCGAGCCGTCAAGGCTCTGCTTGCTCATAACCGCGGAAGCGTTGACAAAGTGATGGTTACAGCTTTCAAGCTCGCGCTCAACCTTTTCGCGCAAGTCCTTGGTCTCGCGCACAAGGTCAAGAAACTGCCTCATAAGCTCGTCGCGCTTGTCCTTTAACATTTTATGACCGCGTATCGCCGTTGTGAGCTGCTTTTTGAGCTTGCTGAGCTGCATACGGGTCGGGTTTACATTCATTACTGCCATAGTCTACCTCTTATGAGCGTCCGTAGAACTCGTCGAGCATATCGTCCTTAATACGTTTCAGCTCGCTTCGCGGCAGAATCTCGAGCAGCTTCCAGCCGATGTCGAGGGTTTCCTCGATAGAACGGTTGGCGTCGTAACCCTGAGAAACATATTCCTTCTCAAACGCCTCGGCAAATTCGGCGTACTTCTTATCCATATCGGTAAGAGCCGCTTCACCCAAAATTACCATAAGCTCGCGCGCGTCCTTACCTCTCGCGTATGCCGCAAAGAGCTGGTTCATTGTAGCCGCGTGGTCTTTTCTGGTTCTGCCGGGGCCGATACCCTTGTCCTTAAGACGCGACAGCGAAGGCAGTACGTCAATCGGCGGCGTTACGCCCTTGCGGTACAGCTCACGCGAAAGAATAATCTGTCCCTCGGTGATGTAGCCTGTAAGGTCGGGGATGGGGTGGGTTTTGTCGTCCTCGGGCATGGTGAGGATAGGAATAAGGGTGATTGAGCCGTCCTTGCCCCTGAGCCGGCCTGCTCTCTCGTACAGAGTAGCGAGGTCGGTGTACATATATCCGGGATATCCGCGTCTGCCGGGAACTTCCTTACGCGCGGCGGAAACCTCACGCAATGCGTCGGCGTAGTTTGTGATATCCGTCATAATAACGAGCACGTGCATTCCGAGGTCGAAAGCGAGGTACTCGGCGGCTGTAAGCGCCATTTTCGGGGTAGCGATACGCTCAATCGCAGGGTCGTTAGCGAGGTTGACGAACATTACGGTTCTGTCAATCGCGCCTGTTTCCTTAAACGACTGAATAAAGTAGTCGGACTCCTCAAAGGTGATACCCATAGCGGCAAATACAACGGCAAACTGCTCGTCCTTGCCGCGAACCGTTGCCTGACGCGCAATCTGAGCGGCAAGCTGTGCGTGGGGCAGACCTGAGGCGGAAAAGATAGGCAGCTTCTGACCTCTTACGAGGGTGTTAAGTCCGTCGATAGCCGAGATACCTGTCTGGATAAACTCCTGCGGATAGTTACGCGCCGCGGGGTTCATCGGCGTTCCGTTTACGTCAAGGCGCTTTTCGGGAATCAGCGCCGGACCGCCGTCAATCGGGTTGCCCAGACCGTCAAAAACTCGCGAGAGCATATCGGGAGAAACGGGAAGCTCCATTGAACGTCCCAAAAATCTAACCTTGCTGTCCGCCAGGTTAATACCTGCGGCGGATTCAAAAAGCTGAACAAGAGCGTTGCTGCCGTCAACCTCAAGCACCTTGCAGCGGCGTGTTTCGCCGTTCGGAAGCTCGATTTCTCCGAGCTCGTCGTACTTAACGTCATCGACGTCGCTGATCATCATCAGAGGACCGGCGACCTCTCTTATAGTGCGGTATTCCTTTGGCATCAGTCGTCACTCCTTTTCAGTACATCTTTAATTTCGCTGTCAAGCTGAGCCGTGATACTCTCAAACTCAGCCTCAATCTTATCCTCGGGCTCGTATTTAAATCTGCCGATTCTCTCGCGCACGGGGATGTTTACGAGCATTTCAATATTCGCGCCTGACTTAAGAGCCTCCAAAGCCTTGTCGTAGTAGCTCAAAATCGCACGCATCATAAGCACCTGCTTGGGAAGCGAGGTGTAAGTATCTGTCGGGTCAAAGGCGTTCTGGTGCAGGTAGTCCTCACGGATTGAGCGCGCGGATTCAAGCTTTAGTCTGTCGGGAGCGCTCAGCGCGTCCATACCTACGAGGTTTACAATCTCCTGCAGCTCGCTTTCGTCCTGGAGCAGAGCCATAAGTCTGCCCCTGAGCTCCATAAAGTCGGGAGCGGCGTTCTCCGAGAACCACTTTGAAAGCTGGTCGGTGTACAGCGAGTAGGAGGTGAGCCAGTTGATGGCAGGGAAGTGGCGCTTGTACGCAAGGTTTGCGTCAAGTCCCCAGAATACCTTGACAATTCTCAGCGTAGCCTGAGATACCGGCTCGGAGATATCACCGCCCGGAGGTGATACGGCGCCGATTACAGACAAAGCGCCTTCAACGTCGCCGGTTCCGTTTACAATCACACGTCCGGCTCTCTCGTAGAACTGGGCAAGACGGCTGCCGAGGTATGCGGGATAGCCTTCCTCGCCGGGCATTTCCTCAAGACGGCCTGACATTTCACGCAGAGCCTCAGCCCAGCGTGATGTGGAGTCAGCCATAAGGGCAACGGTGTAGCCCATATCGCGGAAGTACTCTGCGATTGTGATACCTGTGTAAATTGAAGCCTCACGAGCCGCAACAGGCATATCCGAGGTGTTAGCGATAAGCACGGTTCTCTCCATCAGAGAATTGCCTGTACGGGGGTCCTTAAGCTCGGGGAATTCGTTAAGAACGTCGGTCATCTCATTACCGCGCTCGCCGCAGCCGATGTAAACGATGATGTCGGCGGCTGCCCACTTCGCAAGCTGGTGCTGAACAACGGTTTTACCCGAACCGAACGGGCCGGGAACAGCCGCTACGCCGCCCTTTGCGAGGGGGAAGAGGGTGTCGATAGGTCTTTGACCTGTGGTCAGCAGAATGTCAGGAGAGAGCTTCTGCTTGTACGGTCTGCCCACGCGGACAGGCCACTTTGTAAACATTGTAACGTCCTGCCTGCCGTTTTCGGTCTCGATTACGGCGATAACGTCGTCGCCTGTAAACTCGCCTTCCTTAATCTCGGCAACAGTACCGCTGATTTTGTTGGGAACGAGAATTTTGTGGAGCACAGCGGCGGTCTCCTGAACAGTACCGAGCACATCGCCTGCCGTAACCTTGTCGCCGGTCTTGGCGACGGGCTTGAACGCCCACTTTTTGCTGTGGTTAAGCGAGGGAACGTCAACGCCGCGCTTAAGGTTTGTTCCGGCAACCTTCATAATCTCGTCAAGAGGGCGCTGAATACCGTCGTAAATAGCGCCGATAAGTCCGGGACCGAGCTCAACGGAAAGGGGAGCGCCTGTGGACTCAACGGTTTCGCCCGGGCCGAGTCCGGAGGTCTCCTCATATACCTGAATTGAGGCTCTGTCTCCGTGCATTTCTATAATTTCGCCAATCAGGCGCTGTTCGCTTACGCGCACAACGTCGAACATATTGGCGTCGCGCATACCCTCGGCAATAACCAGAGGTCCCGCGACTTTTGTAATAATTCCTGTTTTCAAATTAAGCACCTCATTGTTTGTTAACAACAGATCAGTTGTTGAAGATGATGTCCGAGCCGACCGCCTTTTCGACAAAGGACGAAAGCCTTTGTCTGCCGGTCTGCATATTGCCCTTTACGCCGGGAATCGGAATAAGGGCAGGGGTAAGCCTTTCAGCGCAGCGGGCGCGTTCTTTTTCTGCCGAATTGTAAACCTCCTCGGTGAGGTAGATTACAGCGTAGCGGTCGCTGTCGGCAAGGTTTTTGATAAGCTTGGGAATGTCGGGCGTATCGTCGCAGGGGTAAATATCGAGTCCGACTGCCGCAAAGCCCTTAATGCTCTCGCTGTCGCCTACAACGGCGATGTGTTTAGCCATAGATTTCACGCAGCCTTTCCGTAATAATTTCCCTGTCGCTGCCTGTGCGGATTCCGCTTGCGATTATGTGAATAACCTTCTTTTCCGCCTCAGTGCCGAGGTAGTAGCCGATAAGCGGCTCCATGCCCTCGCTTGCGCGCTTGCAGCTTTCTCTCGCCATAATAATCAGCCTGTCGTCAACAAACTTTTCAAAGGCGGAGGGTGATGTTTTGAATTGCTCAATCGCTTTATCGCAGTCGTAGTCGCTCTTTTTCGAGAGGCTCTCAATCAGCTTGTCATAGCCCTTAAGGGTGTCGTCAATCAAGCTGCGCCTGCTGAGTCCGTCAACCTCGCACAGCGCCTTGACAAGGTAATCCTTGCCGGTTTTTGTGCGGCTTGCGCGGATTGCGATTTTGATATCATTGTAAAAAACAAGGTTGTTAAAGTAGTTTTTAATAAATTCCGAGCGAAGCTCCTTTGCGAGATTAATCGTCTGCTTCATCACCGCTTTGTCGATGATAGCGTCCGAAAGTCTCGCGTCGCCCGTGTGGGCAAGGGTTTCATACGCCTGCTCGGCAGGCTTTGACATCCACTCCGGCAGCAGGGAATACCTGCGCTTTTCAACCGCTTCCTTAAGGGTTTTAGGTTCTACCGAGCCGGGTGTGAGAATAAGGCTCTCCCAGTTTCTCTCGGCAAGCGTTCCCTTAAGCGCGACCTTAAAGTTGTGAACGTCGTTTTGAATAATAAAGATGTTGAATATTTCAAAGTCCGGCGCAGTGCTTTTAAGATAAGCCCAAACGTTCTTTGTGTGGCTGTCAATCAGCTCGTCAACGGTCTTGCCGTCGCCGTAGCCCTTGTCGGACAGCACCGCGCAAAGCTGAGCGATATCCTTGCTCGCCAAAAGCTGTTCAACGTCAGCGCGGTTAAGCAGTGACTTTTCCCTGGCGCGCACCGAACCTATTGAGTATTCGTATGATAATGCCATATTGACCTCCTTACTGAGCAAACAGCTCGCGGTTAATGAGGTCTTCAAGCTCGTCGCGTCTTGCGCTGATGATTGCGGCAAATTCCATATTCTCCTCAATATCGCCCGACTTTAAGATAAAGCCCGAGCCGATATTCGCCGGAGTCTGCGATACCGCGGCGTCGAGTCCGCGAGACTTTACCTGCTGTTCAAAGTCCCTGGGGAGACGGGCGAGGTCGCGGGAGTTCAGCATAATCTCTCCGCTTTTGCCCTTAAGCTGAGCGCAGAGCTTGTATATGGATTCAAAATAATCGCCGTCGTCCTGATTTACAAGGTAGTCCGACAGGCTGTCGATAGTTTTGTCAATTTCGGCTCTGCGCCTTTTGAGCAGAGCGTTGCGGCGTTCAAGCTCGCTGCGGCTTTTTGCCGAGTCCTCAAGCCTTTTTAACTCCCGGCTTGTTTTGCCGGCAATATCGCGTTCGAGCTTCTGCGCCTGCTTTTCGGCTTCAGCCAAAACGCTTTCGCGCTTTTGCTCAGCCTCACGCTCGATGGCGTTAACCCTTTGGTCGCAGTCAGATTTGATGCGGCCTAAAATGACGTCGCTGCCGTTCACGCGAGTCACCGTCCTTTCGTAGTATTTTATAGATAAGGCAACACCGCACAATTCAAGGCGCACGGCTTGCTTAAATATTATTCCGTCAGCTTGCCCAAAAAATCTCGGCAAGGCGTCAGCCTTACCTTGATTTATTTGTACAACCTGACGAAAAATCTTGCTGCGCAATCCGCACACCTGAATTATGCGGTATTGCCATAATTAATTTCAGATTAGCCGAGGTTGGGAATCTGGATAACTACGAGAAGTGAAACGATGAACGCGAGAAGTGCGTAAATCTCAACGAGGGTTACGGAAACCATTGCCTTAGAGAAGTTCTTGTCGTCCTTGGCGCTCATTGCGATACCCGAAACAGCCGCCTTGCCCTGAGCGATACCTGAGAACAGACCGCCGATGCCGATTGCGAGGGAAGCGCCTGCGTATGCAAGTCCCTGAGCGAAGGTTACGTTAGCCGCGCCGCCCAAAACGCCGCTGCTTACGAGAATAAGGAAGCCTACGATAAAGCCGTAAAGTCCCTGAGTACCGGGGAGAAGTGTAAGTACGAGCATTTTACCGAACATTGATGAGTCCTCGGACAGAACGCCCATTGATGCCTGTGCCGCTGCGCCTACGCCCTTTGCGGAGCCAACGCCTGCGAGCGCTGTAGCGAGCGCCGCGCCTAAGATTGCTAAAAAGATTCCGTTCATAATTATTTATCCTCCTGAATTTTAATATATTTACTATTTAACGAGAACGGCTCAAATTCTTTACCGCCGCCCTCATAAAACTTGCTGAACAGCTCAACGTACTGCAGTCTCATAGTGTGAACGTACGAGCCGAGCGCGTTAAGACCGATATTGATAACATGACCGATTACGAAAATCAAAATCATAAACACAATGCCGAGCACGTTTGTGCCCATCATTGTCGATAGCATATTGAACACCTGCGCCATTACGCCGGTGGTAAGTCCCAGCGCCAATAGTCTTGAATAGCTGAGCAGGTCGCTGACGTAGCCGGTGATGTCGTAGAGCGAGGCGAGTCCGCCGACAGCCTTGCCGACAATTCCCTTTTTGCCCCTGCCCTGAGTCAGCACAAGTCCGACCGCGCAGGCAATCGCGATAACAGCGCCTACGGTTACAAGAATGGGAGCGAACGCCATACCTGCCGCCAAAACGGCGAAGCCGATAAGCATTAACATCCAAAGTCCCGTGTCGAAGAACGCTCCGGCGTAGTCCTTTTGTCTTATGCAGACAATGAACTTACAGCCCATACCCACGAGGATGTGGATAAGACCGAACGCGATTGACACAATCATCAGCACAAGCGCGTCCTTTTGCGGGTCGAGCGTAGGCCACAGGAAAAAGTCAGCCATCTTCATTTCGTTGCCGGTGAAGGCGTTGTAAAGCACCGCCGGCGCGTCTCCGAAGAAGCTTCCGAACGCAAATCCCCACAGCGTTGTGGAAATTCCGCAGTACTGGAAGAGCTTTAGGTTGTTGCGCATTTTTTTGTCGGGCTTGAAAAGCTTAATCATAAGCCCTGTCGCGATAACCATCAAAATTCCGTAGCCCGCGTCGGAGAACATCATTCCGAAGAAGAAGTAGAAGAAAAACGCGAGTATCGGGGTAGGATCTATATCGTTTTTGCCCGGGGGAGAGTACATATTAAGTATACCCTCGGCAGGCTCTGCGAATTTGTTGTTTTTGAGCTTAACCGGAGCGTCGTCGCCGGCGTCGTCAAACTCAACGACGCAGTCGCACACTCTGGTGCAGAGAGCGTTTAGCTTTTCGCAGTCGCTCTCGGGAACGTAACCGTCAAGCACAAATACGTGCTTTGAATGGTCAAGTCCGTTAATTACGCTGTATTTGTCGCTTCTTATTCTGAAATAATCCTGAGTTGTCTTGATATCCTCACGCATAGGCGCGAAAGAGGCGATTTCCTTTTCCGCCTGTTCGCTCTGCTCTTTGAGCCTTTCGCTTTTCGCCGTAAGCTGTTCGGCCTTGACCTTCGGGATTTTGCTTGTCGGGCTCATCGGGCGCGAATAGCCCAGGCTCCTTAAGCAGTCCTCTGCCATAACCTTTTGGCTTATCGGTACGAACATAACAAAGTTTGTCAGTCCGTGACCTGCGTGGATAATCTCGAGCTCACATTCAAGCTTTGGATTTTCCTCAGCCAGTCTTTCTTTAATTTTCTGTTCGGAATATTCCTCGGGAAGCGAGCCTATGAACACCGCGGTAGATTTTGTGCCGGTAGTATTCAGCGGAATGTCAAGATTTTTCCACGAATCGAGCATATCGAGCTTTGAGCGTATCTTGACTTGCTCTGCGGAGTTGTCGGTAATCAGCTTGTCAAGGTCGACGAGCTTGTTGCATGCCGATATGACCTCGCCCGACTTTGAGGCGATAACGCCGATTTCGTCGGGGTCAACCTCGCGCCTTCCCTTAAAGGAATCGAGCAGACCTGATTTTTCGGGGACGATGTTGTCCAAAATCTTAAGGGCGTGCTCGGTGAGCTGAACGTTTCGTTCAAAGACCTGCATTTGAGAGGATTTGTCGATTTTCTTAAAACCCTTCTTGCCGCTTTCGGTCTTGCGAACCTGAACCAGACCGCTGTCCTGTAAATGCTCAAGCAGGCGCTTTCTGTCCTCGCGCAGGGCGATAATCCGCACGGTTTTCATTTTTTCTTTTGCCAAACAGTATCACCACACTTT
>ODAI011186759.1_pt1 | contig 82338 bp, 55 predicted proteins | sample 1539321 | NCBI WGS metagenome assembly ODAI01 (sample SAMN02144231, study PRJEB22623) | gut metagenome | biome: sheep rumen | host: Ovis aries | place: New Zealand | reverse complement strand
GTAATTATCATTATTTACATAGGATTGAGAATAATGGGAGGCGTAATAGGTGCTTATAATAGATACCAAATTAGAAAGATAGAATATAATCTTTCTGAATAAACTACTAAGACCGATTAGAAATAGTCGGTCTTTTTTATTTTGCGTGATATTTCCCGTTGATGTCGTATTCTGTTATTTTCTCACTTTGCAACGATTCTTTTATTTCGGCGGCAAAGTCTATGAGGGAGTTTATATTGTTCGTCACAAGGGTTTTACCACGAAACACAACTATGGCTGTTAAGTCGTTTGGGTCCAGAGAAGAATGGAACAAGTCGGCCACCTCTACATTCAGATTACTTGCTATACTTTGAATGGTGGAGAGTTGTGGATTGCCATTAATTGCACGACTTAAACTCTCCGGCGCAATCTGCATTTTCTCTGCCAATTGCCGCATGGTTATGCCTTGCTTACGGCAAAGCATTCGTACTGATAGACTCAAGTTATTTTCCATATCTTCTTATATTTGGGTGCAAAGATACAAAAATAACTTGAAATATCAATTATTTTAAAGGAAATTGAAAGAAAGTATCAAAATAATTTGGTCATTATTGACTTTTGTTGTATATTTGCAATCGAAAAATAACTTAATATGTCAAGAAATGGAAAAGAAGAATGTAACAGCAGTGATTTATGCAAGAGTAAGCACCAACGGCCAAGATTACGACCGCCAACTTAACGACCTCCGAGACTTTGCAAGTCGTATGGGTTATAACGTGGTTAAGGAGTTTGCAGAGATAATCTCCGGCGCAAAGAAAGTGGCAGAGCGTGAAGCACTGACAGAGTTACTTTCATTCGTTGAGGCTAACCACATTGATAAGGTGCTCATTTATGAGTGCAGCCGCTTGTCTCGCAGGGTGGCAGACTTCATAAACATCGTGGATAAGTTGAACGAATTGCACATTTCTTTATATATACACCAAAACGGACTTGAAACACTGCAGGCAGATGGCAAAGTTAATCCTATTGCACAACTTGTTATCGGTATGTTGGCCCAGTTCAACAGCATGGAGCGCAGCCTCATCCGTTCACGTATGGAGAGCGGTTACAACAACTTCAGAAACAATGGCGGTGTGGTTGGTCGAAAGGTTGGTTTTCGCAAGTCTGATGAGGCCATGAGGGAAGAATATAAAGAGGAAAGCCGCTTACTCAGAAAAGGCTTGAGTCTACGCAATGTTGCTAAAATTACGGGGACATCCATCAATACTTTACGCAAAATCAAGGCAATATGTTAAAAAGTTGCCTTTTTATTTGGTTACATGGATACCTTGCATTATATTTGAAATCGAGGGCAAAAATAATAGTCCCAATCGGTCTTTGAAATAGTGAAAATGCAGAACTTGAAGTAACGTAGAATAGTCCTTTTCCTGACAATGATAATAAAAGAATTAAAGCAAAAGAAAGATGAAATAGACAATAGTTTTAAGAAGGGTTTTAAGCGGTTGTCCCTTTGTCGTACAAAAGACTTACTCACTCGTAAGGAGTGGTCCAGTAAGAGACAGCAAACAACGAAATAAGAGGTTAATGGATTTGTTGAATGATAAACATAGAAGAACATGAAGAAACATTTAGTCAATTAGGAATTAACAAAGACGAGGCCAACGAGGTAATAAGATTTTTTGAAGTGTTGGCACAAATAGCAATAGAAAATAATACCTTAAAATAAATTGAAAATGAAAGAAAATTCTATTATTTGGACCAGAGTCTCAACTAAGTACCAAGAGGATAATGGAGGTTCGTTGGTTGACCAAAAATTGAAGTGCGAAGATTACGCACAAGCACATGAAATGAATGTAAAGGGCTACTATGGTGGCAAACATGAGAGTGCAAAAACACCCGGAAAAATGGTTAAAGAAATGGTGTCTGCGATAAAAAAGGATAAGACAATAAAAAACGTATTAATTGCAAAGGGAGATAGATTTTCACGCAACGCAGGGCAAGGTATCAGCATCCTTAATGAATTAAGGGATTTAGGTGTTAATGTAGTCGAAGCAGGTACAGGACTTGATACCTCAACACCCGAAGGGTTAATGATGTTGCAAATGAAGATTTGCATGGCGCAATGGGATAATACCAACAGAACCAATAATTTCACTTCGGGTCGTAAAAATTGCATGCGCAATGGGGTGTATTGTGGTCCAGCACCTATTGGATATGACAAGCAGGGAAAGAGCCTTAAGTCAACCTTTACTATCAATTCAGATGGTTTCTTAATCCGCAAAGCATTCCAATGGAAATTGCAGGGCTTGGCAAATTGTGATATTCTCACGCGACTTGCAGAACATGGACTACATTTAAGGAAACAGCGTTTGCAGGAGATACTAACCAATCCCTTCTATTCAGGGCTAATCGTCAATAAAATGTTGGATTATGAACCTATTGAAGGCAAGCATCCGAAAATAGTATCAAGAGAGGATTTTCTCCGTGTTCAAGAGATTATGAAAGGTCGTGTAGGTGCGTATAAACATAAGAAAGAGACTCCGCGATTTCCACTGAAACGTTTTGTACGCTGTTGGAATGACAGAACCTTTTTTACAGCATACACCGTTAAGAAAAAGGATATTGACTACTATAAATGTAATGTTGATGGTTGCAAGACCAACGTCTCGGCTAAGAAGATGCACCGCAAATTTGAGGAACTTCTACGAACCTACAACATTCCGTTGGAGTTAGTTGGTGTATTTAGGGATGTAATAGGTAATATTATTAGTACCGACCAAAAACAGCAGAAGGAGGTCATATCGTCACTGAAAAAGAAAAAAAGTGAGTGCGAGGGTAAAATGAAGAAATGTCGCATCAAGTACGCAACAGACATGATAGATGAAGATACTTTTGAAATCACTATGGCAACACTCCAAGAAGAATTGCAGGGAATCGACCTTTTATTAGCAGAATGTAATCAGGATTTATCGAACCTTGAAAAACGGATAGACGAAGTTTTCGTAATGTGCTGTAATTTAGTGGATTTATGGAAGAATGGAACACTTGAAACAAGTCAAAAATTGCAAAATTTGCTCTTTCCTAACGGAATTTTTTGGGATAAGGAAACTTGCGGTTATCGAACCGAGAAAGAAAATAGTGCACTTGCTGTAATGCGCAGAATTACAAGTATTTGTAAAAACAATAAAGAGGAAAAATCCGTAGAAATTTCCTCTTTGTCACAAGTGTGCGCCTGACAGGACTCGAACCTGCACGTCGTGAAACACCAGATCCTAAGTCTGGCGCGTCTACCAATTCCGCCACAGGCGCCTGCCCACGCATCTTTTCTGGTAAATGCGGGTGCAAAGATAATCATTTTATTTCATTTAACCATACGTTTTCTCCATTTTCTTGCAAGATTGCCTTTAGCGAGACTGTTTTTTACAAGCGTGCCTGCCATCATCCATACAGCGCGAAATGGATTCTCTCTGGGAAATGCATAGCAACAAAAAGCGGCCGCCATCATTTGGCGACCGCTTTTTTCTATTAGTATTCTGAAAACTATTCTTCTTTTTTTGATTGGTAAATCAGCGGTTTTCTACCGAGTGATCCACCCACAAGCCCGTTATTGCAAATACAGCAAACAGGGCGCATAATGTTGGTATACTCATTTGGTTACCCTTTCCTGATGCTTTTAATATATTAAACTCTTATGTGTAAACCACCCTCTCGGGCATTGTGCTATCCTTGAACGTCAATCTTTTTCCTTACCTCTTTTCTTAATACCTATCCTTAAATCTTTTACCTTAATCAACTAAAACCTCATTCATCCTTGCCAACAATCATTTTTACCTTAAACCAACACCTGATTGACGACTTTTTACCTAAAACTATTAACCCATAAAACTTAACAATCTATTGAAATATTATCGTCATAAGTGTTTTGACAATGCAAAATTACGATTGTTTTCGCACACAGCCAAGATTTCTTATCATATTTATTGTTGAAAATGCGCATTTCTTGATATAAATCAATCGTGCGACGGATGCGCATACAACAAAAGGCCGCAATCCGTTAAGACAGCAGCCTTTTCTATGAAAACCCAAATATTGTGTAATAATCATCAAATGTCGGCTCCCATGAAAGGATGGCATGAACTCCTTGGGCGGATGGAAGCCTGTTTATTCGTCAATCCAAACGCCAGACGGTTTGGCCTCCCACGCAGGAATATAAGCACCTGTATGGAAATAGGCCACCAGCGTTAAGTCGAACACCAACACCGTGGACCCCCGGTAAGAAATGGTTGTGCCGTTCACCGTAGTGCTGGTGTCGTTAAGTCCGTAGCCCAGCATGTAGGGAACATATACGCGCCATCGGTCGCCGATGTGCATGTTCGTCAGTGCCGTGGTGAAGCCGTCCACCATTCTGTTCACGGCGAATGAGGAAGGCTTGATGAGTTCCGGCTGGTAGTCGCCCGTGTAAGACTGGTCGAAGACGTATCCTTCCGGATAGTGGGTTGTGGGGATATAGTGTCCACGATAATGAACCATCACGGAGTCGGTATACAGAGGGCATCCGCTGCCAGTGCCTTTCTCCAGCACTTGCACCACGATATGGTCCTCGGCTTTGGTGGCCATGTCTTCGTTGAGCGACCAGTTGCGGAATATCTTCCATTCCTGCGAGCCGGAGGCGATAGCGCTTTTTGCCTGGTTATACACGTTGTTGAAATAGGTATCGTTGCGCTCTTTCCAGTTGGCAAATTCGTCTTCCGCGTCGTCGCTCTCGCTGCATGAGGCGAGTCCGACGGCGAAAACCGTGAAAAGCAAGAGCGACAGCCCCTTCGCCATGTCCATGAATGACTTTCTCATTATCTTTTCTTCTTTATGATTCTCCACTCGTGCTGTTACTATTGCAGTTTTTTCAGCAGGCTGGCAATGCTCACCTTGTCTTCGATGATGCCGAGCAGTTGGTCGATGCTCACGCGCTCCTGCTCCATGGTGTCGCGGAAACGCAGCGTCACGCAGTTGTCGTTCAGCGTGTCGTAGTCCACGGTTACGCAGTAAGGCGTGCCGATGGCGTCCTGCCGGCGATAGCGCTTTCCGATGGTGTCTTTTTCATCGTAGGTGCAGTTGAAGTGGAATTTCAGGTTGTCGATAATCTCGCGTGCCTTCTCGGGCAGTCCGCCCTTCTTCACCAGCGGCAGCACTGCCAGTTTGGTGGGCGCGAGTGCGGCGGGCAGTTTCAGCACCACGCGCGTCTCTCCATTCTCCAGTTGCTCCTCGGTATATGAGTGGCACATGATGCTGAGGAACATACGGTCAACGCCGATAGAGGTCTCGATCACAAACGGAGTGTAACTCTCGTTGGTCTGCGGGTCAAAGTATTTGATGCTCTTTCCGCTGTATTTCTCGTGCTGCGACAGGTCGAAATTGGTGCGGCTGTGAATGCCTTCCACCTCCTTGAAGCCGAATGGCATGTGGAATTCGATGTCGGTGGCGGCGTTGGCATAGTGAGCCAGTTTCTCGTGGTCGTGGAAACGGTAGTTCTCAGCGCCGAATCCCAGTGCCTGGTGCCATGCCATGCGGGTCTGCTTCCACTTGGGGAACCACTCCAGTTCGGTGCCGGGCTTTACGAAGAACTGCATCTCCATCTGCTCGAACTCGCGCATGCGGAAGATGAACTGGCGGGCAACAATCTCGTTGCGGAAGGCCTTTCCAATCTGTGCGATGCCGAAAGGAATCTTCATGCGGCCCGTCTTCTGCACGTTCAGATAATTCACAAAGATGCCTTGAGCCGTCTCCGGGCGCAGGTACACCTTCATCGAGTTGTCGGCCGAAGCACCCATTTCGGTGGCGAACATCAGGTTAAACTGGCGCACGTCGGTCCAGTTCCTGGTTCCGCTGATAGGGCATACGATTTCCTCGTCCAGGATAATCTGCTTCAGTTCGTCGAGATCCATCTTGTTCATCGCTGCTGCGTAGCGCTCGTGCAGCGCGTCGCGCTTCTGCTGGTTCTCAATCACGCGGGCGTTGGTCTCGCGGAATTTCTCCTCGTCGAAAGCCTCGCCGAAGCGTTTCTTGGCCTTGTCAATCTCTTTTTGTATCTTTTCCTCGTATTTTCCAATCTGGTCTTCAATCAGCACATCGGCACGATAGCGCTTTTTCGAGTCGCGGTTGTCAATCAAAGGGTCGTTGAAAGCGTCCACGTGTCCGCTGGCCTTCCATATCGTAGGGTGCATGAAGATGGCCGAGTCGATGCCCACGATGTTCTCGTGGAGCAGCACCATGCTCTTCCACCAATACTCCTTGATGTTGTTCTTCAACTCCACGCCGTTCTGACCATAGTCGTAAACGGCTCCTAAACCGTCGTATATTTCACTGCTGGGGAACACGAATCCGTATTCTTTGCAGTGCGAAACAATCTTTTTAAAAACGTCTTCTTGTGCCATTGTTCTATTATAATTACAAAATTACGGGCGCAAAGTTACAACTTTTCGCGCATTTAAGGGCAATGTGAACGATAAAAAATCATAATTACCTGCATTTTGCGCGCAATCCTCCGGCCGCCATGAGCGGAGGGCGAGCCGGTTTCGTCTGTGCAAAGTGGCGTTTCCGTGTTGCGAAAGCGGCACTTTTGTTGTTTCTCCTTGGCGTGTTGCCTCAGCAAATCGTATTCATTGTGTTTTCAAATTAATATAATTTACCGTGCAAATCAATATAATTTACTTTTCAAATTAAGTTAATTTACGCTGCAAATTAAATTAATTTACTTTCCCAAACCTTCGCTATTGAGGTTCCGTTTCAGCCGTTTCGCCCGTCCGTTCCTATGCTTTTATCCCTGCATGCCAGCGCTTTTCAGTGCGCATCCCGCCCGGGCGGCACGGGAGCAGCGCACTGCTAAGATTCTTTTTGTCGCACAATGATTTGGCATTTCGGAAATATGTTCGTACCTTTGTCTTCCGAAAACAGGTCTTATCGTGATGTTACGGAGAATACCATTTGTTGCAGCACTGCTGTTTTTCATCATCGGCTGCACCCGCCAGGAGATGCCGCAGGGGAGCATTTCCCCTGTGAGCAGCCATTATGAGCGGGCCATGCTGCTCTGTGAGGAGGGCCGCTATGCCGAGGCAGAACTCATCTTGAAGGAAGGAGAACTGACTGCCGAGGGCAGTGACAACAAACTGGAACTGCAGAAGTGTCAGGGAACCCGCTATTTGGTGGCCCGCATTCTGAGTGCCACCACCCAGAAACGTAACTACGAACTGCTTCACGACCATGAGAAAGCCACCAACATGGCGCAACTTGTCGCACTGGCCAAAGAACTGCTCCACCACACTTACGAGCAGGAAAAGATTGCTGAGTTGCAGCACCGATACGAGCAGCAGGTCTCAGACCGCCGCCATTACCAAATGCTTGCCAATCTCTTCGGGCTTCTGCTGCTGGTCATCCTCTTGGTGCTCGTCATTCTCTATTTCAACCGGCGGCGCATCGAGCAGTTCAACAGCATCCTCGACCTCAACGCCCAAACCATTGAGCGGGCACAGAAGCGCATAGAAGTGCTGTCGATGGAGAGCAAAGTCCATGACAAGGAAATCAGTCGACTGAACGAAAGAATCACATCCGCGCGCCGTTTCACCAACGAGCGGTTAGGTCGCGGCAAGGAAGTCTTCGACCTGATCGCAGCAGGAGGCAAACTGCCCCCGTCGGCTGACGACGAGAACTGTCTCATCGAATACTATTCGGTCAGCCACTACGCCCTTTTCCATGAATGGGCCACCGGCTACGATCATCTCACCGCCCGCCTTTACACCTACCTCATCTTGCAGGATATGGGCAAACAAGACGACGACATAGCGCAAATCCTCTGCATCAGTCCCTCTGCCGTCCGTTCCATCAAGTCGAGAATAAAGACTCGGAAGAAGAAGGCAGGAAGTTGATTTCAGGATGAAAACGCTCTGGATAATCGCTCTACAACTCTTCGTTTTTGTTGCAATTTTGAGTGTCGAGATTGTCTCTTGTTTTGTTTAATGTGCTTGTTTTCAGTGATTTGTAAAGAAATTGGCTTTGCAACACGCGCCGAAAAATAATCCTTGAAAATTTGCATCCTTATTCTTTGCTGCCTAATTTTGTCATCAGAGATTTTCAATTTATTACGAACAAATAAAAAAAGAACGACTATGGCAAAAGTAAATTTGGTATCACTGGAATGGACCGACATTGTGTTTGAAGGACGTAATCAGGCTTACGGCGCCTACCAACTTCGCACAGGCACCTCCAAGCGAAATCTCCGCTCCATTATGATTGTAGCCTTTTCGGCAGTGCTCCTCTACCTGGGGCTTACGTTCTACCGCATGGCAGAGTCCAGACGAACCGTGGCGAACACGCAGGCTATTGAGTTTGCCAACCTGAATGACAAGAAGCCAAAAGCAAAGGTTGAACGGGAGGTGCCGGTCAAGGTGGAGCCCGAGAGAATCGTGGAGAAGGTGAAAACGTCTATCAAGTTCACCGCCCCGGTCATCAAGAAAGACGAACTGGTGGATGAAAAAGACGAGATTAAACTCGACGAAATCGAGAAGAGCAATAAGGCCATCGGCTCCTTGACCGTTGACGGCAACGATGATGTGGGTGGCGATGTGCTCAGGATAAAAGACGAGATTGCGCCTCCAGCGCCTCCGAAGGCTGTTGAAGACAACAAGATATTCGAAGTGGTGGAGCAGAAACCTACGTTCCCCGGTGGCGATGCTGCACTGATGTCGTGGCTGAGCCAGAACATCAAATATCCTGTGATAGCCGCAGAAAACGGAGTACAAGGCCGCGTCATTGTTCAGTTCGTCGTAGAAAAAGACGGTTCGATAACAGATGTAAATGTGGCCAAGAGCGTGGATCCCTCGCTCGACAAAGAGGCGGCCCGTGTCATCAAGAGCATGCCCAAGTGGATTGCTGGTCGCCAGAACGGATCGCCCGTGCGCGTCAGGTTCACGGTTCCCGTCACCTTCAGACTGCAATAGGGTCTGAATAAAAGCGGGAATACGCTCGCTCTTCAAACCGCAGAAAAAGCATGGCAAAAGGCTCTTTCCACTTTTTTCGTGCTTAAACTGCGGTGAGTTTCACTTTTTTTTCGTACTTTTGCAGAGTTAAAAGAAAAACGAACACCAATTATGGACGACGAGATAAAAAATGTTCGCCTTGACGAAGAGGGAAACTCAGAAGAGCATTCAGACTATAAACCAGTGAACCGGTTTGACGCCGCAGCGGTGCATCACTTGAGCGGCATGTATCAGAACTGGTTTCTCGACTATGCCAGTTACGTGATATTGGAACGCGCCGTGCCCCATATTGAGGACGGACTGAAGCCCGTGCAACGGCGCATTCTGCACTCGATGAAGCGCATGGATGACGGCCGCTATAACAAAGTGGCAAACATTGTTGGCCACACCATGCAGTTTCATCCTCACGGCGATGCTTCCATCGGCGACGCACTGGTGCAGTTGGGGCAGAAAGACTTGCTGGTTGACTGCCAGGGCAACTGGGGTAACATACTCACTGGCGACCGTGCCGCTGCGCCCCGTTATATAGAGGCGCGGCTTTCAAAGTTCGCCCTTGATGTGGTGTTCAATGCGAAGACCACCGAGTGGCAGTTGTCATACGACGGGCGCAACAAAGAGCCCATCACCCTTCCCGCCAAGTATCCGCTGCTGTTGGCGCAGGGTGCGGAAGGCATTGCCGTGGGCCTGTCCTCGAAGATTCTTCCCCATAATTTCAACGAAATATGTGAGGCCGCCATCTCCTATCTGAAAGAAGAACCCTTTGTGCTCTATCCCGACTTCCCCACGGGTGGAAGCATCGACGTGAGCAAATATAATGACGGCCAGCGCGGCGGCGTGCTGAAAATCCGTGCGAAGATAGAGAAACTGGACAACAAGACGCTGGTGATTCGCGAACTGCCATTCTCGAAAACGGTGAGCACACTGTGTGAAAGCATCACCAAGGCCATTGAGAAAGGGAAAATCAAGGCGCGCAATGTGACCGACCTGACATCGGCACAGGTGGAGATACAGGTGCATCTGGCCCCCGGCGTGAGCAGCGACAAAACCATTGATGCGCTCTATGCCTTCACTGACTGCGAAATTAATATCTCTCCCAACTGCTGCGTCATCGAGGACAACAAACCGCAGTTCCTCACCATCAGCGATGTGCTGAAACATTCCGTTGACCGCACCATGCAACTGTTGCGCAAGGAACTGGAAATACGCAAGCATGAACTGCAAGAGCAGTTGCATTTCTGTTCGCTGGAGAAAATCTTCATCGAGGAGCGCATCTACAAGGACCGCAAATTTGAGCAGGCTCCCACGATGGATGCTGCCTGTGAGCATATCGACGACCGCCTGACACCTTATTATTCGCAGATGATTCGCGAAGTGACCAAGGACGATATCCTCAGGCTGATGGAAATCAAGATGGCGCGCATTCTGAGGTTCAACAGCGACAAGGCCGACGAACTGATTGTGAGGCTGAAAGGCGACATCGACGATATCAACAACCGACTGGAGCACATGGTGGAGGAGACCATCGAGTGGTTTGAATATCTGAAAGGCAAATACGGCGCTGAGCATCCGCGACTGACCGAAGTGCGCAATTTCGACACGATAGAGGCCACCAAGGTGGCAGAGGCGAACCAGAAACTCTATATCAACCGCCTGGACGGATTCATCGGAACGGGCCTGAAGAAAGACGAGTTTGTGTGCAACTGCTCAGACATCGACGATATCATCATTTTCTATAAAGATGGAAAATACAAGGTAATCCGCGTGGCCGACAAGATTTTCGTGGGCAAGAACATCCTCCACGTGGCGGTGTTCAAGAAGAACGACAAGCGCACCATCTACAATGTGGTGTATCGCGACGGGCGGAAAGGCTTCCATTTCATCAAGCGCTTCAACGTGACCTCGATGACGCGCGACCGCGAATACGATCTCACACAAGGCACGGAAGGCAGCCGCGTGGTGTATTTCACGGCCAATCCCAATGGCGAGGCCGAGGTGATCAAGGTGACCATGGAGCCGCGCGAGCGACTGAAGAAATTGTTCATCGACAAGGATTTCAGCGAGATAAAAATCAAGGGGCGCACCTGCAAGGGCAACCTGCTTACGAAATTAAACGTGCATCGCATCTCGCTGAAGAGCCACGGCCATTCCACTTTGGGCGGAAGAAAGGTGTGGTTCGACCCGGATATCAACCGTCTGAACTATGATGAGCACGGCACGTATCTGGGAGAGTTCAACGATGATGACCAGATTCTCGTTGTGCTGAATAGCGGAGAATACTATCTCAGCAACTTCGACCTGAACAACCATTACGAGGACAACATATTCAGGATTGAGAAATTCCAGCCCGAAAAGGTGTGGACGGCAGTGCTCTATGATGCCGACCAGCAGGGCTATCCCTATCTGAAACGCTTCCTCATGGAAGCCTCCAAGCGCAAGCAGAGTTTCTTGGGCGAGAATGTGAACAGCAAACTCGTCTTGCTCACCGATGTGGCCTATCCTCTCATCAAGGTCACCTTCAGCGGAAACGACGAATTCCGCGACCCGATGGAGATTGATGCCGAACAGTTCATAGCAGTGAAAGGATTCAAGGCCAAGGGAAAGCGCATCTGCACTTGGAACATCCAGCAAATTGAAGAACTGGAGCCGCAGCGTTTCCCCGAGCCTGAAGAAGCCGCTGAAGAGCCCGAGGAAGAAGAACCCGAAGTGGAAGACGTGCACATCGAGGAGAGCGGACAATTAAGCCTTTTCCCAGATGAAGAATAGTCTTTTTTCCATATTGATCCTGATGCTTGTCCCGACCATGGCCGGGGCTCAGGAGAATTCAACCCGCGAAAAGGTCTGGGCGGTGGGGCTGGGAAGTGTGAATATACTCGACACCTATATCAGCCAGGAGAAGTATCGGGGCGAGGAGTTGCGCTTCGTATCGTACTCCGCATTCCACGGGACGAAGCATCCCAATGTGGTGACGCAGATAATGCACGAGGGAAGCCTGCAAACCGCATCGCCGCGGTCGGAAGATGCCGACGACATAGCGGGCTCATACACCTTCAGTTATGCCCTGCGACGGGAGTGGAAGCCCAACCACCGGCTGTCGTTTCAGGCCGGCGCGCAGGCTGAACTGGCGCTCGGCTTCCTCTACAACAGTCGCAACGGCAACAATCCCGCACAACTGAAATGTGGACTGAATATCTCGCCCAGTGGCGTGGTTGCCTGGCAGTTGCCCCTGTGGCGAAAGGTGTTCCTGCTGAGATACGAGGTGAGCGCACCGCTCGTGGGGGCCATGTTCTCACCCAATTACGGGCAGTCGTATTACGAAATATTCTCGCGTGGCAACTACGACCATAACATCGTGTTCACCACTCCGCTCAATGCGCCTTCGCTGAAACAGATGCTCACGGTGGACATCCCCATCAGGCGTACCATCCTGCGCGTGGGCTATCTGGGCGATTTCAGGCAGGCCGAAGTGAACAGTTTGAAATACCACACCTATTCGCACCTGCTTGTCATCAGCCTGACAAGGCACATCTAACCCCATTCAAATCACGAGTCAACCCATGTCAATCAATAAATATACATATCTCGCCCTGTTAGCATGGCTCACCATGTGCATGCTCACTTCGTGCGTCGACGAAGAAGAGTTCAAGGACAACAACCAGGGAAACTTCGAGGCTTTATGGAAAATCATGGACGAACACTACTGTTTCTTCCAGGAAAAGAACATCGACTGGGATGTCATCCACACCCAATATGCCCGGCAGGTGAATGCCGGCATGAGCAACGGGCAGTTGTTTGAAGTGCTTAGCAACATGATTGGTGAACTGCGCGACGGACATGTCAACCTGTATTCGTCGTTTGACGTGGGGCGGAACTGGTCGTGGCAGGAAAACTATCCCAGCAACTTTTCCGACACCTTGTTTAATAAATACATGGGAACCGACTACAAAATAGCGGCGGGACTGAAATACAGAACGCTCGACGACAACATAGGCTATGTGTATTACGGTTCTTTCTCCAGCGGCATGGGCGAAGGCAACCTCGACGAGGTGATGATGGAACTGGCACCCACGCGCGCCTTGATACTGGACATTCGCAACAATTCGGGAGGCAATCTCACCTATGCGGAGAAACTGGCCGCGCGGTTCACCAATGAGGAGACACTGGTGGGCTATATGCAGCACAAGACCGGACGGGGACACAACGACTTCTCCCAACTGGAGCCGCAGCGCATCAAGCCCACCAAGGGCATACGCTGGCAGAAGAAAGTGATAGTGCTCACCAATCGCAGCGTGTATAGCGCCGCCAATGAATTCGTGAAATACATGAAGTGTTTCCCGCAGGTGACGGTGGTGGGCGACTATACCGGCGGCGGTGCCGGCATGCCTTTTTCCAGTGAACTGCCCAATGGGTGGGGCGTGCGCTTCTCTGCCTGTCCGATGTATGACATCAACAAGAAATGCACCGAAGACGGCATCGCGCCCGACTATCAGGTGTCGTTGAGCCAAGAAGATTTCCTTCAGGGCAAAGACACCCTCATAGAGTTTGCCCGCAGCCTGGTGCCATGACGTGAAAAGAGGGAGGCACGCGATACCCTCCCGCACCCCTTTCTCCTGCCGAAGAGGAGTCGGGACGAACTGAAAACATAGCATTTGAATACGAAAAATGATTACATTATCATCGCTCACCATAGGCTATCATTCTAAGAACGGCTGCAAGACCGTGGCCGAGCGTATCACCGCCGTTATCCGGCCGGGCGAACTCACCTGCCTGATAGGTCCCAATGGGGTGGGCAAGTCAACCCTCTTGCGCACGCTCAGCGCCTTCCAGCCGCCCCTTTCCGGAGAGATCGCCGTCAACGGGCAGCCCCTGGCGAGCCTCACCGACAGGCAGTTGAGCCGTCTCATCGGCATCGTGCTCACCTCGAAGCCCGACATTCAGAACATGTCGGTCTATGAACTTGTCTCCCTGGGGAGGAGTCCCTACACAGGGTTCTGGGGGAAACTGTCAGCCCAGGACAAGGAGATCGTAGACGAGAGCATACGAATGGTGGGCATTAAGCATCTGAGGGAGCGCATGGTGCAGACACTGAGCGACGGCGAGCGGCAGAAAATGATGATTGCCAAGGCGCTGGCGCAGCAGACGCCTGTCATCTTCCTTGACGAGCCTACGGCCTTTCTCGACTACCCCAGCAAGGTGGAAATGCTGCAACTGCTTCACCGCCTGAGCCGCGAGACTCAGAAAACGATTTTCCTCTCCACCCACGACCTGGAACTTGCCTTGCAGATTGCCGACACGCTCTGGCTGATGCAGCCGCAGCAACCCGTTGCCATCGGCTCGCCGCAAGCACTTGCCGATAGCGGGCAGTTGGGCGCGTTTCTCAGCAAGCCGGGAATCCGCTTCGACAAAAAAACACTGACCATTCACGTGGAATAGCCAGTGCCTGGATGTATTGGTTTTCGTATGAAAAGGGAAACGGCAAGGAGTGTTATTTGTTCATTTCGTCCTCGGGGTCCCAAAGGGTAAACGGTTTCACGCGTATCTCGTTCTTCTCCATGATGAGCGGTTCGTCGTATACGTCCATTTGTAAATCGCCAGAACCTGCCAACATGGAATCGTCAGCATTAAAGTCTAATTCCCTGATAGCGGGTTTCATATATGGTCTTTTCATAGTTGTTGTCGGATTTGATTAGATAGTTACTTCTTATTTAACGATTACTTTCTTGCCATTGTGAATGTAGATGCCTTTTTGCAAAGGTGCATCAATGCGCATGCCGTTCAGGTTGTACCAGTTGTTGTCGGCTGGGCGTGCGGTCTGGTCGGCAAAGCCGTGGCTGATGCCTGTTGTTACCTCCTCGTCGAATGCATAGAAGTCCTTGGCTCCTGATTCTTTAATGACAAGGTAGACACTGCCGGCAGGGAATTTGACACCCTTGTTCACTTTATAGAATCCCACTTTGCCATTCTTTTCGGCAATGGCATAGATGGTGCTGGCATCGCCAGATACAGAACTGTCTCCTTCTTTCAGTATGTTGTTGCTCAGTTTGTTCACAGTTCCTTTTGCCAACTTCTTGGCGATGTAGTGGTTTCTGTTGCCGTAGAGGATGATAGGAGTACCCGCCGGAACTTGTGTCACCTGTTGTAGTGTTACCTTTTGTTTGTTGGCATCGGTCACGATGAACGCTTTCAAATCATTAGTCTCGGTAAAGTCATAATCCGTTGAGGTCAATGTGACAAAGGATGAATAGGAATCATATTCTTTTTTTATGATGAGGTCACCGTCTTGGGAAACTTTCTTGTACAAGCAAGAATAGTAGGTGCTGTTGGATTTGTTACAAGAAAACTTGCTTGCATTATTGCAAATATACAATCCTGTTTCAACGTTCATGATGCGGAGGCTATTGTTGTTCACCACCAATTTCCACTTCAATCTGGAAGCACTCATGTCTGTTGTTAACTTGAGATCTTTAGCCGAATTTGTTCCACCTTGGATATACATGCTAGAACTTTTGACTTGTAGCAGATAAGTGTTGGTCTCGCTTTCAACTGGAATAAGTTTTATGTGATCGGGTACAAGGGTAGTGGTTATCAACAAATAGCCGTTGATAAGATTCGCTTTGCCAGGACTTGTGGTGCCTAATGCGTCTTTGTTTGTTTTGAACGCACAGTCTCCGTTTTCTTGGCAAATAGCAAACTCGTCTTCAGGATGGATGTCACTTACCGATGTCAGTTTCTGATAGAGTTCATCGTCAGCGAACATCTGCGCATTACCGATAATCAGTAATGCAGCAATAGTTAGAAATTTGATTATAAGTTTGTTTCTCATATCATTTATGGTTAAAACTATTAATAATTGAAATTTTAATACAAAGGTATGAATTATTACGGCAAATGTATTAATAATACAGATAATTAACATAATTTAAACATACAGAATACGGTTCTTTGGAATTTCATTTACTGAAAATCATCCTCAAATGAGTGATTCTGAATTATAATTCGTATCTTTGCAACCTTGAAAGAAGAATCGATGAAAAAAAGCGAGATGTTGTTGGAAATGATCCGAAACGGGCAGGAAATGACCGGCGGGCAAAAACTCAATTTGATTTATCAGTTGAGTATTCCTTCCATTCTGGCACAGATTACGAGTGTAATGATGTTCTTCATCGATCAGGCCATGGTGGGGCGTATCGGTGTGGAAGCCGCTGCTGCCTGTGGACTGGTAGAGTCGTCAACATGGCTATGTGGCAGTATGACAAGTGCTGCTTCGATGGGTTTCTCCGTGCAGGTGGCCCATTTCATCGGGGCCAACGATTTCAAGAAAGCCCGTTCAGTGTTCCGTCACGGATTGATTATAACGTTGCTTTTCAGCATTCTCATTGAAACGGTGGGGTTGTTGATATCCGGCAGACTGCCTTTCTGGTTGGGCGGCGGTGCCGACATCGCTGGCAATGCAACCATTTATTTTGCTGTTTTCATGTTGGTGATGCCCTTCTTCCAACTGTCCAATCTGTCGGGTTCCATGCTTAAGTGTTCGGGCAATATGCGAATTCCCAGTATCATGAGTGTGATGATGTGTGTGTTGGACGTGGTTTTCAATTATATCTTCATCTTTGTGTTCCATCTGGGAGTTCTGGGTGTGGCCATCGGAACGGGACTGGCCATTGTGATAGGCGGCAGCGTGCAGGCCTATTATGCGGTGTGTAAGAGTGATATGCTCTCGCTGGTGAAGAGGATGGAGAAGTTTGTCCTCAACTGGGACTATATCAGGAATGCCTTGAAAATCAGTGCTCCCATGGCGGCACAGTCGATATTGATGAGCGGTGCGCAGATTGTGAGTACGATGATAGTGGCACCGTTGGGCAATATTTCCATTGCTGCCAACACGTTTGCCATCACAGCAGAGAGCCTGTGCTATATGCCGGGCTATGGAATCGGTGAGGCCGCCACCACATTGATAGGGCAGAGTATAGGCGCAGGGCGCAGGGAACTCTGCAAGAGTTTCTCGCGGATGGCCGTTTTCTCAGGCATGATTGTGATGGCATTGATGGGTGCTGTGATGTATGTCACGGCTCCACAACTCATGGCCATTATGACTCCCGAGCAGGCAATCGTGGATCTGGGTGCCGCCGTGTTGAGGATTGAGGCATTTGCCGAGCCAATGTTTGCGGCCTCGATAGTCTGCTATAGTGTTTTCGTGGGTGCCGGCGACACCTTCAAGCCAGCATTGATGAATCTCTGTTCGATGTGGTTTGTGCGCCTTTCGCTTGCTGCCTTGCTGGCGCGAGACTACGGGCTGCGCGGAGTATGGACGGCCATGGCCATAGAACTGATATTCAGGGGAAGCATCTTCTTGTGGAGGATGTTCCGCGGAAAATGGATGAAGCAGATATCCTGAGTGAGGATATACAGTGGATTAGGCTAAATTCAAAATTACAATAACCTTTAAAAACAATCATGATGAAAAGAAAAATGCTAACAATCGCCCTCGTCTGTGCAGCCTTTTCTGCTTGGGCTCAGGGCGGAAAAACTGGCATCGACAGGTCGAACCTCGACTTATCGGTGAAACCAGGAGACAATTTCTATCAGTATGCCGCAGGCGGATGGCTTAAGAATCATCCACTCGATGCCGAGCATGTGAGCAATGGATCTTTTAACGATCTGGATGAACTCAACCAGAAACGCATTCAGGAACTGATTCTTCAGTATGCCGACGGAAAGCAGGCAAAAGGCTCGTTGGGGCAGAAGATAGGCAGCCTCTATCGGTTGATGATGGATAGCGTGAGGCTGAACAAGGAGGGATATGCCCCTCTCAAACCCACCTTGGCGAAAATCGCTGCCATCAAGAGCCGCAAGGAGTATCAGGTGGTTACTGCACAGTTGGACCGCAGAGGAGAGAATACGATGATGTTCGGTATCGGCGTGGGAGCCGATATGCGCAATGCCGGCATGAATCTGGTGAGCGTTGGTCAGGGCGGAATCGGCCTCGGTTCGCGAGACTATTATCTGAATGACGATGCACAGACGGTGAAAATACGCGATACCTACAAGAACTATATGAAGACCCTCTTTAAAATGGTGGGCAGCGATGAGGCTACGGCAGAGAAGAAAATGCAGGCCGTGATGAACATCGAAACACGTATAGCGAAGGCAAGTTACAGTCGGGTGGAACTGCGCGACATTGACAAGAACTATCATAAGATGAATTATGCACAGTTGGTGGAAGACTTTCCTGGCATCGACTGGGGCAATGTGTTCCTGATTTCCGGCTTCCCCGCATTCGATATGGTGGATGTTGGTCAGCCGGAGCCTGTTCATGAAGTGGAGAAAATCTTGGCAGACACATCGCTCGATGACCTGAAAGCCTATGCCGAGATACGCGTCATCATGGGTGCTGCCAGTCAGTTGAGCGATGATTTCCGTGCAGAGTCGTTCAAACTCAGTCAGGTGATGAATGGTGTTCAGCAGGACCGCCCCCGCTGGAAACGTGCTGTCGGTTTGGTAAGCAGCGTCATGGGCGAGGCCATCGGCAAACTCTATGTGGAGAAATACTTCCCCGAAAGCAGCAAGCAGCAGATGCTTAAACTGGTGAACAACCTGCAAGTGGCCTTGGCTCAGCGCATTGAGGAGGCTACCTGGATGAGCCAGGAAACAAAGGCACAGGCCAAAGACAAACTGGATCATTTCATCATTAAGATTGGCTATCCCGATAAGTGGAAAGACTACAGCGGATTGCAGGTTGACGAAACCCTTTCGCTCTATGAGAACCTGCAGAACATTTCAGAGTATATGACGCTTGATGAACTGCAACGCAAGGTGAACAAACCCGTGGACAAGATGGAGTGGCTGATGACACCGCAGACCATCAATGCCTACTATAATCCTACCACCAACGAGATCTGCTTCCCCGCTGCCATCTTACAGCCGCCGTTCTTCGATCCGAATGCCGACGATGCCGTGAACTATGGAGCCATCGGTGGTGTTATCGGACATGAGATGAGCCATGGCTTTGACGACCAGGGATCTCAGTTCGACAAGACCGGAAACCAGCATAACTGGTGGACAGAGCAGGACAAGAAGAACTATGACCAGCGCACCAAAGTGCTTGAAAACTATTTCGGCACCGTGGAGGCCGTGCCTGGTAAGAAGATTAATGGCAAGCAGACGCTGGGTGAGAACATTGGAGACAATGGCGGTCTGAACGTGGCTTTCCGTGCTTTGCAGAACTCCATGAAGGAGAAACCGCTCACCACGATTGACGGCTTCACTCCCGAACAGCGCTTCTTCCTGTCATGGGCGCGCGTTTGGGCCAGCAATATGCGTCCGGAATATGTGGAGTATCTCATCACCGTTGACACGCACTCGCCCAACGAGGCACGCGTGAACGCAGCCCTGCCGCATATCGATGCGTGGTATGATGCCTTTAAGGTGAAGAAGGGTAGTAAACTCTTCATTCCGAAGAATAAAAGGGCTCACATCTGGTAAGTAAATGAATAATGATTGGCGGCTAAATCAACAGGAATGCTGATTTAGCCGCCAAATCTTATGTCATGAATAAACTTTCTACTAAACCTATTGGGCTGTTGCATAGAGTCCGATGCAGACTCCGATGAATCCGCCCGAGCGACTGGTACTCAGGTTTACGGCATCCACTCCTGCTGCGAGAGTCTTCCATTCGCCTCCCTGCGAATAATAGAACGAGTAGTAGCGGCCGTCACCTTCTATTTTCAGTTTCACAGACTTGCTGCCGTCGATGAAAGCAGATCCGCAAAGTGTACGCTGGCGTTCGGCACGCGTGAGTGTAATGGCCGGTTTACCGTCGAGCAGGGTCTTTCCCATTACGAAATTGAAATCCTCATTCTGAAGCAATGCCAGTCCTGCAATGTCCTTTTCCGTCTTCGGGCTGAAGTCTACTTCTGTTTCGGCTGAGAATGCGGTGTGCTGCTGACGGCAGAAAAGAGCCGAGAGCGGTAGGCGCTGGCTGATGTCGGCTTTGGCCGGTTTGATGGTAAGGGAACCATTGCCCCACTGATAGCGTTCTGTTTCCGGGTTGCGCAGGAAAATCCAACGGTCGTCCAGTTTTTCGCTGTCAAACCTGTCAATGTATGAGAAATTGCCTGTAAACAGGTTCTCTTTGGGTTGCAGTCCGGGCTTGTCTACCACGGTAGGCACCACTTTTCCCTTTTCCAGTATTTCGGGCCATCCGTCTTTCCAAGTCACGGGCAGCATATAGGTGTCGCGCCCGGTGTTGTAGTAAGGTCCCTCATAGGCGCGGCAGCCGAGGAATACAGCCCACCAACTTCCATCTTTGGCTTGCAGCAAGTCGGCATGGCCAGTGCTCGTCACGATGTCTGGGCGGTCTGCAGGAACGCCTGTTCGCTGGGTGAGTATCGGGTTGTTGGGGCATTCTTCCCATGAATCGGCACGTGTGATGTCGGCTTTCAGTGGTGCACGGAATATTACTTCTGAATGCCAGTCGCCTGTTCCTCCCTCGGCGCACATGAGATAATAATATTTGCCGATGCGGTAGAGGTGCGGCCCTTCAATCCAGATGGGGCGTTCCTCCACGTGGGTTCCTCCACGTACTATCTGACTCCATGCCTTGCCGCCGTTCTTGGGCTTGATGATACTGTCGCCCTTGGTGTCGAATCTCAGGATGCGGATGGCGCGCTGACCCTCATAGTCGGCTCCTCCCTCCACGGGTCCGTTGTGTACGATGTAGGCTTTTCCGTCATTGTCGAAGAACAGCGACGGGTCGATGCCGTCGATTTCTGGCAGCAGGATAGGGTCGCTCCAGCCCTTGGCCGGGTCGGTGGTTTTCACAACAAAGTTGCCAAGACGAATGTTGGTAGTAATCATGTAGAACGTCTTGTTCTTCGGATTATACTTGATGTCGGGTGCGAAGATGCCTTCTGACACGCGTTGTCCCTCTAAGGGAAGTTGCGACTTGCGATTGAGCACATGGCCGGCATGCTGCCAGTTGACAAGGTCCTTGCTCTTGAAGAGCGGCACACCAGGGAAGAAGGCAAACGAGGAGTTGACCAGATAATAGGTATCGCCCACTCGGCAGAACGAGGGGTCAGGATAGAATCCTGCGAGGATGGGGTTGAAATACTGCGATGCGGGATTGATTTCTTTCTCGAATCGCTGGTCGTGCCCGTCATAGGCGAAATATTTGAATTGGGCTACTTGGGCCCCTGCGGTGGTGATGCAAGCAGACAGCATCAGTGCGGATAGCATTTTTTTCATATATGTGTGACAAATTGATTAGTCGATGGAAACGGTGAGCGCCTTCAGGTCTTTGTCCTGAGAACTGCTGCCGTAGAGTATCTGATAGGTGCCGGGCTTAGTGTGCACGGTGTTCGTTTCATTGTCGAAGAATTCAAAACTCTTTTTGTTGAGTTTCATTTCCACGGGCATAGTCTGCCCTGGCGCAATCTCAATGCGTTGGAAGGCGCGAAGCGTTTTCAGGGGTGCTTCGGGGTCGCCGGTGTTGCGGATATAGAGTTGCACGGTTTCTGTGCCGCGGCGACTGCCGCAATTGGTGACGGGTATGGTGAGAGTGCAGTCGCCGTTGGCACCGCTGATGGAGGCTTCGCCGATTTCAAAGGACGTGTAACTCAAACCATATCCGAAGGCGAAGAGAGGGTCGTTGAAATACCTGTAGGTACGTCCTTTCATGGAGTAGTCTTCATAATCGGGCAACTGACTGGTCGATTTATAGAAGGTGACGGGCAGTTTGCCACCGGGATTATAGTCGCCAAAGAGCACATCGGCTACAGCGGTTCCGCCTTCCTGGCCGGCATACCATGCCTGCACGATGGCATCACAACTCTCGGTCTCGGGCAACAGGGCGATGGCAGAACCAGAGCAGTTGACGAAGATGACCGTCTTTCCTGCGTCTTTCAGCGCACGGAGGAAATCGCGTTGCACCTTGGGCAGTTCAATATGGGTGCGGTCGCCGCCCTTGAAGCCATCGATGCTCACGGGCATTTCCTCTCCCTCCAAGGCTGGTGAGATGCCGCCAACAAAGATTACTTTGTCGATGCCCTTCAACTGAGCAATGGTCTTCTGATAGTCGATGGGGAGTTCTTTGGCCACGTTGATTTTCAAGTTGGCACCCCAAGTCTTGACGTACTGGAAACGAACTTCAATGGCGTATGGCTTTCCTTCTACGGCTTGTATGGCGGTGCGCACGGGAGTGGTGCGCCATGTGTGTCTTACAAACTGTCGCACCCCGTTTATGTATAGTTCGAAATGACCGCATCCCTCCACGTTGACTACATATTCGCCCGATTCTTCAGGAGTGAACACGGTTTCGTATTTTGCAGAGAAATCCTCAATTTCCACGCCAGGGGCAAAATTGTGCATGCCAGCCGTTGTCACGGCGAGTGGAGCGGTGTATTGGTGTGTGGTGACGGGCTTGCCCTTCATCTCGGTGTTGTTCCAGAATGTACCCTTCATTCCTTTCTTGCCGTTGTAGGCACATTGCGATCCAAGCAGGCAGTCCATCACCATGTTGTAAGTGAGGTCGCAACTTGGCAGCGCGATGAGTTTTTCCTGTTTTGCCTTGATGCCGTCGAGGATGGTGACGGTGTGGTTGGGAACGCCGTTGTAGTTGCCCCACATCATGGGTTTATCGTCGGCGTTGGGACCAATCACAGCCATGCGTTCCTTGTTCTTCTGCAGAGGAAGAACATTGTTCTTGTTCTGAAGAAGAACGATGGTCTGGCGCGCCATGTCGAGCGATATTTTTGCATGCTCTTTCGACGACATGGCGGAGTAGGGGATTTTAGACCATTCCACCAATGAGGGGTCGTCCATCTCACCAAGGTCGAAACGCCCTTCAAGAAGGCGCACCACGTGCTTGTCAATCTCGGCCTCGGTGAGCAACCCTTTCTTCACTGCTTCAGGGATGCTCTTATAGGCATATCCATAACCACATTCCACATCGGTGCCGGCTAGCACGGCCTTGGCCGAGGCGGTAACGGGCGAGGATGAACTCTTGTGGGATGAATAAAAGTCGCTGACAGCACCGCAGTCGCTAACCACAAGATACTGAAATCCCCATTCGTCGCGGAGAATTGTTTGCAGCAGACGGGTGGAGCCGCAGCATGGGTCATCGTCAAGTCGTTGGTAGGCGCACATCACCTCGCGCACCTTGGCATCCTCTACCAGTGCCTTGAAGGCAGGCATGTAAGTCTCCCAAAGGTCGCGCGGAGAAATGTCTGTCAGGTTGGCCGTGTGGCGAGTATATTCCGGACCACTGTGCACGGCATAGTGTTTGGCGCAAGCCCATAATTTGCGGTATTTTGCCTCTTCCGGTCCCTGGAGACCACGCACCACCTGCGTGGCCATGACAGATGTGAGATAGGGATCTTCGCCATAAGTCTCTTGTCCGCGTCCCCAGCGCGGATCACGGAAGATGTTGACATTGGGAGTCCAAACAGACAGACTGTGGAATTTTTCATCTTCTCCCGATCCGCGATACATTCGCTCGTTGTATTGGGCGCGGAACTCGGTGCTTGCTGCATCAAACACCTTATATACTAATCCTGGGTTCCATGACGCAGCCATGGCAATGGGTTCCGGGAATACAGTGACATTGCCCATGTTGGCAGCACCGTGCAGGGCTTCGCTCCACCAGAAGAATTTCTTGATGCCGAGCCGAGGTATGGCGGGACTCTCGTCCTGCATCAGCATGGCCTTCTCTTCCAACGTAAGCCGTGAGCATAAGTCAATGGCTCGTTGCCGGGCTGGCAGATTGGAGTCCTGATAAGGATATGTCTGCGCTGTTGATGTCAGGCTGCAAAACACCAAAGCAAACGAAACAAGAACGTATTTCATAACAGGATCATGCTATTTAAACAGGCTTTGAGCCATTATGTATAAACTGCGACGCCATGTAAGGAATTCGTGGGCAGTGCCTTCCGACACATATCCTTCTGCATTGAAACCAGCCTCTTTCAGTCGCTGTGTGCTTTGGCGTATGGCATCCGGACGCTCCTTGGAACCGCAACTCTGGAAGATATATTTCACATGGCTCTTGTTCTTAATGTCATTCGGTTCATACTGGCCGCCGCTCAACAGACCGTAGTACGAGAATACTTCTGGACGGCGCAGGGTAATGAGTTTCGTTTCGAATCCTCCCATCGAAAGGCCAGCCATGGCTCTGCCGTCTTTCTTTGAAATGGTTTGGAAGTGACTGTCAATGTAGGGGATGAGTTCGTCAACCAGTACAGTTTCAAAGTCTTTTGCGGTATATTCCTGAAGACCTCCGAAACGGACATCGTTGGTCATTCCATAGGTCATGACGATGATAAACGGCTTGCATTTGCCTTGGGCAATTAAGTTGTCCATGATGAGGTTGGCATGTCCCTGGTTGCTCCAAGCAGTTTCATCTTCACCCCATCCGTGCTGTAAATACAAAACTGGAAATCTTTCCTTCTTATTCTTTCCGTAAGTGGGCGGTGTATATACAAAAGCGCGTTTCACACTGTTGGTGCTCGGTGAGGGGAACAGAACCTGCTGCACATTGCCATGTGGAACATTCATGCTGCAGGCATAGAAATCTTGATCGTGGGCAGGTATTTCAATGCCGCTTTCCCATCGGCAGGAGCCGAAATAGTTCTTGGCACCAGGATCGTTCACAACACCTCCGTCTACAGTGAGGTGATAATAGTGGAATCCTTCGTCCATCGGTCCGGCTGTCGTGCCAACGAAAGAACCGTCGTAGGTCTTCTTCAATACGGTGCCGCCGCTGCCTCCAAGTCCAAGGCTCACCACGACAGACTTTGCCTCTGGAATATCCACGCGGAAGCGTACATACCCCTGAGAATTTACTTGCGGGTAGTCTTGGCCAGGCTGGTTCTTGCTTGATGGTTTGAAGTCTTCTTTGATACCTTCTTGCTCAGCAAAGGCAAGGTCAGGATTAAAAGGGGCACGATGCTGTGCTCCGAATCCGCCTCTTGGGCGTTGTTGATTCGGATTCCTTTTCGGACGTTGAGGCAATTCCCATTTTGCCGGCAACATGTTCTTGATGACATCATATGCCAATTTGGGTTGGTAGTTGCTGTCAAAGGGGAGGGGATAGTTGGCGGCGCCCAACCATGAATCGCGGTCAGAAAGATTCCAGAACGTCACGCAGTCGATAACGTCTTTGTGGTTTCTGAAAACATTAAACACACGGGCATACTGGTCGGCAAGGTGCTGCTTGATGCTGTCGCTCACGGCTACTCCAGTCCTGCTAAAACGCAAGTCTCCACCCATTTCTGTGTTTACGCGGATATCCAGTTCGGTTACATGGATATGTTTCACCACTTGCTTGTACAGGTTCAGGGCATTGTCTATTTCTTTTTCCGTGGGACCATAAATGTTGTAGTGTCCCTGCATTCCGATACCGTCGATGGGAACACCGTTGTCTTTCATCTTTTTCACCATATTGAAGATGCGCTGGCTCTTCACAGGGTCGGTTTCGTTGTAGTCGTTGTAGAAAAGCAATGCGTTGGGGTCTGCTTCGCGGGCGTATTGGAACGCCTTGGCAATAAACTCATCGCCTGCAATTTTGTAAAGTGGACTCAGACGGTATGGGTCTTCAGAGTCATTCTCGTTGGAAATGGCCTCGTTGACCACATCCCACGCATATACCACATCCTTATATCTGTTGACCACAGCATGGATATGCTTGCGCATTCGTTCAAAGAACACCTCTTTCGACGGGTTGTCCTCATACATCCATTTCCCGATTTGGGAATGCCACATCAGACAGTGACCGCGCAGTTTGATGCCGTTGGCGCGGCAGAAGTTGGCTATACGGTCGGCACCCTCCCAATTGTATACGCCTTCTTGAGGCTCAGTGGGTTCGGGCTTCATGTCGTTCTCGCAAGTGATGCTGTTGAATTCATGTTTGATGAGTTCTTGCTGATTGGCATTTGTCACGTTGCGTTGGTTCACGGCCACACCAATCATGAAATATTCTTTATAGGCGTCTTTCAAACCTTGTGCCTTGCAGATTGTCTGGCTCAATATCATGAGCATCGAAACAAAATAGAGTCTTCTTGTCATAATGAGTCTTATTTGAATAAATGTGGAATGAATTGTTTGAGTCCCCGTCGCCAGGTGAGCCATTCATGGTCGGTACCTTCTGAAACTTGAAAGTCCACTTTGATGCCGTTGCTGCGAAGCATCTTAACGGTCTTGTCGGTTTGGAAGCGCGGCATTTCTTCACTGCCACAACTCATGAATAAAAATTTAATTTGTTTGTTAAACGAAGTGGCATCAGCCAGTTTCCCGTCGTAGGCTGTTTTTACGTCAAGACCGAAGATGGCTCCGCTGAATGAACCCATATACGAAAACTTGTCCATGTGGTTGATAACAATGTCGAATGTCTGGTGTCCTCCCCAAGAAAGTCCTGCCATTGCGCGGTGATGGCGGTCTGTTATGGTGCGGTATTTCTGGTCGATAGTAGGAATCAGGTCGTTTATCATTACTTGATAGAACGAAGCGCCATAGTCGCTGAAACTGTCGCCTTGCTTGAAGGGGGCTTTGATGTCGCCGCTTTCCATGACGACAAGCATGGGAACGGCTTCACCGCTGGCGATGGCATTGTCCATGATGTGTTGCATGTGTCCCTGCTTGCTCCATCCTGTTTCGTCTTCGCCCATGCCATGCTGCAGGTACAGAACGGGATAGCGCTTTTTCGCATTCTTCTTTAATTCATATTCAGCAGGTGTGTATACGAGGCAGTGGCGCCATTCCTTGGAAGATTCTGCATAGTAGTAGAAACTGTTTACCTGACCGTGAGGAATCCCTTGCTGCGGGCGGTAATAGTCGCCTTCCTTGCCTTCGGGAATCTCTATGCCTCCAGCCTGTCGGTTGCATCCGAAGAAGGTTTCTGTGGAGGGGTCAATGAAGTTGCTGCCACCTATATTAATAAAATAATAATGGAATCCAACGACAAGCGGATCGGTGACCGCCATCCATCCGCCCTTTCCGTCTGGCTTCATGTCATATTTCTTATTACAGATGTCAAGTATCACTTTTCGGGCTTCCGGAGCAACAACGCGGAAGTAGGCCCGATGCTCTTTGTCAATCTTCGGAAAATCACAACCGGGGACGGTGGTCTCAGCAAGGATTGCATCTGCGGGCACCTCAATGGGTTGCGGCATGTCGATATGAGGGCGCACCGGATCGAAACCGAGAATCCTGGTCATGGTCTCTCCATAGCGGCAGCCCAGTTCCCGATAGCCAGCAGCATCGAAGTGCAGACGGTCAGGACCGTTGGAGCATCCTTCAGAGGAAATAACCTGCGAAGTGTGGATGGTCTTGGGCAGTTCATCAATCTGTTTATTCATATTGATGCATACGCCTTTTCCGTCGGCCTGAACCACCTCTCCTGCCAGCAATGGCACTTCTTCGGGTTTCAGTTTCAGGTCGCCCAACAATCGGTCATACACCTTTTGCACCTTGTTAGCCCATTCCGGGTCTCCTGTGTTGGATTCTCCTTGGTGCATCAGCACTCCTTTAATGACACCGTCTTTCTGCGCCCGTTTTGCCAAATCTACCAGGCGCTGATAAGGATTGTTGTCGTAGGCAGCCAACATCGGAACCATCCACTCAGGTGCTTCCTTCACATATTCTTGAATTTGGTCGGGCATGAATCCTTCGATTTTTATGCCCCCAATGGCCACATGAATCACTCCCACTTTGATGTTCTCAGGAAGTGAGTTGATCAGTGTGCGTCCAAACCAGTCAACAGGCGTTAACCCGTTGTTGGGACGGCATAGTGGAGGTGTGGCTTCACACCATACTCCAGTCTTGCGTCCGCGCTGTGGGTCGTCAACGGCGGGCATCAGCAGGAACCTCGGTCCCGGGCTTGTCATGTCTTGTGGCTCAGGACGTGCGGCACCTTCCATGTTCGATTGTCCGAAACACAAGAAAATGTAGAAATTCGGGTCTATGCCAGCATGGGCTTTTGCTATGGGCAGCATCATTAAAGCCGAAAATAAAACAATTCTGAGTGTTGAGTGTATCATATCTAATCAAAATAGTGTATAATTGTAGTTTTAACAGAATGCAAAATTAATTGTTATGCCCTTAATTGCCATTCCTTCATGTTTCACATTCTTTTCGTCTTGTTCCATTTCACGATTTTCTTGCCATTGATTATATAAATTCCTGGCGAAAGGCAATCCATTTTGTCAGACATTCCCATTCTCACACCTTGTAAATTGTAAACGGGCTGCGCTTTCTCATTGCTCCATGGTTGTGAAAGCCCGGCAGGCTGCTCCCCGTCGTTGCTCAAAAATACATTCTTTATATAAATAGGTGAACCGCCCAGTGTCCAGAATCCTGCAATATAAATATGTGAGGGATCAATAGATTTGCCATTCTCATCTTTCATGTTATGCAAGTCAATGACGATGCGTGTGGATGAGCCGAAGTCATAAGCGGCAGGCTTTTCCCAATAGTTGTTCACGTCGAACAAGCGGAATGAAGCCCAGCGGCTTTGTTCCTTCTGCAACTCCACAACGAGATATTTCCATTCCGACAAGTCTGCTCCCATGGGATACTGCCATCCGCCAAATCCGTACTGCCCTGTGGTCAGTGCTCCAGTGGTTTCATCATAGTTGCCTTTTTCCCAGATGCTGGGATTGAACCATTCTTCCTTAAGCGAGAAGAGTGGTTCTTCTTCCTTTGTATAACCATATCCCTCGCTGTTGATAAGGTCTTTGTATTCTTGGGTGGAATAATATTGGTATTGCCGATAGCAAGGACGAGGGCATGCCTCGGGGTCGGTAAGAAAAGTGTTTCCGTCTTCCAGATTGTCGTCATACGATGCCAGCAGATTCCCGTCGGTGAATAGCAGCCAACTCACATTGCAGGTCTCGTCGGCAATACGGATAAAGTTGGCACCGAATCCCTTGCTGCCAGCCACTCCGGTAGTGGCCTTCCCCCATGACGATTCGTATTTCTTGGGTGCCCAGTCCATTTCGGTCACTACAATGGGTGCCTGCATGGCAATAGGCGTGATCATACTGTCCCATCCGCGCTTGAATTCCCGGTAGGAAACATCAACATCGTCTTCCACGCCACTGTTGTACCAGCCTGGATAGCAATGCACGGCATAGCCGATGTTGTCGCCTTTTATAGGATATTTCACGAAACCAGTATACTGCTGCTGCCATCCCAGTCCGGGAATCAACAGAATGTTGTTGCAATGGCCGCGTATGGTGTCAACGATGGCCTGCATGTACTCGGTCATTTCCTTGTCACCAGCAGGCGATCCGTCTGCATTTACTATTCTCACGGGTTCATTTGCCAATTCAAACATCACCGCCCCGTTGTCTTTCAGTTTCGGATGCTGTGCCACGTGGTTCCACACTTTCAGCAGATAATGGTGGTAGTTGTCATCTAAGCAGATATTTTCCGGGCAGACACCTGGCGGACGCATCACCACATACAGTCCTTTGCTGACAGCATACTCTGCCATCGGGACGAATAGCTCATCAAGATACTTCTTGAAACGTTCAAAGTCAAAAGCATGGATATCGTTCTCTCCAGTTGTCGATACCCCTGGCGTATTGCTCCAGTAAGGGTCCATGTGCTGACGTACAAAAGTCATTTTCCATCCTGCATTCAGGATTCTGTCGATAATACCTTTGTTATATTTCAGACAGGCATTCACGTCATAATTATTCCATTTTGTACCACGCTCATTAAACCAGGGACTGTAAGTCTGGGCAAAGCCGTGAAGGATGACTGTTTCTCCTGCATCATTCTTGAAATATGGACCTTCCACATGTAAAGGAGCCAGTTGGGCTCTGATGGGCGTCAAGGTCATTAAGACAAAAAGAGCCAATGCTATTCTTTTCATATTCCTTTTTTTATGATAGTTGTCTTTTTACCGTTGTTGAAAAACTAATTCACAATTACGATGCCGCCATTGCAGGGAATCGTGATGGTCATCTGCTGTTTCTTATTCATCTTGATTGTTTTTACCCTGCCGTTCAGTTGGGCATCATCGCTATACACCTGTACACTTGTGCCTGCGGCATACATCGGGAGCGTTACCACCTTTTTCAGTGGCTGAGGCTCGGCATTGACTCCCGTCACAAACCATTGGTTGCCATGGCGACGTGCAAGGATGATATATTTGCCTGGGTAGCCGTCAATCAACTTCACTTCGTCCCACGTGGTGGGCACCTCTTTCATAAAGTTGACAGCCCAAAGGGGCGCATCCGTGAGGTTGTTGGGAGCCAGGGCAAAATGTTGCACAGCACTCTGGAAAAGCACGGATGTGGCCAAGGCATATACGTCAGAAGTCTTTCTCACTGTTCCATGCTGGTTGTCGGAGCCGTAATACTTGTTCAGGGCAGAACCTCCAAAGTCCATCGATCCAACGGTGTTGCGCACAAAGGGGTGGATGCAGGCATTGTGTGCTTCAGCATCGCATGCGCCTTGTCCGAAGTGGAGGTTCTCTGAGGCCAGCACGGCTTCTGATGACACGTAGTTGGGATACATCCGTTCCCAGCCTCGCGGCAATGTGCAGCCGTGGAAGATGCACAGCAGTCCGTAATCGTTGGCATCGCTGAGAATGTCCTCGTAAAGTTGCATCATGGGTTGCTTGTCTCCGCCGAAGAAATCAACCTTGATGCCGCGAATGCCGTTGTCTCTCAGCCACTTCATCTCTTCACGGCGAATGCGTGAGTTGTTCATTTTCCCGATGGGAGTCTGAGGCGCGTCGTTCCACGAACCGTTGCTGTTGTACCACAGAAAGAGGCTCACGTTTTTCTGCTTTCCATAGTGTGCCAGTTGTGCTATTTTTTCATAGCCTATTTGCTGGTCCCAGAAAGCATCTACGAGCACGGACTGATAGCCCATTGCGGCAGAGAAGTCTATGTATCGTTTCTGCTCTTCAAAATTACAACTGGAATCCATGCCGATAATCCAACTCCACGAGCCTTTTCCGTAAAGATATTCCTGCGAAGCCTTATATTTGGGTTGTACCAGGTCGAAGGCAACGGTGGTTTCCGCGATGTTGGCCAGCGGGCCAACGGTAATGGTGCGCCAGGGTGTCTCTGAAGGCAGTGGCATGGCGGCAGTAATGCTTCCCGATCCGTTCAATTCGCCTTCTTGGGGGAATCCGATGCGATAGGTTCCACCGGCTACGTTCAGCAGTCTGCATCCCACATAGTTGCCGTCTGTGCCCGTCTCGCTAATCAGTATCCAGTGGCTGCTTGTGCTCTCCTCGTTGCCTTTCACCTTGAACAGGCAAGGGAATGTGTAGCCTTCGCCCCATCCGTTCCTGCCAACAGGTTCGTCGCAGGAATAAGGCGTCTCATAACTGGGCGATGTCCTTGCAAAACCGTTCATAGGTTTTGCCTGCGGGCAGAGAAACGAGGTGGTTCCTCCTGGCAGGCAGAACAGACTGGCTTCTTCTTTCACCACACATACTCGCGTGTCTTTTTGCGGAAACAGCCTATAGCGGAAGGCTACGTCGCGGTTGCTGATGCGAAAGACAATATCCATCACATGCCTGCTGTCTTTTTCATACTTCGCTACAACCTCCGTGGCTTCATAATCCATATGGCTTTGCTTGATGTTGCACAGTTCATAGGATTCTTTCACTGGGTGCTGTTCAGTTCCGTTGAGCGTGAGCCCTTGGCTGAAGTCACCGATATTGGTCAATAGCCCTAATTCTGATGATTTGATCACCTCAAACCCGTCATAGCAGACCTGATAGCAGGGCTTTCCCTGGTTCATTCCTAATGTCAGCGTGATGCGTCCGTCCAGACTCTTGTGGGTACTGGCAATGACCGAGCAGGCCACCAACCACAATATTGTCGACCATAGAAAACGTTTCATATTATTCTACATATTTGATTAATTGGTGCAAAGTTATCCTTTTTCGCTTATTTGCACTTTGCCGTATGTATCAGATACGTTTACCATTGTACCCGACGGGAATTGTTGTGGACAATTAGAGCCTGCTCTTTGAACTGGAAAGAACTATTTTGCAAGGGCGTTCTTTTCCACAGTCCACCCTTTGCGCTTAGCCAGACGGCATTTCTTGCCAGTGAACATTTTGGCAGCACGGCGGTTGCCTTTCAGTTGCCAGTCGAGCCATGCCAAAGCGGCAACGGTGAATTCTCCGCCGTGCGGTTCGCGGTAGGTGCCGCCGTGTCCCACAGGATAGTTAGCGGCATAGGCGGCCACGTGGTTGATTCGGTGGAAGTCGTCCATGCCATTGTTATAGGCAATGTCTGTTTCTCCGCCAAGAATGTAGATGACGGGCGTGTGGATATCATTCAGTTTTGACTTGGGCGGCATGGGCATTCCGCCCACAGCCGTTGCCGCGTTTTGTTCGTTGAACAGTCCGCTGTTGCAAATCATCAGTAGTGCAATGCGTGGGTCGGCACAGTTGAAGAGTGACTGCAGGCCTCCGCACGACATGCCGGCCACGCAGATGCGTTTGGTGTCAATCTTTTGGTAGTATGGAGAGGTAGGCTCGTCGTTTTGGGCAAAGGCCCAGTCGATTGACTCTATTTGCTGGGCAGTGGTAGACATGGGACCCTGATACGGTTCCTCGTCCATGGGAATATAGCCAGTGGCCAGAACCAGGTAGCCGTGAGAGGCAATCTCGTTGAGAAACTTGTAGTGTTCCCATGGAGAGTCACAGCATGCTCCGTTGCCCCATACAAGCACTGGTAGTTGCTTTTTCCGGTTGAAAGCCGACAAGTCTTGGGGAACAAAAATGGTGTGTGCCTGTAGCCCTGTCTCTTCCTTCATCACGGCTTTATACGGGCCGTTACCACCATTTTCAACGATACGTTGTTTTATTTGCTTGCTTTGTGCCGTTGCTGTCAGAGCGAGCCACAGCATGCCGGCTAATAATAGAGTCTTTTTCATTTTTGCTTTTATTTCGTGGATTTGGAGTATTCGAAAGAGTCAATGTCGACATATCCGCCTGTCTTTTTCGTGGCATAGCAGAAAATGCCGAACTTGGTTCCCATGAAAAAGCGCTGCCAGTCAAAGCGCATGCGATAGTCGGCAGTACCTATTTTTGTCCATTGCTGTCCGTCCATGCTATAGAAGAAATTAGCGGCATCGCGCCCGTTTTGGTTTTCGGGGCGGAAGTCGGCATCGATGCGCAGCCACACCTTGCCGCCTTTCAGTTCGATGCTTTCTATGGTTTTCTCTTCTGCCCGTGTCACCTCCTTGTCGCGTTCAGATAGTTCAACGTTCATCTCTGCCATCTCAAGCACCCATCGCCGTCCGCGCTTTTTCACGACAAGAGCCCCTGTGTCGCTGTTAAAGGCAGCCAGTCCGGCGCAGTCGCCGTCTTTCATTTTTGATATATCCATAGCGATGCTGCCGCTGCACTGCGGCCCCTCCATGCGCTGCGTCAGCGTGTTGGGGGCAAGATAAAGGTTCGGAACAATGCGACTGGTTCTCAGTCGTAGGTGGCCGGCACGTTCACGCAGCGACCAGTTTTCGTTCACTGGGTTGTGGTTCCATTGCCAGTGCAGTCCCAGTTCCGGGGAGGAGAAGTCGTCGCCCTTCACGATGTTTGCGGCTGGCTGGCTGCTTGTCACTGGGCGCACCGTGGCGGGAACCTTCCCGTTTTCATCGCCCAGCATGGGCCATCCGTCTATCCATCGGCAGGGCATCACGGTGAGTACGCGTCCCACGCCGCCGCGGTCTTGGAAGATAATGCCATACCAGTCGCCGTAAGGCGTGTCCACGATGGTGCCTTGTGCTTCATAAGAGAATCCACCGAACTCGCTTTCAAGGATCACCTGCTTTTCATAGGGACCGTGAATATCGTCTGCCCTGTAGCATACTTCGCGGCGGTGGCGCCCCGGAGCATACGTGTGGGAAATCATGAGCAGATAGTATTTGCCGTTGTGCTTAATCATGCGGCTGCCTTCCAGCAGTCCCTGTTCGTCGGCCTCGCGCTGGAAAATTTGCTGGTGGGTACCCTCGATTACATCCGAGAGGTCGGGCTTCAGTTCCATCAGTTCGCCGGTTCCATAGACAACATACACGCGTCCGTCGTCATCGAAAAACAAAGAGCAGTCGTGGAAATGTCTCATCCGAGAGACTATTGTCCACGGTCCTTCTGCCTTCTGTGAGGTGAAAATATAGGTGTCGCCCATGGCTCCCCGCTCATTGGGGGCAAGCAGGGCATAGAACTGTCCGTTGTGATATTTCAGCGATGTGGCCCATTGGCCGCGCCCGTAGGCCGTTCCCTGCTGCAGGTCGTATTTAGGGGAGTCTGTCAGCCGGTCGAAGAGATAGCCCACTGTTTCCCAGTTCTTCAAGTCTTTTGATGCCATAATCGGGCCGCCCGGCATCAGGTGCATCGTTGTGGAAACCATATAGTAGGTATCGCCTACGCGGATAACGTCAGGGTCGGGCACATCCGCCCATATCATGGGATTCTCGATGGGTGACGTGCGCATGGTTTGATAGTCATTGGTCTGGGCTCCTGCTGTCAGGCACGCCATGGCGCATGCAAACAATATTCTTCTCATATCTTTATTGGTGATTGTTGTTTAAACTTGCACTTTGTGCTTTTTTGCAGCAAAATTACAACAAATTATGAAGAAAACGCCACAGACGTGTATCAGATTCTTTTTACAATGTATCTTTCGTACTCTTCATCCTTTCAGCCGCTTGGCTCATTGAATAATAATTGCTAAATTTGCGCATTACCTTTATGAAAACAATGAATGATAATCATAGAATGAAGAAAAAACAATGGCTGCTGTTGCTGGCTGGCTTACCGCTGATTCTGGGCGCACAGAATCCCATTATACGCGACCAGTTCGCGGCCGACCCTACCGCGCGCGTATTTAATAATAAGGTGTATGTATATCCGTCTCACGACATCCCCGCTCCCCAAGGGCAGCGGCAAGACTGGTTCTGCATGGCCGATTATCATGTGTTTTCTTCTGATGACCTCGTCAACTGGAACGACCACGGCATCATTCTCTCGCAGGAGAACGTGCCTTGGGGAAAGTCTCATGCCTATTCCATGTGGGCACCCGACTGCGTGTGCAAGAACGGGAAGTATTATTTCTTTTTCCCGAATGCACCGAAAGACGGGCGCGGCTTTGCCATCGGTGTGGCCACGGCTGACAAACCAGAAGGACCGTTCACCTGCGAACCCGAACCTGTCAAGGGCGCGGAGGGCATTGATCCCTGCGTGTTGCTCGACGACGACGGTGCGGCCTATCTCTATTGGAGCGGCATGGGCATCCGCGGAGCCAGGCTGAAGGACAACCTGAAAGAGTTGGATGGCGAACTGCAGGAAATCAGTTTCCCCCAGCGCGAGGGTGCGCCGGCAATGCCAAGCATGAAAGTAGGCGGGCAGCAGATGGAGGGACTGCCCGACGGTTTCAAGGAAGGACCATTCGCTTTCAAGCGCAACAATTGGTATTACCTCACGTTCCCGTGGGTGAGGGCTGAGAACGGCACGGAGACGCTGGCCTATGCCATGTCGCGCTCGCCGCTCGGTCCGTGGGATTTCAAAGGCGTTTTCATGGCAGAGCACGACAATGGCTGCTGGACCAATCACCACAGTTTCGTAGAGTTCCGCGGTCAGTGGTATCTGTTTTATCATCATAATGACTACTCTCCGCGGATGGACAAGCGCCGCTCTGCCCGCATCGAGCGCGTGGCGTTCCGTAAAGACGGCACCATCGAGGAAGTGAAACCTACCTTGCGTGGCGTAGGCATTACTCCATCTACTGACCGAATAGAGGTAGACCGCTATAGTGCTGCAGGCAATGGAACCACCATTGACTATATCGATTCACTCGATTGTTTCCGCGGCTGGTATGCATCCCTGCCGAAAAAAGGCAGTTGGGTACGTTATTGTGAGGTGGACTTCAGTCCCCTGCGTAATGGTGCCTATGCTGTTGTGCAGGTGAGGGCAAAAGCCAACACGAGTCTGACTTTATTGTCAGGTAAGAAGCAGATTGCTCGTATTCCCGTGACGGTTATCACCGAGCGTGGCGCTTTCCGACGTGACCAGAGCAACCAGTGGCTGACACTGACCGCTCCGTTGACGTCGTTGCCGAAGGGCATTTCTGACATCACCGTGACTTGTGAGGGCGAAGCAGTAGATGTAGACTGGGTGCAACTGCGCAACCGTCCCGACTATTTTACCTCTGTTCCTGTTGGCGCTGCGCCTTTGCCGCCTGATGCCAATGGCTTCATCCGCCGATGGACGCTCTTAGAACCCGTCCGCCATGAGGTACGCTCGAATACTATTCTGACCGAGAACTACCTGAATGACATGGTGGCCAAGGAGTGGCCCAAGGTGAACCCAAAGAGAGGCAAGTGGCATACGATAGACAGCCAGACCTACAACGTCCGTGCGTTCCGCTTTGCCGAACTGACTGGCAACGAGCCCTACAACGCCCTGTTCTGGGGCACGGCCATGATACTCTGCCCAGTAGAGCTGCAGAACGTGCGGTTGGCCGCAGGCAGCAATGGCGCTTCCTGCTGGTGGGTCAACGATGAGCCCGTGCTGACGCTGGACGGCGACCGCCGTATGGTGCAGGACGATGGCATGTCACAGCGCCTGACGCTCAAGGCTGGACTTAACGTGGTGCGCTTCTGTCTGGTCAATGGCCCCGGGCTGAGCGACTTCTGCGTGCGCTTCGTCAATGAGAAAGGTAATTCGATAACTCAATTTTTAATGCTACGATAAGATGAAGAAACTTGTTCTATTATCCTTGATATCCCTCAGTCTGTGTGTCCTTCAAGTCAGTGCCCAAGTGGGCCAGCCGTATATCCACGACCCTTCGACTATCGCCGAGTGTGAAGGCAAGTATTATACCTTCGGAACGGGTGGGGGAGGACTCATCTCGGACGACGGATGGGCGTGGCATGGCGGTGCCGAGCGTCCTGGAGGCGGTGCGGCTCCCGATGTGCTGAAGATAGGCTCCCGATACCTTATTGTATATGGTGCCACGGGAGGCGGGCTCTTTGGAGGCCACAATGGGCGCATTCTCACCATGTGGAACAAGACGCTGGACCCTAAATCACCCGATTTTCATTTCAGTGAACCGATAGAAGTTGCTTCCAGCGATGGCATGGAAGACTGCGATGCCATAGACCCCAGTCTGCTGCTGGATCCGACGACGGGACGCCTTTGGGCTACCTACGGAACCTATTTTGGTAGCATCCGTCTTATCGAACTCGATCCGACGACGGGGGAGCGCGTCAGGGGCAATGTGGAGAAAGATATCGCCATTGACTGCGAAGCCACCGATCTGATCTTCCGCGACGGGTGGTATTACCTGTTAGGCACTCACGGCACGTGCTGCGACGGTGTGAACTCTACCTATAACATCGTGGTGGGGCGCTCAAGAAACGTCACCGGCCCTTATCTCGATAATGTGGGGCGCGACATGTTCCACGGCGGCGGAAAGATGGTGGTTGCTGCTGGCGACCGTGTTTGCGGCCCTGGCCATTTCGGACGTGTTGTCATCGACGACGGGGTGGAGGTGATGTCGTGCCACTACGAGGCTGATTTCGACCAAGGAGGGCGCAGTGTGCTCGGTCTCAGACCGCTGCTCTGGAAAAACGGATGGCCAGTGGCCGGCGACCGGTTCCGCGGCGGAACCTTCGAGATTGAGTCGGAGCGCAGGGGCTATGCCCTCGAACTGGCTGTTGATTTCGTACGCATTAACCAAGAGCGCCAGCCTTTCTGGCAAATCGATCCCAACGAAACCGTTACACCCATCGCCAACCAGCGGCTCGACGAGGTGATAGGCGGATGGCCCGAAGGTGAGATTCCTGTGCGTACGGGCGACTACATGTTCCGTCCTCATCAGCGCTGGACGCTCACGCCCGTACCCGAAAAGGGCGGCATTCTGGGGGGTCCCTATTATAGAATCACCATCGAGGGAACGCAGCGCGCCTTGGCAGCGACGGCTGACAAGGAGATAACCACGGTGCCTGTCTATACGGGCGACGATTCGCAACTATGGCGCGTGGAGCAACTCGTTGATGGAACCTTCCGTCTGATGCCGAAGACTATTCCTGGTACAGGTGTCATCAATAAGCGTCTTTGCCTCTATTCCGCAGGTGACAGCACGCCCACGCTGGCCGACTACGACTTCGGCAGCGACAACTCCAAATGGAATTTCCGCAACCATTGATCGTCCGTCATTTCCATTTCCCTGTTATCCTGTGCCTTGAAAGCATTGGGTCATTCCTCTGTATGTTTGTCCTTCTGATATGTTCGTTTGTTGATATAATATACGATGGGTAGGAGAACGAGGCCGATGGCAAACTGTATAGGAGGATATTCCTCTAACAGATGGTCCGTTCCATTATCATAAATTTCAATGGGTAGCAAAAGCAGGTTGTTTACCAATACTGCTAAATACACTGCCACCGCCAAGCGCCACAGCGTGCCCCACAGACGATAGCCGAACAACTGAAGGTATGCCACAACATAATAAAAGATAAAAGCCCAGAAAACTTTTTCATCGAAGAATAGCGCGAAGATGACCCCCAAATCCAGAATACAGGACATAAACACTTGGATAAAGAATCCCTCTGGAAGCGTGTGCTTGCTATAGCCAGGCGCGAAACCTATGATATTGTTCTTTCCATTTCATACTGAATACTCTTTTTGCTTCAACTGCTACCTCGTTGATGTGATATGGTTGAAATATAAACAACGCGAGTTCGATGTTTTTGTAAAACGATCGTCTGATTATTAGGCAATTAACGATATTTTTGGTAACTTTGTATTGCCATCCGTAAAGTTGAACTAAAGAATACCGCTAATGTTTATTGAGGATAAAGTTACTGAATTTTTCTGTGTTGCAGATGATTTTTGCAAGTTTTATGATGCACTGATGGCAAAATATACCGTAAAAGTCCCGAATAAGCGTCCGCACCACTGTGACGGGACACTCTCCAAAGCAGAAGTGATGTTGATCATGATACTGTTTCATGGTTCTGGGTATTGCAGCATGAAGCATTTTTGAATTCGTCGAACTCACGTTAAACAAAGAAGCGACATTAGATGAATTTTTTAATTAATCAAGCGCTCAATGGCCATAATAACCATTGAACTTATAACTACCAATCGAGGTTACCGAGTTCGGAGTCGTTACGCTCGTAAGGCCACTACAGTCATATCCTTTTTTTCAGTTACTTGTAAACCACGAAACAATCCCGCATGGCAATTCTCTGTTTGATGAGTTCTTTCGCATCTTTCAGGTGAGGTTCCAGTTCCTCGGACGGCACGATGTAGATGCCCGGCTTCGTCGCTTTGCGAAAACGGTTGAAATAAGGGTCGGTGGTTATCATCCATTTCAGTTCTGCTATTTGGGGAAAGCGGGGCATGGCATGCCATAATTCTAACAGCCTGGACTTCGTGGCAACAGTAACGCCGCATTTGCCCGTTTTCAGACGTGACACGCAGACGATGTGCTGCCGAACCCTCTTGTCGCTTTCTTGTTCCTCTTTCGTGGTGCGGTGAACAACCGACAGGTTGCGGTTGTACTTTCGGTTTATCTCCTGCATCTTTGCGGTGAAGAGTTTGCCGTGTGGCGCGGTGTCCTGCATCTGGTTGCTCATGATGTAATAGTGTATCATTTCGTGGATGATGGTGTCTTCCACAACCTCTTCCGGCAAGTCCAGCACGGTGCTGATCTTGAGCACGAAGCCATCATAATGCCAGGAGCCGTCAGTGTTCCTTTTTCGCTGAAAGAACACTGCACCGAGAAAAGACTTGGCATTGCTGAGTTTGAAGGGTAGTGGTTTCAACTTTCCCTCAAACATCTGATGGTTGTATTCGTCAAACTTCTGTTTGATATATTCAAGCGTTGCTCTCATTGTGCGGCACTTCTTTTTCGAGACAAAGGTATGCATAATTCTTTGTTCAGCCAAATTCAACGAAAGAAAAGCGCATTGTGTAACTGGAATGCAGCACTTTGTTTTGCTTGAAAGCACGCATTTCTTCTCTCCGTTTCATGGAAATGGAAGCGCGAAAGCGGCACGATGGCAAAGTAAATTAATTTGATTTGAACAGTAAATCAAATTGATTTGTAAAGTAAACTAAATTGAATTGAAAAGTAAATCAAATCGATTTGCAGAAGTATTCTTTCGTTCTCTGTCATTCATTCCTTTGAGGTGGTACAAGGAAAGGAGCGAAATCTGGGGTGGGGGATAAAGAAAAGAGTCTGGATTTTCACAAACCCAGACTCCCACAAACAATGTAAAGTTCTAAAATTGTCCACGATGAAGTTGGACAATGGGTTGCCTCCGGAGATGATTCGTCTCCGAAGGCGTTTATCGAAGAGAGATTATTTACCGCTCAAACCATCGGCAAAGCCGCCGTAGGTGTGCTTGCGGTTGTAGTTCAAATCCCAGAGACCAACGGGCTCTCCGCCGCGCCAGCCGCTGCTTGCCGGTGCATCGGTGATACACCACTGGCAGATGCCCCACTGCTGGTTAGCAGGAACAATCTCGAAGTATTTCTTGATGATCCACTTGTAGAGTTCTGCCATCTGTTTGTGCTGGGCCTCGGTGAGGTTCTCAGTCTTCAGTGAGTTGCCGTTGGCATCCACATAGCCCATGTCGAGTTCGCTGATGCGTACCAGTTTCTTGGAAGCAACCATGAGTTTCAGCATGTTCTCGATGGCATTCTTCTTACTTTCCTGAGTCTTGGCATTCTCGTAGCAACTGATGTGCATCTGTGAGCCGATACCGTCAATCTTGGTGTAGCCGTCAGACTCCCAACGCTCAATCCACTTGATGAGGCTCTTCAGTTTGCCGTTCTGATCCCAGTCGCTTTCCAGATTATAGTCGTTGATGAACAGTTTGATGTCATCGGGACCGTACATGCGAGCCAGTTGAACGGCTGTGCGGACATAGTCGATGTCGCCCAGATAATCCTGCCAGAAGAAGTCGTCCTTGCTATCAGGAGTGGCATGCTGCAGGGCATAGACACCTTCTGCATCAGGATTACCACCCGAGATGGGCTCGTTGACAACGTCCCAAGCCTTTACCTTGCCATCGCATGCTAACATCATGCCGCTGATCCACTTGTCCATAGCCCATGTCAGTGTATCTTTCTTCTCCTCGTCGGTGAGAGGAATAGAGTTCAGTTTCAGCACCTGACATACGGTAACAGAGTAGAGGTCGAGGGTGGCATCAGCCGTCTGTGGCTTCAGAATGCAGTCGTAGTTACCGCCTTGTACGCCCGGGAAACTGAGTTTATACTGCTGGCGACCAGCCTTCACCGATACACCTACGCTCATGTTCTGGGCATCGCCGCCCCAACCGTTCTGCATGGTGAACTGAATGCCGGAGGCATCCTTGTCGGACTGCAGGTCGAGATAAACCACATAGTCACCCTCTTCCAGCGGATTCTCGCCGCCTGGGAAGCAGAAGAACTGGCTCCAGCCGCCTGTGGGCACGAAGTGGAGGGCACCGTTGATAACGGGAGGCTCGCAGCCCATGGGGTAGAAGGGGAACGGACCGTCGGTATAGGTCTTCACGCGAACCTCTTTCTCTACCTCAACGGCCGGGTTCTCGAGTTTGTAGAATTCTACTTTCTCCAGATCCAGTGTGACATTGGCTGTCTGAGGCTTCAGGATGACATCGTAGTTAGCGCTGGTCGCTGCGGTGATGCCTGGGCATTGCAATTCATACACCTGCTTGCCTTCATTTACAGAGAAGTTGATAGAGATGTTCTGGGCATCGCCACCCCATCCGTTCTGTACGGTGAGTTGCAGACCAGAGGCATCCTTGTCGGCTGTGAGGTAAAGACGAATGAGATAGTCGCCCTCTACGAGTGGGTTCTCGCCACCGGGGAAGCAGAAGAACTGGTTCCAGTTGCCGTCTGGCTCGTAGTGGATGGCACCGTTGATAACGGGAGGCGTGCAGCCCATGGGGGAGAAGGGGAACGGGCCGTCCTGATAAGTTTCCGATGTCATCAGTTTCTCCAGTTTGGCATTGGGGTCAATGTCCAGTTCCTTGTCCTTAATCAAACGGTTCAGCCATTTCACGGGCTGCTGGGCGTGCCATGCCAGTGTGTGGCCATAGACGTTCAGACCGTTCTCTGTAGCCCTGCTGACAAAGTTCTCCACGGTGCTGAAATCCATGTCTCCAAAATCACCGACACACGATGCCATCTTCATGGCGTTGCCGACCACTACCTCGTCGAAGTTGGCGTTGGCCAGACGGGTAATCATACCATCGGCATTATAGTCTGCCGCTGCCAGCGCACCACCCAACTTGAAATTGGGTGCTGCGGAGCGGTTCACATATGTCTTCAATGCGTCATAGTCTTCCAGATACTCATAACCTGCAATAGAGGCTGGCTTCTCGAAGGCATACTGCAACTTGTCGTCGTCCACGCAAGAGGTGGTAACGGCCAAAGCCACCAGCATTGTTCCTAATATCTTATTTGTATGTTTCATATCAATATTCTGTTTACGAAGTCTGATACTTTATTGATTATTTTGCTTCAACCTTGAACCACTCAGACCCTACGCCACGGTCGCGAACCACGAGGGTGTCCTTGGTGGCACACTTGATGCCGTCGTAGTCGAGGGTATAGTCCAAATAGAGCACGTCGCGGTCAACTCCGCCCCAACTGTTCTTGTCGCCTTTCGACACGAACTTGCCAGTGCCTGAAGCGGCCACCTCCTTGGAGTTGGAGGTAATGGTGCAGTTGCCCTGGGCGTCGAAGTTGATCTTCAGGCGGCTGTCGATGTTGTCGCCGTTCTGATTTTTGGTCACGCGGTTCCACTCCAGCGTGTTGATGCCGAGGGTGGAGAACTGGTTCAGAAGCACTTCGTCCTTCTCTACGTAAGCCTCATGGCGTCTCACGGTTCCTGTCTTGGCACCACTGTAGGTGTCAACACCGCGGCGCAGGTAGTTGGCCTGGTAGGGGTTGATGTACTTCACTGCATAGAGCACATAGTCTTTAGGCAGTACCGACCAGTCGGTGGCGTTCATACGGCTTGGGTTGTCGATACCGTCCTGAGCCTTTCCGCAGAGAATGCTGTCGGCACCGTGCACCTGTGTCATCACCACGGGGATGACATAGGTGAGTTTGGTGGAAAGCGGGTCAGCGAAATAGGCATCGGTGAGTTGTACGGTTACACCTCCCAGAATCTTGCCGCTGGGAATGACAATCTGGTTGCTGCTAAGCGTGTAGTGGCTTGCGGGCATGGGAACGATGTCGCCACCGTCAACAAACTTATAGCCATTGCACAGCGAGTTGTCAACTTTGATGTCGATGATCACGTCGCTCTTGTTTGCATAGACACCGCCGATGGTGGCCATGATCTGACACTGATGGTTGTTGTCCATCGTGTTGTCAGTGACGTTTGGATTCTCTTCACCCAGGGTGATGGTGCGGACGGGTGTCTGGTAGGCAAAATATACGGCAGTATGGTCGTTGTCGGCAAACTCCCAGTCACCGTTCTCGCATGCGGCAAACAGCATTGTCACCAACATGGCAGAGAGATATACAATTTTCTTGTTCATAACTATTTTAGAATTTTATATTGTTTTTATTTTCCCCATCCCTTGTTCTGCACAAGAGCGTCGAATTTAAGTGTTTCGTAGTAAGGCACCGGACCATAATACATATAGTCAGCATAGTTGCGGGTCTCCACGTCAACCACTTCGTAGTGGTTATTCTCAATGCGCATGCCTTTTACGGTCTCGTTGAGTTTGCTGATGTCTACTTTCCAGCGGCGGAGATCCCAGAAGCGGAAGCCTTCGAAACAGAGTTCCAGACGGCGCTCGTTGCGGATGAGTTCGCGCATCTTGTCTTTGTCAGCAGCGCACTGCTCCAGATAGGGGTCGCTGGCACCGCCCACGCCAGCACGCTGACGGATGGCCTTGATCACGTCGTAGGCAGAGAAACCATTCGAACCGCCGGCTTTGGGTCCCCAGGCCTCGTTGGCAGCCTCGGCATAGTCGAGGAAGATTTCTGTGAAACGAATCCAGGGCTTCACATGAACCTGGCCCACGGTAGAAGAGGGGTTGCAGTTGACATCTTCAACCAACAGTTTTTTCAGGTAGTAGCCAGTGCGGGTGGAGCGGCCGTCGAACTTGTTCATACCATTGTTGTCGGTAGCATCTACAGCGCAGTTGATGGTGGCACCCTTGAACGAAGAACCGTTGTGGATGATGTAGAGGTCGAGACGCGGGTCGCGGTTGGCGTATGGGTTCTGCGGATCGTAACCACTGTTGGGGTCGGTGATGGGCAGGCCATTGGCCATTGGGAACGCGTCAACCAGATTCTGTGAAGGATTCACGCGGCCGTTACCGAAGAGTGTCGGCGGGAACATATTGCTCTCCATGCTCGATGACTCGCCACGGTTGGAACGCCAAAGCACTTCGTCGGGGTTGGTTCCTGCGGTGCGGTTCTTCCAGTCGTTGTAGTCCTTGAACCAGATGTGTCCTTTAGAATCAAGATGTGAAACGGGATAGTTGCCCCAAGCATCTTTCAGCACTTCGGCCATGCGGTTGGCAGCCTGCTCCCAGGTAACACCCGAACCCTCGCTGAAGGCGGGGCTGGCAGCCAAGAAGGCAGCCTGTGCGCGAATAGCCTTGGCGATGCGTGCGCTCATGCGGCCTTTTGCATGGTCGCCGAACACGCGGTTGTAGGTTTCTTTTGTACCGCCTACGGAGCGATATTTCTCAGGAACGATGGTCTCGCTGGCCTGCACGTCCACGTAGCCATAGTCTTCGGGCAGGTATTTCACTGCCATGTCCACGTCGGCATTCAACTGAGCCAGACACTCCTTGAAAGTGTTGCGCGGCTTGTTGAATTCCTCTGCGCCATCGTCGGAGTTCTCAGACTCCAGCAGGATGGGGATGCCCAGCAACTGTCCGTCTTCGCTCCAGCCGGCATGAGCCTTCAGCAGATGGAGCATGTAGAGGGCGCGCATGCCATAGGCATCGCCAAGGAAACGCTGCTTATAGAGTTCTGAGGCAATCTTGTCTTCTGCCCACTCTATTTTCGGGGCAACCTCGATGAACTGGTTGATGTACTGCCATGAAGCGCGCAGATACTGCCAGTTGTCCATTGGGTTCCTGTCGGCACGCCATGAACCGGCTGCCATGCTGCGATAACTGTTGTCAACATCGTTGGAGACAGCATCGTCGGTAGCCACTTCAGTCCATGTCCATCCTACAGCATCCTGACCTAAGGGGTTACTGATGTAGGCATGGCCGAGCAGACCTGTTGCCCATGCGGGCATGTGTTCCAGTTCTACTGGGAGTTTGTGGTTCTCTACAGCGGGCTCAAACAGGTCATCGCAACTGCTCAGAGAAACCATCATTGGAACTATGAATGAAAGTATTGCTACTTTATTTATTCTTCTCATATCAATTCTGTTTTTTTAGATTTACATTGTTTAGAACATAGCCTTAAATCCAATGTTATAGTAACGGTTCTGGGGAGAACTACCAACGTTCATCTCCAAAATCTTGCGCTCCTTGGCGAAAGTAAGCAAGTTGTTGCCGCCTACGAAGATGTCCACACCCTTGACGAACTTGGCAAATGTGTTCTCGAACACCTTTGATGAGAGGCTGTAGGGGATTTGTACCTTGCGCAGGTTGAAGCGGTTGTTGCTATACATCCAGAAGTCTGACGAGCGGAAGTTGTTGTCGCCGTTGCTCGTGGTGAGACGCGGGTAGGCGGCAGCAGTGTTTTCCGGTGTCCAAGTATCGCGAGCAATCTCGGAATACTTGCCCTGTCCGCGAAGCCAATAGTAGGAGTTGTCCTTCATGCCATGGCCACCGAGATAGAGGTTACCCATTGCAAAGAAGGTGAGGCCACGCCATTTGGCTGTGAAGTTGATACCGCTCATGAAAGGAGAGTCCCAGCGGGCAAGGAAGACGCGGTCGTTGTCGTCGATCTTGCCGTCGTTGTTCTGATCCTTGTAGCGGATGTCACCGGGCTGCACGTCGCCGAATGTCTGGCGGGGAGCCTGGTCGATTTCGGCCTGTGACTGGAACAGTCCCATGCTCTCAAGACCCCAGAGTCCGTTGAGTGGCTTGCCCACTGCTGAGAGATAGGCAAACTCGATGTTCTCGTCGCGCTTGTCGGCTGTGCTCTTATACCACATGCCGCTGATGCCCAGTGTCAGGTCAACCTCGCCGAACTTCTTGTTGGCATAGACGCTGAAGTCGATACCTGTGCGCTTGTCGATGTTATAATTGACATAAGGAATGATAGACGAAGAAGGATAGCCAATCTGACGGAAGTAGTTAGGATAGAGCGACTCGGCCTGCACCAGACCACCGTCCATCTTGTTGGTGAAGAAATTGAAATCAAAGGTGATCAGTTTGTTCCACAGCGAACCGCGCAAACCTACAGAAATCTCATTGCGCTTCACGTAGGTCATGTCGTAGTTGTAACTGCGCTGGAATTCGGTTGCGGCGAGACCACCATTGTCGCCCCATGAGTACCAGCCACCTTGCTGCATTACCATCTTGTAGAGGTAATAGCCGTCGTTGTCATCGTCCATGATGTCGAGGTCCTGGCTGATGCTTCCGAGCGAAGCCGTCAGCATGAGGTCGTCGACAAACGAATCGTTCTGAACGTTGCTCAGCGGACGCCATCCCAATGTCAGCACCGGAGAGAAACCGAGGCGGTTGCCGCTTGGTAACTTGGTTGAATAAGGTGCTGCAGCACTGAAGTCAATATAGTAAGTGTGGTCGAAGTTGTAAGACAACTGCAGTCCCAGGTTGGCGTTGGTGGTGCGATGATAGTGGCCGCTGCGCTGGGTCTGCCAGGCATTGGCAACGAACATGGCAAACACATTGTGCTTTTCTGCAAACGTGTTGGTGTAGTCAAACTGTCCCGAGAGGTTGTAAGTGTAGCGATAAGCCGAATTGGAGATGTTCTCAGAACCTGTCTTATGGTCTTTGCCATACTGGGTGATGCTGGCGATGAGGTCGGGTCCGGCATAGTTAGTCCATGCGGGCGAGAACGTTGCATACTCATTGGAGTAGCCCTGGTTGTAGGTAGAGGCATAGTCGATACCATACTTGGCACGGAACATCAGTCCCTTCAGGAATGAGCCGAGGTTGACATCAAACTCAGTGTTGAACTGGAACTGACGGCTTACATACTTGCTGTCGCCGGCAGCGAAAGCATCAGCATAGGGATTGGTGGGATTGGCTTGTGTGCCGCCGAAGAAGAAATCGCCTTGCAGGGAGTTACTGTTTTTCACCAGGTTGAGCGAAGTCAAGTCGGCCGACTCAATATAACTCATCGGAATGAGAGGAGCCACCAGGTGTGGACGCAGAGTGGCTGCTTGTCCCCACCAGTCAGTATTAGCCGTATAGGCATCGTAGAAAGTAACGTTGGCATCGGCCTTGAACGAGAGGAAACTGTTCAGGTTGACATCGATGTTACCACGCACGAAGAAACGGCTGGTGTTGTTGTCTTTCGTATTGCCTACTTTCAGGAGTGAAGACTCGCGATAGTAACCGGTAGTGGTGTAGTATTTCATGCGCTCGTTACCACCAGTCACTTCCAGAATACCCTCGTAGCGTCCGAATGATTTCTTCAGGTAGTCAGAAGAATACATGTCGAAATCAGGATAGCGGTAGGGGTTCTGGCCAGAGGCATAATGATAGATGTCCTCGTCAGAGAAGTTAGGAGTGAGTCCGTCGTTCTGGCGAGCCAGGTTGTAGAAACTCATATACTCGGCAGATCCCATGTATTTGGGGAATGCCTTCGGTGTGTAGAGACCTCCGTTGGCGTGTGCGTTAATGCGAAGGTCACCCTCCTTGCCACGCTTGGTGGTAATCTGGAGAACACCTTTGGCGGCACGCGGACCGTAGAGCACCACTGCAGAGGCACCTTTCAAAAGTGTTATCTGGTCAATCTCGGTGGGCAGCACATTGTTGGCATCACGAACCATTCCGTCGACGACAACGAGATAATCATTGTTTCCCCAGATGTTACCGTTGAAACCGCCTACCACGTTGTCAATATAGTCTAAACTATAACTGCTGTAGGCTTTGTCTTGCAACTCTTTCATGTCAATGACAGAGATACCACCCATCATGTCCTGCTTGTCTATCGTGCGGAACGCAACATTGACCTTCGCAGAATCAGACTCAGCATCGTTCTGTGCCATTGCGGGAGTAGCCGTCGACAATGCCATCAGCGCTGACATATATAATACTTTGTGTTTCATATCTTTTACTATTTTACCTTTTTACTTTTTTTCATTTAAAGGTTACCATCCGGGGTTTTGATAGAACTCAGGATACAGCATCACGTCGTCGTTCTTGAAGGGCAGCCAGTAGTGCTTGGCCTCCAGTTTACGTGTGATGATGACCTCCTCGCGGAAGTTCCTTACTTCATTTTCCTTCGGATCGGCCTTGGGATCGAGTTCCTTGGCGCGGTCGAACTTCTGACAGGTCTTGATGTTGTAGGGATAGACGGTCAGCAGTTTCCAGCGGCGCAGGTCGTTGAAACGATGTCCCTCGAAGGCCAGTTCCACGGCACGCTCGCGGCGAACCTCATCCATGAATTTCTCTGCAGAAGCCGTGTAGGTTCCAGCCACTGGGCCTACACCGGCACGCTGGCGGATCTTGTTCAAAGCCTCTTCAGCGGTCATCGGGCTGGTGGAAGCCTTACCCTTGGCACCGCCGTAGCCTACCGAAGCAGCCTCGGCATAGAGCAGGTAGACCTCAGCCAGACGCAACCATGAAAGGTGGAAGTGAGTAGCCTTACCATAACCATAGTCACCATCGTCCTTGTTGGCTCCCAGAGGGATGAACTTGTAGTTCAGATAAGCGGTGCGGCTGTCGCGGGCAGGATTGTCAACGGCATTACCACCTTCGTAGAGGTTGGCATATTCAAACTCCTTGAAGTCTTTCGGCGACTTGATCATCTTTACTCCGTCGTAGACGAAATCGTTATAGAAACGTGGGTCGCGGTCTTTCCAAGGATGGTTCTTGTCGAAACCAGAGTTGGGATCGTTGAGCGGCAGACCGTTAGCCATACCGAAATAGTTGACATAGTTGGCCGACGGGCAGAGGGCAATACCGTCACCCTCGCAGATGTCCTGCACCTGATAAGAGTTCATCTGACGCCAGTAAGAGTCGGCTCCGAATGTCGGGCTGCGCATGATAGCCTCTGTGCTACCTGGCATCAACCAGCCTTTCTCCTTGGTCCAGAACAGTTCGTGATAGTCGGCAAAGTCAACCAATGAGTATTGTGTCTGCCCTGATTCAACCAGTGTGAGCACCTTTCCGAGTTCATCGGCGGCACGCTTGCAATAGGAGGCATCGTATTTATAGGTATCGTTCACGGCATCAACACCGTTGACCATCAGCGGGCTGCCGGCATAGAGCAGACACTTGCCAAGATAGGAGAGTGCCCAAATCTTGTTCGGACGGAACGCATTGTTACTCTTGTTGGTAGCGCCTGTGGCAGTGGCATCCCAGTCAATGGGCAGCAAGTCGGCAGCCTTCTTGAAGTCGGCAGCCATTTTCTCTGCACATTCCTGATAGGTCTCACGCGGCAGGTTGAACTGTGCGTTGGCCTCCAGCGGCTCGGGCATGTAAGGCAGACCTCCCCAATAAGTGGTGAGTTGGAAGTAGAACCATGCACGGAAGAAATAGAGTTGTCCGGCAATCATGTCGCGCTGCTCCTGTGTAGCATCGGTGAGCAGACCGTCTTCCAAGGCTTTCAAACCCATGTTGGCCTGACGGATGGCATACCAGCCACCGCCCCACAGCGATTTTGCAAACCTGTCGCCGTCAACACTCCAATTTCTGTCAAGGAAGCAGTCGCCCTTGCCGATATAAGAACGGTAGTTGCCGTTGTCAATCTGGAAGCCCATGAGGTACTCGCCATTACCTGTGGTAATCACTTCGTCTTCACCCCAGTTGAACGAACTCACCCAATACGACTTTGCCACATCGGGAATTACATTGTACATCACCTCAATATATCCCTGGAAATTGGCAAAGTTCTTAAACGCATCCTCTTTCTGAAGCACTGACTCAGAGTCGCGCTCGAAATAGTCGGTACATGAGGTAAGTCCCATGCCGCCGGCAAGCAATGCGCAAAATGTATATGTAATTAATGACTTTTTCATTGTTGTTTCATTCCTTTAAAGTGTAACTCTCAAGCCGATATTGAAACGGCGCTGCGTAGGATATGCACTCCATCCGCCAGTGTTCGACTCACGGTCGTCGGGCATATCTGTCCAAAGAGCAAGGTTGTTACCGTTTACATAGAGTTTCAGACTCTGCAGACCAGCGGCGTGCAGCCACTTCTCTGTTGAGAAAGTATAGGAAATCTCCGCATACTTCAGACGCAGATACGAACCGTCGTACATGAAGCGTGTGCCGTTGGTATAATCGCTCTTCTGTGTGAGCCAGCGTGGCAGAGGCACATCAGCATTCTGGTCGTCTTTGCTCCAATAACTGCCTTCATAGTAAGCAGTGTTACGCGAACCGCCAAGACTCTCCAGTCCTACAGAACGAGAAACGTTGTTGGTGCCATAGAACTGCACGAAAGCGCTCCATCCCTTATAGTCGACACCAATCTGGAAGTTGCAGGTGTTCTGCGGAATGCTGGTGAATCCATAGGGAATCTGGTCGTCTTGTGAGATGACACCGTCGGCATCATAGTCGAGGATGACATAGTTACCCGGCTTGCGGGCCTCGTCCTTGTCGAAGTGAGGCGTGCTGCCGTAGAGTTCATCCCAGTTGTTATAATAACCATAGTCGAGGTAGGTATAGGTTTGGTTGATGGCCTTGCCAGCCTTTTTCTGGTATTCCGGCTTGAACATTGGGTCGTCGGCCTCCTTGATCTTGCTGACGGCATGAGTGAATGCCACATTACCCCAAAGGCGGACATCCTTGTTGAGTTGCTTGTTGAAGCGGATATCGAGTTCGTAACCCGAACTGCTCACCTTACCCATGTTGGCCACAGGAGCCTTGCCGCCGAAGTAAGAAGGCACGGCGCGCATATCGCCACCGAGCAGAATGTCGGAGCGCTTCTCATGGAAGTAGTCAAACGAACCGGTGATAAGACCGTTCAGGAAGCCGAAGTCGGCAGCGATGTCAGTCTTCTTGGCAATCTCCCAGTGCAGGTCGGTGTTACCCATCTGAGTCTGCTGCCACCATGTGTAGGGACTTCTTGCGGGGTCAACACCTGTGAGACTCTGGCGGAAGTTGCCCGAGTTCTCCCATTTGTCCTGGAACAGCCAGCGGCCATATTTGTTTTCGTCGATGTAGTCGTCACCGATTTCACCGTAAGAGGCACGCAACTTCAGCATGTCAACGATGCCCTTTTCAACCAGAGGCTTCATGAAAGGCTCTTCGCTGATCATCCATCCGATGGCTCCAGAGTTGAAGAACGCAAAGCGGTTTTCCTTGGAGAAGATTTCCGATCCGTTGTAAGCACCGTTGTATTCCAGCATGTAGCGGTGTGCAAAGTCATAAGTGGCACGGAATACCCAGTTCTCACGATAGTGCGGTGAGTTGGAACCCGTTGAATACTGCTCACGGCTCCAGTTGCCCATGGCACCTACTGTGTGCTGGCCGAAGGTGCGGTTGTAGTTCAACTGAACAGAATAGTTCAGACGGCGATAAGTGCCTCCGTCGAACATCTGACCGGCATCGGTCTTCCATGCATTGTTGTTCTTGAAGTCAAACTTGTACAATTGGTCGGCCTCACCACCCTGATAGACAGGTTTTCCGGTATCGGGGTCAATCCATTTCTCAAGGTTTGCCTCCCAGTCAGTGGTATCGTCGATACCGCGGTAGCGGTTGGTCCACGGGTTACCCTCCTGGAAAGCATTATCGAATGCCAGTTTAGCCTGCACATTCAGGCCCTTGGTAATGAAGTCGAGGCTCTGCTCCAGGGTGAAGTCGGTATTCATTCGGTCGTTGTTGGTGTAGCCGATACCGTTCACGCTGAGGTCTTCCATTGAGTTGGTAGCGGCCTGCGTGGGGTTGGGAGCGTAGAAACCAAATGTTCCGTCGCTGTAGATAGGGCGGAAAGAGTCAGGCGAAATGCCATAGAAAGCAGACCAAACCAAGTTCTCGTATTGTCCCTGTGTGGCTTTCTTCACGGAGTGAGAGCCAGAGAGGTTCACGTGCAACTGAGTGGTCTTGGTCAGGTTGAAGTCGAGATTGGAGCGCACGTTGATGCGGTCGTAAGAGAATCCCGGCTCATAACCGCGGAAGTTTGGCACCTTCTTATAAATGTCACCCTCGTGGGCATAGTCGGCATTGACGAAGTATTTCACAAACCGGGTACCACCAGAGAGGTTGATATTGAAATTATAAGATGTGGCAACGGGCTTGAGCAACTCGTCTACCCAGTCCACATTAGGATAGCGCTCAAACTCTTCCTGGTTGGCAGGATTGCGGTATTTGTTGAGGCGATCCTGCGTGAGATAGTAAGTCCAAGCCTCGGGACGGAACGGAAGTTCGCTCTCAATCACCCTGTTACGGAGATTCAGAGCGTCGTAGGCATCCATCATATCGGGCAATTTAGAGTAGGTCTTCAGCGTTGTGCTGGCATTGATGTTGATTGTGGCCTTGCCTTCCTGTCCGCGCTTGGTGGTAATCAGGATAACACCATTGGCACCGCGCACACCGAACACTGCCGTGGCAGAAGCATCCTTCAACACGGAAATGCTGGCCACAGAGTTGATATCCACGCTGTTCATGGGGCGCTCAACGCCATCCACGAGGATCAGCGGGGCACTGGAGTTCCAAGAGGTGACACCACGGATGGTGATTTCTGGGTCTTCGTCACCAGGCTTACCCGTGGTACTCATGGTAACCACGCCTGGCAAGTTACCTGCCAGCGCCATTCCGAGACTGGTAACACCACCGGTGCGCTCCAGCACTTTGGAGTCGGTCTGGGTAATAGCGCCTACCACAGAGGCTTTCTTCTGCTGGCCGAATCCTACGACCACCACTTCAGAGAGTTGTGTGTTGTCTGTCAACACCACATTGAACACGCGTTGTGAACCTACCTTGAGTTCTTTGGTTTGCATTCCTACATAACTGACAACGATAATTGTCTGCTCTGAAGGAACCTCAAGTTGGAAATTACCGTCAAAGTCAGTAACCGTACCATGACTGGTATTTCCTTTCACAACAACCGATGCACCGATGAGTGGCTCACCCGCACCGTCCACGACCGTACCTTTCACATGAATGCCTCCGCCTTGCGCCAGCACACAGGCCAACGGTAGCATCAGCATGATCAGCGAAAGAACAGCGCGTTTCAAGAAACTTGTTTGCTGTTTCATCTTGTCTGATTTTGGTTCATAATTATTTTTATGGTTATTGCTAATGGTTTTGTTCATTCTTGTTTTCACTCCTTATATTATAATATGTGTACTCCGACTTTACATCGTCATTCGTTTTCTTGGTCAAGGCTGGCACTTTTCGTTCCGGAGATGCTCAAGACGTGTGCCAGCCGTTGTTTTCATGATAGCAAATCATGGGTTACAAACCACTTAACTACTACAAATACTAACTACTAACAATATAATTAACATCAAATAACTGCATAGCAGGTAATAAACTGGTGCAAAGTTATAGAGATTCTTTTATATTTCTTTTATAAAAAGTAGCGTGAACGTTTATTAAAGTAACAAGATGTTAATTATTGATGTATTCATGGATTTTGCGTGATGGCGGTATTGGACGCGTTTGGGAGTTTAATATTTGTAACATTGTAGCGGAAACTTTATTTAGTGTAACATTTGTGCAGCGGTTTGTGCAAAAATGCTTATATTTGCAACAAATTTGATACAATTCAAACTAACTGCATGTGAATTTAATGTTACGTAAAGTTCTATTAACCTCAGCATTGATCTTATTGGGCACCATGGATGCTGTCTATGGTCAGACTGGGAAACTCTTTGATGCAGACAAACAGTTGTCGAGCAGTTTCACGAGTCAGGTGTATCTTGACCGTGACGGATTCATTTGGGTGGCCACGCGCAACGGCTTGAACCGCTATGACGGATATCAGTTCTATACCATTAAAAAGGAGAACGAAAACCAGCGCGCCATGGCCAGCAATTATGTGAACTGTATGATTCAAGACGGCACCGGTCTTTTCTATCTGGGCATGTATGGTGCCTTGCAGACATACGACGGTAGCAGTTTCCACGATGTGGAAGTGCGCGACTTGGATGGAAACGTGGTTCCTTGTTACATGACCTGTTTCTTGCAGCGAAAGAACGGCGACTTGCTCGCTGGCACTTCCGGTCATGGCCTCTTGAAAATCGTTGACAGAGGGCATGCCGTGCAGCAGAACGGCCCCTTGCGCCAAGTTCATACCGTGCAGGACATGGCTGAAGACCGCCAGGGACATATTTGGATAGTGACCAAGAGTCTGGGACTGCTGGAATATGACGGAAAGACGGCCAAAAGATATTTCACCGATCCATCCATCGTGGAGACGCTGCGCAGGATCCGCCTCGACAAAGAAGGCAATATCTATGTGGGCACCTCAAAGAGCGGCGTGTATGTGCGCAGCGCCAAAGGCGGTGAGTTCCGCCATCTTGACGTGACGGGCAATAATCACGTGGCGTCGCTCTACTGTTGTCGCGACGGAAAAATGATGATTGGCTTCGACGGAAAGGGCGTGGCCATCTACGACCCCGCAACCGGGAAAGTTAGCGATAATCCCTTCTTCAGCCGCGAAGTGGACCTCACCAAGAGCAAGGTATATAGTATGGTGGAGGATTCCAGTGGAAACATCTGGCTCGGACTGTTGCAAAAAGGTATTTTCATGCAGCCAAGGCGCGTTTCGGGATTCCGCTATCTGGGTTATAAACTGGGTCCCAACAATGTGATTGGCCAGGCTTGTGTCATCAGTACCCTCATTGACAGCAAGGGATGCTGTTGGGTGGGCACCGACAAAGACGGACTCTATTGCATGGACGAATACCAGCAACTCATCCGTCATTTCAAGGAAGGTTTCCCGGCATCGGTGATGAGCATTGCCGAAGACAGCGAAGGCCGAATCTGGGTGGGCAGTTGGAACGAAGGATTTGGCTATATTGATGCTGCCGGCAACGGTTATCACCAGTATCCGCAATACAAGTCATCTAGCGTTTTTGCCATACAGTCATTCGGGCAGACGCTGTGGATAGCCACGATGGGACAAGGATTGCTGAGGATAAACCAGGCGACAGGGCAGTTGAAAGCCTATACAATGGATGCCAAGGCCGTTACCGACAGGAAGGTGAATAGCATTGCCAACGACTTCATCTCAAAAATGTCGTTGTCGCCAGACGGGAAAAGAGTCTATCTGGCCACCACCATGGGCGTGTGTTGCCTCGATGTGGAGAGAGAAAGTTGGACGAGCGTGTTCGGAGAAAACTGTCTGAACTATGGCGTGCCTGCCCGTATCGTCAAGGAATGCGGCAATATGGTGTGGATAGGCACTAACGATGGTCTTTATTGCTATGACAAGTCGAAGAAGAGTCTCCACTTCTACACCATGGAAAAGGGACTTGCCGACAACGGTATCGCTTCCATAGAACAAGACAAGCAGGGCCGACTTTGGATAGGCACCGACCACGGTTTGTGCTGCCATGATCCCAAGACAGGACTCATGCAGAGTTATTTCGTGGACAGCGGTTTGCAGTCGAATGAGTTCTCCGATGGTGCTTCCTGTTACCATCCGCGCGGTGTGATGCTCTTCGGCGGCGTTGGTGGCATCACCTGGTTCCGCCCCGAGAACATCCAGCAAAGCAAGTGGAATGCCAAGGTGAGCCTTGTGAATTTTATCGTGAACCGTGAACATGTGACCAGCGCATCCAAGTCTGGCGGCTACCAAATCTGTGACACCACGGTGATTGCAGCCAGCCGTTTCGACTTGTCGCCCCACGACAACACGTTTGCCATCCAGTTCTCCACGCTTACTTATGATGCCCCCGAGCATATCACCTATCTGTATAGCATCAACGGAGACCCGTTCATTCGCATGCAGCCGGGTACGAATGAAATCACGTTCACCCATCTGTCGCCCGGCACGTATCAATTCAAGGTGAAGGCGCAGCGCGACAACCAGTTCACCGCAGAGAAGGAATTCACCGTTGTTGTGCACACTCCGTGGTACCGTTCGCTGTGGGCATGGTGTGTCTATTTGTTGGCAATTGCCTTCGCCGTGTGGAGATACAGGGTGGGACTGCGCCGCAAAGAGCAGAACCGTCTGCGTCTGCAGGAGCATATCCATGCTGAAGAGATGGGCGAGGCCAAACTGCGCTTCTTCATGAATATCAGTCATGAGATACGCACACCTATGACGCTGATTGTCACACCATTGACATCACTGATCAAAAATGAGACGGATCCCAACAGAAAGAACATCTATGAAACCATCAGGCGCAATGCCGAGCGCATACTCAACTTGATTAATCAGATGATGGACCTCAGAAAAATTGACAAGGGACAGATGCCTATGCACATGGCAGAGACCGATCTGGTGGCTTTCGTTAAGGAGATACACGATCTTTTCGAGCATCAGGCCAAGTCGAAGCAAATAGAAATGGTGTATGAACACGATGCCGACACGTTGCCCGTATGGATTGACCGTCGCAATTTCGACAAGGTGATTGTGAATATCTTGTCGAATGCATTCAAGTTCACGCCTACTGGAGGGCGGATCAACATACGTGTCACTCACGATGACCAGCATGCCTCGATTGCCGTGAGCGACAATGGGGAGAAGATTCCTGAGGATAAGATAGGAAGAATATTTGAGCGTTTCTATCAGACACCCTCTGCCGTGAACGACCGAAACGTGGGTACCGGCATCGGCCTTGACCTGACACGCTCGCTGGTGGAACTGCATCATGGAACCATTGAGGTGCATAACTTGGAACAAGGATGCGAATTTACCGTCACCATTCCTATGGGCAACAGCCATCTCACAGAGGAAGAGATGCTGGTTGACAAAGAAGCAGAGGTCGACGCATTGCAGAATGACGACATGAGCATGCTGGAAGAGGAGGGCGAAGACGTGCCAGTAGTCATTCAGCAACCAGCGGGAAAGAAACCTATTATCGTTGTCGCTGAAGATGATGACGAGATCAGGAACTATCTCGACACCGAACTGAGCAAGGACTACGAGGTGAAAACATGCGTCAACGGCCGCGAGGCATTCACCGAGACCTTGCGCCTGTTGCCCGCGCTGGTGCTCAGCGATGTGATGATGCCCGAGATGGACGGCAACAAGTTGTGTGCCAAGATTAAGTCAAATCCCAGCACGAACCACATCCCCGTAATACTGCTGACTGCCAAGAGCCGCGATGAAGACAAACTGGAAGGTCTGGAAACAGGAGCAGATGCCTATGTGGTGAAACCTTTCAACATGGACATCCTGCGGCGCAAGATTGTCAATATCCTGAATTCCTACCGTCTCCTCCAACTGAAATTCGGCCGCAACGATGCGCTTGAGGAGCAGGTTGACAAAGTACAGGTGGTTTCGCCCGACGAGCGACTGCTGAAACGCGTGATGACGGTTATCAACCAGCATCTCGACGACTCCGATCTCAGTGTTGACATGATTGCCGATCAGGTGGGCATTAGCCGTGTGCACCTCCACCGGAAGATGAAGGAACTGACGGGACAGACACCTCATGACTTCATCAGAAACCTGCGACTAAAGCAGGCTGCCAACCTGCTTGCCAACCGGGGCATGAGTGTCACCGAGGTGATGTATGCCTGCGGTTTCTCCAGTTCAGCCTCATTCTCCACGGTGTTTAAGAAATTTTATGGCATGTCACCGCGTGATTATATGAAGGAACATCAGGAGCGTTAACGCGGTTTTGGGGCTGCTATATGAAGAATGCCGTTTGCACGTGTTGTGCAAACGGCATTCTTTTGTTTTGGATTGCAGTCGGCAAGCATTCCGTCAATGCGTGGCGGGCAATGCTTGCCCAGCCTTTGCGGGCGCGAAATGTTATTTCACATTCTCACGCTTGTCGCGTATTTTCTTGATGCGGAGCAGCAGGTCCTCGTAGTGCAGATAGTTGATTGAGTTCTTTGCACTCAGGTCTTTCTGCTTTTTCACATATTCCTCAATCTTGTTCAGATGCTGCAAGGCATAGAGAATGGCATCGCTGTTCTGCGGAGTGGCGCTGTTCTGGCGACCCAAAGCCGCTGCAATGCTGTTTGCCACCTGCGAAGAGGATGTCTGAGCAGGCTGCGGATTCAATATGCCATCCATTCTGTCCACGTATGTACGCTCCAGTTGGCGACGGAAACTGTTGGCTTTTTCGTCTTTGTTGTTGATGGGCTTCCATACAGACGCGAACACGTCGTTGAGGTATTCCTCAAGTGGATAGATGCCGGAATTGTATTCGTTGGTGAGGAGCGTCGGTGCCAGTTCATACGAAATGGTGGTTGTGGCCCTGCTCAGCATCTCCGACTCTGGGTCAATACCCAGTTTGTCAACAATGCTTTGCGGGTAGAGCCAAGTCTGCGGCTCCATGACATTGCGTCCCATCCATTCGATGGCTTCCTTCTGAATGGCTTTCGGCACATACTCATAGGGCTTCATGCCGGGGATGGTGTTGTGGTATTTGCCGTAGATGTTGCGCTGCACGTGGCCGCAATAGCGCTGGAACTGCGCTCTCACCGACTTGTGCATTTCGTCGAGGTCGTCATATTGTCCGTCGGGCTGTGCCGTCCAAGCCTCCAGGTTTTCCATCACGCGCTTCAGGTTCTTGATGCCGTAATCGCTGGCTTTCATGTTGTTGTCGCCAATGCTTTCAGTCTGGCTGCGCGGGTCGGAACCACGTCCCTCGTCACCGCAGTAGGCCACGTGCGGGTTGTTTTTCAGCATTTCTGTCACTTGCTTTCTCAGAGCATCTTTCTCCTTATACGGATCTTTGAACTCCGGACGATACTGATAGCCCCATTTGATGGCCCATTTATCGTAGTCGTTGATACGTGGGAAGAGTCCTTTTTCACCAATCTTGTCTTCTGGCTGTGCCACGTAGTTGAAGCGAGCATAGTCCATGATAGAGTAGGTGTGCCCATGAGCCTCCACCCACTTCTTGTCGCGCAGTTTCTCAACGGGGGTGAAATGGCTGGAAATCATGTTATGGCGAAGTCCCAGCGTATGTCCCACCTCGTGGCTGCTGACAAAGCGGATGAGTTGTCCCATCAGTTTGTCGTCGAGGTTCATCTTCTGAGCGCGCTTGTCGAGCGGTCCGCATTGGGTGATATACCATTTGCGCACCAGGTTCATCACATTGTGATACCAGCAAACGTGGGCTTCGATGATTTCTCCTGAGCGGGGATCCACGATGTGCGGGCCATAGGCATTCTCTGTCTCACTCGGCAGATAGCGGATGAAACTATAGCGTGCATCGTCGGGGCTGATGCTTCCGTCGGCAGGAACTTCCTTGGCAACGATGGCATTCTTGAATCCGGCAGCCTCGAATGCCACATTCCAGTCGTTGACACCGGCAATCAGATAAGGCACCCACTTCTTCGGTGTGGCCGGGTCGATATAATACACAATCTGTTTCTTGGGCTCCACCAGTTTGCCAGCGGCGTAAGCCTTCGGGTCTTTGGGCTCCAGGCGGTAGCGGGCAGCGATGTTATACTTCTTTGAAGGATTAGAGTCGGTGAACTTGGTGATGCGGTCAACGAAGTAGCCGACGCGCTCGTCTTCGAATCTCGGCTGCATGGGCGTTTCCGGAAGCAGCACAATGCTGGTGTTCAGGCTCAATGTGATGAAGCCCGTGCGGCTGGCCGGTGTGGAAGAACCACCCAGGCGCACGCCTCCAGCAGCGGCACCGCCTCCGCCTCCGGCAGAATATGTGCGCAGTGTGCTTACCTCCAAGTTGATGGGATAGGTCTTAATGGTGTCAATGAAGGTGCGGTCGGCCATGATGCCGCCAAGGCCCAGACCGCTCTTGCTGCTGTTGGCAAAACTGGTGACGCCGTTGTCTTGCAGGAAAAGGTTGGTCACGTCAATGAGGCGGGCACCTGTTTCCTTGTTCTTGCCGATGACGTCAAACTTCATCACGATAGGGTCTACGGTTGAAATGTCAACCAGTCGGCTCATGTCTTCGCTGGGGTCGGCCACCTGTGTCTTTACAAATGTGCGCATGAAGACGGTGCTTGTGTCGCGCTCTTCCAGATAGAATGCAGAATGGCTGACTTCCTCACCGGGCAGTTTGGCAAATCCTTGCGGCACGTTCACGTAGCGTGCTACGGCAAGGAACATGCGGCCAAAGAGGTTCTCGGGTACTTCGAAGTACCATTTCTTTTCAATATGGCGCACGGTGAAGACACCTTCTTGCACGGAACCGCCCTTCTTGATTAGTTCCTCATAGGCATTGCCTTTCTTCTTGGCTTCTGGTTTCGTTCCGGGGCCACCAGGCTTCATGCCGTGTCCTTGTTGGTTAACGGAGTCTTTCTTTGTTACAGTCGTATCATCGGGAACGACCAACGATTGCCGGGAGAGCGCATAACAATGTCCCCCCTGCAACATAAGCATTGCTATGACAGCGAGTGCAAAATGTTTCATAATGAGTTGTTAGGTTTTTAGATATAATTATTTCTATTATTTTTATTGACGTAAACAGGCGCTTCTTGTATAACAGACTTAATTTTTTTTTGCATTCATTGTGTTTTCTTGATGGCATTTGTCCAGAAAAAAACCACTATCTGCATGCTTCATCAGCCATGCCAGATAGTGGTTCTGTTAAAATGTATGTGTGTTATTCATCAGGGATTATCGTTTCATTATGCGTAGCGCCACATGCTATTCATCCGTGTTGAGGGTGAGATTCGGGTTCTTCTCGCGTGCAGATTTCGGGAATGGAATGATGTAGAGGCGAGAGTTGGGATTCAGCGTATAGGTTTGCTGAGGCACATCCTTGTTGAGCACGGGGAATGTGCGCGTAATGGTTTTGGCATATTCGCTTTCGGTATTGAAACGCTTCAGGTCCCAGAAACGGTGGAATCCGAAGAGCAGTTCCTTGCGGCGCTCGGTGATAATCAGTTTCACCATGTCGGTCTGGCTGCTGGGTGCTGTCTCGGCTGTATAGCCTTTTATGCGCTTTGCACGCAGGTCGTTCACATATTGCATGGCAGCCGTGTTGTTGCCCAGCCGTGCATTGGCCTCTGCTGCTATCAGATAAACCTCAGCCGTGCGGAGGCCTACTGTGGCATAGTAGAACCTGTTGAGCGTTGCCGTGGTTTGCCAGATGGAAGCCCCCGAACCGTAGTCATAATAGTAGGCATAGGATGATTTGTCAGACTGCACAAAGAAGAGCGCATATCGCTGGTCGTTCACCTGGTCAAACATATTGGTCAGTTCCGGACTGATCTGGCCGTAGTTATAGGCAATCGAACCGGTGAATCCCACCGATGAAGAAGTGGCATCGAGCACTTCCGGATTGCCGCTCTTGCCGCCCGTATAGCGGTAGTCGGTATTGCTTGTCACCTTGGAAATTGTGGTGTAGTCAACCAGTTGGTTGTTCAGTGCCAGACTCTTTTCAGCCGCATCCTTGGCATCTTGCCAGTCGCGATGGAAGAGGCACACCAGTGCTTTCAGGCCATATCCGTAAGCCAGCGAAGGATGTCCAAGGTTGAGAGGCTTCTCCTGCAGGTAGGGCAGGGCCTCGTCAATCTCTTTCATGATAAACCTGTATGCCTCTTCAACAGTGGATTTCGTCGGTGTGGCTTCCAAATCATATTTATCCATAATCACAATACCGCCGTCGCTCTGTGCTGTTGCCGGATTGTAAGCCTTGGCATAGTTGTTCAATACCACAAAGTGTTCCCATGCGCGGAGCAGTCTGGCCTCTGCTTTGCCCAGTTTCTTGATGCTCTCGTCGCCGATGCTGTTGTCTATATTGTCAATCACGATGTTGTATCGCAGAATGTACATGTATGCATTCTCATAGAGATTGTTCTGGGCCAACTCCTTCCTGTCAGCCTTTTCGTTGAATGTGAAGTTGATGCCGTCGAAGGTTGTGTTCTCGTTTCCGATGATGTTGCCTTCGCGTGCATAGGAATCGTCAGTGAGCAACGCATAACTGGTAGGCCAGTAGGTGCGGTTGGGGAACACCACCAGTTCGTAGTAAGTGTATGCAGAGTCTACGGTGATGGCTCCTTTCGGCGTGATGTCTATATAGTCATCGCATGCAGCAAACATGACTGCACATGTGAGCAATATGGAATATAATAGTTTTCGCATGATGTAAATATTATTATTGTTGTTGAGTTAGAAACTTGTTGAAAAACCGATAGAGAAAGTGCGCGGCTGGATAACCGACCGTGTACCAGTGTTCAGTCCATAGGCTTCGGGGTCAATGTCGTTGCCTGCTTTGCTCCAATAGAAGAGGTTGTTCACTTGGAAAGTAATCTTTGCCGAGTTGATTCTGATCTTGTCACAGATAGTTTTTCCTAAGTTGTAGGCCAGGTTGATGCTGCGCAGTTTGAAATAGTCGGCATCTTTAATCTGCTGGTCGTTGTATCGCCACCATTCATTGAAATCGCCGGCATACTGACGGGCTGTGTTGTCCATATCCAGATAGAGGCGCACGCCATCGCTGTTTGAGGCAGTCCATCTGTCGAGAATGTGTGTGCTACGCATGGTGTAGCCGCCTTCCGAGAGGTCTGCCACGTCAAGGCGCAGTTTGTTTCCGCCAGCGTAGACGAATAGCGTGTTCAGTTCGAAGTCCTTATACCGCAGGTTCAGACTGAGCGAACCGTTATATTTAGGTGTCACGGACCCCATGTTCACCAGTGCATCAGTGCCCTTGAGAGTGGACGCATGGCGCACACTGGTCACGTTTCCATTGGCATCAAACTCGGCCATCTCTTTGCCGTCGGCATCCAGAATGACAGGATATCCGTTGACCACGCGGCTCAGGCGATAAGCCCAAAGCGTGTTATAACTGGTGCCCTTCTTGAAATAGTTTGTGGGAGAAGTGATATAGTTGCTGGCAATCCATGTGGGATCTTCATCCACGGCCATCACCTTGTTGTTGTTGATGGCATGAATCAAGGTTGCCGAGAGGTTCCAGTCTTTTGTGTTCACGATGGTTCCCGTCAGCGTAAACTCGATACCGCGGTTGCGTATTTCGCCGTTGTTGACCACGCGACTGGTGGCACCCAGTGTGGAATCCATGAATCGGCGCACGAGCAAATCGCTGCCATAGCGGTTGTAATACTCCACGCTACCCGAAATGCGATTGTTCAGGATGCGGAAATCCAGACCGATATTGGTGGTTGTTGTCTTTTCCCAGCGCAGTTTGGGGTTGGGCAGATCGTCGTTGTCATAGTCGAGATAGGTGAATCCGATGGGCTGCAAAGATGTGGAAATGGTCTTATACTTGGCCACGAAATAGGTGGTGCTGCTCTGATCCACGTTACCATTGATACCGTAGGTGGCACGTAATTTCAGATAGTCTACCCAAGAAACGTTTTCCATGAACTTCTCGCCAGTGATGTTCCATCCTGCACCGATTGACCAGAGCGGATGCTTCTGCTCCTTTGTGTCAAGTCCGAAGAGGTCTGCCTCGTCCCAGCGCACACTGCCGGTGAGGTTGTATTTGTATTTATATGAATAGGAAGCATTGGCGTAGAACGATGCATAGCGGTGGAAAATGTCAGTTTTTGTGGGAGTAGGACCGCCCACTTTCACGGTGGTGCCGTGCAGCATGCTGTCGAATCCGGTGGTGTTCCATGTCTCCCAGTCAGAGCGTTGTCCGGTCAGTGACTGTGGATTGAAGCCATAGATGAGTTGTTCCACTGACATGGGAATGCGGTTTTGGCGGAATTCCAGACCCGTGATGGCATTTACGGCATGGCCGCCATTGAATACCTTGTCGAAATTCAGTTGGTTTCGGAATGTGTAACGCTTAGATGAAGCCGCATACTGATAATAGCGTGCGCCGTCGGGAAGTTGCGATACGCCGTTGGCATCGATAAGTGAATTGTGGGCCATACGCATGGCATAACTGTCTTTGGTGCTCATCAGTTCGCGCTTGTTGTCGGCCCATTCATACTGGTACATCAGGTTATAGCGGAACATTTTGAGGAAGCGAACCTCTGCATTCATGAAAGGACGTATGCGCAGACCGCGTGTGCTGCCGATGTTTTCGTGGAGCGCATCTATGGCATTGAATGTAAAAGGCATGAAGAGAGGGTTGTCAATGTAGTTCGCAATGTTGGTGCCATTCGTGGCGCTGCCCACATAGCCGCCCATGTTCACATAGGGCTGATACACCTTGTTGCCGCTGGCATCATAGATGGTTGTGAACGGTTCCTGCGAATTCTGGTCCAGACTGAGGTCGGCGGCCTGGCTCTTTGTGATGCGAGTGTCTACACCAGCCCTGAAAGTGAGCCATTTCTTAATCTTGAAATTGGCCTTGTAATAGATGGAGAAAGCATGTCCCTTGTCAGAAACCATGCGGTTGTTGTCGTGCTCATAGTTGAACGACACGTAGTTGTCGCTCTTGGTTGAGCGGCTGTTCAGTGCCACGTTGTAGCGCTGTGTAACGGCTGTGCGCCATGCGTTTTCGCGGAATTGCTCATAGAAATTATTGCCGCGCCACTGGGCAAGCGTGCTTGCCACTTCGCTGTCAGAGAGTTTTTCTTCTTTCTGGTCGCGGTAGAGTTGATAGAGCGGACTGTAGTAGTTGGTGCCTAAACCGCTGAAGAATGTGGCTTCGCCGCCTGCATTGGCCACACGGGCCTTGTACATTTCCGTCTGGAAGTCAATATAGTCGTTGGTATTGGCATAGTGCATGCTCTTGAACGACGGCTTCGTGCTGATATACCAGTCGGCATTCACGTCAACCTTCACACCTGCTTCCTTGGCTTGCTTGGTGGTAACCACAATCACGCCGTTGGCAGCCAGTGCACCGTAGATAGAGGCTGCTGCCGCATCTTTCAGCACTGTGACCGATTCCACATTATAGGGGTTGATCTCATCGAGTGTCAGATTGGTGGCCATCTCGTCGACAACAATCAGCGGCTGCGTTCCTACATTGTTCGAGAACGTGCCCACACCACGAAGGATAGGACTGTTTTCACCCGTGTTGGGATTGATTTCCATTCTGAGACCGGCCACTTGCCCTTCCAGTGCCGATTTGATGTCTTTGTGCATCTGCTGAGTGAGTTTCTTGCTGTCAACGAACCCATACGAAGCGGTGCTTCGCTCCTTGCTTATCTTCTGATAACCAGTGCTCACGATGACGGCCTCTTGCAGTTCGATGGTGGCATCTTTCATCACTACGTCAATGCTGCTCTTGCCTTTCACGTTCACCTGATGCGGGTTCATGCCCAGAAAGCGGAAGAGCAACACTGAGTTTTCGTCGGGTACAGTCAGTTTATACCTACCATTCACATCGGTGGATGCCGAACTGTTGCCGCCCTTTACAGTGACGGTGACACCGGTAAGAGGCTCATTGTTAGAGTCGGTCACTTTTCCCGTGATGGTCTTTGCCCCCTTGCGGCCGTTCTGCTTCACCTTATTAATATATATAAACTGTCCTTGCACCTCACATTCCAGCGGTGTTCCCTCCAACAGAAGTTTCACGGCATCGGGAGCCGTCAGTCCTGTCACGTCGGCATTTGCGGTGATACCGCTCACGTCGGAATACGAGAACTGTAGGCGGTAATAGCCCGACAAGCGCTCAATCTGGCGCAGGGCATCCGACAGTTTTTCGTTTTTACATTTGCAAGTGATGGTCTTTGATGCCGACTGGGCCGATGACGGCAGCGGCATACTGCACAGCATGAAGAGCGTCATCATCATGCCAATGCAAGTTTTCAGGCTAATAGTCTTTCGCATAAATGCAGTTTTTTCGTTAATAAAAAAGATTGTTTTACTTAAAAACGAATAAACTGCGGCATCGGTTACTTAAAAGTTGCAAAAAACTATCTCACGATAATCTGATGGTTTTTCACGGTGATACGCGTATGCATCAGCCGGTTCAGTTTGTCGAGCGTCTGCTGGAGCGTCTCTTTCCTTAAGGCGCTGAAGTGGATTTTCTCGTTGGCGGCATCCGTGTTCTCGAAGACAACGCCCACGTTATACCACCGTGCTATTTCGCGCAAGGCAGATATCAGCGTCTGATTCTGGAAATAGAAATAGCCGTCAACCCACTGAATGGCCGCATAGGTGTCAACCTGCTGCACGCGTATCTGCCCCTGTTTGTCCACATTGGCACCCTGTCCGGGCTGCAACACAATATCGGTGGCCGTGTTGTCAGCGTTCAGAATCTCCACCGAACCATTTATCAGCGCCACCTGGGTGCGCTCATTGTCGTAGTGTCTGAAGTTAAACTCCGTGCCCAAAACCTTCACGTTCATCTTGTCGGTGGTCACGAAGAACGGCCTTTTTTCGTCGCGTGCCACCTTGAAATATGCCTCTCCCTTCAGCATCACGCGACGTGCATCCGAGAATGCCGTAGGGAATTCCAGTGAACTCTCTGCGTTGAGCCACACCTCAGAACCATCGGGAAGTGTTACCTTCAGGTCCATACCGCGGGGCGTTTTCAGTGTGCGCGTGCCGCCATCAGCAAGTTTCTTTTCCAACGCCGGAGCCGCTATGCCCGTTCCCCGGTGATCTGCCTGCCTGTCAGGATGGCTGGGGAAAAACGAAATGGAATCCCTCTTTGCGAGACTCTTTGTGCCCTTTCCGTCGATATCCATTGTGATGTTCTGCGGACTGTCGTCATATTCCATCGCCACCAGTCGCCCTCCGGCATCCTCTGCTGGTGAGAAATGATGAAACGCCAGCATGACCAACAGCATGGCTGCAGCACCGCCCAAGGCCGCCAGGAAATACCTGAAGGCCGCCTTCCGATGCCCGTTTCTCTCCGTGTCTGTCTGCCCGTGGAAATGCTTGCGTGCAAAATCTTCCCATTCCTTGTCGGCATCCGGCACCACGGCAGCCCGCCTTTCAGCCTGCTGCGCCCGCCTCACCGCCATGTATTCCATGCGGTTTTCCTCATCGGCGAAGAAACTTTTCAGTTCCTCTTCCGAGAAGTCGGCAGGATTATTCAGAATTCCGGCCAGGTCAATATCGCGGTGTTTGTCTTCAGTCATATTCTTTTTTTTGTTGTTTATCTTATATCGTCTCTTTTTTATGAAAACGAACTTGCGGGCAGTTCGGTTATTCACTTTTACGTTTTTTAAACTTTTCGCGGATGCAGGCAAACGTCTTCACCATGTATTTATGTACCGAAGCCTCGCTCAATCCCAGTTCTGTGGCTACCTCCAGATAGCGTTTGCCCTCCAGGAAACATTGGTGGAAAATGTGTCTCTGCCGTTCAGGCAGTGCCGCCACCACCTTGTGCATATATCCGATTTCCTCTTCCATCTCGCCGCTATGCGCCTCGTGCCATTCGCGCTCTATGTCGAGGAATAACTTGTGATGTCCCATGATGGCCCGCTGGCGGCGCACATGGTCGATGCTCCGGTTCCTTACCGAAATATAAAGATACGACTCCACGTCTGTGCCGCGTAGCCGTTCATATTGCGTCCACGCCCTGCTGAACACGTCACCCACGATGTCTTTCGCCCATTCGTCGTCGTTCACGATGTCGAGCGCGCAATAAAACAGTTTGGAGTAGTTCTGCTTGTACAACTCTCCAAACTCGTTCTGTCTTATCGTCATCGTACTTTCCGTCATGGTCGTGGCCGTGCAATGCCCTGCCGGCGAAAGGGTTTTGGATGCAAAGATAGTGCAAAAATTTGAATAAGCGCGAAAAACGAAATGATTTTTCATGCCCTGCCGGTGAAAACGGCAACAGGCAGCGACTGCCAACGGCTATCAAAGTGGGAACACGCATTGCCATTCTTCTGATGCGATAACGGCCATGTCAGCAGGCAACCAGTCCACTGACATAATCTCTGCCGATGAAAGCCATCGCGCAGCCTCATGCTCTTTCAGCACCATGTGGCCGTCTTTAATGCGGCACAGGTAGCAATGCATGGTCAGGTGGAACTGCGGATAGTCGCAGTCAACGGTTTTGATGAAGCGTTCAATGCCGATGCTTACATCCAGTTCCTCCATGATTTCGCGCTTCAGCGCGTCTTCCCTCGTTTCTCCCTTCTCCATTTTTCCGCCTGGGAATTCCCATCCGTCTTTCATCTCTCCATAGCCGCGCTGCGAGGCAAAGATACGTCCGTTGCCGTCGTGGATGATAGCGGCCACCACCTCGATGTTTCTATGAGCGGCGTTTTTCTCAGCAGGCGTTTTCCTGATTATCCTCGCCAGATAGTCATAATGTTCTCCTTCGGTAATGATTTCAGCCTGAAAACCATTCCTGCTGGCTGTTTCCACCAAAGTGGAGGGGTCGATGTAAAGCCACGGGAACAGGTCGCCGACAGTGTCTTTATACTGCATTTGGAAGACCATCTCACCATAATAGCCGGGATGATCAGGGGGAAACATGCCCCCGTCTTCGTCCATGAAGAGATAGTAAATGTCAGAAGAGTCGCATAGCAACTGCCCTTCGGGAGCGAGAATCTTGTCGAGTTGATCGAAAAAAGCAGGCATGCGCTCCAGCGTTCCAGCGATTCCGATACCGTTCATCAGCATCAAAACGGTATCGTATTGATGTTGCGAGTCAGGTGCTTGTGCCGACAACGAGAAGAAATCCTTCCTCATAACATGCTTCAGCCCCCGTTCTTTCATGGTGTCAACGGCATAAGGAGAGATGTCGATGGCAGTCACGTCAAACCCTTGCTCTTGCAAAACGAGCGCGTGGCAGCCAGCACCGGCTCCCACGTCGAGCACTCTTCCCTTAGTCATATAGAGTGCCGTCTTTTCTATCTTCGGCATTTCGTCGAAGCCTCGGAATAGCACTTGCAAGGGAATCTCGTCTTCTTCAAGTATGGGGGAGATCACTCTGAGTTTCTCTGCCTTGCCCGTCTGATGGTAGTCGGCAATTGCTCTTCCCATAGGGTCTTTCTTTCTGTTCATCTGGATATGTGTGGATTATAACCGATTATTTTGCGTTTCTCAAGTGGTGGCGCTTCCTGTTGTGAAGTGCAAAAATACGAAAAAGATAGTAAAAGTAAGCAGAATTCATTTGTTCCATCTGCATCTTTATTGTTTTTTAGCGATATTTCAATATGACAAAGCAGTTCGTTTTTTACAATTGACAGAGTTGTTGTGCTCTTTTATACAAAGCATTTCCGCTGAAGTAGTATGATGATATGATATGTATATATGGTTACTTGGTTTTTTGCGAATGCCATCAAACTGCATGCTGGTGATTCAAAAAAATGTGACAAAACCATGTTGGCGTTTTCCTTCAAAATAGAAATTGATTCTGGGCAAGATATGGTGCTGGAAATGCAAAAACGTAAAGATTCATTACTGCGACGCATGTTTTGATGCGCAAAACCTATGCTTTTACCCTTCAAAAACTATGGTTTCACTGTCCAAAAACTATGGTTTTGCACCTCAAAAACTATGTTTTTCCAACCCAAAAGCATAGGTTTTATCAGAAAACATCTGTTTTGTTCGTTCAAGAAATAATGATTTTTGATGTAATCGTTTATTAATCAGTGAATTGCAAAAGGTGTTTCGAAACTTGCGTATTTCGCGCCCAATTGACCGTCAGTGACTAATATCGCCGGAATGAGAGGCTTGAATTCGGATTTTCCATGACAATTTAAGACACAGGAATCACTCAGTTCCGCTGGCTTCATCGTTATTACCTGCTGCCAAAGAAATCGTCAGTGAACATCGAAATCATCAAAAAAAACGATTCTTTGTTTCGCTTAACTCGATTCACGTAAACCTAACCAAAGCCTCCTAAATATTATTTTGTTTCCGAGAAATAGGGCTCCCCACGAATTCGCTGGGTGTGTAGCCCGTGTTTTTCTTGAACAAACGGGTGAAGTGGTGGGGGAATTCGAATCCGAGCATGTGTGCGGTCTCGCTGACATTGTGGCCTTGCATGAGCAGGCTTTTGCCGATGTTGATGACGTAGGTGTGGATGTAATGGATGGCCGTGGTGCCAGTGGCACGGCGGATCAGATCGCCGAAATAGTGGGGCGAATAGGCCAACTCTGAAGCGCAGTAGGCTACGGTGGGCAGTCCCTGCTGATGCTGGCGGCCGTTGAAATAGTACTGCTCAAGCAGGGAGTGGAATCGTTTCAGTATGTCGTTGGCATCTTTTGTCTCTTCAGAGAGTTGGCGCTGATAGATGCGATAGCAATATTCCAGTAGCAGTCGCAGATAGCCCAACAGTACATGGGGTGCGCTCTGGGCTTGCTTTTCCGTCAGTTCCTGACGCATCAGGGTGAGTATCTGCGTGATGGATTTCCATTCCGAGGGCTCCATGCGCAGCGACTCTGTATAGAAATAGGAGAAGAAGTGGAAGTCGCGCATGCGGGCTTCCAGGTCTGTATTGTGTATCAGTTCGGGCGACCATAGCAATGCCCAGCCGCTCAGCCAGAGTTCTTCTCCATTGTCTTCGGCACCGCCCAACTGTCCCGGTGCTACGGCCAGGATGGAGCCGTCGCTCAGTTCCAGCGGTCTGATGCCGTAACTGAGGTTCTTGGGAAACTGTCGTTGGATGAAGAGTCCGTAGACTTCGTAGTTGTTCAGACTGGTATGCACGGGCGACACTTCGTCATAACAGATGAGGCTCAACAGCGGATGCAACTCGGGCGCTCCTGTCTGGCGGGCATAGACATTGGGGTTGTCAATCTTCAGAATCTTCTTCATATCGGTTGCGAAGATACGAAATAATCTGCAAAATTGGTAAAACATTCCATAAAATATGTGCCATATAACACAAAAAATGTTCGTATCTTTGCAAATGTAAATCATTTAAGGACTGACAATATGATGAAATCGTTATTTTCTGCAACGCTCACGGCTGCTGTGTTTGCGGTTGCTGTGTTTGCGTCTTGCACCAGTAAGGAACAAATTAAAACAGAAAAGAATATGAAAACAACACTGCAACTGACTCAGGAGTGGGACAAGACGTTCCCTAAGAGTGACAAGGTGGAACACAAGAAGGTTACGTTCCGCAACCGTTATGGCATCGAACTGGCTGCCGACATGTATATTCCGAAAGATGCCAAAGCAGGAGAGAAACTGGCTGCACTGGCTGTGAGCGGTCCGTTTGGTGCCGTCAAGGAGCAGTCGAGCGGTCTCTATGCCCAGCATATGGCTGAGCGAGGCTTTATTGCCATTGCCTTCGACCCCTCGTTTACGGGTGAGAGTGGGGGAGAGCCGCGCCGTATGGCCTCGCCGGATATCAATACCGAGGACTTTCTGGCTGCTGTGGATTTCCTCTCCGTGCAGGATTGTGTAGACGCTGAGCGTATCGGCATCATCGGCATCTGTGGCTTTGGCGGCATGGCTGTCAATGCGGCTGCCATCGATCCACGCATCAAAGCGACGGTCGCTTCTACGATGTACGACATGACAAAGGTGAACCGCGAGGGCTATTTCATGAGCAGCAACAGCAGGGAACAGCGCAGGGAGGCACGCAAGGCCATGGCTGCACAGCGCACGGAGGACTACAGGACTGGCACGTATAAGCGTGCTGGCGGTGTCATCGATCCGCTGCCCGAGGATGCGCCTTGGTTCGTCAAAGACTATCATGCCTACTATAAAACCAAGCGTGGCTATCATGAGCGCAGCGGTAATTCTAACGACGGATGGAACGTCATCGGCTGTCAGTCGTTCCTCAACCAGCCCATTCTCGACTACGCCAATGAGATTGACGCACCCGTGCTGCTCATTCACGGCGAGAAGGCTCACTCTCGCTATTTCTCTGAGTATGCCTTTGAGCGAATGACGGGCAAGAAACCTTTCAACGCTTCTGTTGCCGAATGTGCAACGGCCAATGACATTCCCACAGGCAAATATGCCGGTTCTTATAAGGAGGGCAATAAGGAACTGATGATCATCGCCGGTGCTTCGCACGTTGATCTCTACGACGACGTGGCCGGAGTCATTCCTTACGACAAACTGGAACAATTCTTCACCGAGAACCTGAAATAGTATGAGGAACTTTGTGACGATACTGTTAGCCATGTTCTTCGCCTGCTGCTCGTCGGACAACGATACGCAGGCGGAGACGCTTAAAAACTCAAATGAAATGATTATGAATATCACCATCGGAGGTGTGACGCATGCCGTGACGCTGGTTGACAATGTTGCCACGCAAGCGCTGTTGGCAAAACTGCAGAATGGTTCTATCACGGTGGCGCTCAATACCAATGGCGACTTTGAGATTTGGGGATCTCTCGGATTCTCGCTGCCTACGGCAGATGAGTATATCAACGGACAGCCTGGCGACGTGGTTCTCTATAGCGGCAGCAACATCTGTATCTTTTATGGCGACAATGCCTATAGTTACACGCGCTTGGGAAAAATAGAGGGGCTTTCTGCCGATGCCTTGAAAACTTTCTTGAAAGGTGGGCAGAGCAATATTTCTGTTACATTGTCGCTCCCGGCAGCAACGGGCATCAGCCGCGTCAACACATCGGCGGAAAAGAATACCTGTTATTCGCTGAGCGGCCAAAGGGTTGAGCGTCCCATGCGGGGCATATTCATCAAGAACGGCAAAAAGGTAGTCTTATAATACGAATGGTTATACGACTACCTTTTTGCCGTTCTTTCTTACTCTTCTATTTAATCTGGTTATACCATTCGTCGTCTACGGGCTCCAGCCACTCGTTGCTGGCTCCGGCCTGCACATCCTTGTGGTAAGTAAGGTGCTGGAACCATGAATCGCGGGCTGCACCATGCCAGTGCTTGGCCTCGGCAGGGACGGCAATGACGGTGCCGGGTGTCATCTCTACGGCGGGTTTGCCCCATTCCTGATACCAGCCACGGCCTGCCACGCAGATAAGCACTTGCACGGCACCGTGGTGAACGTGCCAGTTGTTGCGGCAGCCCGGCTCGAAAGTCACGTTCATCACACCGCCGCCCACGTCAGCCAGATAACTCTGACCAATGAAGAACTGTCCGTATGGATTCTTTTCGCTTTTCGGCCAGACATTGAAATCTACTGGGGCAATCGCCTGGCAGGGCTCTCCGAACACACTGGCTACGGCCTGCTCACAGCGCACGGCCTCTGTTTCGCCAACGCGGTTGCGGAGCACAGCGGGAATGTCGTGCAACTGGCCGTCGGTAACACCCATGTTGCGGGCACCACTGACGTGTGCTTTCAACTGCGGCTCACAGCCTGGCAGGGCAGCAATGGCTGAGATGGTGACTATCTCGCGCTCGGCAAACGTGAGGTTGTTGCGGGCAAAGATGTCGCCGAAAAGGTGGGCTTTCAGATAGTAGTCGGTCTGTGGCGCAAACGTATAGTTGAACGGCTGACCGCCGCAGAGTTGCGTCTGCACCTTCGTACCCTGCTTCAGGGCATCGTAGTCGGCAGACAGAGCATCGGCATCACGTCCCTCTTCTGTCTTCAAACCTGCATCGGTGCGCTCCTTGATGACCTGCTGCAGTGCGCCCAGTGCATTCAACGAGCGTGGAAATCCCGTATAGGCATAGAGTTGCGACAGGGCTTCCTTGATTTCGCTGATGGTCAGTCCTTCTTCAAAACCCGTGTTTACTTCTTTCTTCAGGGCTGCCAAATCGCCCTTAGCCTCGTTGGCAGCAATGGCCACGAGTGTCTGTTGCTTGTCTGTCAGATTCATAACTGTTTGCGATTTAATTTGCATGGATGCCATTATCATGGCTGCCATTATCAATAACGTTTTCTTCATTGTTTTATTTCATCTTTGTTTTCTAAATATCCGTTTCATTGTTTCGGTGTCGAGAGGTTGCATGGTGGGGAGTTTCAGACTTTTCACCATGTGGAGCGTGCCATGCTTGTATTTCTGAAAATGGTCGGTCTTGAGATGTTGCTGGTAGGCTTCCTCCGAGGCATATATCTCGAGAATGATTATCTTTGTGGAGTCTTCGGCACTCTGCATCGGGAAGAGACAGACGACACCTGGCTCACGTTCCACACTCAGTCGGTCCACTTCGTTGGCAAAGGTGAAATATTCCTTCAGATATTTCGAGTAGACCTCTATTTCCGCCAGACGGACAACCATCCTGCCGTTTACGCTTGTTTTTGCGGAGTTGCAATCAGCAACTGCAGTGTCTGGGGATTTGCATTTGCCCATACCAAACAGCCATTCCGCATTCTTATGTAGAATCATCTCACGGAAGGGAGCCAGATCGTGTTCGTCTGTCAGGTACTTCTTCATTCTCGCAAGACTCTGTGTAAGCACCTGTGGCACCACGTAGGGATAGTCGGATCCATAGAGTAGATGGTCGGGCGTGGTGATGGTGAGCATCATGCGGATGACTTCCGGACTATGGGCTCCGGCAAGATCGTAATAGAGAGCCGCAAGATTCTTTTCCCAATCTATCTCGCCCACCATTTTGTTTGCCTGCATCACGGGAGTCAGCGACTTCATGCGAGGCACGGCCAAAGGCAGATAGGCACCGCAATGAGGCACCACCACCTTTATATTATGATAGCGGGCCAGCACATTGCGTGAAATCATGTTCGCCACGGCGCGTGTGGTCTCAGAGAGATATTCCTGCATGGCCAGTGGCGTCTGCTGCATTACCTGACGGTTAACAGGCTCTGGACGATGCGGATGCAGGATGATGACAGCCCGTCGTTCATTCAATACTGCGAAGAGCGTATCGAGTTCCGGCGCACCGAGATACAGCCCGCCGACATTTGTTGCCAACTTGATGCCGTCGGCTTTCAGCGTGTCGAGCGCATAGACAGCCTCACGCATGGCTGCATCCACATCGGGCAGCGGCAGGGCGGCGCAGAACAAGAATCGTCCTGGATGGTTTCTTTTTAATTCCGCTGCGGCCTTGTTAGTGGCGCGAACCACCTGAGCAGATGTCGGCTGCGGCGCTGCCAAAGTCAGCACTGATGTCTCCACGCCTGCTTCATCCATCCATTTCAGATGTGCCTTTGCGTCGTATTTCGGCAGCGGGAACCCCTCGTCCAACAATCTTCCCTCTCTTTCGAGAGCCTCCATATACTCCGTCGGCAACAGGTGAGCATGAACGTCCACGATGCCTTGTGCAAAAGCCGTTGTCGCAAGCATGGAAGTAAGTAGCGAAATCAGTATTCTCATCAATAAAATCCGTTTGTCCAAGTCTCTAATTCCTTTTTCGATATTCTGTTGAGCAGTTTCCCTTTTTTCCAGTTCAGGGCAGGATAGGCCGTCTTCAGGTCGGCTCCAGCCACCTCTGCCAATTGCCGGGCAGCGGCCTTGGTCACTCCCGATGCTGAGAAATAAGTTACTAATACTTTCATTTCCTTGTTTTCTGTTTTTTTGTTCTGTGAGCAGGCACTCAGGCTGATGGTCAGGAGTGCCGTGAGCATCATCACGATTTTCTTCATAATTACTTTTATTTTAAGGTTTCACCATATGCCTTACCCATCTTCACGCAGTCACCGATGATGTCACCTGTGCGCAGATATTTATAAGTAGGCATCTCAAACAGTACGGGCTTCAGTTTTGCGTAGTCGGGCTTGCCCTTCTCGTCAAGTTTTTCCTCTTCAACGTAGGTGTTGAGGACGTTGCAAATATAGTTCTTGAAGCCGTCAATCTCATAAGTGTCAATGACCTCACACTCCATCACCAGCGGTGATTGCTCGATAACGGGCATGCCAGCCTCACCCAGATGATATGGGAGGATGGCCGATTTGTCGGTCTTAGCCCCGCTGACGGTGCCTGTATAGTCGGCAGCAGCCACAAAAGCCTCGTCGATAATATTGATAGAGAGTCGCTTCGTATCATCGATGGCTTTCACGCTATGATGAGCCGAGTGGATACTCAGCAGCAGTTTCGAGTGACTGACGATGCCTACGTGGGCAACGAGTAGCCAGTTTACCTTTCCCTCTTCTCCGACAGTTCCTACGACTGTGGCTGGCGTGGGATAGAGTGCCAGTTTCTGTCCAATGTTCTGTTTCATTGCTTATCTGTTATTTGATGATTCTCTTTTCTCCGTTGATGATATAAGTACCCTTCTCCAGACCGTCGAGGGTGGTGGCATTAGTCAGCAATTTCTTGCCGTCGAGTGTATAGACATTATAGAGATTGACTGTTGAAGACTTGCTGGAATTGATGCCAGATGACTGGCTGAGGTCACGGAGCGTATATTGCTGCGAACCAAGTCCGAGTTGTTCTGCATATTCCACGGTATGTGTGCCGTGCAGATTCTCGATGCGACGGATGAGCGGAGAGGCATCGTCGCCGGCTACTGACTGATGACTGAACACGAGGTCGAGACAGGCTTTGTCGAGGGCTACGGGGTCGAGCGAGGCCAATATGCCGATGTCCTTCAACTGAGGGGTAGCGGGCGAACCGTCGCAGTCGCAATCCACGGAGAGGTTGTTCATCACATTGATATAGACGATATTGCGGCCGTCCTTCTTGAAATAATTATGAACGGCCTGAGCCGCTGCTGCCATCGACTCTAAGAAACCATCCTGGTCATCACTCATCCAGCGCGACGTGCTGCGCCCGGCTGAGTGGATGTAAAGTTTGCCGCTGCTCGAAGCCATACCGATAGACTGGTTTTTCAGCACACCGCCAAAACCACCCATGGCGTGACCCTTGAAGTGGGCCAAGTTGACCATCAGGTCGTAGTTTCGCAGGTGTGAACCCACGATGTCGTGCTTGATGTGGCGCGTGTCGGTTACAGCTAAGTTCATCTCGCCCTCTTCGTCCATGATGTCAACGGTGGCGATGCCGTTGAATCCACGCTCGGCAATCACCCTGCGATGTGCTTCCGTCGAGCCGCGACTGCCACCATAGGCCGTGTTACACTCCACGATGTTGGCACCTAACGTCTGCACCAGATTCTGGATGAACGCAGGTCGCAGGTAGTTTGTGCGGCTCGACTCGCCTGTGGATATCTTCACTGTCACGCGCTTGCCTTCACTGTTTACACCCAGTGCCTCATAGATGCTCACAAGCGACTCTGGCGTGATGTCTTTCGTGAAATACACCACGGAGTTCTGTCCCGAACATCCAACAGCCGTACAAGCCGACATCATCACGATTGCAGCCATCGTCATTACCTGTTTCATTATCTTACAATCTTCTTGCCATTTTTGATAAAGACACCTTTTGACGGTTCTTGTGCCATCATCCTGCCGTTCAGGTCGTAGATGCGGGCGGGAGCCGATGAAGCGGCTTTGGCCTCGTTGATAGCGGTAACAGTGTTATAGTTGATAGTCGTGAGCCAATTTTTAATCAGCGTACTGCGTTTTGAGTGGTTGTCATGGTTAATCCAGAGGTTCTCGCTGAAGTATTTTCCGTTGGCAACGAGCCGCTTGCAGTCGGCAACGACACCACTGATGCCGCTACTGGCACTTGACACAATCAAGCCGATGTTCTTCTCTGCCATGTCTGGTCCGGTATTGAAAAGATAGGACTGCATGATAGCCGCCATCTGACTCCACCAAAGGGGTGTAACGATGATGATGGTCTGATAGTCGCTCAGCGATGTCGTTACAGGGTCGATGGCAGGATAACTGCTGGCATCGTTGGGAGCATCCTTGATGGCATTCAGCAACTGAGTGCCCAACGCGTAATAATTGGCATCATACTTCAAACCCTTTTCTGCGGGTTTTATCTCCAACACATCAGCCTCTATTTGGCTGGTCAGTGTGGTCACAATGTCACGGCAGTAGTTGGTGTAACTATAGTAAACCACCAATGCCTTGCCTGTGTTTGCTGCGGGCTGAGCGTTCACCTCGCTTGCCTCGTCACTGCTGCAAGCAACGGCCAGCAGACTCATGACCGTCAACAGCACTCTGCTAAATAATACTTTTCTCATGTCTCTATTTGTTATTTGTTTTTACTTGCTGCCACCCAAACAGGTTCCTCGTTCATAACGGGCTTATTGACTGCCATTACGCCGGAGAGGTTGTGAGGCGCGTAGGGCTCTTCCAAATAGCGGATGTCGTCGGCCGTCAGATGCACATCGAGCGACTTCACGGCTCCCTCTATATGGTGCATCTTGGTGGCTCCAACGATGGGCGATTCCACCTTTGTAAGCAGCCATGCCAGCGAAATCTGCGTCATCTCCATGCCATAGCGGTCGGCCAGTTCCACCACACGCTCCACGATGCGGTTATCCTGCTCGGCAGTGGCATCGTATTTGAAATGCATGAACGAGTCTTCTTTCTGCCGCTTTGATGTCTCTCCCGGACGCTTGGCCAGTTTGCCAGAGGCCAATGCACTATAGGGTGTCATACCGATGTTGTCCTCACGGCAGAGTTGGAACATTTCGCGTTCCTCCTCGCGCATAATCAGGTTATAGTGGTTCTGCACGCTGACGAACTTTGCCCATCCGTTCTTCTCTGCCAGTGCATTCATCTTAGCCAACTGGTAGGCATAGGCATTAGCGATGCCGATGTAGCGGGCTTTGCCTGTGCGCACAGCCTCGTTCATACCTTCGAGGATTTCCTCTGCGGGTGTCTTATAGTCCCAGATGTGATAGATGTACAAATCCACATAGTCCATGCCCAGGTGTTGCAGACTGCTGTCAATATTATTAATCACATGCTGGCGACCATCGATGCCCTGCTGGATTTCCTCGTCAGTGCGAGGCAGGAACTTCGTGGCGACCACAACGTCCTCACGCCGTGCCATATCGCGCAAGGCACGACCCACGAATTGTTCCGACGTTCCCAACTGATAGGCGATGGCGGTGTCGAAGAAGTTCACGCCGAGGTCGAGTGAACGCTGGATAATCTCGCGTGTCGGTTCCTCGCCGATCGTCCACGAGTGCTGTCCGATGCTGGCATCTCCAAACCCCATGCAGCCCAGGCAGATGCGTGACACGTTGAGGTCAGAGTTTCCAAGTTTTACGTATTCCATAGGTCTCTTATTCCATTGAGTGTTCCCAACCGCCACGGGTGTCAATGCCGGTGGCATCGGCCAGTTGTTCCAATCGCGTCACTTCCTCTGCAGTCAACTGTATCTTGGCTGCCTCTGCTGCCTCTACGACGTGGCGTTCCTTGGTGGCACCGATGATGGGCAGCGTACCTTTGGCGATAGCCCAGGCAATGCCTATCTGCGAGCACGAGGCACCATACTTCTCACCGATGGCGGTCATCTCGTTGGTCAGCGCCTCCAACTGCGGCAGCACGGGGTTGTATTTCTTGCCACGGTCGCTCTCGGCGGGCAGCGGGTTCTCCTTATTATATTTGCCAGAGAGGGCTCCCTGCTCCAATACCATATAGGCCCAGAACTCAATACCGTTCTCCTTGCAGTAATCCAGCACGCCACCTTTCTCTGATGAACGATAGAGCAGCGAGAAGTGGTTCTGCACGGCAGATACCTTAAAGCCAGCCTCGCCTAAGATTTCGTTGGCACGACGGATTTCCTTGATGTTATGGTTCGACACGCCCACGCGCTTCACCTTGCCCGACTGCAGCAGGGGAATCAGCCCGGGTGTCCAACGCTCCACGTCCATAGGGTTGTGAATCCAATAGATGTCAATGTTGTCGCAGCCCATACGCTCAATGGAGGCATCGGCCATCTTCTCTACGGAGTTCTCATAAAACTCAGCAATCTGCGGTGTGAACTTCGTGGAAATCTGCACGTCCTCACGCTTGCACGACTTTGCCAGTGTGCCCAGTATGCGTTCTGACTCGCCCATGCCGTAGGCTGTTGCCGTGTCCCACAGGTTCAGTCCTGCCTTCATCGCAGCCTCGAACACAGGCTTCAGGTTCTCTACGTCGGTCTTACTACCAAACACAGTGTCGCCACCGAATGCTCCTGCGCCCCAGGCCCAGGTTCCTAATGCTATTTTACTCATTTTACATTTTACTATTATACAATTTTACATTTTTGTTTTCGATGGCAAAGGTACGTCGAAATCCTGATGAACAGATTAAACAATTTACTGATTTGTCAACCACAATTACGGATTTTCAAAAAAAAGCATTATCTTTGTCCCCACAATTACATAGCAGATACCGATGGTCAAGCATTTTTTTAAGATAGTCGTCACATACATGATTGTATTGTTTGGAATGCTTTCCTCAATATTCTGTTTCGATACGGGAGTTTCATTCAAGAATCTTCTGTTGTTTATCGTGCCCGCCACCTTCACGGTGGGACTCTGTTACCTGATTTGGAGAAAATAGATTTGCACGATGGAGAAAATATTAAAGGTACACCACGTTAATGACTACGCCCGTTATATCGGTGCTCCGGAGTTGCACCCGCTTGTTTCGGTGATTCATTATGACGAGTTGGAGCATTGCCGCCATTCACTCAACAACTACGATGTATATGGGCTGTTCATCGGCGACGAAGAACTGGAGGACTTGTCGTACGGGCAATTGCAATACGTCCTGCACCGCCATGCGCTGATGTGCGTATCGCCCGGTCAGATAGGCGGTAAGACCGACATGGGTGAGGAAATCCATACCAAGGGCTGGGCATTGCTCTTTGACGCTGAACTGCTACGCAACACAGAGTTAGACCAGCGCATGCACGACTATACTTATTTTTCTTATAGCGTCAGCGAAGCCCTATTGCTAACCGACGAGCAGCGGCAGAGCCTTGTCAACCTGATAGAGCAAATACGCCAGGAATTGCTCGGCAAAGAAGATACCCATACCCTGCGCATCGTCACCTCGCAGATTGAACAAGTGCTGGAACTTGTTGCCCGATACTACGCCTTGCAGTTGTCGACATCGGCTACCTCGACCAACTCCGACCTGCTGCCGCGCTTCGAACAACTGCTTCGCCAGTATTATGACAACAACCTGCACCAACAGCATGGGCTGCCCACCGTGAAATACTGCGCCCAGCAACTCTTCTTGTCGCCCAACTATTTCGGCGACCTAATCCGTGAACTGACCAACGACTCTGCCACCTCCCACATCCGCCGCTTTCTGATGCAGCGAGCCCAACAACTCCTCATGAGCGGAGCCTCCATCACCGAGACTGCCGAGCGACTTGGCTTCGACTATCCCCAGCATTTCACCCGTGTCTTCAAGAAACACTTTGGAGTGACACCGTCGGAGTATATCCGGAGATGAATCACGATTTTCCCAAAAATGGTTGCTCTTCTCTTACGTGTTGTTAGATGTCTGCATCGTGGGTATGCCAGTTGTAGATGTCCAAAAAGCAAGAGATGTCATTTCTCTATTTAGCCGTTATCTGGCAGCCGGCTCTCTCCTCTTTCCTCTCAACAAATATAAAAGGGATTTTTCGTTAAATACTGAAAAAATGTCGGAAAGTGCGGGATATTTGTCAAATACTGTCGTATAACAAGTAGAAATTTAGTATTTTTGCAACAGATTATCGATATAGATAAGCATAATTTATTGACAAATGCTCAAAGCAAACATAATGAAAACAGAATATGAGAAGATGCGCAGTGAAGAGTTTTATGACTTTTCAAGCGAAGAATGTCTGGCAAGTTACTATAGGGCCAAGCATCTGTGTGCCAAACTGCAGACCATGACCGCTGAGGACGAAGACTACCGCAGGACGATAGAAGAGTTGATTCCCGGTATTCCTGCTTCGGCTACGGTGGTGCCGCCCTTTCATTGCGACCACGGACATGGCATCCGGCTGGGCGAGAATGTATTCATCAACTATAACGGCACGATGCTCGACGGGGGTATGATCACCATCGGGCGCAACACCCAGATTGGTCCGAACTGCCAGTTGCTGACTCCGAACCATCCCATTGACTACATTGAACGCCGCAAGCCCATAGAACGCTGCTCACCGATTACCATTGGGGAGGACTGCTGGCTGGGAGGAGGCGTCACGGTATGCCCCGGCGTCACCATTGGCGACCGCTGCATCATCGGAGCAGGAAGCGTGGTGGTAAAGGATATTCCTTCCGATTCAATGGCTGTGGGTAATCCCTGCCGGGTTATCCGCAAGTTGTAAACCCACGAGAACCCTGAAAAGAATACGACGATATGACGATACAAGAATTTCGTGATTACATGGCATCGGGGAAACCGGTCATCGGAGGCTCTGATGTCCACTTGATGTTTCATCAGTTATCTCAAGAGGCCCTGAAGATAACGGCGGAGATGAATGGCAAGTATCATACTCCAGAGCAGTTGCACGATTTGCTGGAACAGCTCTGGGGACGTGAAGTACCCAAGACGGTAGGCATGTTCCCGCCGTTCCATACCGACTGCGGAAAGAACACCGTCGTTGGCGAACGCGTGTTCATCAATATGGGCTGCAAGTTCCAGGATCAGGGAGGCATCACCATCGATGAGGGCGCACTCATTGGCCATAATGTCGTGCTGGCCACCAT
>ODAI010589653.1_pt1 | contig 82419 bp, 72 predicted proteins | sample 1539321 | NCBI WGS metagenome assembly ODAI01 (sample SAMN02144231, study PRJEB22623) | gut metagenome | biome: sheep rumen | host: Ovis aries | place: New Zealand | reverse complement strand
TGAGCGGTTCTTCCAGCGAATTAAAAATTACCGTCACGTTGCCACGCGCTTCGACAAATTGGCTGATTGCTTTGAGAATTTCGTTTTACTTGCTGCTTCTGTTATTCACTTTTAATTTACCAACAACCCCTAATTATATCACATATTTTTTCAGCTGTCTTCCTTTTTGATGCGCCCAAAAGTTTATCATAAAAAGTATGATAACAGCGACGCATGAAACGTATTGTTGAAGATATAAGAAATAACAGTAGTCGAAAAATTATTTTGTGAGACCGGCAAGGAATTTTATAATTTTTTCTGCGGAGACGCTGTCATTGAGGTTGAATTGATAAATATCATCAGATTTTTGGGGATTTGAACTAAAAATTGCGGTGATTTTTTCAGTTTTAATGACTTCTCCATTATCGCGCCAGAGAGAAATAGCCGGAAAAGTTTCATGCGTACGACTTTCAGTCAAAATTAAATCGGCGGACATTTTCTCGGCGATTTCTAGGAAATTTTTGCTTTTATCGTTCTGAATCATAAAAAATTTATTCGGAGAGACGACAGCGACGCTTTTTGCGCCTGCATTTTGAAATTTTTGGCTGTCTTTGCCCTCAATATCGATATTAAAGCCGTGTGAATCGCTTTTTATGACGCCGACCGAAATATTTTGAGCGGAAAGAATTTTGATGAGATTTTCGATAAAAAAAGTTTTACCGGTGCCCGAATTTGGCGCAACAATAGCAATAATGGGCGTTTTTCTTGAAAGATTTTCGGCTCTACCGCGAGCAAGTCGCAAATCTGCGAGCGTATTGACGTTAAAAAATAGTTCTGAGGCAGAAATTTCCGTGATTGAGTGCGGGATTTTTTTTATGGCGTTAAAAATTTTCCGTTGACCGCTTAAAAGTTCGTTTAGGAAGAAATTAGCAAGGTTTTTATGATAAAAAGCGGCGAGAGGTTGAAATTTTTCATTGACGAGCGGAATTATAACTTGATTATCGTAAAAATTTGTGGAGTTCAAGATATTAAAATCAAAAAAAGGCATATCGGCGGAAATAGCGAAATTCCAATCGGTTTTAGAGTTTTTAAGCCCGTTGCTAATTCCCGATATAGCCCCAGCGTTTTTTATTTCGTCGATTAAAATATTTGCACCGTATTTTTGAGCCAAAGCATTAATTTTAGGTGAATTTTCTTCGATGCAGAGAAAAATTTCGTTGAAATTAATTTTATCGGCTTTTTCAAGGATAATTTCTAGCATTTGGCGATTTCCGACGGTTAAAAAACGTTTATCTTTCCCTAAACGCGAACTTTTTCCGCCCGCAATAATCAGCAGAGAAATATTTTCAAAATTCATCTTGCGCAAGTTCCGTCCTCTCCGCGCAAAATTTCTATTCCGTGCTTAAGTTGCGGAAGGACGAAATTTAAGCACTCGTCGACGGCCTTTGGACTGCCAGGAAGATTAACAATCAAACTACGCTTGCGAATTCCTGCAACGGCGCGACTTAGCATAGCGCGACCAGTGATTTTCATTGAAAAATTTCGCATGGCTTCTGGAATTCCGGGTGCAAGTCGCGTGCAAACTTCTAGCGTTGCTTCGGGCGTAATATCGCGAATTGCAAAGCCGGTGCCGCCCGTCGTGACGATTAATCCGACGCCATCATCAGCCAATTCAATCAATTTTTCGCTCAAAAGTTGCTTAATATCAGGTAAAATCGTCCTAAAATGGATTTTATAGCCCACTTTGGATAAAATTTTCTCGCATTTATCGCCGCTAATGTCTTCGTCGCGAATTCCGTAAAAACTTCGGTCGCTCATAGTAATAATTGCCGCATCGAGTGGAATTTTTTCGGCAAAATCCAAATTATCGCCAATTTTTATCGTTCCACCGTGCAAAACACGCGCAAAAACGCCCTCACGCGGCATAATACAATCGCCCATTTGCTGATAAATCACGCAATGGCTATGGCATTCCTTGCCAATTTGCGTTATCTCGAAAAAAACATCACCGCAACTAAGGCGTGTACCGACGGGCAAATTTTTAAACGTAAAGCCCTCTGCAATGATATTTTCGCCAAAAGAACCCGCATTAACTTGCGCTCCGCGTGCTTTGAAGGTATCAATTTCGCTTTGACCGAGAAAACTAACTTGCCTATGCCAATTTCCGGCGTGCGCATCGCCCAAAATCCCGAATTCCGTTATAAATTTTGCGCTTTCGACCATTTTTTTTGCCGTTCCGCGCTTTTCACTTATACAAATCGCATTTATTTTGCCCATTTTTTAACCTCCAACTTGATTCATCAGCCGTGAATCATGAAATTTATTTACGTCGTTGAAAAAATGTTCACGCGGTTTATTATAAACTACTTCGCGAATTTTTTCCGAAATTTCGTCGTCATTTGCGTCTGAACGTAATAATTTTTTAACGTCAAGCCCTAAATCGAAGCTTAAACACGTTTTTAAAAATCCTTCCGCTGTTAAACGAATACGATTACAATTTCCGCAGAATTTATGCTCCATAGCGTCAATAAATCCAATTTCGCCGATAAAATTTGGCAGTTTAAAGTATTTCGCAGGACCTTTCAGCGGATTTTTATCATAAACGGGCAAAAGTTTGCCGAAATTCCTTTCCAAAGTCGAAAAAATTTCCGCCGTCGGAATTCCGCGTAGCCCCGATTCCCATGCGCAACCTATCGGCATAAGTTCAATAAACCTAACCTTGATAAAATTATTTCTAGCTAAATTTGCAAGCTTTAAAAGTTCATTTTCGTTGACGCCGCGCAATGGCACGCAATTTATCTTGAGATTTTTAAAATTTTGCTTGAGTAAAGCTTGAAAACCTTCCAAAACGTGGCTAAAAAGGCGTCTGCGCGTCAAATTGGCAAAATTTTTTTCGTCGAAAGTATCCAAACTTAAATTTATGCCGTCTAACCCTGCGGAAATTAATTCCGGAGCTAAATTTTTAAGCAAAACACCGTTTGTAGTTAAATTTATTTGTTCAATCCCCGAAATTTTCTTCATATCGCGGATTAGTGACGGTAAATTTCGCCTTAAAAGCGGTTCGCCGCCCGTAATGCGAAATTTTTTGACTCCTAGCCGCGAAAAAAGCTTTGAAACGCGCAAAATTTCTTCCAAAGTCAAAATATCGGCGTGCGAAAGCTTTTTTACTCCGCATTCGGGCATACAATAGCGACAACGCAAATTGCAGCGGTCAGTTACAGAAATTCGAGCGTAATTTATTTCGCGATTAAATTTATCCTTCATAACAGAATAATTTCAACCTCATTTCCCGCATTGAGCACATCAGAACCGGCAGGAATATCAACTAAACAATTACAGCCGACCGCAGAATATAACGCGCCCGATTCGTGACGTTTTGGCAGGAAAATTTTCCCGTCAGCTAACTTTGCGCGAATAAATCTGCGTCCTAAACTCTTTTTCGGGAAGTCATCAGCCAAAATTCCGCGACTTTTCTTGTATAAAACATCTGCGCGGCGAGAAATTTTAGCTAAAACAGGTCGTGCGAGCAGTTCAAAAGTCGCATAAGCGGCAAAAGGATTGCCGGAAAGTGCTAATCCTAAAAATTTTCCGCATTTCCAGCCGATAACTGGCGCACCAGGCTTAATTTGCACGCGCCAAAATAGTTTTTCGCCAATTTTTTTTACAATGTCGTGCATAATATCCTTTTTCCCGACCGATACGCCGCCAGTAGTTATCAGCAAATCAATTTCGTTGCGCAGATTATAAAGCTCCTCTGCAAAGGAATCGTCGTCCGGAAAATTTCCCAAAATCTTAGGTTCAAAGCCCATTTCAAGCAATCTTGACGCGATTAAATACAAATTGCTATTGTAAATCTTGCCGGAAGTAAGTTTTTCGCCTGGTTTTACGAGTTCATTACCTGTTGAAGCGACAGCAACTACAGGTTTTCGATAAATTTTAACGGAATTTACGCCTTGACTAGCCAAAATTGCGATGTGAGCGGCACTAAGTTTAGTATTTTTCGCGACAAGCAAACTTCCCGATTTAATATCCTCCCCTGCAAAGCAAAAATTCTCGTAAGGAGCTAATTTTTGGCTGACAAAGATATTTTCTCCGTCAAAAGTAACATTTTCTTGCCGAATTACGCAATCTGAACCTTTCGGCATAGCCGCGCCCGTCATAATGCGCAACGCTTCACCCGATTTAATTTCATCAACAAAAAAATCGCCTGCGCATTCTTCTCCGATAACTTTTAAGCGTTTCGGGGTGTTAGTGTCGGAAGATTTCAGCGCATAGCCGTCAAGCGGACTACGATTAAATGGCGGATTGTCAAAAGTTGCAAAATAATCCTGCGCGGCGACATTTCCAAGCGATTCTAGCAAAAAAACTTCCTCAACGTCGGAAATTTCGCGGGAATTCGCAGTCAAAACGTCAATCGCCTGCTCAAAAGTTATTCCTTCAATCACAGCAAACCACCAACTCCCAACGTCGTGAAGTCACGCCGAATTAATTTTTCGCCCGTCAAAACTCGCGGCAATATCATATCAAAAATCGTTTTTGAACAAAACATTACGCAACCTGGCAAGCCCATTATCGGTACGTCGCCCTTGTAAGCCAACATGAACATTGCGCCCGGCAAAACCGGTACGCCATAAGTCACAATGTCCGCGCCCGTCAATTTAATTGCAGCGGGCGTTCTGTCGTCAGGGTCGACGCTCATTCCGCCCGTGCATAGAATCATTTCACAGCCAAAATCGAGCATTTCGGCAATTTTTTCGTGCGTCATTTCCTTTGAATCGTCAGAAATTCGGCGTTCGTCAACCTGTAAGCCAAAAGTTTTCAATTTCGCTTCGATAACCGGCGTGAACGTATCTTGAATCCGATTATTAAAAATTTCCGAGCCGGTGACGACCAATCCAACTTTAAATTTTTTGTACGGGAGAATTTTCATAAGCAATTCGTCGCCCACAATTTTCTTGACACGCTCCATTTTTTCCTTGTCAATCACGAGCGGAATTACGCGCATCCCAGCGACAGATTTATTTTTGCGCACGGGAATATTATTTTGGACAGTCGCAATGCAAATTTCATCGACAGAATTAATTTCGTTGAGCTTTTCGGCGTCGACGTGAAAAACGCCGTCGCAAGTCGCTTTGAGTTCGATTTTGCCTTCCTTAACTTCGCTTGCCAATAAATTTTCGCCTTGACAAAGTGCACGCAAAATTTCTGCCGCATCGTTTTCGTGCAACTTATTTTCGTCGTTTTCCCAGACGAAAATATTTTCCTTGCCGAGTTTCAAAAGAATAGGAATATCTTCCGCCGTGATAATGTGCCCCTTGCGAAAGCGAGCGTCCTTGACGACGCCGCGCACAATTTCTGTTATATCGTGACACAGAATTTTCCCGACAGCGTCTTGAACCTTGATTTCCCTCAAAAAAATTCCCCCCAAAAATATTTTGATTAAATTTTATCACGCCGAAAATTTTTGGTAAGTGACTTTCAGCACAGTTTAGAACAAAATTAATCCGACCGCGATTAGCGCGAGCACCAATGCTTCCACTAAATTTAATATTTGTCCGATATTTTTCTTGCGCAGGATTAAATTCCTCACGCGCCCCGCGAACATTGCTACGATTGAAAAAATTATTAGAGCCTGCGCAGCGAATACTACGCCTAAAAATAAAATCCGCAAGCTTGTACCGTCACTTGATAAGTCAACGAATTGCGGCAGGAACGCTAGGAAAAATAGTAGCACTTTCGGATTTAGGACGTTCATTAGAACGCCACGCTTATAAAGTGCCGACGATTTTTTAATTCCTAATTCCTCATTTTTAATTCCTAATTGCTTTCCCGCTCGCGCAGATTTGAACGCACCAAAAGCTAAGAATAAAAGATACGTTGCGCCGAAAATTTTCAGCAATAATAACGCCGTCGCCGAAGATTTTATCAGAGCCGCCACGCCGACCATTACAAGCGTCGTGTGAAAAACTATTCCGCTAACCAATCCGCACGCCAAAATTATTCCAGACTTTGCGCCGTCCGCTAAACTTTTCGTCAGCAAATATAAAATGTCCGGACCTGGCGCGAGCGTTAAGAGTATCGACGCCGTTAAAAAATATATAAATGTTGAGCTTTCCAAGCAAAACACCTCCGCGCAGATTTTAGCATAAAAAAATCCCCCGCGCTTTGCAGGGGATAAATTTTTCTAGATTTTTATGACGCCGATAATTTGAATCTCAACCGATTGGTCAATTTCAGCGTGCGAGACAATCACTACGCCTTGAATCGAGCGTTCGATAAGTTTGCGGAAGTAGAGACGAACCGCCGGACTTGTCAGCACGATTGCGGGGTAACCTTGATTACCGAGTTTTTCTAATTCGTTCGTAGTGGAAGTGACAACGCGGCGCATTGTATCGGGGTCGAGTGTGACAAAGGAGCCGTGATCTGTGCGCTGAACCGCGCCGACAATCCGATTTTCTAACGACGGGTCGATAGTGACGCAAGCCAAAGTATTTGAACCCTGCGTGACTTGTTGGGTAATTTGCCGCGCCATTGCGTGGCGCACATATTCCGTCAAAATTTCGGGGTCTTTGGTTGCGCGGGCGTAATCGGCTAAAACTTCCATAATCGTTGCCATGTCGCGGATTGAAACTCTTTCGCGGAGTAAATTCGCCAAAACCTTTTGAATTTCGCCGACGCCTAAAAGTTCAGGAACAACTTCATCGACAAGCGAGCGATTAGTTTTGGCAAGGTTGTCGATAAGATTTTGCGCCTCTTGACGACCGAGAATTTCTGCGGCGTGTTGCTTGATAAGTTCCGTTAAATGCGTCGCGAGAACAGAAACCGCATCGACGACTGTATAACCGTTTAATTCGGCGCGTTCGCGGTCGCTCTCCGGAATCCAAATTGCAGGAAGTCCGAACGCAGGCTCAACAGTTTCAATGCCTGGAATTTCTTCAAAAACCGTGCCAGAGTTCATCGCTAAGAAATGGTCGAGCATGAGTTCGCCGCGAGCAATCTCCATTCCCTTTAGCTTGATTATATATGAACTCGGCTTAATCTGAATGTTATCGCGAATTCTTATCGTCGGGACGACAAGTCCGAGTTCAAGAGCGCATTGCCGCCTAATCATAACGATACGGTCGAGTAAGTCGCCGCCCTGCCCCGTGTCGACAAGCGGAATCAGCGAGTAACCAATTTCCAATTCCATTGGATCGACTTGCAGGAGCGAAATAATATTTTCAGGGCGCGTCGCCGCAGATTTTTCTTTAGCTTGCTGTTGTTCTTCCTTAGTTTCCTCAGTTACAGAAGTTTTTCTATGCAAACTATAGCCGATAAACGCGCAAATAATCGCCAGCGACGCGAACGGGATACCGGGCAGACCAGGAACGATTGATAGCATAATCAAAACGCCGGCATTGATGAAGAAAATTCTTTCGTTGTTGAAAAGTTGCTTGACAATGTCGTTACCGAGATTGCCTTCCGACGCGGCGCGAGTAACAATAATACCGGTTGCGGTTGAGATTAAAAGCGCGGGAATTTGGCTGACGAGACCTTCACCGACCGTCAACAGCGTGTAAGTTTGAAGAGCGGTCGCGGCGTCCATATCCTTTTGAGCCATACCGATAACGAAACCGCCGCCAATGTTAATCAGCATTATTACAATCGCGGCAATCGCATCGCCTTTAACGAACTTTGAGGCACCGTCCATAGCTCCAAAGAAGTCCGCTTCACGCTGAATTTTCGAGCGGCGAATTTTAGCTTCTTCGTCGGTAATCGCGCCCTGATTCAAGTCAGCGTCGATAGCCATTTGCTTACCGGGCATAGCGTCGAGTGTGAAACGCGCTGAAACTTCCGCGACACGCTCAGAACCTTTGGTTATGACGATAAAGTTTATAATAACCAAAATGATAAACATGATGAAGCCGACGACCGGATTGCCTCCGACGACAAAATTTCCGAACGCCGTAATAACTTCGCCCGCATTGGCATTAATTAAAATTAGTCGGGTAGCGGAAATATTGAGAGCCAATCGGAAAAGCGTCGTCACGAGCAAAAGCGACGGGAAAACTGATAAGTCAAGTGCCTCCTCGTTGTAAATCGCGCTCATTATGACGACAAGGGCGATTGTGATATTTAGACAAATAAGCATGTCCAAAAGCGGCGTCGGGAGCGGGATAATCATCATGATAACAATCATGACGAGCGTCACCGCGATTATAACGTCGCTGTATTTTTGGATAAGCGAACCTAATGTTCGTGGTTCGGCTTCTAAGACATCTGCTGGTGCGGGCATTTATTTTTCTCCTAAAATTTTATATTAAACTGGCGATACTATAACACAATTTCCGATTAGACTCAACCAAATAAAAAAAATCCGCGCCGTTACATGATTAGCTTGCCAAGATGCGCGACGGAATTCATTATTTCAACAGTCCAAACGCCGTCTTTGTATTTTAGGACGTTGACGCAAGTATTACTTTGGGGAACTTGCCAGAAATGTTCAAGGTCAATACCGAGCATACTGCAGATAATAGTAGTATTCAACCTGCTGTGAGCACCGATAAAAATTGTCTTGCCGGGATATTTAGCGACTGCATCTTCCAACGCTGCACGTCCTCGATATTGAAGGTCGCGGAGGTTTTCGCCGTTCGGGAAGGTCAAAAGCGACGGAGATTCCGCCCAAAGTTTAGTTTCTTTTGGAAATTTTTCCATTCCCTCTTCGGGAGTAAGACCTGCAAAATCGCCAAAGTTAATTTCTTTAAGTCGGTCGTCGGTGTAGGCAATTTCCATACCGTGCATTTTGGCAACGGTCTCTGTCGTCACGTAGGCGCGGCTGAGCGGACTGGAAATAAAAACGTCGATTGGATAATCTTTTAAGCTCTTTGCCAAAAGTTTAGCCTGTTCAAGTCCGTTTTCATTAAGCGGAATGTCCAAAAAACCTTGATATCGACTTTGCAAGTTGTAAGCGGTTTGACCGTGACGGACGAGGATAACGGTTGTAGTTTCCGCCGAAACCTGCGCGGGCACGAAGATAAGTGCCCATGCAAATACAAAGGCTAAGAGAAATTTTATCAGTCTCATGAGTAGAACCTCCTAAATTTATTACGCGGCTTTGCGGTGTTTAATTCTGTAGACGTAGGCGAGAATTTCCGCGACGGCTTGATATAATTCGGCGGGCACTGCTTCTCCGACTTCGACCGCCTCATAAAGTGCACGCGCTACGGGCTTATTCTCGACAATCAGAATATGATGTTCTCGCGCAATTTCCTTGATTTTCTCCGCGACTAAATCTTGACCTTTCGCAATGACGAGCGGCGCAATCATTCCCTTTTTGTAGCTAAGCGCAACCGCTAAATGCGTCGGGTTAGTAACGATAACATCAGCTTTTGGCACTTCGCTCATCATGCGCTGCATTGCCATTTGACGTTGTTTCTGTCTAATGCGGCTTTTAATTTGCGGGTCGCCTTCCATTTGCTTGAATTCGTCTTTGACTTCCTGCTTGCTCATCATCAAATCTTGCGTTGTCTGCCATTTCTGGTAAGCGTAGTCCGCCGCCGCCATTATGAAAATCACGCCGACGACTTGAAATGCCATTACGAAAATTATATCAGCAATCGTCGCGAGTGAGTGCTCCAAGTCGAAGAAGATAAATTGCGGCACGAGCGGAATTTGGTCTTTTAAGTAGAGGTAGAGAAAGTAGCCGATAACAATGATTTTGAAAATGGACTTTGCAAGCTCAACGAGCGACCGCTTTGAAAAAATTCGCCCGAAGCCGTTTATTGGATTGAGATTTTCTAACTTCGGCTCCAATTTCTCCGTCGAGACCATAAGCCCGACTTGGAAAACATTTATGGCAAGTCCGACGATTAAAATTGCGAACATTATCGGCATAACTGTTTTCGCCAAAAGTAGCATAATTCCTATGAAAAGTTCCGTAATACTTTCAGTTGACGTGCTCTGCGAAATGTGCGAGTAAAGATAAATTGTGTATTCGGCAATGTTGACGTAAATATATTCCCAAAGGATTCTGATTATCAGAAAGCCGATTAGAAGGACAAACGCCGTGTTAAGCTCTTGACTTCGAGCGACTTGACCTTTTTTGCGAGCGTCTTCGCGCTTTTTGGAAGTCGGCTCCTCTGTCTTTTCTCCGTCGAAGCGTTGCAGGTCGAATACGAATTCAGGGACTAGGGATTGGGGATTAGTGACTAATTCCACATTCCTAATTCCAAATTCATAATTGCTTTTATGGGGCGAGGGCTTTAAGGGCGATTCCGATATGTGCGTACATTTCATTAAACATCACGTCCAGGAAAAGAATATAAAACGGCAAAATCATTGCGACTGTCGCCATACCAATCGTCAGCTGCATTGGAATACCGACGACGAAAATATTCATTTGCGGCATTGTGCGAGCTAGGATACCCATTCCGACGTTGGTTAGCAAAATCGCGAAAGTTACGGGCATAGCGATTTTCATTCCATTCATCCAAATTGCCGCCGTCAAATCCGTTATGAGTTCGGGCAATGATGTGTTCCAAAGCATTGAATCAAGCGGGATAACGCGAAAACTTTCCGCCAGTGCCGAAATGATTACGTGGTGACCATTAGTTACTACAAAGTAAATTATCGTCAAGTTGTAAAGAAAAGTTCCGATAAGACCTGTTTGTTGTTGCGTCGTCGGGTCCATCATGTTTACGACTGCAAAGCCGACTTGCATATCCATAATTTTGCCCGCCATATTTATTGCGCTAAGCGTTATGTAGGCGACTAGTCCAATTAGCCAGCCGATAAAAAGTTCTTTAACGACGGTGAAGGCGAACATTATAATTGTCGCGGGCGCATGAATTACGGCTTCTTTTACAACGACCGGAAAAAGTATTACAGCGAACATAATCGCGACCGCCGCCCTTATTCTGTAAGCAACGTTCAGGCTCCCGAAGAACGGCGAAATAAAAAAAATGCCGCTCGTCCGAGTGAGCACAAGCAAAAAAGCTGCGACTTGCCCTTGAAATATGTCGTAAAAGTCAATTTCTGTCAAACTTTCGACCTCCCGGCAAGATACTTATACTCAACCGATTCGAGCTGGCAAATTAACAAATATTCCCGAAAAAAATTCAACCATGATTCTGAGCATCCACGGACCGAAAATCAAAATTGCTACGAAAACTGCGATAATTTTTGGAATAAATGCTAGCGTCTGCTCTTGAATTGAAGTCGTTGCTTGGAAGACACTGACCGCCAAGCCGACTGATAAGCCCAAGCCTAGCATCGGCGCGGAGACAAGCAAGACAATCATTAAAGCTTCCTGCCCAAGCTGAATTACTAAATCTCCAGACATTTCGCACCCCCGCTATCGGAAACTCACAATGATTGAACGAATTAGCAAATGCCAGCCGTCAATCATTACGAATAACAAAATTTTAAATGGCAAGGAAATCATAACCGGCGGCAACATCATCATACCCATTGACATTAGCGTTGTCGCGACAATCATATCAATGACGATAAACGGCACGTATAACATAAAGCCAATTTGAAACGCCGTTTTCAGTTCGCTTATCATGAACGCAGGGATTAAAACAACCGTTGAAACATCTTCCTGCGATTCGGGGCGTTCAGAGTCGGACAGATTAACGAACAGTGCTAAATCTGATTCTCGCGTTTGTCTGAACATGAATTCGCGCATTGGCTCTAAAACGTTGGTTATCGCTTCTTCCTGCGAAATTTGCCCTGCAAGGTAAGGTTGCAAGCCATTATCGTTCGCCTGCGACCAATAAGGAGCCATTATGTAAAACGTCAAAAACATTGCTAACGAGACGATAACTTGATTAGGTGGGACGTTTTGTGTAGCAAGCGCATTTCTTAGAAATCCGATTATCACGACGATTCGCACAAAGGAAGTTGTCATCATCAAAATTGCCGGCGCGATTGTCGCCAAAGTCAAGACGGCAATAACTTGCAAAGTCGCCGAGACTTGTTCGGGATTTTCAGCTGTGCCGACTTCGACATTTACGCTTGGGATAATCGGAGCCGCCTCAGCGCAATTCATTAAAACCACGCCGACCGCGCAGATTATAAACCAACTTCGATTCAAGTCCACACTTCCCCCGAAACTTATTTTTTCTTGAACAGCGGAATTTTCTTTACTAATCCCGACAAGGTACCAAATTCTTGCGAAAACATATCGCCTTGAGCAATCGATTGCGCATGCAAATGTTCGATTAAATCTTTGTCGGTTATCTCGCCCAAAAGATTTATGTTGTGGTCAGTCACGCCTAACAAAAATACTCTGCCAGCCATTTCAACTGTGCAGACAGAGCGATTAGGTCCCAATGGTAAATTTTCCAGAACTCTGCCGCCGCTTGCCGACATGCGCGCCGCGTTAAATCGTCCGCCGATAAACCTTGCGGCGAAATAAGCCATAATCAGCACGACGGCAAAGACGGCGAACAAACTAAACAAATAAGCGAGCGTCGACCACCACGAAACGCCGGTTGGTTGGGGATTAGTCTCTTCGTAGCCCTCCAGATAACCTCCGGCGGCTTGAGCAACAGAGCCGCAATAAATTAAACAGATAAGCACGAACGCAATCGGGATATATAATTTTAATTTTGCGAACATTAGCCGACGGCTTTGCGAACAGCTTCGAGCACACGGTCAGCTTGGAAGGGCTTAACGATAAAATCACGTGCGCCCGCTTGAATTGCCTCTATAACCATTGCTTGCTGTCCCATTGCACTGCACATGACGATTTTGGCTTTCGGGTCGATTTTTCTGATTGCCTTGACTGCGGAGATTCCGTCCATTTCGGGCATTGTAATATCCATTGTTACCAAGTCGGGGCGCAGTTCATTGAATTTTTCAACCGCCTTCATTCCGTTTTCGGCCTCGCCGACGACTTCATAACCGTTTTTGGAAAGAATATCCTTGACCATCATTCTCATGAAAGCCGCGTCGTCGACGACCAAAACTCGTACTGCCATAATCCATCTCTCCCGTTTTTAAAGATTTTAATTTAATTTCAGTCTAAACACTACTTATTTTTCTTGTCCGAATTATAACCTACATTTTTATAATCGGCAAGACAAAAATTTTATCAAGACAAATGCGCGGCGCGTTCAGCGGGGGACGCAATTTCAGTTATTCTCACGCCGAAATTTTCATCAATAACGACGACTTCGCCCTTTGCCAAGTAATGTCCGTTAATCTGAATTTCAACCGGCTCGCCCGCCAATTTATCAAGCTCGACGATTGAACCTGTTGACAAGTCTAGTACTTCCCTAATCGTCTTTTTCGTTCTGCCGAGTTCAACCGTTACTTGCAACGGCACATCTAAAATTAGGTTTATATTGCTTTCGTTGACTTGCACCGGCTCCATTGAAAGCGGCATGAACTGCGCGGGCGAAACTGGCATATTTGTTACTACATTTGGTTGCATTGGTGAGCCTCCATAGCCGTAACCTGGCGGCGGATAATTTTGTTGTGGCGGAGCTTGTTGTTGTTTTGGCGGCGGGGGCGGTGTTGCTTTTGATTGCGGTGCTGGTGCGGCTTTAGGAGGCGGCGGAGGCGGAGCGGCTTCTTCCGGCTCATCGTTCATGAGTGCCTCGACCATTTCCTTTGCAACGTCGATAGTCAACATTTGCATAATTTCGCTATCAATCAGCCCGTCGACTTCCATGCGAAAAGCTACACGAACAACAGGTTCAGTACTTTTGGCTAATTCGGTAACAACTTCTTCCGTGCCGAAATCAACCAGATTAACTTTGGGCGGCGAAATGTCAATTTTCTTTTTAAACATGGAAGAGAGACTGGTTGCAACCGCGCCCATCATCTGATTCATAGCCTCGCCGACCGCGCTCATATGAAGTTCAGTCAGTTGTTGTTCGGGATTAGTACCGTCGCCGCCCATCATTAAATCAGCGATAATCGCAGCGTCAGTGGCTTGAATTGCAAAAATATTATTGCCGTCAATGCCGACTGTATAACCAACTTCGACGACAAGATAAGGCAACGGGTAATGTTGCTGAATAACATTCATCGGAGCTACAGTAACATTGGGCGTCGTGATATTAACCTTATGACCGAGCAAAGTCGACAAAGTTGTTGCTGCACTACCCATTGAAATATTTCCGATTTCGCCGAGCGCATCTTTTTCTACAGGCGTCAAAAGCTCGTCAGTATCGGGCATGCTAGCAGGTGCGCCGCCGCCCGAAGAATTATCATCATTTGAATCGCCGCCGGCTCCTGATAATAAAGCGTCAATTTCGGCTTGTGATAAATCACTCATCATCGCCATCAGTCGCATCCTCTCCTTTTTGCACAACCTGTGTTATTTGCACCGCCAACTTTTTGCCGAAAGTGCCCGGTCTGCAATAAAATTTCGGATTCGTACCCACCATGCAGGGGAAATCTTCTTTAACTTTAGTATTGAGTTGGAGAACGTCGCCGAACCCCAACGTTAAAAATTCTTTGATAGTAATTTGAACACGCCCGACCTCAACGACGAACGGAACTTTTGTCTTGTTGAGTTTCTGGCGGATAATTTCCGCTTGTCCTTTGTTTTCGTCCTTAGCAACCGACGCCGCAACCCAGAAAGTTGTTGTCAACTTCGACATAATAGGCTCCAATACCAGATATGGAATACAAATATTCATGAAGCCTTCCACTTCGCCAAGTTTCGTATGCAACGTGACGATAACAACCATATCATTAGGCGGGACTATTTGGGTAAATTGCGGATTGGATTCAGTCGCCTCAAGAACAGGATTCATTTCCGTAACGTTTGACCAAGATTCTTTGAAACGTTCCATAGCATTATCAACGAAACGGCGCATAACTGCATCTTCAATTTCAGTCAGAACGCGAACTTTCATTGAGGTATTGCCATCGCCGCCAAAAACGCGGTCGATATAGGCAAAAGCAATTTCGGAACTTACCTCGAAAATAATATTGCCCTTGAGCGGCGGAACGCCCAAAATAGTTATGACGCTGGGATTGGCAATCGATTGGACAAACTCTTGATAAGTGAGCTGTTCAACCGAAGCAACGTCGACATTTACGAGCGTCCGAAGGTGCGAACTCATATAGGTATTAAGAAGGCGGGCAAAACTTTCGTGAAGCATGTAAAGCGTGCGGATTTGGTCTTTAGAAAATTTATCGGGACGACGGAAGTCGTAGACCTTAATTTTCTTTTTATTCTCTTCATTCTTTAGCTCTTCCAAAGAGCCGGAGTCTTCATTCGCGGCATTAAGTAGCGCGTCAATCTGTTCCTGTGTAAGTACATCAACAGCCAAGTCGTTCCCTCCTTACTGCAAGAGGAAACTCGTAATATAAATGTCGTAGACAGAGCCGTTGCCTAAAGCCATATTCAGCGCGTCTTTAAGTTGCTTTTTGAATTCTTCCTGCTTGTCGGCGTCGAAGTCTTCAAGGGCAGTGCCGCGCAGGAATTGTGTAGCAACGTCATTAACTTTAATCTCGGCGTCAGGATAAAGTGTGTTAGTTTCTTCATTTATGACAGCTTTTTTACCAGGATTGAATTCGACAATAATGCTAGCTTTAAGGAATTTGCCACTGCGCGGACCGCCGACGTTGACGAGGACGCCTTCTTTCGCGTCGCCGAGCTTAACGAAAACGCCTGGGTCGTGATAACGCTGTCCGACGCCATCTTCATCGCTTGCGCCGCCGGGTATGTCGCCCATCATTTTTGTAACGACGAAAAGCGAAATGCCCGCCGCCAACGCTAAGCCGACTATAACCAGCACGACAACCATTATTATTGTCTTTTTCCTAGACTTATCAGGGGGAACCGCCGGAACGGCAACGTCACCTTCTAATTCTTTTTCTTCATCAGGCATAATTTTTCCCCTCCAAGATTAAAGTTGCTTCAGCGCACGGCGATATTTCATTACGCGGCGTACTACTTCGTCGGCTGCTTCTTCAACGATAAATTTCTTTTCGTTGACTAGTGTTATGACGGTATCGGGCGTGGACTCAATTGTCTGAATCAATTCGGCGTTTAGGATAAATTCTCCGTCTTTTCGCGATTCCGAATTGAACTTCGTTAGCTTAATCATGGATTAACCTCCTGTTATGAGTGCTTTTAATAAGAAAATCTTCGCCGCAAATTTTCAAAACCCTTTTAATATCAATTCAAAAAATTTCGCAAGAACATTTTACACCTATAAGACGCCTTGTCAATACGCCACTTGATAAATGCGCGAGCCTGTTGTACAATCGAAAAAATTTTTTGTGTGGTGAATCGTCATGGAGCATAATTTTTATTTAGATAAGCTTTTCGGGCTGAAAGAAAATTTTTCAGTCAAAATAATTTCGGGACTGCGCGGCGTGGGCAAAACGACCTTGCTTAAAAACTTCGCGGCGAGCTTGCAAGCAGAAGGCGAAAAGGTAATTTTCATCGATTGCGAAGAAAATCCCACGCTGAAAACTTTCCAACAGCTTTACGAATTTGTTGACACGAAAACTGCCGAGCTTGATAAATTTTATTTGCTTATCGACGAGATTGACCGCGTCGACGAGTGGGAAAAGGCAATTAACGCACTCTTCGTGGGTGCGCCCGCAGAAATTTACGTGACGGGTACGAGCCAAAAGCTTGCCGAAAAAATTTCCGAACTTCTCCCCGAAAATTGCGACGTGCTAAAAATGTCGCCACTTAGTTTCGCAGACTACGAAAAAATTTCTCTGGCGAAAAATGAGCTGGAAAATTATTTGCACTTCGGAGCTATGCCCGCCGTCCTCGACGCCGATAAAAATTTTGCGCCGAAAATTTTACGCGGTCTGGCTTACGAGATAATCTTTGACCTTGTCGAAAAAAATTCAGTGAGCGACGCCGGCTTATTCCGAATGCTGATAAAATTTTTGGCTCGCAATGTCGGCTATTCTGTTAGCGTCAACGAATTTTTCAAGAGCTTAGACGAATACACTTTCTATAAGACGAAAAATTTTATAAGCGTCGTATTGGATTCTGGTCTTTTTATAAAAGTTCCGCGCTTCGACATAAAGGCGAATAATCATTTAGTCGGCGGCGAAAAATTTTACTGTGCTGACAATGGAATACTTTCCGGACTTGCGAAAGTTGATGAGAAATTTTTCATAGAGAATGCAGTTTGCAACGAACTTTTGCGGCGCGGCTTTGAAGTGAGCACGGGCAGATTCGGCACAATGCACATAAATTTCATGGCGACTAAGGGCGACAAGAAAATTTTTGTTCAAGTCTTTTTGCCTAACGGCTTGATTAGTGCTCGCAGAATTACGCGACCGCTCCGCGCCCTGCCCGACGATTGTGAAAAAATTTTAATCAGCATGGAGCGCATTAAAAATCCTGGCGGCGTGCAATGTATGACGTTAAAAGAATTTCTTGCGAAAGGTTAAAAATTTTTTCTACATACCTACTTGCAGGATTTCTTCATGTAAGGTAGAATAAGTACATAAAACTTAGAAAATTTTTTCACATACAAAAGGAGGTAGGTTAAGTAGAGGAGATTAAAAACATTTTTGATTTCGCTAAACCCGCTAAGCATCAACAACTTAAAATTTTAACTCGCGAAGAAAATTTTTGGGCGTAGGATTATGACAAAAAAGTTTTTGGGGCATAGAAGTCTATGACAAAAATTTTTTAGGTCATAAAAAAAACTATGGCAAAAAATTTTTTCAGTGTTATAATTGCGGGCATTGAAATTTTGATTTGTATTTAAAGTCGGAGGTGTCCTTTCATGGCAGAACGTGAAATCAAATATCGCGGCTTAAAAACTTTTCAAATATTCAGCGGCGAGATGAAGAGCGTTTGGATCTACGGTTTCTATCTTAAGCGCGGGACTTATGGCGATCCCGGTCCGCAGGCGCACATTTTCGTTTACGAAAACGGTTACGAAGGCTATCGCGTAGAAGCGAAGACTATCGGACAATTCACTGAACTCGTTGACATTACAGGGAAGGAAATCTACGAAGACGATATAATTTCCCTAGAGGACGGGCGAATTGGCGTTATAAATTTTAAAGACGGGTGTTTCGTAGTCAATTACGGTAGTGGAACGCGTCAAGCACTCTACGACGTGCAGGATCTTAAGATGACGATTTTAGGCAATCGCTTTGAAAATCCTGAACTACTCGTCAGCGTCATACCGCCAAAAAAAAACGAAAACAACGCACAAGAACTTCTATCAAACGAATTTGAGCGGGAGTTAATCGCAATGGAGTGAGGCAGATGCTTAAGAAAATATCAATGGCTCTGCTGATTACTTTTCTACTATCTGGCAACGTGGCGCAATCTTATGACTTGCCGCAACTAAAGCCCGATAGGAAAATATCCAATAATGCTAAGTCCGAAAAAAAATCAGTGCTCAAAAGTGATTGGCAAGACGCAGAGCTTTTCGAGCAAAAAATAAAGGCGCGCTTGGACAGCGGCGAGAATCTTCCGCCCAATGACCCTGCGCGTGTGCCGTCAGATCAAAACTATGTATTCATTGGTTTTTACAATGACGCGCCGTATTTCCTTGATAAGTACTCAATTAAAATCAAAAAAAATTCTGATGCCGCGAGAGTCTGGGAGCAAAATATCTTCCCGATAAGTCAGAAATTTTCTCCGCAAAATGCAAAGTCTACTCATCAAAAGTTTTGTCTGCAGGACGGAAAGTTTTTTAACTCAAATAAGGCGAAAGACGAATTAGCAGACATAACTAACGAGGCGGATAAAATCTTTCTGCAGGAATGTTTTAAAGTCGGATACTACTTTGCCTTTGGAGAAGAGGCTACAAAAAATTAAATATTGAACGGAAAAAATTTCCTCGACAACCGTCGGGGATTTTTTCATTGACAATTTAAATGTCGTGAAGTATTATAGCCGCGTTATACTTTCAAGAAATTTTTAGGGGGAATTCATCATGAGCGAACGCAAATATAAATTCGAGACTCTTCAACTGCACGTCGGACAGGAACAGGCCGCCCCCGTCACTGACGCCCGCGCCGTTCCGATTTATCAAACAACTTCTTACGTCTTCCATGACTTTCAGCACGCGGCAGACCGTTTCGCGCTGAAGGACGTAGGAAATATTTATGGTCGCTTGACGAATCCTACGCAAGATGTTTTTGAAAAGCGTATCGCGGCTCTTGAAGGTGGCTCAGCGGCATTAGCTGTTGCAAGCGGCGCGGCGGCAGTCACCTACGTTGCGCAAGCTCTCGCCCAACAAAGTCATCATATCGTTGCGGCAACCATGATTTACGGCGGCACTTTTAATCTTTTCGAGCACACCTTGCCCGCTTTCGGTATCGAAACAACTTTTGTCGACCCGACGAAGGGCGCGAACGTTTTCGAAGCGGCTATTAAGGACAACACAAAATTTATCTTTATTGAATCAGTCGGCAATCCTAATGCCACGCTGATTGATATTCAAGCCGTCGCTGACATTGCGCACAAACATAAAATCCCGCTCGTCATTGATAACACTTTTGCCACGCCCTATCAAATTCGCCCCTTTGAACTCGGCGCAGATATTATCGTTCACAGTGCGACGAAATTTATCGGCGGGCACGGAACGACTTTAGGCGGCGTTATTGTCGAGTCGGGGAAATTTGATTGGGAAAAATCCGGCAAGTTCCCGCAACTCGTCGAACCTAATCCCAGTTATCACGGCGTCAGTTTTTATAAGGCACTTGGCGCGGCGGCGTTCGTAACTTATATTCGGGCGATTCTCCTGCGCGATACCGGCGCGGCAATCTCTCCGCTTAGTGCATTTATGCTTTTGCAGGGCGTCGAGACTTTATCTCTGCGCGTTGAGCGTCACGTTGAGAACGCTTTAAAAGTCGTTGATTATCTTGCGAGAAATCCTAAAGTCGACAAGGTTAATCACCCTGCGCTTGAAAATCACCCAGACCACGCGCTTTATAAAAAATATTTCCCGAACGGCGGCATTTCTATTTTCACATTCGAGATTAAAGGCGGTGCGCAAGCCGCGCAGAAATTTATTGACAGCTTGAAAATTTTCTCGCTCCTTGCAAATGTCGCCGACGTTAAATCTTTGGTGATTCACCCCGCGTCAACTACTCATTCCCAAATGACTGAATCCGAGCTTCTAGCGTCAGGAATCACACCCGCGACAATTCGTCTTTCAATCGGCACTGAACATATTGACGACATTATCGCTGACCTTGAAGAAGGTTTCGCGGCTATCTAAAAATTTTCGGAAACAAAAAATCCCCTGCAACTGCGCGGGGGATAATTTTTTTATGCGAGCAAATGCATTTCCCTAGCTTGTTCGCGAAGATGCGCGATTCTGTCTTCGGTGTCGGGGTGTGTCGAAAATAAATTCTTCAGAGCCTTTTTCGAGTTCTCCAGCGGATTAATTATAAACATGTGAGCTGTCGCCGTTCCGGCTTGAGGCATTGGCGCATAACGTTGCGCGTAGTATTCAATTTTCTCAAGCGCGTTGGCAAGGTACATAGGATTGCCGCAAATTTCGCCGCCGGTTTTATCAGCGTCGTATTCCCGCGAACGCGATACCGCCAGCTGAATCAGTGAAGCGGCTATCGGTGCAATAATAATCGTCGCGAGCGTCCCGATAATCCCGCCGTTATCGTCGTCCGAGCGCGTCCCGAAAATCGCGCCCCATTGAACGATATTTGCAACCATAGAAATAACGCCCGCCATTGAAGCCGCTATCGTCCCGATTAAAATATCTCTGTGCTTGACGTGCGCAAGTTCATGACCGAGCACGCCGGAAATTTCGTTGTAGTCGAGGGCGCGCATAAGCCCTGTCGTGACGGCAACCGCCGCATGGTCGGGACTTCTGCCGGTCGCAAAGGCGTTAGGAACTTCGCTATCAATCACGTAAACGCGCGGCATTGGTAAATCAGCATTTTGCGCGAGCGTCTGAACGATTTTATAAAGTTGGGGCGAATCCGCCTCCGAAATTTCGCGGGCATTGTAGCTTTTTAAAACAATCGAGTCGCTGAACCAGTAGCTGAAAAAATTCATGCCGATTGAAATCACCAGCATAATCATTGCGCCAGTCGAGCCGCCAACTTGCCCGCCGATTGCAACCATTAATCCCGTCAGCAACGCCATTAATACAAACGTTTTGAATATGTTCAAGATAAGTCCTCCTTTCAGCGCAGATTATATGCGAACTACAGAATTTTTTCAAATTAATTTTAGCCGCCGCCCCCGAACAATTTATAAACTTTTCTTAAATTGGCTTTGTATTAGCCGTGCTTTATTGTATAATGATAAAAATTTTCTGGAGGGCTGATTATGCTTAAGAAAACTAAAATTATCTGCACGCAAGGTCCCGCCACCGACGCGCCTGGCATTATCGAAGGGCTTATCGAAAACGGTATGAACGCCGCCCGCTTCAATTTCTCGCACGGCGACCACGCAGGGCATAAGAAACGTATCGACGCCGTTAAAGCCGCCGCGCACAAGTCCGGCAAAATTATTTCGCTGATTCTCGATACCAAAGGTCCCGAAATGCGCTTGGGAGAATTCAAAAACGGCGCAGTTCAACTCGTCGAAGGCAATAAATTCGTCCTTGTCAACGATGACATAGCAGGCGACGAAGCTCAAGCGACCGTCACGCACAAATTGCTTTATACTGAAGTTAAAGTCGGCGATAAACTTTTGCTCAATGACGGGCTTGTAGAACTTCGCATTGACGAAATTAAGGACAAAAATATTTACACGACGATTTTAAATTCCGGCAAGATGAGTAGCCGCAAACGTGTCGCCGCGCCAGGCGTCGCGCTCGGACTTCCTGCCATTTCGGAGCAAGACGAAAAAGATATTTTGTTCGGCATTGAAAACGATATGGATTTTGTCGCCGCCAGTTTCATTCAACGCGCCGCCGACGTCAAAGCCCTGCGCGAACTCATTACCAAAAACGGCGGGCACATGGAAATAATTTCCAAAATCGAAAACCTTGAGGGCGTCCGCAACATTGACGAGATTATTGACGCCAGCGACGGAATTATGGTTGCTCGCGGTGATTTGGGCGTCGAAATTCCCGCCGAAGACGTGCCCATTATCCAGAAAGATATTATCCGGAAATGCAACGCGATTGGAAAGCCCGTTGTCGTCGCGACGCAAATGCTTGAAAGTATGACGGTTAATCCGCGCCCGACCCGCGCTGAAGTTTCCGACGTGGGCAACGCAATTCTTGACGGCGCAGATGTCATTATGCTTAGCGGTGAAACTGCTAGCGGAAAATATCCCGTCGAAGCCGCAACCATGATGAAACAAATTGCCCTGCGCATTGAGGAATCCCTCGAATACAAAGAAATTTTCCTGCAGAAGGGTATGCACAGAAAAAATTCGCAAACGGACGCTATCGCCCATGCAACCGTTCAGCTCGGCTACGAACTCAACGCCAAAGCAATTATCACGCCGACTAAATCGGGCTATACTACTCGCGTCGTCTCGAAATATAAACCGAAAGCCCCGATTATCGCCTTTACGCAAACTTCGCAAGTCGCTCGCCATTTGAATTTGCGTTGGGGCGTCTATCCGATTCCCGGAACGCCTTGGCTTGATATTCTGCAGATGATTGATTATTCTTCGGCGGCGTCTCTGGAAAAAGGTTTCGTCGAAAAGGGCGACCTTGTAATTTTAACTGCGGGCATGAAGTACGGCGAAGGCGGCACCAGTTCAATTCGCTTGCACACGATTTAAAAATTTATCGCAAAAAATTTTTGCCTCGACGCATTATCGGGGCTTTTTTGTGCTATAATAGCGGCTAAATAATTCAGAGGAGGAAAATTTATGAAGTATTATCCTTTGCGCCCTATTCAGCGTTGGCTGGTCGATACGCACTTCAACAAGGCAAAATCGACCATGATGAATATTGGCGGGCTTTTCAAATTGTCGGCGTCGATTGATATGAATCACTTTGCAGACGCGATAAATCATGTTTTGGAGACGTATGACATTTTCCGTTGCAGATTCGTTTTCCACCCCGAAACAAGCGATTTATGCCAGATTTTTGAAGGCGCGGTTGAAAAAGTTTTTTTGGAACGCATGAGCGACGACGCCTTCCAAAAACGCATGGAAAAATTGCGCGAGCCGTATTATTTGATTAATCAGCCGCTTTATCGTCTTTATTTAATGGAGACGCCGACTGCGAAATATTTTTACGCCGATTTTTATCATGCGATAATGGACGGCGTGGCGTCGTCGTATTTATTCGTTCGTGCGGTAGATATGGCGTATCGCGGGCGCACTCTGAGAAAAATTGAGAGCTATGCGGACTACGTCGAAGAAGAAGCGAACATTCCGCCCGAAGAGCTTAAAGCCGGTCATCAATATTGGCGCGATATGTTAAAGCGTTTCGATAAGAAAAAACATTTGCCACCCGTGAAAGTTAAAGGCGTCGCGGCGTGGACTAAAGGCAGTTTAGATTACGAATTTAAAAACTTCACGGAAGAATTTTTCAGAACAACAAAGCTTGACGAGAATAATTTTTTCTTGGGCGCGGCTATGCTGACAATGGTTAAGCTAACCGGCACGAAAGAATCAATCATGAGCTGGATTCATAACGGGCGGACGAATATGCGCGAACATCGCTTAATGGGCTTAATGTTGGAGCAATATCCTTGCGCGTGGAATTTCCAAAAAGATATTTCCGTCGGCGAGTTTCTGAACAGATTGGAAGGACAAAATCAAATTGGCATAAATTATCGCAAAAGTCTGGACGTTGTTTACGGCGAAGGCTTGGAAGATGATTGCGTCAGCTTTATTTTCCAAAAACATATAAACGGCGACGCAATAATTGCAGATACGACCGCTAAAGTGGTTTACCTGCCGCCCAATGAAATTTCCGCTGTGGAAAATGCGCTTGATATAGAAGTTGAGTCGCAACCGACTGGAACTTATAATTTGTTCCTAGATTACGACGCAAGCCGCTATTCCGAAGCGGAAATGAAAACTTTCGCGCTGACTATGGAGAAAACTTTGCAAGATATGCGCACCACTGATAAAATGGTATCCGAAATTTTGAAGTAAGGAGATTTTACAATGAAAGCTAGGAAAATCTTTTTCGGAGTGTTCTTGGCGGCGTTCCTAATGCTTTCGTCGGTCGTCTCGGCTGAAAGGTCGACTTCGCCGGAAGATTCGACGGGCTTTGTAGTTTTAAGCGACGTGGTGCCCGATATTATCCAGGAAATTCGCTACTATTCGACTTATAATTTTGTCGGCGACAGGATTGACGGCTACGAGCAACCTTGCGCAATCATGACGATTGAAGCCGCGCAGGCGTTGAAAAATGTTTCGGACGAAGTTAAAAAGAAAGGCTATCGCCTGAAAGTTTACGATGCCTATCGCCCGCAAATGGCAGTTGATAATTTTGTTCGCTGGGCGGAAGATCTCAAGGATAAACGCATGAAGAAATATTTTTATCCCAAAGTCGATAAGACGAGGCTTTTCGCTGACGGCTACATTGACGCAAAATCCGGACACTCTCGCGGCTCGACGATTGACCTAACGCTTTTCGACATGAAGACCGGCAAGGAAGTCGACATGGGCGGCACGTTCGATTATTTCGGCGTTGAATCACACCCCGATTACGTCGGCAAGCTCACGAAGAAGCAAATTAAAAATCGTAACTACTTGCGCGAAGTCATGATTAAGCACGGCTTTAAACCGCTCGAAACTGAATGGTGGCACTTCACGCTTAAAGACGAACCTTATCCCGATATGTATTTCACGTTCAAAGTAACCGACCTTAAAAATAAATAATATTGATTGAAAGTTTTGCGGCGTGTTCTTGATTGACGCGCCGCTTTTTTGTATAATGCGGAAAATTTTTTCAGGAAAGGTTGCTGGGAGATGAAAAGGGAACTGATACACTTGGAAAACGTCGCCAAGTCGTTTGGAAATTTATTGGTACTCGACGAAATCGATTTAACGATAATGGAGAGCGAATTTATTACGCTGTTAGGTCCGTCTGGTTGCGGCAAAACGACAATGCTCCGCATAATCGGCGGCTTTGAAATGCCCGACACGGGGCGCGTGATTTTTGACGGCAAGGATATTACGAATCTCCCGCCCAATCGACGACCGGTTAATACTGTTTTCCAAAAGTATTCTCTCTTTTCTCACATGAACGTTAAGGAAAATATTTCATTTGGTCCGAAAATCGCGGGCAAGTCTTCCGATTATATTCGCGACAAAGTTAAATACGCGCTAAAACTCGTCAACCTTGAAGGCTACGAAAAACACGACGTGACGAAACTTAGCGGCGGTCAGCAACAGAGAATTGCAATCGCCCGCGCAATCGTCAACGAGCCGAAAGTTTTATTGCTTGACGAACCGCTTAGCGCATTGGATTTAAAGTTGCGTCGGAATATGCGCCGCGAACTCGTCCGGATTAACAAGGAGACAGGCATAACTTTTATTTTCGTCACGCACGACCAAGAAGAAGCTTTGTCGATGAGCGACCGCGTTGTCGTCATGAATCAGGGCTATATTCAGCAAGTCGGCACGCCTGAAAATGTTTACAACGAGCCGGAAAACGCATTTGTCGCAGACTTTATCGGCGACAGCAATATAATTGATGGCGTAATGGTTCGCGATAAGGTCGTTCGGATTTTCGGCAGGGAATATCCTTGCGTCGACGAAGGCTTTCCGGAAGAATGCCCCGTTGATGTTCAAATTCGCCCCGAAGATATTAAGCTTGCCGCGTCTCGTGAAGGAGCTTTTAATGGCGTGGTAACTCGCGTAGTTTTCTGGGGTATGTCGTATGATATAAACGTCGAGGCGGACGGCTTTGAATGGCTGATTCAATCGACGACGGGACGGCGCGTCGGTGAGGAGGTTAGCCTTCACGTTGCGCCCGAAAATATCCAGATAATGAGCAAGCCTCAATCGGAAGACGAGGAGGTTGCCCAAGATGTTTAGTCGCGGAATAAGAAATATTTTGCTGACGCCGTTTTTGATTTGGGCGGGACTTTTTATTTTTATCCCGCTGATTTTTATTGTTTGGTACGGCGTGACAGATTATGACGGAAGCTTTTCGCTAAAACATATGGGCTTGATATTCGAGCACGGCTTTTGGGACGCATTTGAACTGTCAATCTCGCTTGCGATAATCAGCACGCTAATTTGTTTGCTAATGGCGTATCCACTGTGCTTAATTTTGACGGAGCGGCAACGCGACAACACGACGATAATTTCTCTGCTGTTTATTTTGCCGCTGTGGATGAATTCTCTGTTATCGACAATGGCTTGGCAAACGATTTTAGAGGGCAACGGGATAATCAATCAGCTAATGCGACTGCTAGGAATGCCCGCTTTGCAAATGATAAACACGCCCGGCGCAATCGTCTTGGGCATGGTCTATAATTATTTGCCGTATATGGTCTTGCCACTTTATATCGCGCTGACGAAAATTGACCGGCGCATTTTGGAAGCGGCGCGGGATTTGGGCGCAAATTATTGGCAGACGTTCACCAAAATAATTTTGCCGCTTAGTATACCTGGCGCAATCAGCGGAATAACTATGGTTTTTATTCCCGCGCTAACAACTTTTGTTATCAGTGCGTTACTCGGCGGCGGAAAACTTTTACTCATCGGCAACATAATCGAACAGGAATTTACTTTTCAATACGATTGGCACGTTGGCTGCGCGTTGTCGGTGATTCTAATGATTTTTATTGTGCTGAACATGTTGTTGACGACGTATTTTGAGAAAAGTCACGAGGAGGAGGATTTTAAATGAAATATCTCCAGAAAATTTACCTTGCGACGATATTTTTATTCTTGTACGCGCCGATTGGCGTTTTGATTGCGCAATCGTTCAACGCGAGCCGTTATCGTGGACACTGGACGGGCGTCACGCTGAATTGGTACGAAAAACTTTTCAACGACGCCCGAATTGCCGACGCCTTATCAAACACGTTATCAATCGGCTTGTTATCGGCGGTCATTGCGACGATTTTAGGCTTGATAACCTGCGTAGCAATGAAGGAACTAAGCCGCAAGTGGCGAGCGACCTTTTTAAGCGTGACGAACATTCCGATTTTAAATGCGGACATAGTGACGGGAATATCGCTAATGCTTTTATTCATGGGGATTGGACTGAAGCTTGGCTACGTTTCGATTTTGTTAGCGCATATCGTTTTCAACGTGCCGTACGTGATTTTGTGCATAATGCCGCAGTTAATGGCGTTAGATAAGAGTTTTTACGAAGCGGCATTAGATTTGGGCGCGTCGCCGTTCAAAGCGTTTACGAGCGTCGTCTTGCCGGAATTGCGACCGAGTATTTTTGCGGGATTTTTATTAGCGTTTACAATGTCGGCGGACGATTTTATAATAACGCATTTCACGAAGGGCGCGGGCGTCGATACGCTGACGACAGAAATTTACGCAGAACTGAAAATCGGCATTCATCCCGAAATGTACGCGCTCTCGACTTTGGTATTTTTCTTTGTATTGATATTTGTCGTGCTGTTTGCGATAAACCGTCGCAAGCTAAAGAAATATGAGGAGGTATTCTGATGAAAAAATTTTTAATGCTCCTGTTGGTTGGTTGCCTTGCGCTTGGAATTGCCGGTTGCGGTTCGGGCGGCGGCGATAAGAAAGAGAAAGTCGTTTACGTCTACAGCTGGGGCGATTATCTCGACCCCGAAACGCTGAAAATTTTCGAGAAGGAAACGGGCATTCACGTTATCCTTGACGAGTACGACACCAACGAAAGTATGTATCCGCGCGTCGCTGAAGGCGCAGTCCATTACGATGTTATTTGCCCGTCCGATTACATGATTCAAAAACTTATTAGCAATGATTTGATTCAGCCGCTTGATTTTACGAAACTCCCCGACGCCAAAAAATATATCGGCGAGGAATTTTTCAAGCAAGCTGAATCCTTCGACCCCGAAAATAAATATTCCGTGCCGTATTGCTGGGGCACCGTCGGAATTATCTACGACAAAACCAAAGTCACTGACCCTGTCGACAGCTGGAATATTCTTTGGAATGAAAAATACGCCGGACAAATTTTAATGCAGGATTCTGCCCGCGATGCTTTAATGATTCCGCTTAAACTCATGGGGCGCAGTCTTAACGAAACCGACGAAAATTATCTGCAACAGGCTAAGGCTATGCTGGTTAAGCAAAAACCGTTAGTTCAAGCTTACGTCGTCGACGAAGTTAAAGATAAGCTTATCAACTCTGAAGCGGCAATGGGCGTTGTCTTTTCGGGCGAAGCTCTGATTATTTTGGAGGAAAATCCGAACATGGCTTTTGCCATTCCCAAAGAGGGCACGAACTTTTGGATTGACGGCTGGGTTATCACCAAAGACGCGCAGAACGTCGACAACGCGCACAAATTTATTGACTTCATGTGCCGCCCCGATATTGCCGTTATGAACTTCGATTATCTGGGCTACTCAACTCCGAATATCGGCGTCAAAGACCTTGAAGAGAACGAAACTTATAAAAATTCGCCGATTGCGTTTCCGTCACCCGAAGTTTACAGTGGACAGGAAACTTATAAATATCTCGGCAACAAAATGGACGAATACTATAACAAGTTGTGGATGGAAGTTAAGGTTGATAAATGAAACTTTCCCGCGAATTTTATCTGCGCGACGGCTTGACGGTTGCTCGCGAACTAATCGGCAAGAAAATTGTAACCAATTTGCCTGAAGGCGTGACGAGCGGCATTATCGTTGAAACTGAAGCTTACATGGGCGCGATTGATGCCGCCGCTCATACCTATCGCGGCAAGACCGAGCGTACGAAAATTTTTTACGGCGCGGGCGGCTTTGTCTACGTCTACTTGATTTACGGCATGTACATTTGCACAAACGTCGTCGCCAACGTCGAAAATGTTCCCGAAGCGGTTTTAATTAGGGCGTTGGAACCTGTTGACGGCATTGAGCTTATGAAACTTCGTCGCGGCAAAAATAATCTGCGCGGTTTATGTTCGGGCCCAGGAAAACTTTCGCAAGCTTTGGGCGTAACGAAAAATCTTTACGGCGCGGATTTATGCGGAGATAAAATTTTCATTGAGGACGGCGAAAAATTACCCGTTCTGACGACACCTCGAATCAATGTTGATTATGCGGGCGCGGCGGCTGATTATCTTTGGAGATTTATCGCGGCAAATAGCAAATTCCTATCTAAACACGCTTGACAGTAAATTTCTGCGCGGCTATAATCGGCGTTGTTATTGTCGAAATAATTATTAGGAGGTGCCGAGTTTTGAAAAGAACATTCCAGCCAAATAGTCATTGGCGTAAAAAAACGCACGGCTTTCGCGAACGCATGAAGACAAAAGGCGGGCGGCTCGTCATTAAAAGACGCCGTCAGCGTGGCAGAAAAGTGCTTACAGCTTGAGAGTGCGGCAGGTCACTAAAAGAAGTGACCTTTTTTTTCGTTTTATCGGCGTGCGGAGGATTATTTATGTTCAATCTTAGCAAGAGTGAAATATTTCGCGGCAAGCACGATTTCAACGCGGTACATAATCGCGGGCGTTCATTTGCAAATCACGCGCTAGTTATTCTGATTGTCAAGGACGAACGCTATAACGGCAAGGTCGGCTTTGCGGCGGGTAAAAAGCTCGGCGGCGCGGTGATTAGAAATCGCGTTAAGCGGCTCATGCGCGAAGCTTATCGGCTCAATAAAAATTCTCTCCGCCGCGATTGCGGAATAATTCTTGTCGGAAGAAAATTTTTAGTTACTGCCAAGTTCAAGGACGCGCAAAAAGCTTTTCTAGACTTGTGCAAGCGTGCTAAGTTACTTTTAAAAAGTAACCAAACAGCGGACGCGATTTACTTTTCGACGCTTTGAGCGGTATCGCCGCGCTCGTACGCTCCGCTGCGCTTCGCTAGTTAATAATTTTTGCCATGACGAGATTTTTAATATCGCTTATAAAATTTTATCAGAAATGGTTGTCGCCGCTTAAAACGCCCTGTTGCCGCTTTGTGCCGACGTGTTCAAATTACGCAATCGACGCGCTTAAAAAATACGGCGCACTTCGCGGGGGATTGTTGACGCTGTGGAGAATTCTGCGTTGCAATCCGTTTTGCAAGGGCGGCTACGACCCCGTTAAATAATTAGGAATTAGGAGTTAGGAATTAGGAATTAGGAATGAAACCCCTAGTCCCTAATCCCTAAAAAGGATGTGATGTCTTGGACGAACCCGGAATTTTCAGCGACATATTTTCGCCGATAGAAAAAGTTATGACGGTCGTGCTCAACGCACTTTATAATCTGACCGAAACGCTAGGTGTCCCCAGTTACGGCTTAGCGATTATCCTTTTGACCATATTGATAAAAATTTTGGTCTACCCGCTCACGAAAAAACAGCTCCAATCAATGAAAGCTATGCAAAAAATTCAACCGCAAATGAAAAAGTTGCAAGAGAAATACAAGGACAATCCCAAAGTCATGCAACAAAAATTAATGGAGCTTTATCAAAAAGAGGGCGCAAATCCTATGTCGGGTTGCTTGCCCATGCTGATTCAAATGCCAATTTTAATGGGCATGTATTACACGCTATACAGTTTTGATTATGGCGGGGCGGCTCCGTCTTTCCTGTGGTTGCCGAGTTTATCGGAAACTGACCCAATTTACGCTTTGCCGTTCTTATCGGCGGCGACGACTTTCCTTCAGCAAAAGATGATGTCCAATTCAAGCGAAGCCAATCAGCAAATGCGAATCATGATGATAATAATGCCGATTTTTATCGGTTGGATAAGTTTGCAATTTCCGGCGGGGTTAGTGCTCTACTGGGTGACGATGAATATTGTCCAGATTATTCAGCAATGGTGGACGAATAGGCAAGACGACAAGGAGGCTGCTTAAATGGCTAATGTGATTGAAAAGACCGGCAAGACGATTGAAGAGGCAATCAGCGCGGCGGCCGCTGAACTCGGCGTGGAAGAAAGCGAGCTTGAGATTGAAGTTTTGGAGGAGCCGTCGAAAAAATTTTTGGGATTGTTCGGAGGAACGCCCGCTAAAATTCGCGCTACCGTCAAAGTTGTCGAGCTGCCAAAAGTAATCGAAGTTAATCCGCCGCCCGAACCTGTCGAAGTCGAAGAGCATAAACCGATTGAAAAAGAAGTTCCTGCCGAAAAATTTGAGCCGATATTGGAGCCGTCGCCCGTCGAAGAAACTGCCGAACCTGAACCCGTCGACCGCGAACAGATTATCGCTGATGCAGAAAAATTTTTGCAAGATGTCTTCGCGGCTATGAAAATTGAAGTTGCAATCGAAGTTGAGGAAACGGAAGAAAGTTGCCTTCTCGACCTTAGCGGCAAAGGTTTAGGCGTTCTAATTGGTAGGCACGGACAAGCCCTTGACGCCTTGCAATATCTCCTGAACTTGTCAGTTAATCGCAAGAATGCCGAGAGAATTTATTTTATCCTTGACGTTGAAGATTATCGCCACCGCCGCGCAGAGACCGTTACCAAATTAGCTAAAAGCGTCGCCGAACGCGCTATCAAAACGCGCAAAGACGTTAAGCTTGAGCCGATGAGCCGCCACGAAAGAAAAATTATTCATATGACTTTGCAAGATAATAATCGCGTCGAAACACACAGCGCGGGCGAAGAGCCTTACCGCTATGTTATCGTCTCTCCTAAGCGCGGCAGGAGATAAAGGAGGAAATTTTTATGACTTTTGAAGTTACATTCGACGAGGCTGATGTTCCGATTGTTGAGAATTACATGAAGGAAACCAATATGACAATCTCGGAAATTGCCCGTCAAGCGATACTAGAAATGATTTTTCAGGACGACGCAGACTTAGCAGCTTACGAGAAGGCTATCGCTGAATTTAAAAAAAATCCGGTGACCATTTCGCACGCGGAATTTATGAAAGAGTATGGCTTGAAATGAAAAGCTATCACGTTGACTATACGCCGAAAGCTAAAAAAATTCTTGACAGCCTTGATAATTCAGTTCGCAATCGGATTAATAACTGGTTATTAACCAATCTTGAAGGTTGCGAAAATCCGAGTTGGCAAGGTAAAGCTTTAAAAGGTAATTTGAAGGGGCGTTGGCGTTATCGCGTCGGCGATTGGCGAATCATTGCCGACATTCAAGACGAAAAAATCATTATTCTTGTTGTTGATGTTGTAAAAAGAAATGACGCTTACAAAAACTAAAATTTTGCCCGTCAATGCGGGCTTTTTTCATGAGGTGATACTGTGGAAGAAACTATAAGCGCGATTTCTACCGCTCCAGGCGCGGCGGGCGTCGGAATTATTCGTATCAGCGGCAAAAATTCTATCGAAATCGCTGATAAAATCTTTTTCGCCGCTAATGGTAAGCCACTTGCCCAATCTGGCGACAGAAAAATTGTTTTCGGGCACGTAAAAAGCTTTTCCGGCGAAATTATCGACGAAGTTATCGCTTTAATCATGCGTGCGCCCAAATCTTACACGAAAGAAGACGTCGTAGAGCTTCAATGTCACGGCGGAACCGTCGTTTTGCGCGAAATTCTTAAATTAACCTTCAAAGCCGGTGCCCGTCCCGCCGAACGCGGCGAATTCACTAAACGAGCCTTTCTTAACGGCAGAATCGATTTAAATCAGGCTCAAGCCGTCATGGATGTTATCCAAGCAAAGACTTCCGCCGCCCTTACTCTCGCTCAAAATCAACTTTCCGGCAAAATTTCTAGCGAAATTCGCCTTATCCGTCAAAATATCATAAATTCCGCCGCTCATATCGATGCAATCATCGATTTCCCCGAAGATGACCTCGATAACGTCGTTTTAGACCAAATTTATAAAAATATCTCCGCCCAAATCAATAAACTCAATAAATTTCTCGAAAATCAAGCCGCAGGCAAGATTTTGCGCGACGGTTTGAACACTGCTATCATCGGTAAGCCTAATGTCGGCAAATCTAGCCTTCTAAACTTCTTCGCTAAGGAAAATCGAGCTATCGTTACTGATATTCCTGGCACAACTCGCGATAATATCGAAGAATTCGTTAATGTCGCCGGAATTCCCCTCAAAATCGTCGATACTGCCGGAATTCGCAACTCAAATGACAAAGTTGAGCAAATCGGTATCGCTCGCGCTAAAAATTGCGCCCAAAATGCCGAATTTATCCTCGCGCTCTTCGATTCTTCAAGATTTTTAGACTCCGAAGACCAAGAAATCTTTAATATCATTCAAAATCGCGACGCAATCATTATTTTAACCAAAATCGACCTCCCGCAAGTCACTTTCGCAAAAAATATCCCTAAAAACTTCCCAGCCGCGCAGATTATCGAAATTTCCCTCAAAAACGGCGCGGGTACCGATAAACTTTTAGCCGCTATCGCTAATCGCGTCGGAAATATCAATTTTGAAATGAATTTCGTCCGAAATGAACGCGAAGCTAACATTTTGCGCCAAACTATCAGCCATTTGCACGAAGCACAGGAAACTATCCGCAAAAATGTCGGAATCGACTTCGTTTCGATTGATTTGCGCGCCGCGCTCGAAAATCTTAGCCAATTAACCGGCGAATCCGTCTCCGATGACGTTATCAACGAAATTTTTTCCAAGTTCTGTGTCGGAAAATAAATCCGGCATTTTTTTTTGCGAAACTAGCGCAGCGCAGCGGAGCGTTCCGGCGCGGCGATAACGTTTTAACTGCGAAAATGTCAATCGCGTCCGCTGTTTGCTACTTTTTAAAAGTAGTTTTGCGATATTCGCCGCTATCTGCTATAATCATGAAAAATTTTTCGGGAGTGATTGACAGATGATGAGAATTCTGCTCGCCGAAGACGATAGCCGCCTCGGCAAACTCATTGAGTACATGCTCGCCCAAAATAAATTCAACGTCGAGTGGATTACTAACGGCGCGGACATTTTTGAATACGCTATGTACTCCGAATACGATATTTTAATCCTTGATTGGATGATGCCGAACGTTTCGGGGCTTGAAGCCTGCAGACAACTGCGCGAAGCCGGTTACGAACGCGCAATTATCATGTTGACCGCTAAAGATACCGTCGAAGACCGCGTTATGGGTCTCGATGCCGGCGCAGATGATTATTTGGTTAAACCTTTCGAGTTTGAAGAACTTTTAGCCCGCCTCCGCGCTCTCGGTAGACGTTCTACCCAAAAAATTCAGCAGGAAGTCATTGAAATCGGCGATTTTACCCTCAATCGCACTACAAAAGTTTTAATGCGCAAAGATCAAGTTATTCAGCTCTCGCCGCGCGAATTTCAGATTTTCGACCTGCTCGCGCAAAATTTGGGCGTCGTCGTGCCCCGCGACATCATTTTAGACCGCATTTGGGGGCTTGAACGCGATATTACTTCCAATAACATCGATTCCTACATGAAAATTTTGCGCAAAAAGCTCATGGACGTCGACGGCTCCATTGCAATTAAAACTGTGCGCGGTATCGGCTACCGTTTAGAAGCATAATGGAAATTTTCGGGCGCAGTCGCAAACAATTAGCCTTTGCCTACGCGCTTATCATGTGCGTTTTCATGGCGTTAATTATTTTCGTCATGCATATGGCTATGAATTGGTCAATGTTCTCCGAACAGGCGCAGGAACTCTCCGACGCCGCTAACGGAGTCGCTGAAGCGCAAATTATTTATCTGCAAAGCCCAAATGTCGCCTCAGAGGAAAATCGCTACTTCAAAAGCGTCAACGACCGGCTTTTTTTCTACATTTTCGACGCCGATAAGCAATTAGTCAATTTTGAACGCGCTTCTTTCCGAATTGAGCCTTTTGTGCTCTCCGTTATCGAAAATTGGAGCATTGACGACGGCGAAGTCGAAGTTTTTCAGCATACAAACGAAACCGGGCAACTTTCTACCGTTATGATGACTTCAAAACCAATTTTAGTCGGCGATTTCGCTCAAAAACTCTACGTCGGCAAAGATGTCACCGCTCTTTATTCCGGTTTGCAAAAAGCTACCTACGCGCAAATCGTTTTAGGCTTCGTCGCGCTGCTAATCGCCTCCGCAATCGGCTATTACATGGCAGGACGCGCAATTATTCCGCTTAAAGAGGCTTACGACAAGCAAAAACAATTCGCGGCGGACGCTTCGCACGAATTGCGCACCCCTTTAGCCGTTTTAATGTCTTCAGCGGAACTTTTATTGGCGGATCCGTCGATTAAAAACCCTTTCTTGCGTCAAGTCCTCGAAGATGTCAAAAGCGAAGTCAAAAAAATGACAAATCTCGTTAGCGAACTGCTTATGGTGGCGCGTAGCGACAATAACGCGCTGAAAGTTAAGATTCAACGCATTGATTTAGCCGAAATTCTAGGTCAAGTCGTCCGAACTATGGCTCCTATCGCCGAAAAGAAAAATATCCGCCTCGTCGGCGAAAATTTTAACAAAATCATGATTAACGCCGACGAACAGAAGATTAAACAGCTCGCGATTATTCTTGTTGATAACGCGATTAAATATACGCTCGACGGCGGCACGGTTTTAGTTGAAATGGGCGATTCGGACGGCAAACGCGCTGTTTTTTCCGTCATGGATAGCGGAATTGGCATTGCGGAAGAGGATTTGGATAAAGTTTTCGAGAGATTTTACCGCGTCGATAAGGCTCGCTCGCGTGAAATGGGCGGAAACGGTCTGGGGCTCGCGATTGCCTCCGAAATTATCAAAATTCATGAAGGAAAAATTTCTGTCGCCTCTAAACTCGGCGAAGGCACCAAATTTACCGTCGAACTCAAAATCAATCTCAAAAAATAATTCGTTCCCGCTTCGGCGGGGATTTTTTTTGCCCATTTTACAAATTCCGCTATTCCGGAAATCGTAATTTATAGCTCAAAATCAACCCCGATTTTTGTACATGCCGAAAAAGCCGCGTCAGAACGCCATACAAATTCCGCTATTCCGGAAAATGTAAATTGCGCCCTCAAATAGCCTTTCAAACGCTCAAATTCACTTCAAAACCACTTTCAATCGCTCAAAACGCCTCGCAATCAAAATTTTTCCCTCCAAATTCACTTTCAATCGCTCAAAATCAGTTTCAAACAAAATTTTTCTTCCAAATCGCCTCTCATTGGCGTTTTTTTGTTATAATGGGCAAAAATTTCTTTCGGAGGACTTAAAATGAACATTGTTATCGCTATCGACAGCTTCAAAGGCTCGTTATCCTCTCTCGAAGCCGGTCAAGCCGCGAAATTCGGCATTTCTACCGTCTCGAATGCAAAAATTTCCGTTTTCCCGCTCGCTGACGGCGGCGAAGGCACTTGCAACGCCATAATTAACGGTTTGGGCGGCGTTTTCAAGTCCGTTGAGGTCTCTGACCCGCTCGGCAATAAAATTTTTGCCACATTCGGCGAAGTTTTATCGAAAAATCTCGCCGTAATCGAAATGGCGAACGCTTCTGGGCTTCCGTTCGTCCCTGAAAGCCTTCGCAACCCACTAAATACCACTACTTACGGCGTCGGCGAACTTATTTTGCACGCAATTAACGACGGCTGCCGCAATTTTATTATCGGAATCGGCGGAAGTGCTACAAATGATTGCGGAATCGGTATGTTGACTGCGCTCGGTTATAAATTCGTCGGCGCAAACGGCATTTTCGGGCGCGATTTGGAAAATATTTCAGCTATCGACGCTTCAAACGTCAATCCGGAGCTTAAAAATTGCAAATTTCGCATTGCGTGCGACGTAACGAACCCTTTGACCGGCGAAAATGGTTGTTCAGCCGTTTACGCTCCGCAAAAAGGCGCAACTCCAGAAATTGTCGCTAAAATGGACGCTTGGATTAAAAATTTCGGCGAACTTAGCGCGAATTTCCTTAAACTAGATAAAAAATCCGCTCCTGGCGACGGTGCGGCGGGCGGGTTGGGCTTTGCATTCAGAAATTATCTGCGCGGCGAACTTTTGCCCGGCGTCGACATCGTTTTAGACGCTCTCGACATTAAAAACGCCCTTAAAACCGCAGATATTTTGATTACCGGCGAAGGACGGCTAGATTTTCAGACCGCGCAGGGCAAAGCCCCTTCAGGCGTCGCGAAATTGGCGAAAAAAATAAATCCGAACATTATAACTGTCGGATTGGGCGGAAGTGTCGCGGATATTTCGGAAAATGCCGAACTTGACGCCGCTTTTTGTATTTTGCGCTCGCCTATGACGCTTTCCGATGCTATGAACAAAAAAATTGCCGAAAAAAATATTTCGGAGACCGCCGCGCAGATTATTAAGCTCGTAGAAAAAATTTCTTGCGTAAAAGTCGGCTCAAAGTGATATAATACAAAAAAATTTAGGAGAGTGATTCAAATGGCATTTACATGGCACGTTCCAACTAAAGTTTTGTTCGGCGCGGGCAAACTCGGCGACCTTCACAAGGAAAAATCGTTCGGCAAAAAGGCTTTAATCGTCATTTCTAACGGAAAATCCACAAAAACTAACGGAAGTCTCGACAAATTGCTTGATGAACTTAAAATTTGGGGCGTCGACTCGGTAATTTTTAATAAAATCGGCGCAAACCCGACTGAACCGGTTACGCAAGAGGGCGTTGACTTCGGACGCGCTAATAATTGCGATTTTGTTATCGGTTTGGGCGGCGGAAGCGTTCTCGACGCGGCAAAAGCGATTGCAAGCGTGATTCCGCAGAAAAATGGTCGCGTATGGGACTTTATTTTGTTCGGAACGGGCGGAAAAAAGCCTTTGACCGAAAAATCTCTGCCGTATATCGCGATAACGACCAGCGCGGGCACCGGCTCCGAAGTTGACGCGGGCGCAGTCATTACAAATCTTGAAACTAATGAGAAAACGGCGTTTTTCGGCAGTTATCCCGACCTCGCGATAGTAGATCCGCTCTATATGCTGACAGTTCCTAAACATTTTACGGCTTATCAGGGCTTCGACGCCTTTTTTCACAACGCGGAGGGCTATATTTCCAATGCGTGCAGCGAAATGTCCGCGATGATTGAGCTAACTGCGATTGAAAAGCTCGCAAAATACCTTCCGATAGCCGTAAACGACGGAAAAAACCTTGAGGCGCGGACGCAAGTCGCTTTTGCTAATACTTTAGGCGGATTTTCTATGGACGTTTGCGTTTGCACGTCGGAACATTCGCTCGAACACGCTTTGAGCGCGTATCACCCCGAATTACCGCACGGCGCGGGCTTAATTATGATTTCGGTTGCATATTTTTCGCATTTCGTGGAAAAACATGCTTGCGACGAGAAATTTATTGCTATGGCGCGTGCAATGGGCAAAAATGCGACTAAAGCGGAAGATTTTATCGACGCATTGAAGGAAATGCAAGCGGCATGCGGCGTCGACGGCTTAAAAATGAGCGATTACGGCATAAAGCCCGAAGAATTCCCTAAAATGGTTCAAAATACGCGCGAGGCAATGGGATTTTTACTGCAATTCGACCCGATTGCGCTAAGTGATGACGATATGCTGAATATTTACCAAAAATCTTATTGCTAAGCTTGAAAAATTTTTCCTAGCTGATATAATAGCTACGAATATAGAAAAGAAATGCTCACTGTACTCACAAACGCAATAAAAAATCCCCCAAGCAGGTCTCCGAAGCCTCTTGGGGGATTGCGTTAAACTTCAACGCGATTTTGACTTAGTCGTTGTTCTTGAAGAACTGTTTAAGCCAATCGTAGATGAATCTTGATGCGACGTTAGCTGCGATTATTAGTAAAAATTCCGAAATACTCACCGTACTCACCTCCTTTCAAACCAAAGTAAGACAGGAGCCGAACAACGGCACATTTATTATAAAGCAAGCCCGAAAATTAATCAAAAGGCTTGCTAAAATTTTTTTCTGGCTAAAATCGTTGTCAAGACTTGTAATAAAAAAATTTTCGTGATATTATTTGCGCGAAGAAGGACAATTCTGGGTTGATCGAGGACTCAAATAATGTCTAACCTACATTAAATATAGGGAACCTGAATTGATTTCGGAAGATGGAGAATTATTCATAGAAATAAGTAACAGAAACCGAGCTTAGGGAACCCACCTGCGAGTAAGCAGGTTTAGACATTCAGAGGAACCGACATTTTGGAACCCTTTTCCGAAGGAGAGATTGCTGATAATAAATCGGCAGTCTCTTCTTGCATTTGCGGGCAAAAATCTATAAAATTTGCGCGAGGTGATAAAAATGGCAGTGAAAATCGGCAGAAATGCGGCACCGGCGTCACCATTTGAACTTTTGCGCGGCGTGGGCGAACATCCGCTCGATAGAGAGCTAAGTTTTGAAGCAGAATTGCTCGAACAACAGCAAGAAGGCATTTCGCACGAAGAAATGGAAGCGATGCTGAAAAAAATCGACGAACAAGCGGCGCGATTGACGAAAACGCCGACTTACGACGAATTAAAAGCATATCGGACGCTAATAAAAGATTTTATCGGCGCGGCAGTGAGCAATATGTACGAAGTGCACACGTCAGCGGGCTGGGACAGAATGGGAAGGCAACGCGCATACACGACGGTTAGAAAAATCGACTTAAAACTTGAGGAAATGGCGGAAAAAATAAGATTGGGGCAATCGGCGCAACTAGATGTAATCGCGTCGCACGATGCGATACGCGGAATGCTGGTTGATTTGTTTATGTAATGGAAAATTATCGATTGAGCTGGAAAAATTTAATCGGGCACGCTGAAACGGCAAATTATTTGCGTAAAAACATTTCTAGCGGGAAATTTCCGCACGCGGTGATATTTTCAGGCGAAGAAGGCATAGGAAAACGATTTGCGGCTGAAATTTGCGCGGCGGCGTTGCTGTGTGAGAATCAAAAAAACGGCGAAGCGTGCGGAATTTGCGAGAATTGCCGATTGATTTTGGCGCGAAGTCACCCAGATTTTTATATTTTGGAGCCGGAAGACAATAAAAAAGTAAATCCGACAATAAAAATTGGACAAATACGCGAAATGCAGAGCGAAGCGGCATTGCGCCCGATAAATTCGGAAAATCGAGTGATAATAATCGACGGCGCGGAGCTAATGAACAATGCGGCGGCAAATTGCCTGCTGAAAACGATAGAAGAGCCGCCGAGCCAAACAATTTTCATATTATTAACGGCGAATCGGTCAAATTTGCTAATGACAATCCGTTCGCGGTGTATGACGGTCAATTTTGATAAAATTTCAGCGGAAAAAATACGCGACGAATTGATTTTACGCGGTTCAGAGCGTTTAGAGGCGGAAAATTTATCGATAATAGCGGACGGGAGTTTAGGACGGGCATTAAAGCTGAAAGAATCGGGCGGCGCACAAATTCGGGAACGCGCATTAGAAATTTTAGAAAAAATAACGCGCAAAGAGCTTTCGAGCGAAGAAATATTTAAATTCGGGGAGGAAATAGCGGAGTGGACGCGGGAAAATTTCGCAGACTTCCTAAATTACATGCAAAAAATCCTGCGCGACATATGTTTTAAAGAATTTTTTGATTTACGCAATCCAGACCTTTTGCCGCGCATAAATCGGATAAAAATTCCGGAACGAAAGCTTTTATTGATGATAGAAACGGGCGCGGAGTTCAATAAACGCATAAAATCGAACGCGAGCTTAAGATTGATTGCAGAATCTTATTTAATGAGTTTAAAAAAGAATTTAAGGTGATAGTTTGTGCAAATATTAGGAGTAAGAATAAAAAAAGCGGGCAGAATATTATATTTTGAGCCGAATGAAGAAGAAATAGCGATAAATGATTTCGTAATCGTGGAAACATCGCGTGGAATGGAGTGCGGCAAGGTCGTAGTTGCGCCGCGCGAGCTTTCAAGCGAAGAAAATATAGAATCGGAGCCAGGAGTGCCGCTAAGCAAGATTTATCGCAAGGCAACGGAAGAAGATTTAGTGCGCGTGGAAGAAAATCGCGCTGGTGAGAAGTTAGCGTTTGAAATTTGCATGCAAAAAATCGCAGAACACGGCTTGCCGATGAAACTAATCAACGTCGAGTATACATTTGACGTAAACAAGATAATATTTTTCTTCACGGCAGACGGACGAGTTGATTTTCGGGAATTAGTGCGAGATTTAGCGGCGATTTTTAGAACGCGAATAGAATTGCGTCAAGTTGGGGTAAGAGATGAGGCAAAATTATTGGGCGGAATGGGCGGATGCGGACGCCCGCTATGTTGCGCGACATTTTTGGGCGAATTTATCCCAGTTTCAATCAGAATGGCAAAAGACCAGAATTTATCGCTGAATCCAACGAAAATTTCGGGTGTATGCGGGCGTTTAATGTGCTGTTTGAAGTACGAAAACGATTTGTACTGCGAAAATTGCCCAAAACAAACGATAATATTCAAACCGCGCGTAGGAAGTCGGGTTGTAGTGGCTGACGGCGAAGGAAAAGTAGTTGCGGTGAGTTTTTCGCGGCGAAATGCGACGATTTTACTTGATACAAACAAAACGGTCGTAGCGGGCTGGGAAGATATATTGCCGGTGAACGCGGAGGACTTTGAAGCGATAGAAGAGCCGCCGAAAATTGAGGAAGAGCCGCCAAAACCTATCGAAGAGCCGCCAAAACCTATCGAAGAGCCGCCGAAGCCGCCGGAAAAGCCATTTCGACACGATAGACCGCGCAGAGTTGAGGCATTTAATCGCCGATACAGCCGAAACGAGAAATTTGAGCAAGAAAATCGCCCGGAACGCCCGATAAAGCCGCGCGGCGATAAAAATCGGCGACAAAGCAAACGAGATCGTAGAAAATGAGAAATTTTTTGCGCGAAGGCGAAAGAATAGATGATTTAATGCGTTCTGGGCGGGTAATTATCCAGAGCGAGCAAGAATTTTGCTTTTCAATGGACGCGGTATTGATTGCGCACTTCCCGAAGTTGAAAAAAAATGCGCGAGTGATAGATTTAGGGACGGGCACGGGCGTAATTCCGCTGTTAATCGCCGATGAAGTCAAAGAAATCTGCGCGATTGAGCTAAATTCGCGAGCGGCAGACCTAGCGCGGCGAAATATCGAGTTAAACGGCTTATCGGAGAAAATTTTTGTGGTAGAGGGCGATTATCGGCGGCACAGGGAGCTATTTAAGGCAGAAAGTTTTGATTTAGCGATAGCAAACCCGCCCTACACGCCGATAAAAAGCGGCGAAGCGAATAAAATTTCGGGAATAGCGCGAGCGCGGCACGAATTCACAGCAACATTGGAAGATGTGGTGACGGCGGCGCGATATGTCTTAAAATTTCACGGAATTTTTTGCATGATTCACTTAGCGGCGCGACTTTGCGAAATCGTGGACGCATTGCACCGGCATCAAATGGAAATGAAGCGTTTACGAATAATTCAGCCAAAAATCGGTCGCGACGCGAATTTAATAATGTTAGAAGCGGTCGTAGGGGCGAACGCGGGCAATTTAAAAATTTTGCCGCCGCTAATCGTGCACAATGACGACGGCTCATACACGGACGAAATTTTTAGCATTTACAACGGAAAATCATGGAATCATTTTTAATCGGGCTACAATTTTTGACTAGAATATTTATTATCAAGCAAAGCGTCTGGACGGAGAAAAATTTTGGCGAATCGGTGAAATATTTTCCGATAATCGGGGCGGTTTTAGGAATTTTTTATGCGGCGATAATTTTTTTGCTAAATTTCATGACGGCGGGCAAATTACCGACATTTACAGGCGCAATCGGCTTTGCATTGACGATAATTTTGACGGGCGGAATACATTTTGATGGGCTAATGGATTCTGCGGACGGATTATTTTCGGGACGCGAGCGCGAAAAGATTTTAGAGATAATGAAGGACAGTCGGGCGGGCGCATTTGGCGTCGTGAGCATAATTTTAGTCGCGGCGATAGAAATTTCGACGCTAACGGAGCTTGCGCGGCTGTCGATATGGTATTTATGCGCGGCGATTTATTCTGCGCCGATAATCGGGCGGCTAATGATGGTAATAACTATTGGCGAGTTCCCATACGCAAGGGAAAAGGGCATGGGAAAGGCTTTTTCGCAGTTTACGACGCGCCGAACGATAATTTTTGCGGTTTTCGAGGCGATTTTACTATTAATCCCGCTGATTTTTATTAGCAAAGTGATTTTTTTTAGCGCGGCGGCGGCAATTTTAGTCGCATTAGGCGTTGCAATAAAATTTGCTCGCTTCTCAACCGAAAAAATCGGCGGAGTTACGGGCGATATTTACGGCGCAGTTACAATTCTTGCCGAAATGTTCGCGCTGATAATTTTTCTGTTTATAGGTATTAAGACAGTCTAAAAAAAGAACGCCCAAGCAATTTGCCTGAGAGTTTTAAAATTTGGGGGGTAGAGGTAAGGAAAAGTGGGTTATCCGCGAGTTTTTCCGCCCGCAACGTTGACAGTTACGCCGTCGACATAAGACGCCCTGTCGCTTGCAAGGAAGACAACCGCGTCAGCAACTTCAGAAAGTTTTCCGCTACGACCAAGCGGAGTCGTCTTCGTGCTTGAATAACCTTTGCGCAAATCGTCAACTGTAATTCCGCGAGTGTAAGCGAGTGCCTCTTCATAAGCCAAAGTTCTAAGTCCGGTCGCCTCCATAATGCCAGGAGCCATGCCAACGACGCGAACATTATATCTGCCGAGTTCCTTAGCCCAACTGCGCGTAAAGCTGTTGACGGCATTTTTCGTCGCGGCGTAAATGCTTTGACCTTCCGAGCCTTCCAAGCCGGATTCAGAACTCATATTGATAATGACGCCGCCGCCCGCCTTAACCATTTCATGCCCGACAGCTTGCGCGACAAGGTAGACGCCCTTAATGTTGACGCCCGTAACTTTGTCGTAAATTTTTTCGTTGAGTTCGTATTTGCCGTGCGGGTCTTTGGGGTCGACGAGCAAGCAAGGAATGTTAATGCCGGCGTTGTTGACGAGAATATCAATTTGCCCGAAGGCATCGAGAGCCGCTTTGACCATAGCTTGAACGCTTGCCGCCTCCGCAACGTTCGTAATGACGTATTTAACTTTGCCGCTGTTTTCAGTGATATTAAATTCGGGTTCATTGGGATTGAGATCGCAGACTACGACATTTGCGCCGTTGTCAAGGAAAGCTTGCGCGACAGCCTTGCCGATACCACTTGCCGCGCCCGTTACGACAGCCGTTTTGCCTTTGAGACCGAGCCACGAGCCGTCAGCAACTTTCTTATCTTCCGCCTTGAAAATTTCAATCATATCGCCGGGCTTAATTTCGGGAACGGGTTTTTCTTCGACGTGAACGGAGCCTTCAAGCAAATCGCTGTTGCCGCCGTCGAATTTAATCGTAATGTGTCCGAGATTCATCAAATTTTTCTGGACTTCGGAGCCAACCTTGACGATTTTAAATTCAGTGCCCGCGATTTTGTAAATGTCGCCAGGCTTAATCATTCCGGTAAGTTGATTGCCGGTATGCATAACGCAAGCATCGCGCAATTCGGGCAGAGCCATTGACTCTTCAAACATGATAATCATATTTGCCGCTGCGATGAAATCTTTAACTTGACCGCCGAGTTCGACGACTTTACTTGAATAAATCTTTTCTGCCATTGTATAATTACCTGCCTTTTAGTTTTTATGGCGAGCGTCAAAAGTGCGCCCGTCTATATTTTTTTATGATTCGTAAAGACCAAAGCTTGCGAGCCAAGCAAGGATAACCGAGACCGGACCAGTGATAAATCTTGAATACAGCACGGAAGGAACGCCAACTTCGACAGTTTCAGCATCAGCTTCAGCCAAGCCGAGACCAACAGGGACGAAGTCGCAAGCACACTGCGCATTGATTGCGAACAGCGCGGGCAATGCCAAATGCGGCGGGATATTTCCTTCGCCAATCTGAACGCCGATTAAAACGCCGATAACCTGCGCAATAACTGCGCCTGGTCCCAAGAACGGCGACAAGAACGGGAACGAACATATACAAGACAAGATGACTAAGCCGACAATATTACCGGCGAGCGGCGAGAGAAGGTTTGCGATAACGTCGCCAATACCTGTTCCCAAAATTACGCCGATTAACATTGAAACGAACGCCATAAACGGGAGAATCGTGCGGATAATTGTGTTAATCGAGTCGCGCCCCGCTTGATAGAATACAGAGACGATACCGCCCATGAACTGACCAATTTTCGCCATGAGACTGCCAGAAGATTGTTCGGTAATTTTTTTGGAAGTGTCATAGCCGCCCTTTTTAATTGCGCTACCCGAATCGCTAGAGGATTGAGCTGGAGCCGCCGTAGGTACAGGAGTAGGAGCCGCAGAGCCGTCCGCGTAGGAAATATTTTCGGGCTTGACTGCCGAAACGTAAATGTCTGCTTTGATATGGTCGGCGAGAGGACCGCTGGGTCCTGTTGCGTTCAAGTTAATTGTATAAATTCTCTTTTGGGGATAAATGCCGCAACGCAATGTTCCGCCACAGTCGATAACTACAACGAGAATTTCATCATCAGGCACGCGAGTTTTGAAACCGTCAACGAGTTCGCAACCAGTCATTTCAGAAAGAGTTTTTGCAACTTGAGACATAACGCCGCCAGTAATGTTGACGACTTTATTTTTCTTGCCGTCGGGAACGAGTGTTAAAGGTCCGCCAAATCCGCCGCTACCTGCTTTGACAACGACCGATTTATAACCGCCGCCAGCAGAGGGAGCCGCACTTGCCGCAGGAGCCGCGACGCCTTCTGCGTAGGAAATGTTATCGGGCTTGACTGCCGAAACGTAAATGTCTGCCTTGATATGGTCGGCGAGAGGACCACTAGGTCCGGTTGCGTTAAGGTTGATTGTATAAATTCTTTTCTGGGGATAAATGCCGCAACGCAATGTTCCGCCGCAATCGATAACTACGACTAAAATTTCATCATCGGGCACACGAGTTTTGAAACCGTCGACGAGTTCGCAACCAGTCATTTCCGCCAAACGTTGAGCGACTTGAGACATAACGCCGCCGGTAATGTTGACGACTTTATTTTTCTTGCCGTCGGGAATAAGGGTCAAAGGTCCGCCGAATCCGCCGCTACCTGCCTTGACGACTACCGCTTTATAATCAGCCATTTATTTTTCACTCCTTAAAAATTTTGAGGCTAGCAATCGCGCTAGCGTTGCGTACCGGCGCGGCGACTTCGTCCGAACTTTTGAACGGTCAACCGCGTCAACTGGATGCAACGTCACGTTGCCTTAAGCTGCTGATGTCTTGAGTTGTTTGCTAAGCGAAATACCCTGCTGTTTCTGGACGTAAGCTGTGCAAAAGTCAGTTACCCAGCCGCGCAGGAAGTTAATCACGATACCGATTAAGAGATAACGAAGAGCTAAGTCAACGTGGTTAAGTCCAAGCGTCGTGATACCATTTGCAACGCCGAGATAAACGAACAACTCACCAGGATTGATATGCGGGAAAAGTCCATTAAGCGTGTGGCAGCAACCGGAAGCACTTGCATAATAACTGGGTTTGTAGTATTCAGGCAGGAACTTGCCGAGCGAAAGTGTCATAGGGTTGCAGAAAAAGAAAGTGCCGATAACGGGCAGGACTATGTAGCGCGTTATGGGGTTGCCCGCGCAGACGCCTGCAAATTTTTCAATGCGCTCCGTACCAATCATTTTAACGATAGCATTCATGGCGACGAGCAGGACGATAAGTGTAGGAATAATTCCTGTTACCCAACCTGCAAGAGTTTCGCCGCCGCGATTGAATAAGCCGATAAACGCTTGGGCGAAGGTTACCATTGTGTCCATAAAATTCCCTCCTAAAAAACTTTTATCTATAGATTAAGGTCGAAGACTGCGCACTTTCTCCGACCGTTAATCGTCTAATTGACCGCGAGATTTTCTTCAGCCTTCATGAGTTTATAAGATTCATATTCCTTTTGAGCGGAGATAACAGCTAAAGTTTGTTGGCGCGAAAGTTTCATGCTTTTGCAGAGGTCTTCGCTGAGTTCAAAGAGCGTCAAGCCGTTGAAGTTGTCAAAAGCTTTGAAGCCGGCAAAAACTGTGCGCCCTTCCATAATTTCGCCGCGCTGAATTCTGCAATCAGAATCAATAACGAAAAGCACCAGTACGCCTGCCGTAAAATATCCGCGAGCGCGACCGATTGCCACGCGCCCTTCCCTGCGAAGTTCTTTTATATGGTTATTGAACTTTTTAAACTGGCGCAGTCCCAAAACCGTTTGCGCAATCCAGACGACGACGGCGGTGGCTACGAAATATCCCAGCATCAGAATTTCCTCCTTTAAAAATTTTTCAACTAGCGAAACGCAGTGGAGCGTACACTCGCGGCGAGCCGCTTTAAAAGCGGCGGAACAGTTGGAGCGCGGCGAATCCGTTCGAGTAATTGAACGTTAAATCGCGCACACTGGATGCAACGTCACGTTGCCTGTTTGTCCACTTTTTAAAAGTGGCTTACTCGTTAAGCATAATTTTGGCGGTCATTTCGTCGGTTATGAGAACGTTAATTGCTTGCCCTTTGCACGCGCCCATAATCGCCGGAACTTTTTCTCGCGACGCCGCCATTCCGATTGAATAATTCAAATTTCTAAGCGTATCGAGGTCGACGCCAATAATCCTATCCGAAAAATCAGTTTTAACTTCGCGCCCGTTTTTGTCGTAGAAGACGGAGCAAATTTCGCCAACAGTGCCGGTGCGCGATAAACTTTCTATCGCTTGCCGCCCAAATTCGCCCATCCAAACCAGATTAGACGATTTAACCGGCGCACCAATGCCGACAAGCCCTATATCCAATTTCTTCCAGAAGTCGGAAATTTTTTCGTAGTTAGCGTCCTGCACAATAGCGTTGCGAATTTCAGCTGTACGCGTGATAACCGGCGCGTAAATGTAATGGCAACGCCCGCCGAAAGCCCGCGCCAATTCGTAGCAAAGGGTGTTTACGTGCAATTCGCTATCAATATTTTCGGGACCGCCGTCAAGAGGTACGAAATCTGAATCAATCTGCGGGACTTTGGAATTTTGCGCGTGTCTTGTAAGTTCGCGAATTGAAGTGCCCCACGCAAGCCCGATAACTTGTTTATTATCAACAATACGGCGCAAAAGTTGGAGACCGGCGCGCCCCATTGACTGTTTGACGGCTAAAAGGTCGTAACTTTTCGGGACGATGAAGCATTCCTTCAGCCCAAAACGCTTTTCCATTGCCGATTCAATGTCCTCAAAATTTTCGTTGGCAACGGTTATGGTAACAATCCCTTGATCTAGTGCGCGTTTTAAATGTTTGCTAATTGTCGTGCGCTCAACTCCGAGACGTTTTGCAATTTCGGTTTGTTTCATGTGTTCGAGGTAATACATCGTCGAAACTTTAATTAAAATCCTGCGTTCAACTGGTGTCATTTTATTTTTTCCTCCTCCCGAATTTTTTCTATATCCTATGTTGGCGCGATTGTAAATGAATTTTTGTGACTCGGCAAGAATTTCGCGACGATTTAGAGCGGTTTCGGCTAAAAAAACTTAAAATCAGCTCGGCATTGTCACATTTGAGCTTTTCAAAGCGATTTTGCAATTTTATGGGATTGTCCGTCACACAAGCAAAAAATTTTGCTTTGACGTATTGACTTTTTGATTATTTGCGTTTATCATTAGCGACGTCAAAAAGAATTCAACCGCTTTAATGGGAGTGATAAATATGGCAGGAGAAAAATATACAACTAAAGCGCAACAAGCACTGCAAGCGGCGCAACAACTCGCCGCAATGCGTTATCATCAAGAATTTAATTCGTTGCATTTAATGCTCGCGCTTGCAAAAGAGCCGGAAGGATTGCTGGCGACAATTTTCCAAGATTGTCAAACTGATTTGCCAATGCTCAAAGTCAAGCTCGAAGCGGAACTGAATAAAATTCCGCAAGTTAAAGGGCAAGAAAGGCTTTCAATGGGCGTTGATTTAGCGCGTGTTATCGGCAAGGCGCGTGAATATGCCGCATCGATGAGAGACGAATATATTAGCACTGAACATTTACTGCTTGCGCTCGTCAACGACGGCAAAAAGGAATTGCAGGACATTGCCAAAGAATTTAACCTTTCCAAAAACAAAATCGACGACTCAATTAAGAAAAATCGCAAGCACAATGTCACCAGCGAAAATCCAGAAGAAACTTATCAGAGCTTAGATAAATTCGGGCGCGATTTAACGCAAATGGCTCGCGCAAGTAAGCTCGACCCGGTTATCGGGCGCGACGAAGAAATTAGACGCACGATTGAAATTTTAAGCCGCAGAACAAAAAATAATCCTGTTCTTATCGGCGAACCGGGCGTTGGCAAAACTGCGATTGTCGAAGGGCTTGCCAGAAGAATTGTTGCGGGCGACGTTCCCGAATCGCTTAAAAATAAAACGCTTTACGCGCTCGATATGGGCTCGCTTATTGCCGGTGCGAAATTTCGCGGCGAATTTGAAGAACGTTTAAAATCCGTACTTAACGAGATTATAAAATCCGACGGGCAGATTTTGCTTTTTATCGATGAAGTGCATACGGTCGTTGGCGCGGGCAAAGCTGAAGGCGCAATGGACGCCGGAAATATTTTAAAGCCTATGCTAGCTCGCGGGGAATTGCGTTGCATTGGCGCGACAACTCTTAACGAGTATCGCAAGTACATTGAAAAAGATACTGCGCTTGAACGCCGCTTTCAACCGGTTATGGTCGGCGAGCCTACCGTTGAGGACACGATTACAATTCTGCGCGGCATAAAAGAACGTTACGAAGTTCATCACGGCGTAAGAATTCGCGACGCGGCATTAGTCAGCGCGGCGACGCTTTCCGACCGTTACATTTCTGATAGATTTTTGCCCGATAAGGCGATTGACTTAATGGACGAGGCAGCCGCTAAACTCCGTACCGAAATTGAATCACTGCCCGCGCCCATTGACGAGACCCGCCGCAAAATTATGCAACTCGAAATCGAAGAACAAGCTTTGAAGAAAGAATCCGATGCCGCGTCCAAAGAAAAGCTTAAATCTATTGCTGAAGAAATTTCCCAGCTCAAAGACAAAGAAAAAACTTTGCGCGACAAGTGGGAGGCTGAAAAGCAATCAATACTGCGTGTCCGTGCGATTAAAAAGGAAATTGACGCCGTTAATAACGAAATCGAAGAGGCGCAGCGCGTTTACAACCTGCAAAAGGCGTCCGAGTTGAAATACGGAAAACTTCCGCAACTCATGAACACGCTTAAAAACTTTGAGGAAGAAATTGCCGCGCAAAACAAGGACGATAAACTTTTAAAGGAAGAAGTCGGCGAAGAAGATATTGCAAGAGTCGTGAGTCGCTGGACGGGCATTCCGCTCGCTAAAATGTTGACGGGCGAACGCGAAAAACTTTTGCACCTTGAAGACACTTTGCATGAGCGCGTTGTCGGGCAAGATGAAGCCGTTAAAGCTGTCAGCGAGGCAATTCTCCGCGCCCGCGCAGGCATTAAAGACCCTAATCGCCCAATCGGTTCGTTTATCTTTCTTGGTCCTACGGGCGTCGGCAAAACTGAACTTGCTAAAGCTCTTGCCGAAGCTCTTTTCGACGACGAGCGCAGTATAATTCGCGTCGACATGTCCGAATACATGGAAAAGCATACGGTCGCAAGGTTAATCGGTGCGCCTCCTGGCTATGTCGGCTACGATGAAGGCGGGCAACTTACTGAAGCCGTTCGCCGCCGCCCCTACAGCGTCATTTTGCTTGACGAGATTGAAAAGGCACACAGAGATATTTTCAACGTCCTTTTGCAAATTCTCGACGACGGCAGATTGACTGACGGCAAAGGGCGCGTCGTAAACTTCAAAAATACCGTTATCATTATGACGAGCAATCTTGGTTCCCAAGAAATTCTTCAACGCGCTAAAATCGGTTTCATTACTAATCAAGCCTTCGCCGAAGCCGAAAGCATCATCAAGGAATTGCTGAAGAATCATTTCCGCCCCGAATTTTTAAATCGTGTTGATGATATTATCGTCTTTAAGTCGTTAGCTCAGGAGCAAGTCAAAGCTATCGCGGGCATTTTGCTTAAAACGCTTAGCGAACGTCTCGAAAAGCAAATCAATATTAAACTCGATTGGACGCCCGATGCTGTGGAGGCTCTCTCTACAAAAGGTTTCGATGCAAACTTCGGAGCGCGTCCGCTCAAACGCCTTTTAACTCACACGGTCGAAACTGAACTTAGCAAGAAAATTATCGCCGGCGAAGTCAAAGAGGGCGACACCGTCGAAATTGGCTTTGCAGAAGATAAATTCTCTTTCAACGCGAAAACACCAGTTAATCTCGATAAATAAATCATCTCCAACAAAAAAATTATCCCCCGCAAAAACTGCAGGGGATTTTCTTTTGCCCAAGTTTAATCGCTACTTCTTGACGAATTGGGAATCGCTAATCTGGTAGGAATCGCCGTTGACGTTAAATGTTGTCGCGGTGAAATCTTTCAGCGTGATAGCCTTTTTAGTTGAGCCGATTTGGAAGGCAATTTCGTTTTTCTTTGCGTTATAGGAGCCGGAGAACTTACCGGTAATTTGCAAAATGTCGGCGTTGTCAAAGCCATAAATAATATCTTTGCCGTCGCCTTTGCCGTAAATGAAAATGTCGGAGTTCTCGCCACCCCAAAGTTTATCATTACCTTTGCCGCCGCTAATCGTAACGTTCTTGCCGTCATTGCGAATTGAATCTCTACCCTTGCCGCCGAGTATCGAAGAATTATTTCCGCTTGAGTAGATATAATCATTGCCGGCGTCAGCTAAAATGCTTGCGCGGTCGCCGGTGTTGTTGATTGAATCTTTACTCTTGCCAGTGAGAATATAAACTTCGGAGCCTTCGTTCTGAATAGTATCCTTACCCGCGCCGCCAGTTAGCGAAACTTTATTTCCGCTCGTGTAAATGAAATCGCTACCTGCGCCGCCGGAAATTGTCACTTCGTCGCCGTAATTTGTGAAAGAATCTTTGCCCGCGTCGCCGACTAGCGTTGAAAAATCGCCATTGTTTATAAATTGGTCGTTACCTGCGCCGCCTTCAGCAGAAATTGATTCTGCGATATTTTCTACAGTATCTTTGCCCGCGTCAAGGAAAATATGCGCTAAATTGCCGCCCGTTTTCGTTGCGGAACTTTCGCCATCCGAAATTACAACTTCGCCGTTAAAGACATAATCGTTGCCCTTGCCGCCGCTGATTGATACGGCTTTTCCGGCATTTCTAATCGTGTCCTTGTCGTTTTGCCCGAAAATTTCTACCTCGTCAACGACATTTTGGAATAAGTCATTGCCCCTGTTGCCGAAAAGCTTAGAACGATAGCCCGTGACGAAAATTTTATCTTTATCGCCGTTTTTAGCGTTCTCGGCTTTTGAATCAACTTCGATTTCATATGTGGTGTTTAAAATGAAGTCGTCACTGTCGCCGCCAAAAATCGTCGAGTTAAAGCCGTAGTTAGTAATTGAATCCGCGCCATATTCGCCGAAAACTTGCACAGCGTCTGCTTGATTAACGATATTATCCGTGCCGCCGCCGCCAACAAGCGTTGAATTATTTCCGCCGATTAAATTTGAGTTCGCAACGGTGTATAAGCTATCGTTTTGGGAAGTCGTGATAACGAAATTTGAAGCGTTATTTAAGGTTTCGTAGTCGACAATGGAATTATTAATTAAATCGCTGCCAGCGTCGCCCTTAATTACAGAATTTGCGCCTTGATTGGTGAGAACATCTAGTCCGTCGCCGCCATTTACCAAAACATTTGCGCCTTCATTGGTAATAGTATCGACATTATCGCCGCCGTTAGCCGTAACATTGTTGCCGATATTTGAAATGATATTTAAACCGCCGCCCGCATTTATTATAACTTCTTGCGAATAATTGTTAATCTTGTCGTTGCCCGCGCCGCCGGTGATTATGACGTTTTCGCCGGCATTGGAGAAAGTGCTTGCGCTGTCGCCGCCCTGCATGGTGACTTCATTCCAATAATTTACGGCGAAGTTATCAGAATCAGTGGTGACAGTTGCTTGATAAGTATCGTAGTCGAAAGTTGTATCAGTGGCGGCTTGCTTAGCGAAATAGCGCATGATAATGTAGCCGCCGTCGTAAACTTCACGAGGAAATTGAGATTCACTGCCCAAAGCGGTAAAAATATTTTTGAGACCTTCGGTATTTTGGATAGTAGAAATAATTCTATTGCGGTTTTCGTCGTCGAGACCGTGAATTAGTTCAGCAGAGCCGCCTTCAATCAAAAATCCTGGTAAATCGACCATATAATTAACGTTTGAGGACATAAGACCGTGCACGAGTTCATGAACGAGCGTTCTGTCCAAACCTTGATCCTTATCGGTCTTTGGGTGGCGGTTAGTTGCATCCATATCTTTAAAGAAAGCCATATTCACGCAAAGGACACGCGACTCAAATTCCTTGCCGCTCGCGCCATCAAAATTTACATAAGCGAGAAAATTTTCGTTTTCGTCGTCGACGAATTTTAATTTCATGCGCGAATTGGTTGCATCTTCTGCGCTGAAAGAGAAGCCGTAACTTTCTTTGATTAAAGCGAGCGAATCGCGAATCCACCAGCTATAAAGCCCTTGCACGACGATTTGTTGGTCATCAGTGAGGTTTTCTTTAGGCGGAACGCCGTAAATCGTCAAGCCGTTGACGGTGAAAGAAGTACCTTCAGGATATTTTGCTTTGCCTTTAGAAGGAAGAATATCAGCTGCGCCTTTAGTAGTGCCGCCCGCGTCGGAGCCGGAAATTGCGCCGGTGTCTTTGTTGTCGAGGATTATTCCGCATTTTTCGATAAGGAAAGTTTGCCAATTCTTAGCGGCTTTCAAATCATCAAGGAATTTCCTTTTGAAGTCCTCAAAGTTTTGGAAACTGGAGCTGGCTTGAATAGCCTCATCGAACGCGGCGCGTCCGCTGAGTTCGGTTTTGTCGAGACTTTGCATAAAAGTCTTGATAACTTCTTGTTGAGTCATAAGAACACCTCCTGTTAAACTTCTAGGCTATTCTAAATAATTTTTAAATGAAAGTAAAGAAAAGCTCCCGCGCAGATTGCACAGGAGCTAAATTTTATTACGAGATATTTATTTAGATAATGAGCTTCCGTTGATTTTGTAAGTTTCGCCGTTAATATTGAAACTCGTTGCGGTGAAATCTTTTAATTTGATTGCGTTCTTAGTCGAGTCGATTTTAAAAGCAATTTCGCCTTTCTTTTCGTTGTAGGAGCCAGAGAAAGTCCCCGTGATTTGCAAAATGTCGGCGTCATCAAAGCCGTAAATAATATCTTTGCCGTCGCCTTTGCCGTAAATGAAAATGTCGGCGTTCTTGCCGCCCCAAAGTTTATCGTTGCCCTTGCCGCCGGAAATTGAAACGTTTTTGCCTTCGTTGCGAATTGAATCTCTGCCCTTGCCGCCGCTAATCGTGACGTGGTCGCCAAAATTGTATATTTTATCGTTGCCTGCGCCGCCTTTTATCGAAATAACCGCGCCTTCGTTGTAAATATAATCATTTCCCGCGCCCAAATCAATTTCAACCTTCGCGCCGCTGTTGTAAATCGAATCTTTGCCCGCTTCGCCAACGATTAAAACCTCATCGCCTCTATTTTCTACATTATCATTGCCCGCACCGCCTGAAATTTCGACGTTGGAGGCGTTGTTGGTAATTTTATCGTTGCCCGCGTCGCCGTAAAGTGCGGAACTCGCGCCGCCGTTTTCTATGATGTCTTTACCAGCCCCGCCGTAAATTGTAGCGAAAACTTTTTCATTTGTTATGGAATCATTGCCCGCGTCGCCGTAAAGTGCGGAACTCGCGCCGCTGTTTTCTATGATGTCCTTACCCGCGCCGCCGTGAATAGATACGAAATTGCTTTCATTGCTAAAATAATCATTTCCTGCGTTGCCAAAAAGAAAAGAACTCACTCCGCCATTTTCTACGCTGTCTTTGCCCGCTCCACCATAAATAAAACTTTCTTTCGCGCTGTTTTGAATGGAATCATTGCCTGCGCCGCCAAAAATCGTGGAATTCGCGCCGATTGAGCTTAAATCAGTGTCTTCATCACTCGTTGTAGTTACAGAAAGTCCGATTGAACTGCTGTCAGAACCATTTATTATTAAATCGTTGCCAGCATCGCTCCAAATTATCGCGTTTTCGCCCGTATTTGTAATAGAATCGACGCCCGCGCCGCCTTTTACCGAAGAATTCGCCCCAGAACTCTGAATTGAATCGTTTCCGGCGTCGCCATAAAAAATTGAGGTTGCAAAGTTGCTGTTAATAAAATCGTTGCCTTTTCCGCCATAAACTGTGTTACCGGAAATGGAATCATCAAATCCAAAAAGAAAAATGTTATCATTTCCAGCACCAGCATTTATTTTGAAATTTGAATTGCCGCCACTAATGCTATCGTCGCCCGCGCCGCCGTCGACCGTCACGTCGGAACCGCTATTGTCAATGTAATCATTACCTGCGCCCGAATTGATTTCAACGGCGGAATTTTCGTTATAAATGCTGTCGATTCCTGCGCCCGAAGTGATTTTAACGTCATCGGAATAGTTTCTGATTAAATTTGCGCCGTCTTGAGCGTTTATCGTGACATTTCCGCCCGAATTTGTAATCGTATCGGCTAAATTGCTGCCGGTCATCGTAACTTTGTCGAAATAATTTACTGCGAAGTTCTCATCGTCGACTGAAATGTTTTCGCGATAGCTATCGTAATCAAAATTCGTGTCGGCAGCCTGTTTTAGGAAATAACGCATAAAAATATAGCCTCCGGCATAAGGCATCACGCCCATTTCCACGCCGGCGGACTCCGGATTCAAATATTTTACGAGTTTTTCAAAGGAAGAGTCCTCATTCTTGGCATATTTTATAATATTGTTGCGTCTGTTGTCGTCAGCACCGTGAATTAGCTCTGCGGTCGCGCCTTCGATGATTGGAAGCGGCAAACCGGGCATATAATTGATATTTGACGCCATAACGCCGTGTGTAAGCTCGTGAACTATCGTTCTGACCAAATAATAATCTGTTCCGTTGATTTCTACTTTGCCTTGACGATTATCCAACGACATATTTTTGAAATACGCCATATTTACTCCCAATGTACGCGACTCAATTTCTTTTTCGTAGTCAGAATGGGGTTCAACATAAGCTAAAGCACCGTCTTCTTCCGCATAAAGTCTCAATTTCATGCGCGAATTGGTCGTTTTTTCTTCCGTATAGCTCAAACCGTAGCTTTCTTCGATTAAATCGAGCGCGTCGCGAATCCACCAGCTGTAAAGCCCTTGAACGATTATTTGTTGGTCTTGAGTGAGCGATTCTTTAGGCGGAATGCCGTAAATTGTCAGTCCATTGACCGTAAAAGACGTTCCTTCGGGATAAATTGCGTCGCCTTTGCAAAGGATTATGTCGTCCGCGCCCTTTGAAGTCTCGCCGCCGGCATCTTTTCCTAAAATTGAGCCGGTATCTTTGTTATCGAGGATAATTCCGCAGTATTTGACTAAAAATGTGTGCCAGTTACCTGCATTTTTCCAATCGGATTGAAATTTTTCCACGAGTTCATTATAACTTTTGAAGTTCGAGGAACTTTTGACTGCATCATCGAGTGCCGAACGCCCGCTTTTGTCGGTTTCGTCGAGAGAATGCATAAAATTTTTCATAACTTCTTGTTGAGTCATAAGAATACCTCCAAATTAAACGCTAGCTTTAAGCTTAGCGATTTCTTGCATAATATCTTGCGCGAAGTTGGCAAGGGCTTCTTTATCTTTAGTCGAGCCGCTAAATTTCATAGGCGAGCCGTAAACGACGGCAGGACGCGGCAGAAATTTTTCGCGGGAAAAAATTTTTTCAGTGTTGACGATAGCGGCGGGAATAATTATAGATTTAGTCATAGCGGCGATTAAACTGACGCCGGGTTCAGCCTTGCCGAGCTTGCCAGTCTTCGAGCGCGTACCTTCAGGGAAAATCCCAAAGCATTTGCCGTCCTTGAGGATTTTGACGGCGGTTTTGATAGCGGTTTTATCGGCGGCACCGCGCTTGACGGGGAAAACATGCAGGGCGCGACAAATCCACGCCATAACCGGATTTTTAAAAAGTTCTTCCTTGCCCATGTAGCAAACTTCGCGGTCAATGAAAGTTCCTAAAAAGGGCGGGTCCCAGTTACTGACGTGATTAGCCGCCAAAATAAATGCGCCGTCCTTAGGAATATTTTCCGTGCCGATAATTTTCGTTCCCAGAATAGTCCCGAACCAAAAGCGACAAAGCACTTTAAAAAATTTATAGAACATGATTTATCCTCTACAAATGTAAAATTTTTCGGCGCAACTAGCGAAGTGCAACGTAGCGTACCGACGCGGCGATTTCGTCCGAACGTCGAGACGGTCAAGCGCGTACACTGTTTGGTTACTTTTTAAAAGTAACCCGAACCAAAAACGGCAAAGCACTTTGAAAAATTTATAGAACGTCATCTTGCAAGCTCCAAGATTTTTTCCACGACTTGTTCAATAGATAAATTGGTTGAATCTAAAAGTATTGCGTCGGAGGCTTGAGCGAGCGGAGCAATTTCGCGCTCTGAATCTTGCTTATCGCGCAGGGCAATATCTTTTTTAATCTGGTCGAAGTCAGCGGCGAAATTTTTAGTTTTAAGCTCCTCAAAACGTCTGCGGGCGCGTTCGTCGACGGTTGCTGTTAAGAAAATTTTTAAATCGGCATTAGGTAAAACTTGCGTGCCAATGTCGCGACCGTCCATGATAACTTTTCCACGCTTAGCCATATCGCGTTGAAGTTCAGTCAACTTTTTCCTGACAAAGCCAAACTTCGCAACGTCGGAAGCCCCGCGACTAACTTCGGGCGTTCTAATTTCCTTTGTAACGTCGGCGCCGTCAAGAAAAATTTTCCCAGTCTCGTCTAACTTTATGCCAATGTCACTTATCAAATTTTCGTCAAGAGTTTCGCCGCTCTGCAGAACCTTCAGCGCGACTGCCCGATACATTGCGCCAGTATCAATATAGGTATAACCGAGCCTTGAGGCGCAGATTTTAGAAACGGTACTTTTGCCCGCGCCGGCAGGACCGTCCACAGCTATAATTTTCTTCATGCTAATATCTCCTTTGTTTTTTCAGTAGTTATAACACCCGCGAAAAATTTTTGCAACTTACCCTAGTTCTTATTCCCTTGTCCCTTTTCCCTTTCCCGTGATATAATCAGCAAAATTTTTTTGAAAGGCAATACGCTTTATGTTTAAATCTAATTCAGCCAAAAAGATGATTCTGATATGCGCGGCGGGCATAATTCTAAATACGATTGGTTCTCTCACCGCGAAATATTTTCATCTACCTCTTTATCTGGATACCTACGGCACAGTTTTTATTGCGGCGGTCGGTGGCTATGTGCCAGGAATTGCGGTCGGCTTTTTCACGAATCTAATCGGCAATATTTTTAGTGAAGACGAAATGTATTTCGGACTGGTGAGCATTTCGATTGCGATAGTTACGACTTTTCTATATCATCGCGGTTACTATAAAACTTTTCCGCGAATTTTGCTGACGATACCGTTTACAGTATTCGTGACGGCTTTTTGTGGCACGGTAATTGAAGAACTGATTTATATAAACAATCCGTTTGAATCCCTTGATAAATTTTGGATTCACTACCGCGTAGATTTTTTTAGAGAATTCCCCGACAAAGGCTCGGCGATTTTGCTTGCCTTTTTCCTGCTGAAAATATTTCCGAGCGATTTAAAAGAAAAATTTAGTTCGCTGGGCAAAATGCAAGCTCCAATTTCTGACGATATGCGGCACAAATTAAAGCATGAAAGTAAATTTATCCATTCGCTACGGGGTAAAATGCTTTTCAACTTGATAACGATAACATTGTTTGTCGCGATTGCGATTTCGGCGATAAGCTACACGATTTATCAAAGCTCGGCAGTTGACGACAGGAAACGCATTGCCGACGGAATAATTTCAATGGTCGTTAGCGAAATTAATCCTAATCGCATTGATGAATACTTGGAACTTGGACACAGCGCGGAAGGTTACAACGACATCGAGCGCAATCTCTACAGGATACGCGCTAGCAATTCCGATATAAAATTCATTTACGTTTATAAAATTATGGAGGACGGTTGCCACGTCGTTTTCGATTTAGATACGGCAACCATTGAAGGTTCGGAGCCAGGCGAAATTCAAGAGTTTGATGAATCTTTCAAGAAACTTTTGCCCGATTTACTCGCGGGCAGACCGATTGCGCCGATTATCACTGATGATACTTATGGCTATTTGCTGACGATTTACAAGCCAGTTTATAACAACGTCGGCAAGTGCGTTTGCTACGCTGGCATTGATTTTTCCATGAATGACATATCCGATTACGGCAGAACTTTTATTTCAAAGGTTATCGCGCTATTTTCCGGTGCGTTGATTTTTATATTCGTGTTGGTGCTGACCTTCATTGAGAACAATATAATTTTGCCGGTGAATACAATGGCTTATTGTGCCCGAAATTTTGCCTACGATAGCGAAGAGGCTCGCGAACATAACATTGAGCGCATAAAAAGTTTGGAGATACGAACTAACGACGAGATAGAAAATTTATATTCGGCGTTCGTCAAGACGACTGCGGACAGCATGCACTATTTTAATAACTTCCGCAAAGCTAAAATTGAAGTCGCGGTTATGGAAGAACTCGCACACAAAGACGCTTTGACGGGTATAAAAAATAAAACCGCCTATTCAGAGACGGTTTCAAAGCTTGACCAGAAAATTTTGGCGCACAATGCCGAGTTTTGTATAATCATGATTGACATAAACTTTTTAAAGCGCGTCAATGATACTTACGGGCACGAGCGCGGCAACGAATACTTGATTAACGCTTGCGAACTTGCCTGCGATATTTTCGGCAAGGAAAATGTTTACAGGGTCGGCGGCGATGAATTTGTCGTGATTCTTGAGGGCGATAAAGTTTCGACTTGCGAAGAGAACGTTGCGCGATTGCGGGCGACGATTGAAAAATTCCGCGCAGATGGAAAGCTTGAGGCGTGGGAAAAAGTTTCGGCGGCAGTTGGCGTGGCGTATTATCAAGCGGGCGTCGACAAGTCAGCTGATGAAGTTTTCAAGCGTTCAGATGCGGAAATGTACAAGAACAAATTAGCTATGAAGGCAACACGAAGGGATTAGGAGATTAGGATTGGCGCATTGCATTAAATTTATCGCCGTAAGCAATTTCAAGATTATATTGCAATTCGGGGAAATAATCTAAGTTCGTGTCGTCGTTTATGAATTTATCGGCAGCATTGCGCGCTTGAATCAAAAGTTCTAAGTCGCGGAAAACATCGGCGATTTTTAAATCGGGCAAACCGTGTTGAGATTCTCCGAAAAATTGTCCAGGTCCGCGCAGTTTCAAATCTTCTTCGGCGAGTTTAAAGCCGTCGTTCGTCGCTTCCATAGTTTCAAGCCGCGCCTTAGCAATGTCGGCTTTGCTATCGGAAATTAGTACGCAATAAGATTTTTCAGAACCACGACCGACGCGTCCGCGCAGTTGATGAAGTTGCGCCAGCCCGAATCGTTCCGCATGCTCAACGACCATAACGCTAGCATTTGGCACGTCCACTCCTACTTCAATAACCGTCGTCGAGACAAGCAATTTTGTTTCGCCGTCGCGGAATTTCTCCATAATCTCATCTTTTTCGCGGGGCTTCATTCTGCCGTGAAGAAGTGCGCAAGGTACGTCGCGGAAAAGTCCATTGCTTAGCGTGCTGAAAATTTCTTCGGCGGATTCAATATCGGCGAGCATTTCGGATTCACTGCGTTCAATCAGCGGGCACACGACGTAAGCTTGTCGCCCAGCTAAAATTTCCGTGCGGACAAAGTCATAAACTTTTCTCCGACTGCGCATATTTCTAACCAAAGTTTTTATCGGCTTGCGACCTGGCGGCAATTCCTTTATAACTGAAACATCTAAGTCGCCGTAAACTGTCAATGTCATTGTGCGCGGAATTGGTGTCGCTGTCATAACGAGCATATCGGGCAAAGTGTCCGATTTTTTTTCTAGCGTCGAGCGTTGCGCAACTCCGAAACGGTGCTGTTCGTCCGTTACTACTAATCCGAGCTTATCGAATTGCACGCCCTCTTGAATCAGCGCGTGCGTCCCGATTACTATATCCAATTCGTGCGCCGAAATTTTTTGATAAATTTCGTCCTTAGTCCTTTTCAATCGGGTGACTTTCGCGCTTAACAATCCGACGCGAATTCCCAAATCACCGAGCAACGCTGAAAATTTTTCGTAGTGTTGAATCGCTAAAATTTCAGTCGGAGCCATGAACGCTCCTTGATAGCCGTTTTCGACAGTTTTAACAAGCGCAAGGAATGCTACTGCCGTTTTGCCGGAGCCTACGTCACCTTGAATCAGTCGGCGCATTGGCAATTTACTGCCCATATCTTTGACGACGTCGCGGAAAACTTTTTGCTGGTCTTTCGTCAATTCAAATGGCAACTTTTCTAGTGCGGCTTTAACGAGTTTTCCGTTTCTCTTATGACTTATTCCTAAGCGGTCGTCTTGCGTTTGCCGCTTGATTAGCATTAGCCCGCACTGAATCAAAAATAATTCTTCAAAGGCTAAACGCCGCCTAGCCGCGTCAAGGTCAGCATAATTTTTCGGGAAATGTATTGCCCTTATCGCCTCATCATAAGAAATTAAATCTTGCTCCCGTATGACTTCTTGCGGCAAAGTTTCTGATAGCGTCGGCATTTGGTCTAGGAGATTTTTCATTGCCGTCCGGAATGCTTTTTGGGTCATTGCGGCGGTCGAAGGGTAAATGGGCATAATTCCAAGTTCCGGCTCTTCGCCGTCGTCAAGTATCGTGAAACTTTGAATTTGGCTCATTGCAAGCCCTTGCGCCCACTTATCATATTTCGCCTTGCCGATAACCAAAAGCCGCATGCCGTCTCTAAGTTTCGTCAGCAAATATTTTTGATTAAACCAAGTCAGTTGAAGATAGCCTGTGCCGTCACCAATCCAAGCATTGATAATCGTTAAGTTGCGCACTTCGCGGGAAGTTATGTTAAAAATTTGCCCGACGATTACGGCGGTTTCGCCCTCTATTACGTCGCGAATTTTAGTTAAGCTGCTGTGATTTTCGTAGGCTCGCGGGTAATGGGTCAGCAAGTCGTATTTCGTGACGATATTTAATTTTTCAAGCGAAGCGGCTCGCCTCGGACCGACGCCCTTAAGATACATAACATTATCTGAGAAATCAAATCTACCAAAGCTCACGATTTATCCCCCGTAAAATTTTTTCAGAATTATATTTCGACTTCCGCTTTATTTCAAGAGTATTTTAAGCGGAAAAGCAACGTGACGTTGCATCAAGTGGACGCGCCGTGCCGCCCGATAATTTTAACGTAATCACCGCGCCGGAACGCTTCGCTAGTTTCGTAATTTCTTTAGTGGAAAAATAATTTCGTCCCCGTTTGCATTCGTGAATGTATCAGCCGCGACGTTGAAGACTTCGCCCAAAGTCTGCGCGGTCAGAATTTTTTTCGGCTCTCCCGCCGCGTAAATCTTCTTGTCCTTGATAATTAAAACTTCGTCGCTATAAATGCGGGCGTGGTTTATGTCGTGCAGAACCATTATAATTGTCGTGGAAAATTTCCGGTTCACGTCGGCGATTATGTCCATGACTTCGAGTTGGTGCGCAATGTCAAGATAAGTCGTCGGCTCGTCGAGCAGTAAAATTTTCGGACGTTGCGCCAAAGTCATTGCAAGCCAAGCGCGTTGCCTTTCGCCGCCCGATAAACTCGCTACTTGCCGATTTTCAAACTCAGTCAGCTTTGTTAGGACGAGCGCATTTTTTATCGCTTCTGAATCCTCTTGAGACTCGCCGCCGAAAAATTTTCTATGTGGAAAGCGTCCGAACGAAACTAATTGGCGAACAGTCGTATCTTGTGGCGCGTCGCGTTCCTGCGGAAGTATCGCCATAACTTTTGACAAATTATTTCTGCCGACTTCGCGAATATTTTTCCCGTCGATTGTCACGACGCCCGAAAATTTCTCATTGAGCAAGCAAAGAACTTTAAGCAACGTTGATTTGCCCGCGCCGTTGGGACCAATTATCGCGGTGCGCTTGCCTGAATAAAATTTGTAGCTTACGTCCTGCAGAATATTTTTCCCGCCGATTGTCACAGAAATATTTTCCGCCGCTAAGTTCAAGTTCTCGCCTCCAAAAGTTTTTCGCCGAAGTCGGACGCCAACGCCAATACCGAAACTTTTTCCGCGCCCAGTGATTTTAAAACTTTTGCGCACTCGTTGACGGTCGTACCGGTTGTGAAAATGTCGTCGACGATTAAAATTTTCTGCCCGCGCAGGTCGATGGGCTCAACCGCCGCGAATACGCCTTTTAAAATTTCTTGTCGCTCCTTCTTGCCGAATTTATAAAGCTTAGGCGTCGCCACCCGCCGTATTAAAATTTTCCGCAATGGGATATTTTTTTTGCTTAGGAAGTCCTCGAAAATTTTTTCCGTCTGATTGAAGCCGCGCTCTTTGAATCGCTCTTCGTGAAGCGGCACCGGTACTGCAAAATTTATTCCGCTTAGCAACTTTAAAACCTCTTTATTTTCGGCTACGTCGTCAAGAATTTTTTTCAGCGCGGGCAAAACGTCAAGATTGTTATCGAACTTGAGCTTATGCAGGAGCGGTTGCAAGCCGTCGCGATATTTCGTCACGCGCAAAACTTTTTCAATCTGTGCGGGCAACTCGGTTGAACAATCCAAGCGTAAAATTTTTTCCGCGCATTTTTCGCACAGCTGATAGCGTTCGTCGACAATTTCCTTGCAAACCGGGCAGCGCGGCGGAAATAGAAAATAAATCACCGCCTCCCAAAGTTCGCGAATAAAATTCATCGGCTCACCCTCTGTATACAGAATTATTCGACGGCGGCTCCGAAATTTATTTGCAATGCCGCTTGCCGTGTGTTAAACTTTTTTCCATAGTATAACAAAATATTTTGAGAATTAGTAGGTGAAAACTTTGAAAGGGAAATTGATACTTGCAGACGGCACGACCTTTCGCGGGCAACTCTTCGGCGGCTCCAACGCCACCACTGAAGGCGAAGTCGTTTTCAACACGGGTATGACAGGCTATCAGGAAATTTTAACTGACCCTTCCTATTGTCGGCAAATTGTCACGCTGACTTATCCTTTAATCGGCAACTACGGCACGGCAAAACAATTCAATCAGAGTCGCAAAAGTTTTGTTGGCGGGCTTGTTATCGGCGAACTTTGTGAAAAGCCGTCAAGTTCTTCCATGCAGAAAACTTTAGCTGAATTTCTCACAGCGGAGAAAATTCCCTGCCTTTACGACGTGGACACCCGCGCTTTGACGAAAAAAATCCGTTCAGCGGGAACTATGAAAGGCGTTATTGTCAGCGAATATACTTCGCAATCTACGATTAACGAGATGATGGCTTTGCCGATTAGAAAAAATGTCGTCGACCAGGTGACGACGCCCGTAATGTACACGCTTGACGCTAGGGAAGGTGCACTTAACGTCGTGACTATGGATTTTGGCATTAAGAAAAATATTCTCGACGCGCTACGCAAACTCAACTGCAAAGTTACGGTTGTCCCCGCCAAAACTACTGCCGAAACGATTCTTGGACTCAATCCCGACGGCGTCTTTTTATCAAACGGACCCGGCGACCCTAAAGACATTCCAACCGTCATTTCCGAAGTCAAGAAACTTATTGGCAAGCTCCCGATTTTCGGCATTTGCTTAGGGCATCAAATTTTAGCGTTGGCAATGGGTGCGAACACTTTCAAATTGAAATTCGGTCATCACGGTTGCAATCAGCCCGTTAAAAATTTGGAGAACGGCAAAGTTGCAATCACGTCTCAGAACCATAATTACGCGGTCGAAGGAAAATCGCTAAAGGGCTTGCCGCTCAAAATTACTCATGTCTCGCTAAATGATAACACGGTCGCGGGTCTTCGTCATACGTCTTTGCCGATTTCTTCTGTGCAATTCCACCCCGAAGCCGCGCCGGGTCCAAATGATACCGTCCGTTTATTCGACGAATTTATTTATAACATGAAGGCGGCTAAGAAAGTTTGAGGTTGCTAGTTATGTTTAAGAAAATTTTTGCGCTAGTCGCGATTTTACTTTTTGTTAGTATTGTGCCGGCGCAAGCTAAAAATACTGACGATTACAAATTGACGGGCGTAGTTGTCCTTAGCCGTCATAATATTCGCTCTCCGCTTTCCGGTAAAAATTCTGCTGTAGCGAAAGCTACGCCGCATAAATGGTTTGAATGGACTTCCGCGCCTAGTGAACTTTCTCTGCGCGGCGGCGAAACGGAAACAATTATGGGGCAATACTTCCGCAGGTGGCTTGTGAGTGAAAATCTTATCACTGAAAATTATATCCCTGCTGAAGGCGAAGTTCGTTTTTATGCAAATTCCAAACAGCGCACCATTGCGACTGCGCAATTTTTTTCAAGCGGACTTTTCCCCGTCGCTAATGTTCGCGTCGAGCGCAAATTTACTTCGGACAAAATGGACCCTGTCTTCAATCCGCAACTAACTTTAGTCAATGATGAATTTATTTCGCTTGCGTCCGCGCAGATTAATGCAATGTTCGCCGATAAAGTTCCGAGCGAAAATCTTCGCTTGCTTGAACGGGTGCTTGATTTCAAAAATTCCGAAATGGCTAAGGCGGAAGGGCTTAAACATTTTCGCGACGAGCCTATCGAAGTAATTTTCAAACTCAACGAAGAACCTGCCACTCGCGGAACTTTGAGACTTGCTTGTCAAGCCGCCGACAATTTAACCCTTCAATACTATGAGGAAGAAGATTCTGTTAAAGCCGCGTTCGGGCACAAGCTGACTTTCAGCGATTGGCAAAAAATTTCGGCTATCAAGGATTTTTATCAAGATGTACTTTTCACCGCGCCCGCTGTCGCCGTCAACGTTGCGCATCCGCTTTTGCAAGTCATAAATGATGAACTTTCGCTCGACAGAAAATTTACGTTCCTTTGCGGGCATGATTCAAATATCGGGAGCGTGTTGGCAGCTCTCGACGCTGAAAAATATTCCCTGCCGCAAGCTATCGAGGGTAAAACGCCTATCGGTTGTAAATTAGTTATAGAAAAATGGCGCGGCGCGGACGGTATCGACTATGCCAAAACAAAATTGATTTATCAGAGCGCGGAGCAGTTGCGCAATAAAACCACGCTGACTTTAGACAATCCGCCAATGATTATCCCGATTAAATTCAAAGGGCTTTCGCAAAATGCTGACGGCTTTTATCGCCTTGAAGATTTACAACAATGTTTCCAACAAGCAATCAATGCTTATTATGATTTGCCGGCGGAAAAAGTAGCCGCTTAAAATTTTACACGACAAAGGAGGCAAAAACTTTGCCTAAGAAAAAGAATCTCAATAAAATAATCGTCATCGGTTCCGGACCGATAATTATAGGACAGGCGGCGGAATTCGATTATGCTGGCTCGCAAGCTTGCCGCTCGCTTAAAGAGGAGGGCTTGGAAGTCGTCCTTGTCAATTCCAATCCCGCAACGATTATGACGGACGTAAACATTGCCGACCGCGTTTATATTGAGCCGTTGACTGTCGACTTTTTGACGGCGATAATCGAGAAGGAACGCCCCGACGGACTCCTTGCGACGCTCGGCGGGCAAGCCGGTTTAAATCTCGCCGTTCAGCTTGCCGAAAGTGGCGCGTTGGAAAAATACAACGTCGAACTTTTAGGCACGTCGATTGAAGCGATTAAAAAGGCTGAAGACCGCGAACTTTTCAAGGAACTTATGGAGCGAATTGGCGAACCTATTCCGGAATCAACAATCGTTGAAGATATTCACAGCGCGATTGATTTTGCAAGGCAAATCGGCTACCCGCTGATTGTTCGTCCGGCTTATACGCTCGGCGGCACGGGCGGCGGCATTGCCAACAACGAAGAAGAACTTGTAGAAATTACCCTGCGCGGGCTGAAATATTCAATGATTGGGCAGGTGCTGATTGAACGCAGTATTGCCGGTTGGAAGGAAATCGAATATGAAGTTATGCGCGACGGTAACGACACTTGCATAACAATTTGCAGCATGGAAAATTTCGACCCGGTCGGCGTTCATACGGGCGATTCAATCGTTGTCGCGCCTACGCAAACTTTGACTGACCATGAAGCGCAACTTTTGCGTTCGGCAAGCTTGAAGATTATTCGCGCACTTGAGATTGAGGGCGGTTGCAATATTCAATTCGCGCTCGACCCAATGAGCCAAAATTATTACGTTATCGAAGTTAATCCGCGTGTCAGCCGTTCCAGTGCGCTTGCGTCAAAGGCAACGGGTTATCCCATTGCGAAAGTCAGCGTCAAAATCGCAATCGGCTACACGCTTGACGAAATTGTCAACGCCGTCACGCAGAAAACTCGCGCTTGCTTTGAGCCTAGCGTTGATTATATCGTTGTTAAATTCCCGCGCTGGCCGTTCGATAAATTTGTTTATGCCGATACGACGCTTGGGACGCAGATGAAAGCGACTGGCGAAGTTATGAGCCTTGACCGTAGTTTTGAGGGCGCGATTTTAAAAGCCGTACGCAGTCTGGAAATTGGCGTTAATCGCTTGCATATGCCCAAAATGGACGCTTGGGACGACGAGAAAATTAAAAAACGCCTCAGCCGTATTGACGACGAAAGACTTTTCCTTATCGCTGAAGCGTTGCGCAGAAATATCGCTACGCCCGAAGAAATTGCCGACATTACCAAAATCGACCGCTGGTTTATCGACAAGATTAAAAATATTACTGATATGGAAATCCGGCTCAAGAAGGGCGAACTTAACGCTAAAACCCTGCGCGAGGCGAAACTTTTAGGGCTTGCCGATAAATCAATTTCTGAACTAACTGGCGTCGACTTAAAAGAAGTTCGGACAATGCGCAAGCAATATAAAATTCTGCCGATTTACAAAATGGTTGACACCTGCGCGGGAGAATTTGAAGCTATGACGCCTTATTATTACTCAACTTATCGCGGCGAAGTGGACGAAGTCGAAGTTAGCGACAAGAAAAAAATTATCGTGCTTGGCTCCGGTCCGATTCGCATTGGGCAGGGCGTTGAGTTCGATTATTGCTCCGTTCATTCCGTCTGGGCACTGCGCGAGGCGGGCATTGAGGCGATTATAATTAACAACAACCCAGAAACCGTTTCGACTGACTTTGACATTTCTGACAAACTTTATTTCGAGCCGCTCACAACTGAAGACGTTCTAAATATCGTCGACAAGGAAAAGCCCGAAGGCGTTATCGTACAATTCGGCGGGCAGACTGCGATAAATCTTGCGGCAAGTTTAGCTGAAGCCGGCGTTAAAATTTTCGGTACGAGTGTTGACGACATAGACCGCGCAGAAGACCGCGAACGCTTTGACGAAGTGTTGACCGAACTAAATATCCCGCGTCCGAAAGGAATTAGCGTCACCAATCTTGACGACGCGATAACCGGCGCGGCTAAAATCGGCTATCCCGTCATGGTTCGTCCCAGCTACGTTTTGGGCGGTCGCGCTATGGAAATCGTCTACAATGAGGAAGAACTTCGTGATTATATGAGCCGCGCAGTTAAAGTCACGCCCGACCACCCCGTTTTAGTTGATAGATATATGCAGGGAACAGAGGTCGAAGTTGACGCGATTAGCGACGGCGTCGACGTGGTTATTCCTGGCATTATGGAGCACGTTGAGCGAGCGGGCGTTCATAGCGGCGATAGCATTGCCGTTTATCCGCCGCAAACTCTCCCGTCAAAAATTATCTATACAATTACCGACTACACGAAACGCCTTGCACTTGCGCTTCACGTCAAAGGCTTGTTGAATATTCAATACATTGTGGCGGACGGGCGCGTTTACGTTATCGAAGTCAATCCGCGTTCAAGCCGGACGGTTCCTTTCCTTAGCAAAGTCACTGATATAAAAATGGTCAACGTAGCGACGCGGGCGGCTCTTGGCGCGACGCTCAAGAACATGGGCTATTATTCCGGACTTGTCGAGCCTAAACCTTATGTCGCGGTTAAAGCTCCGGTGTTCTCGTTCGCGAAAATGCAGGACGTTGACATTTCTCTTGGTCCCGAAATGAAATCGACCGGCGAGGTTATGGGCATTGATTATCACTACGCCCGCGCACTTTACAAGGCGATAACCGGTGCGGGAATTGTCATTCCGAAAAACGGTTGCATTTTGTTCACGGTCGCCGATAAGGACAAGGAAGAAATGAAACAACTTGCCAAAGCCTTTTCCGAACTGGGCTTTAAAATCGTGGCGACGGAAGGCACCGCTAAGGCTCTGCAATCAATCGGCATTGAGGCTGAAGTTGTTGGCAAAGTTCATCAGCGTAGCACCGATATTATTCAGATGATTAAGCTTGGCAAAATTCATATGGTCGTGAACACGCAAGCACCCGGCAAGCACGTCGCTAAAGACGGTTTCAGAATTCGTCGTGCGACAGTCGAATTGGGCGTGCCGTGCTTTACAAGTCTCGATACTGCTTGGGAAGTTATGCGCGTCTTAACGTTCATGCGCGACAGGAGATTAGTTTATTCGCTGGCGATTCAAGATTACGTCGGCGGCGGTGACGCTTTAGCATGAGTGATGTAAGAAAAATTATAAACAATCAAACCTTTGAATAGGACAGCGAAAAAGACCAAATAAATTTTCAAAAACATAGGATTCGTTTTGATGTAGCTGCTAACGTATTTAAAGATGAAAACAGGCTTGACCAATTTGACGAAGAACATTCTGACGAAGAAAACAGATACATAACTATTGGGCGTGTTAAGGAAATTCTTTTCGTTGTTTATACCGAGCGCGAAGATGCGACAAGATTAATTTCAGCAAGAAGAGCAAATAAGGAAGAAAGGAGGGATTATTATGCTGGTTCGGAAAGTTATTGATTTAAATGCCCCGCTTAAACTGACGCCAGAACAAGAAGCAGAACTCGAAGCTTTAAAGCAAATGAGCGACGATGATATTATTTACGATGAAGATTGCCCCAAACTCACCGAAGAGCAACTGAAACGTTTCAAGCGCGTCAATCCCCGCCGCAAAGATAAAGTTGCCGGTTAATGCTTGTTAAAAGTTTCGACGCTTAATTTCTTCCCGTCCGTTTTGAACTTAATCAAGCCATCTTGGTCGGTGCGATAAATTTTCGTCGGGAGATTTTCAAGACGTTCTAAAACTTCGGCGCGGGGATGCCCGAAATTATTTCCGTAGCCGACGCATATAACTGAGCATTTGGGCTTGACGGCTTGCAAAAATTCTTCGCTCGAACTCGTCGCGCTCCCATGATGACCAACTTTTAAAACCGTGCTTGAAACGTCAATTCCTTCGCGCAAAATTTCCGACTCAATCTCCTTGACTAAATCGCCCGTTATCAAGAAAGTTACTTCGCCATAACGTATGCGATAAACATTTGAAATTTCGTTGCCCGTCCCGACGTTCGGCGCGAATAAAATTTCAACTTCCACGCCGTCCACAAGAAATTTCTCGCCCGCTTGACCGGCTCTTAACGGCGGCAAATATTCTTCCGCAATACCGAAAACCGAAGCATATTCCGATTTCCCTTCGCTCGCAGTGATAATCTCACTGACGGGCAATTTTTTTATCACGGCTCCCGCGCCGCCTGAATGGTCTTCGTGCACATGCGTCAAAAAAATCTTGTCGACCTCGCTAATATTTTCATGTTTGAGATAAGGTACAACCACGCGCCCGCCCACGTCGAAAACTTTATCGCGGACGCCGCCCGTGTCAAAGATTAGGCATTTCCTATTCGGCGTAATCACGACCGCGCAATCGCCCTGTCCAACGTCGACGAAACTAACTTCAACATCGCCTGTCCTGAAAAGACTAAACGCCATTAGAAAAATTATCGCTAGCAAAATTATCGGGCGTCGCAAAATCATCGCGGCATAGTAGAAAAAGCCCGCCAAAATTCCTAGCGTCGGCACCTGCACCGCACTAAATGGCAAGTTCGCGAAAACTCTGTTTAGCTCCGCTCCCGCGCCAAAAATTAACGCTTCGCCCACGAAAAATATCTTCCCAGCTATCGGCACGACTGCCGCGATTATTCCGCCCAAAAGCCCCCCGACAATTACAATTTCTAACAGCGGCATTACGAAAACATTCGCCAAAACCGAACTTAGCGAAATTTGATTGAAATACCAAATTACAATCGGTAAGCTAGCCAACTGCGCGGCTATCGTCATTGACGCTGGCGAAGAAAAGCAGTTAGGAATTAGGAATGAGGAATTAGGAATGATAATGTTCGGCAAGCGTTTCATAAGGTTTCGCAGGTCTTCGGATAAATACATTAGTCCCGCCGTCGCTGAAAAGCTTAGCTGAAAACTTATATCGAATAAAAGTAGCGGCTGATTGATTAGCATTGCCAACGCCGTCAACGTCAAAAGGCGTGCGCCTTCCGCTTCCGCGTCGAGTGTTCTGGCTAGAAAAACTAAAATGCCCATTGTCGCCGAACGCAAAACTTGCGGCAAAAGTCCGCTTAATATCGCGTAGGTTCCGATTATGAAAAATCCGAGCGTGAAAGTTAATCTGCGCGGGAATTTTAAAACTGTACAAAGCCACGCCGTAGCCATTGCCAATAAGCTCATGTGCGAGCCGCTGACTGATAAAATATGTACAATTCCCGTCGTCGCAAAGTCTTCGACAAGTTCTGGATTTAAGCCCGCGTAGCCGCCGAATAACATTGCGAAAATCGCCGCTGCATCTTCCCGCGCCATAACGCCTTCCATTGACTGGCGATAATGCTGACGAATTGCCGCGACTATTCGCAAAAATTTTGTCCAAAGCCCGCCGTCAATTTTCTCAATCAAAATGCCTTGCTTGCCCGCCGACATTCGCGCCGTAATTCCGACTGCTTTCATGCGCGTCACGCCGTCAATTTGTCCAGGATTGTTGTAATTAGTCAGCAGTTTCAAGTTGCCGCTTGCAGAAATTTTATCGCCAATTCGCGCCGTTGGAATTTCTTCGCCTGCCTTTGGATAGTAAGTTAGAATCAGCCCGCCGGAAATTTCTTGCTCTTTGCCTTTAGCTTTGATTGTTTCCGCGTCGACGACAAAGCGCACTTGCGTTAAATCATTCAGCAAAACTTTTACTTGCGGCTCTTCGCGCACGACGCCCGTTAGGAAAATTTGTTGCCCCGCGAATTTGGAAATGTCATTGGGCGGAAGGTTATCGACTGCTGAAAATCTCAAGCCGCCCAGCGCAAAGAAAATTATCGGGCAGATTATCCACGATGTTATATTTTTCTTTCGCCACGTCAAAATTATTCCGGCGATTACCAACGCCGCGCAGGTTCCGATTAAAAATTTTGGCGAGCGATTGAAATTTTCCATAAAAAGAACGCCCGCCGCTAGTGCCGCGAGCAGAATGTTTAGAAATGCATTCGAGACTTTAATTTTCATGTTAGCACCTTAATTTTTTAGCGGAATGGTCAGCGTAAAAGTCGTGCCCTTGCCGAGTTCGCTTGCAACGGAAATTTTTATCCCGTGTTCGTCGGCAATCCATTTGGCGATTGATAAGCCAAGCCCGCTACCGTTCGCCTCGCTGACGAGCTGTTCAGCTGAGACGCGAAAAAATCTATCAAAAATTTTGTTCAGGTTTTCCGGCGCAATCCCAATTCCAGAATCCGAAATGCTAAGCAAAATTTTATCGCCTTCGATTTTCGAGCCAACACTGATACTGCCGCCTTGAGGCGTGTACTTGACCGCGTTGTCAAGAAAAATTCTAATCATCTGGCGAATAGTCGTTTCGTCGCCGAAAATTTTCGCGGGAGCATTACTAGTCAGCTCAACTTTATGCGTCTTAACCGCGATTTTCATTTTCTGCATAACGTCGCCAACAATGTCATCTAAGTCTAAATCCTTTTTGTTAAGCCGCTGGCGGTTTTGGTCAGTGCGCGATATGAATAAAAGATTTTCAAGCAACGCTTGCATATTTTGCGCTTCCGAGCCAATCATCTTGAGATTTTCTTCCAAAAGTTCCTTATCTTCGGTGCCGTAATGCTCAATGAATTCAATATAGCCCTTGATTACAGCGGCGGGCGGTCTAAGTTCGTGCGAGGCATCAGAGACAAATTTTTGTTGTTTATTTATGCCGCCCTGCAAACGGTCTAGCATTTTATTCAGCGTTTTAGCCAATTCGCTAAGTTCGTCGTTAGCGGTGCCGACCGGAATTCGCCCGCCCATTTTCTCAAATGCAATTTCCCGCGCCAATTCATTCATAGTTTTTATCGGGCTTAAAATTCGGCGGCTAAGATACCTTCCGACAAGTAACGCAACAATTATCGCGAGAATATCAAGCGCGACTAAACTTTTCTCCAATGTGTCGAAAAATTTCATCTCGGAAGTTACCGTGCGAAAAAAACAAAGCGTAACGCTCGTCCCTTCGTGCGTGTAATTCATTTTGGCGCAATAAATCAACGCGGAGCCAATTCGCGCAATTTCAAAATCACTTCGAGCAAAAATCGGCGGATTGCTCAAAATATTTTCGTTGAATCGCTCAATCGAAGGATATTTTTTATCGGTATCAATAAAGACAATGCCTTTTTCGTCAACGACCCGCAAAACTACGCCAGTAACTAAGGCTCCACGAAAGGCGGCGGGATTAAATTCTTCGTAATTTTCTTCAAGCTCCTTGAGAACGTTTTCAATTTGACTCATGCTGTAAAGAATAGCATTTTCGGCGGGACGATAAAGCGCGTTCATGACGCCGCCCCACATCGCCGCATTAATCAAAACCAATAACGCAATAAAGCACGCCGCATAGCCAAGCGTTATCTTTGTAGAAATTTCAAAACCGCTAAATTTACGTCTAACTTTTTTTATAACGCTCATGAAAATTTCTCCTGCGCGATAAAATAATGTGTTTATCATACCACAATTTCAATTTATTTTCACTATGCATTTTGGGTTGATTTTCAAAAAAATTTTTGCTATCTTTATCTCGAAGGAGGCGAATATATTGACTAAAATATTTTTGATACGACACGGCGAAACGGAATGGAATAAAATCGGAAAACTGCAGGGTAGCTCGGATATTCAGCTTTTGCCCGAAGGAATTAAGCAAGCGCATATGTTGGCAGAGCATGCGCCCTTCCATGCGGTTGATGCGATTTATTCAAGCGATTTATCGCGAGCGGTTACGACAGCGGATATTTTATCGGAGAAATTTAATTTGCCGGTAATAAAAGAGCGCGGCTTGCGCGAGACGAGCTTTGGCGATTGGGAAGGCAAATTCTTAAGCGATTTGGCAAAAGAAAAACCTGGCGGCTTTGAATATTTCTTTACGAAGCCCGATAAAGTTCAGCCGCCTAACGGCGAAACTTTTTTGCAAAGCCAAGCGCGGATAATGAATGCGCTCGACGAAATCATTGCCGATAACGAAGGCAAAAATATTGTCGTAGTCAGTCACGGCGCGGCTATTCGTCTTATAATCTGCGCGGCTCTGGATATTAGCATCCGCAAAATGTGGGCGATAGGTCAATACAATATGGCTTTGAATATTCTGACTTTCGAGGAGGGTATGTTTTCCGTTGAGCTTCTTAACAATACTATGCACCTTTATAACTTCTAAAGTTCATTGCTGTAATATTTCCATGCTGTATTTATCTTTGCGGTCGGTCGCCGTTTGATACCATTCGAGCGCGCGGGAAGAACACTTTAAATTCAAGAAAATTTCGCCAAGCTCGCTGATAGATTCATTATCGCCGAGATTAAAAGCGTCAAGATAATCATTAATCGCCGCGTAAATATTTTGCGGCGTGCCAAAGCCATTTTGATTCATGAAAGCTAGATATTTAATGGCTTCGACATTACCTGTTGCCGCTGCCCGCGAAAAATTCTTGAAGGCGTTTTCGTATTTTCTGTTATTGAATGCCGCCTTGCCCGAAGTGAAATCGATATTTGAAGTCGAGCTATTATGCGGGCTTTTAACTTCGGCTGGCAAAAATCTTTCTGCTGATAAATCGTTTTGGGCGTCATTGTTCAAAGGCAAATTGATTAAGCGATTTTTTCTTTCGAGCATTTCAGCTAATAAGTTGTCCGGAGAATTTTCGTTATCGGGAACTTGCCGGCTTTGCTCAGGATAAATCAAACGCCACGTTTCATAAAAATTCTTTAGGGCGCGACTCATTTCGCTCATAACAGCAAAATCTTGATTCAGGAATTCAATCTGGTTATAAATTTCTTCTGTATGTTTGCGAAAGATATTCAAAGTAAATTCGCGTTGAGTCCGGCAAATTTCCGATACCTGCGCGAAATATTCAAGCGTTGCGGCGAAAAGTTTTTGTCGCAAATTTTTTTCGAGCGCGTCTATTTCATTTCGGGTCGTTTTATCTAAATGCCGGCGCAATTCCCTACGAAAAGTTCCTGCAAGGTAAAAACGCTTAATTAACTGTTCGCGATTAGTTTTGTAGAAAGTCCAATCGTTTTGGGCTTCTTTCGTGCAAATAATTCGCGTGCAATGCTTAACGAGTTCCGACAGATTATCGCTAGAAAAAGTTTCAGATAGTCCGGCGTTGAAGGGCAGAAAGTCAAAAGATTTCAGCTTAGGCAATTTTATATCTGAACGCGGCGCAGTGGAAAAATTTCCCGTCGTCGAATGGACAAAATCAATAAAGCCTTGCGCTTGCGTTCTATGCTCGTCGATAATATTTTTCGTCAGCGAGATTAATTTTCTAAGCTGCTCGTCGTATTCGTTTTGCAATCGCTCTTCCATAGCGGCAACCAAATTTTTAAGCTCTGCAGAAAATTTTTCTTGATATAAGGCAGGAAGTTTTTCCGCGCAAAATTCCTCGCTTGTCGTCAGCTCGTCGAAAACTTCGCAAATAACTGCCATAATCGCCCGAAGGAAATTATTTATCGCGTTGTTCAAATCGTAAAGCAGAGCTTTGGCGGTCGCGCTTCCGCTTACAATTTTTTCGTGCAGTGCGATTAGTTCAATTTTCTCGCGAAGGAATTCTGCTTGACGAGCGGCGGCGGAAAGCTTTTTTATTTGACTTAGCCGAATATTTTTCAAAGCGTCGTCGTTGATAAAGGCAATGGCGCGTTCAATTTGGCGTAATAAATTTTCCGTCGTTGACGGATTTTTTTTAAGCAAACGGAGAAGATAATTTTCAAGGTACGTTATGCCCGTCTTTTGCAAAAGTGCTTTGCGTGAAGGATTAGGCAATGCCCTAAAAATTTTTTCAAGAGACATTAGCGTTAAAAATCTTTCGCGCCCTGCCAGTCCGATTAAATCCGTTAAGCTGTCGACTGTAAACAATTCGTCATTGCTTGCTAAGAGCGGAATAAAAATTTCTGGTGCGTCTAAGAAAAAGATTGGTGCGCCGTTAAAGCCTTTCGCGTCCAAAATTTTGGCGAAGTCGGAGAAAATTTGCGGAATATTTATTGCCGCTTCTTGTTCGCGCAGTGCGGGACGAATAACCACGAAAATAATTTTGTCTTTATTCGGCGAGTCGGCGACCGTTTGCAAGAAATTTTCCGTTTGTGCAAAGTCATTATCCAAAGCATTTGCCGCAAAAACGCAAGCATTATAATTCGGCAAATTTTCAGCGGCTACGGCTTCCGAGAAATGTTTTGCCTCGAAATTCAGCCATGCAAAAGTTTTCGATAAAAGTTCCTTCTGTTCGCCTGTAACAATAAGTTTTATTGGCGAATTAGAACTTTGCAAATATTCTTCGAGACTATTTGCCGCCGTTAGGAATTCTTCGACCAGTGAAATATTTTCGGGTAAGTGCAACTCATCTTTTCTGTCGTGCAAAGTTTTTATGCCGTCGAGTTCGCCGAGAAGGTTTTCAGCATTGTCGATTAGTTTCCGTTCTGCCGCTAACGTCAAAAATTCTTCTTCCGCGCAGATTTCAAGGGGCACTTGCAAAATTGAACATTGTCTTCTAATCGCGTCCGCTACGCTAGAAAAATCATCTGGCACGATTAAGAAATTTTTTCCTTTCGGCATAAAGTTTTCGTCGTAGGAAATATTTTCCAAAGCGTCCGACAAAGTTTCGACCGTGAATTCTCCCGCCGCTGAAATTAACTTCGCCGGACAGGGAAATTCGATTTCGCAAGCAAAACGAATTGAAATTTCTTCGTCGAAATTCCCTTGTGTGTCGGGCAACAGATAAATTTTTTCTGGATTGGCGTTAATGTAGGCAAGAATTTCGGATTTGCCTTCGCGCCAAAATTCTTCGGGAACGGCGACGCATTTTTTCCCGCTCCATTGCAAAAGATTCATGCTACTTACTCCAACTTGTCGACGACTTTGCGAATGGTCTCGACAATGTTTTTCTTCGTTTGATTCTCAAGATTTCTCTGGTCAAGCCCTCTGAATTCGTCCTCTTTAATTTTGCGAATGTTATCCATTATCCACTTGTCGAAAAGTTCGGCACCTTCGGGCGTTTCCTCGTCCTTGCGGATTATATTAATATTCTTCGTCATAACGGAAACAAAAGCACGTTCAAGCCCGATTGCGTAGATAATAGCCTCAAGGGTAAAATTCCGAAGAATTTCTATATCTTCATTCAATAATTTTAACATTTTTTCTTCGGTTGAAATTTCCATTTGGCGGCTTAACTCGTGCATTTTGCGCAATTTCTCAATAGTCACATCGCCAGAAAAATCAGATTTGCTCTTTGAGTAAGTGTCGATTGTGTCGCTCAAGCGGTTAATGCGCTCATCTCTGGTCAGGCTTTGCCAATCGTTTCTGTAAAAAGTTCCTTGAAGTTTATTCTGCAATTCTTTGGGGATTTCGTTCGCTTTAATGCCGGCTCGCAAAAGCATTTTCGCCCATTTGCCGAAGGGCAATACTTCAACTGCAAAAGAAAGACCCGCGCATATGGCATCTTTATTGGCTTTGAAGAAATTTTCCAACCTGCTTTTAATTTCCATGCTCGCCGAAACATTGTCGTGCAGAAAAATTTTCGTGAAAAAATCAGTGTAGCGGTCTTCGCCGTCGCTGTGAACTGCGTTAGGAGAATTTTCGTAGCTTTCGTAATAGATTGCAAGCGAACGAAATTCTGGAAAAGATTCTGCAACTTGCTGAAAGCGTTCCGAAGAGCCAAACGGTCTAGAAATTAAAACTTCCAAAAGCCTCGAAGTAAATCTTTCTACAAGGGAATTGAATCGACATTTTTCGGCGTTTTTTATCCACAACGAATTGAACAATTCTTTAACACTTGCGGTTAATTCTTCTTTGTAAGGCGAGTTTGTAGGCATTCCCATAACCTCAAGGAATTTTGCAATGATTTCGCTATAAATTTCTTGTTCTTCTTTTTCTGTTGCCTCTGCTGTTTTCTCAATTAAATTGCGCAAAAATTCCTGTTGCAAAGCTTCGCGAAATAGTGCGTCTATTCTGGTAAGTTGCAAAGGTCCGCGCCCCTCAATATTTCCGCTACGCTCGATTTTTGCAAGCAATTCGGAGTTTGCGTCTTGAGTAGGAAAAAACTTTTCGATATTTTCGCGAATCATATTGCTAAAAGGTTCTTTATCTTCTATTCGGTTGTTGTGCTCCTTAGCAATGCCATAAGCGGCAATCTTAAATTCCTTTAGATTACGGAGAGTTTTTAAATAATATTCGCCGCCGGTCTCAATCGGTTGCCATTTCGCGGACTCGTATTTTTTCAAAATATCGTCCAAAAATTTTCTAGCGTCGGCGATTGTATTTTCTGCGCGGCGTTTGAGAACTTCAAAGCGGTCGTTGTTGTAATAATCCTTCATGCTCTCCCAAAGTTCGTCAATACCGTAAGGCATATTCCATTCGTCCATTTTGTCCCGCGACGCCGTCGAACCTTTAAGCAACTCATCGCTTGATTCAATGCCGAGACTTTCAAGATAAGCTTTCGCCGCGCCGAAGAAAATATGATGTTCCTTTGCAATGCGATTTTCCACAGATTCCTTTCTTAGGACTGCGGCATTTCTTTTAGCAATTTCGGAATTAGTAGCGCGGTCAATCTGATTGCCAAAGATAAACGCCTTATCGCTAAGCGGAATATTTTCTTCATCGCGTCCGCTGCGCAATATGCCAAGTTGCGAGCGGTCTAAATTGGGATTTACTCCAACATTCGTCACTAAAATTATCGCGTCGGCTTCGCGGAGCATTTCTAAAGTCTGTTTTTCGTGCAATTCGGTTGGCGAATTAAAGCCGGGCACGTCGTAAAGAACAATATCTTTCATTTCGCCCAGATTCGCTGATTCGATAATGACTTTTTCGACTGCGTAAGGATGAGCCGAACGTATCGCCGAGCCGTCAGCATTTTTCCCGATTATACCGGTTATAAATATTTTGAAGTCTTCACCTTCGAGTTCGTCGCCGAAAAATTCGTTAGGCTTCTGACCGAGCAAGCCGCGAATTATATTCCTATCCTTCAACATAGTTTTAATATCTTCGGCGGTTCTGGTGTTATGCTTTTCGTACAGGTCGGGATTTTTATCGGCAATAGTTTCCCACCACCTATTGAAGGCAGTCAAGTCCATTGTATCGAAGTCGACCGCCTGCGGATATTTAAGAATATTTTTCAGCGTATCGGCAAAATTATTTTTGAATTGCTCCTTACTGTAGAAGAAAATTTTCCCGCAATCTTCGTTACCCGCGCAAATTTTCGTAGTGGTATAAGTGCAGCGTTCTGTATATTCGGGCAGAATATTTCTTTTCAAAAGGGCGTTGCCGAGCGTACTTTTTCCAGCCTTTTCCAAGCCGACGACCGCCACTGTAAATTCCCGCGTGCGCAACTTAGTCAAAACTTTCTGATTGCGTTTCCTCAAGCGTTCCAATTCATTGCGCTCATTGCCGAAGGGAATAACCATGCCGTTAGGGTCTTTGGACGTAATCTCCTCAAAAATTCTGTCGGTTTCGTCCAATTTCGTAATGAATTTTTGTTGCTCCTCGTTAAAGCTGTCCAAGCAGATTGCCTCCTTGTTAAGTACTATGTTTTTTCCTCAATTCTACCCATGCCGCAGCAATATCTCCGGAAGTTGCCGAATTTTTTTGTGAGCGGGCGTCTCAAATTTTCCTTGCTTAGGAGGAATTTTCGTCGAAGGTTTTGTTTTGCCCGACGAAGGATAAGGCTTGTCGAGTGTACTGACTAAAAATCTTTGTCCTTGCACGGTAGTGACGCGAATTATACTATCGAAGGAAATTTTCAATTTAACTTTAAGTTGCCGCGCTGTAAGCTCAAAAAATTTTTCTATGTCTTCGCCCGTCCAAGTTGTCGGCGATATCGTTTGAACGCCGGCGGCTTTACCTGTGGAGAAAAATTTTTCCACGTTAAAACCTTCGCGCCAAATAACGCAAATATCTGTTGAATCTTCGGAGGTATGACCGGTTTCTTGTTCCTACTGCCGCCAATAGTCCGCGACGTTTGCGGCGTTCAAGTTATAAGTTTCGCCGCCGTGCAATTTCAAGATGATAAAATTTTCAGCCTCAAAAGAATAGGTCTTAACAATTTGTTCGTCGAGGCATTCGATTAGATATTTGTAAATCGGCAAAGTATTCACCTGCCTTTGATTTTATTTTGGAGAAATTTTTGATGAAGTTCGGCTTTCTTCTTTGCGAACAAAGATTTTCTTTCAGCTAAAGTTTTTTCTAACATAACTTGTTCAGCTATGAGTTGACGAAAAGTTTCCGATTGTTGCGCGATAATTTTCCTGCCTTCTTCCGGCAATACGTCGGGAAAAGAAATTGTTTCCAAAGTCGTATTCGTTGGCGTTTTGATTGCGGAAATTTCGCGGTCAATATTTCGCCGCTCCTGCCCGATTTCCTGAATTCTTTTTTTTATTTCGCCTTCGATGCTATCAACTTTCCCAGTGAATTCTTCTGCCAGCTCGCAGGATTTTCTTTCGATAAATTTCATTGAAAAAATTTGCCGCCGAATTTCTTCAAACTTATTGCCGTTCATGTTGTCGCCTCAGCTTTTGGCGTAGCTTTGAATCCAACGTCATTGAGAATTTTTTCAGCATCTTTGGGAAGGTCGCCGCTTTGTTTTGCCTGCTGAATTTCCGCGCCGTATTCCTCTTGCAATTCGTCTTTGTAAATTGACACCAAAATTTTATCGTCATTGGAAGCTTTGCGCATTTCATTAAGTCGCGTGAGTAAATCCTGTTCGCTTTTCTCTGGGAAATAAAGTTTCATTGCGTCGAGAAGCGCGGCGGTTATGCGCTCCAATTCGCCGGCGGGCAATGTCCCTTTCAAATATTCGCTAATGCTCAAATTTTTATAGCCCAATTCGTCAAACGCCCGAATAAATGCTTGCACTTCCTTAATTTCCATTGCACTGCGACCAATTTCAATCAGCGACGTTTTCGGAATATGCATGTTCAATTTCTCTTCGATTGCGCGAACTTCCGCCTGCATACCCAACACGGAATATGCGCCGAAATTTTCTTTAATCCGCGCCGCGTCAATTTCTTCAGCAGGAATTTGTTCCTTCAAATAGGCGTAGTACTCCTTAAAAGATTTAAATTCGTCGCGGCGTTTCCAATCTTCGTGCTTGTCAGCCTCTTCCAGTCGATAGCCGATTTCCTCCGGACGCTCATTTTTTTCTACGACTTCGCTTTCTTCAGCAATCTTTGAAATGACTTTGACTATCACTTTGACGAGCAAATCAACGATTATGGGACCGAGTATCGGACCGAGCGGTCCCGTCATAATTCCGCTTATGCCTTTCAGAAGACCAAATGCCTTTCCCGCAATTCCGCTCAAAAAGCTCGGAATAACTTTGCTTGCCAAATTTCCAATCGTGCTAATCGCGCCGCTCACAAACGACGAAACGCCGCTTGCAATTCTGCCGATACCGCTTGCAACGCCGCTAAAAAAACTTCCAACGGAACCCCAAAAGCCCATGTTAATTTCCCCCTAAACTTTTAAGCGCAAACCGCCCATAATCTCGCGCTGAATTCTCAAAATTGCCAAATCCAATTCGTCATCATCAGCCGATAAAATTTCCTTGATAACGTCGCAAAACTTCGCGAAAATGTTTTCGTCGTACGGCTCGTACAAATTGCAGAAAAGCCATGTCTGCCAAACGTCGCGCCCAACAAATTTTTCGACGTGATTTATTTCGCGCCGGAAAGTTTTCAAAGCCTCATCTGAAGTTTCTTCGCCGAATAAGCGACGATATTTTTTCTTGAGGGAATAGCCGCCGCGCATAATCCAAAGATATTGGCGAACAATTTCCTGCGAAATTTCTTCCGGATAATGTTCAATGCCGCGCAGGACACCGCTCGCAATAACTTTCGGTTCAGCATAATAATTTTCGGCAATGTCGCGAATTTCTTCCGGCTCAATCTCGCGCTGCGCCGTCGTAGAAACTTCCTGCTTTATTTTGACTTGCATAGCTTTAGCTTGTCCCTGCGAAAAAATAATCGCTCTGCCGGTCGGGAGTTTGGACAAAAAAGTTTTCTGCTCGTCGGAAAGGGCAATCGTATCGCCGATAGCGTCTTTGTCGATTGTGTCAGCGATTTTGTGTAAATAACAAACCGCCTAAAAACGCCAACTTTTGATGAGTTGGTGAAAGGTAAAATCCGTGGTCGAAGAAAGGCTCCGTTACGCGATTCGTTTTCTTTCAAGGCACTCGAAAGATTTTTCTTTGAAAGAAAGGCGTCAAATCAACAATCCTAATTACACAAAACT
>ODAI013387137.1_pt1 | contig 82667 bp, 78 predicted proteins | sample 1539321 | NCBI WGS metagenome assembly ODAI01 (sample SAMN02144231, study PRJEB22623) | gut metagenome | biome: sheep rumen | host: Ovis aries | place: New Zealand | reverse complement strand
TGGAGCAGATTATCTCCCGTGCCGGATCGATGCAATTGGTCATCTGCAATTGCCAAGAGCCTGTCCCCGTCTCGCGGAGCAACATGACACGCATAAAAGAATCCATCAAGGAGATGTCTGGCAAGGCATAATTGATAAAAAGGGGGAGAGATGACTGCCTTTATAATTGTTTAACATTGATTATTTATTGTTTTTCGATAAATATATCTACTTTTGCGGCGTCGGAAGAGGAAGCGCCCTCTGCTTCGACGAAGTATCACGTTAAACAAAAGAAAGATTATTGCTATGTCAGAACCACAACCCACCAAGACCTTGCGTCGCATCTGCTATGCTGCGCTGGTCTTCTGCCTGCTGCTCGTCGTGGCTTATTGCTTTCAGGCATTTCATCGTTATGCTCAGATTGTACCGACAGACAACGCGAATCTGCGAGCCACCTTCCTCACGCTGTTCTATGGGCACTATGTAACGAAGCTTGCATTATTACTGCTGTGCGCGCTGTTCGCCATCTTCCAGTTGGGAGGCTTGCGGCAAGGCGACTTGTTCCCGCGGCGGAATGTAGGCCTCATCGTCGCTGCCGGTATCATGGCTTTCCTCTCCTCCATCTTCGAGGCGAATGTCGGGCAGATCTATAAGCCTATTATAGAAAATTCCACTGTCATCGAGATTAAAGACGGAGCTATTGCCATCCTGCTCCTGCTGCTCGTCTTCGCACAAGTCTATCGAATCGGCGGCAACGCAGCCCGCGAAAACCAGTTGACAATATGATTATCGTGAACCTCGACGTCGTGATGGCTCGCCGGAAGATGAGCCTCAACGAACTCTCGGAGCGGGTAGGCATCACGCTGTCAAACCTCTCCATCCTGAAGACGGGCAAGGCCAAGGCCATCCGCTTCTCCACGCTCGACGCCATCTGCCGGGTGCTGGAATGCTCGCCCGGTGAGATCCTGGAATATCGAAACGACGAATCGTGCGATCGGCCTTAGTCGCTTGTTACTTCAAGCGCTCGACCTCCGGTCGCTTGATACTTCAAGAATAACGCATAATGAGACACTTACTGACAGCAGCGCTACTTGCGCTGCCAGCCTTGACTATGGCGCAAGGCGCAGACAGCAGTTTTCAGATAGCGCACGTACGTACGATGCAAGAAGTGCTGGTGCGTGCCGACGAACCCACATGGATTCGCGCTAAGCTCAAACGATTCATCAAGGAGCGGGCGAAGAACTATCAGACGGAGCCGCGCTTCGGCGAGTATTCTTTCCGATATCGGGATATGGGTTCGGATTTGCAACGCGGTGACAAGCGTTTGGTTACAGACTCCGTGACTTCCAATCGTTTCGAGAGCCAAGGCCTCCTGCTCGTGCCCTCGATGGCGCAGATGCGAGCCGACAGCCTCTTCCGGATTGTGCCTGAGCAGAACATCGTATATGGGGCGGACACTGCGCTCGCGAGCAAGCCCGACAGCGTTTATCTCCACTGGACGCATTTCAATGACATGCTCTACGACAACCTCATTCAGACCTTCGACAGCCGTTTCCTGCGCCAGCACCGCTTCGCCGTGAACGAGCAGTTTGAACATCGGAACCGCAATGTGGTTCAGCTCATCTTCTGGTCAAAGCGATATGACCTCGACCGTGGCTACCTGAACCTCGACACGGCTCGCTGCGTGGTACTTGAAGCCGAGCGCCACAGCGGGCTGGAGTGTGTAAAGGCCGAATACGGCAATAGCTTTGCGCTCGGCCTGCTCCACCTCTTCCTGAAAACCGAGCTGAAGGACTGGACGGTCAACCTGCGCGCTGCCTACGATGAGGAGGGACAGCCTCGCGAGTTCCGATATCAGAGTAGTCGGCATTTCACCACATGGAGTGATACCAAGAAGAAGCGTCGAGAATGGATCGACAGCAAGAGCAGCGTAGAGACAACGCTCATGATTCGTCCGACGGCCCGTACAGCCAGCTCCGACGCGCTCATTGACATTTATCCCACCAAGCACGTGGAAATCGTTAATTCCAAGAGCCGTAAGTACAAAATGCAGCAGCGGTTGGGCGCGGTGCCACGAGCGTACAGGCTGGTGAGATAGGCGGTGCGGTGCGTCGGCCTACAGATCCCACATGCTGTCGTGCCAACGGATCTCGGGTTGCGGGCACGGGTCGTAGTCGAAGTCGATGTCGATCTGAGCCGTCAGCTCGTGAATACTCGAATTGTAATTTCATTCTAAACAAGAACCCGTATTCTTCATTCGTTATTAAAACCCATTCTTCACTCTTTTCACCTATGATTTCTATCTATAAAATGAAGTATCTTTGCTATGATTCTTTTGGCGAAACGCAAAAAAGGCCCTTCCGTTTTGACTTTTATCCATTTCTGTCGTATCACGAATGAAAGCAGATCATAAACAAACGCACTTCAATAAAAAACGATGACGCAGATTGACAACATCCTCATCAGCCGATGCCAGACGGGCGACAAGGACGCATTCCGACAGCTCGTTGAGCGGTGTCAGAGGATGGTGTTCTCTGTAGCGCTGAAGATGCTGGCCGACGAGGACGAAGCGAAGGACGCCATGCAGGAGACTTTTCTGCGGGTTTGGCTCAACATCAGCAAGTACGACTCTCGGCGAAGTTTCACCACCTGGCTCTTTGCCATCGTCTCCCGCCTCTGCCTCGACCGTTTGAAGGGCCGCGCCCGCATCATCGCCCTGCCAGAGGATGAAGCCGTGTTGCGGCACTACGCTTCTGCCGACGGACAGCACGATCTGGAGAACCGCGAGTGGGTGGCCATCGTGCGCCTGTTGGCCGAAAAGCTAAGCCCCAAGCAAAGACTTGTATTTACGCTCTCCCAGTTGGAAGGACTCTCGTCGCAGGAAGTGGAGGAGGCCACCGGCTACACAGCCAAGCAAGTGAAGAGCAACCTCTACGCAGCGCGACAAACCATACGTGAACGCTTAATGAAAATGGGATATGAATAAGATTGACGACATTCTCAACAGCCTGCAAGGGCAACAGCCTGCTATCGACGACAGCAAGGCTCTGACGGACAGCATCATGGCCAATCTTCCAGAGAGGCCAATGGAACGCCCCAATCGCGTTTGGATGGCAGTAAGTGCCATCTCCGCCTTAGCCGCAGCATGGCTCGTTGGGCTGTTCATCTACCAACTTATCACGGACGAACGAGCACTGCAGGGCTCCACGTCATACGCCGCCGAACAGCCACAGGGTACAGCCCTGAAGGATGCCTACTTGCGCTCCATGCAGCGTGGGCGGCAACAGACCCTAAGTTACACCTTTGTTAAGAAACACATCAATGAAAACCATTAGTTCGCGCCTATTGCTGCTACTCTCGGCAGCCATCTTCCTCTCGTGCCAAGACCAACACGTGAGGCTGCATACCATCATCAACGAGAACGGCACCTGCATCCGTGCCGTCAGCTACAGTAACGTAATGACCCAGGCACAGCGAGACTCAGCATGGGGCCAGGGTAACATAGGCTGGTCGCACCCCCTGCCCGAATGTTTGAACATCAAATCTTTCCACGACTCGCACACCGACATAGGTGCAGGCGACACCGTGACCACCACCTTCCGCCACATGTTCGACAACGTAGAGGAGATGGCCGAGCAGATGCCCCTCATGCTGGGAGGCAACACGTTGAAGAGCCGCGCCCAACTGCATCGACGTTTCCGCTGGTTCTATACCGAGTACGACTTCACCGAGACGATTGCAGGGCTTGCCGACTCCTTCCCGCTGCCATTCGCCGACGTACAGATCCTCAGCTACTGGTTCACGGGCGAACCCAACCTGATTGCAGGGCTCACGGGTGCCGAGGCCGCCGAACGCCTCAGCGAGATGGAGACGAAGGTCACCCATTGGCTGAACGACAACTTCTGCCATATCATCTTCCACTTCATCTCCGATCACTATGACTCCATCACCGCGCCTCCCGTCCCTCGCGACCGCTTCGTTCAGCTGCAAGACTCGTTAGCCAACTACCTCATGAAAGAAGGTGCAGACCTCTGGCTGAGCAATACGGAGCTCTCACAACTGATGCGCGACTTCTTCCACTCCGACGCCTACGCCCCCTTCTTCGACGACGAAACGCCTGTCTCCAAACAGCTAAACGACGAGCTGGCGCATCGCCTGACCATCTTCGCCTTCGCCGTCCCCTACACGCTGCAGATGCCCGGCACCATCACCGATGCAGGCTCGGGCTCGCTCACCCCCGACGGCATCATCCACTACCCCTTCACGGGCGAACGCCTCATCCCTAAAGACTATGTCATTCACGCCACCTCGCGCGTCAGCCATCCATGGGCCTACGTCGTCACCATCCTCATCATCCTCCTCGCCATCGGCAGCTTCCTCTACCGCAGGCGGAAGTGAGCACTTTAAAGCAGGGCCTCTATGGGGAGGGCTATCGGAGTGTCATTAGATTAACACCTTCAAAGTCTCTTTCAATCTGGTTTCTTCGAGATACATATCATGCACGAAATCACAGAAAGAGACGGCAGCTTGAGGGATGCGCATCCCTTCAATCGACACTCTACCTCCAATGCCTGTCAGCTTCTTCTGGGGTAGGCGACAGCCAGCCCATTCCACAGGCACGATGAAGCCGCCGGTGGGAACGTTAAGCACATGCATGTAGGTGATAATCTGATAGAGGTCAGTGTTCTGCACGTTGCCCCAATCGGCATAACCTTTATACTTGGCATCCAGCACCATACGATCATTGAAGAAGTCGGGATAATACCAACCCGTGTTGTCCGTGAACAAGTACTTGCGCCCCACGCCAGCCTTGTTCATCGGATGCTCGAAGCCGCAGTCGTGAAGAATTGTGTTGAGGTATTCTTCCCAGAGCCATGCACCGTCGAAGAGTATGCCATAGATTTGATTATCGTCGCGGCCATACTTCATTTCCTCTTGCCGAAGGATTTGTAGACAAAGGTGTTGCAGGTTGCGGTATTCACTGAAATAAGGGTGACGGACAGGACGCAAGTTCTGGCTGATCACTTGACGCCGAGCGTTGCGGTTGTATGTTGGTGTCGCCTTACGTATAGTGTTGACGGCATCCTGTATCTCTTCATCGTTATTCAGAATGTTTCCGCCGAACGAGTGACTGGCAATATATTCGATGGCGTGCCGAACGAGTTGCGTGAGGTGGTTGTCCGTAGCATATTCGCGTGTGGTATAGGCCACCTGTCCTGCAAAGGGCGTGTTCTGTTGAATATGCCTGCTCACATCTATCCTGCCTCGTACATTGGCATTGTTGTATCTTCGCGTCTGGTATTCCTTGTAGATACCTTGCCGCATGGCACGTTTCAAGAACGATGGAAAGAGGTAGATAAGGAAGTCGAAGATGCTCTCTGTATCAGTGTTGAAATTGAGGTCGAAGAGGTTGATGGCAAAGACACGCTGGAGCATGTAGTGCAAGAAATAATCATGACGATCGTCTATAGCGAAGCGCGAACGGATGCTCACTTGAGTACCACGATAGCCGACAAATCCCATGATATTACCAGTCTTGAGTCGTCCTTCAGCAAGCGCAAAGATATGCTGCTTGCCGATGTCGTCACCGTGCGTTTCGAAGTCCGACGGGAAAATCAGCAAGTTTGGGTGCTCGTCAAGGCAAAGCTCACACAGAGGCTTTGCAGCCAAACGCTGCAAGTTCTCCAAGTGCAAGGCTGCATCAAACGGTTCGCCGCTCAGGTTATTGTCCGTTGTCTGTATCAGCCTCCTCATGCTCTACAGCCTTTTGGTCGTATGCTTTCTTCAGTTCCACTAATTGTGACTTGGCGTTCTGATTGCCGCGCAGGTACTCATAGAGAAGTCCTTTCAGATGATTCTCCCACAGCATTTCAAACGCTGCATCCATACCCTGCGCTTCATAGTCGAGATATTTGCGGAAGTAGGCCGCACCTATTTGATAGGCTTCGCCCAAGCCGAGTTCTGGTTTGAGGATGGCAGCGTTCAAGGCAAACATCCGCTGCTTGATGGCCGTCTTTTCTTCATCGGTGAAGTCGTCGCTCTCGGCAATCATGTTCTGATAGCTTTCCTCTGCCGTGACCTCTGCCCACGCAAAACGGCGACGCATGGCGAAGTCCATGCTCTCCACGCTGCGGTCGATGTCATTCATCGTACCTATGATATATACGTTGTCCGGCACAAAGAAGCCTTTCTTGAACACGTCGCCATCCTCAATCATATTCTGATACTGCGTCTGCAGCTTCCCCTTCTCACCTCTGTAGCCAGGATCGATGGAGAAGAACAGCTCGCCAAATATCTTAGAAATCTCGCCACGGTTGATTTCATCGATGATGAAGACAAAGGCTTTTTCTTTGTTTGGTAATTCATATTCCTTTTTATAATTACGAAGAATATGTTCAGCTATAGAGTACGTGTATGTATCATTCCCTAACTCATCCCTATTCTTAGTTTTCATGTAATTTAGTATCCTCTCATCTGAATACGTGGGCATAGTTTCACCTTTTACTCCTATGGAACCAGATTCTGAAAGGAACACAGAACGTGTGTTACTACTTCTGAGGTAACTGGGTATCTCGATAATTCCTTTCTCTTTCAAATCCTTTTTGAACAATGCCAATGCATCTTTATCATCATTTCCTAACATTAACGGACAAACTCCATTATTACTAACATTTGCTCTTTTGCAGAACTCCTTAAACGCTCCATCCCGCCTCTCAAAGCCTACATTTCCGTTGCCATCATTCAGCGGTCGTAAGCCTTCTACGAAATCCGTGTAGTCGTATGAAGGGTGAAACTGTACGAAGCCCGTTTCGGCTTCCATTTCCTCAGCAATGGCTTTGGCGATAGTTGTCTTGCCCGTACCAGGAGCACCAGTCAGAATCAGGTTCTTGTTGGCTTTCAGCAATTGGATGTATTTCTCGTATTTGCTCTTTGTGGTCATGTCTGTTGAAGTTTTGTTGGTGGAAAAAAGGATGTCGAAGATGAAGCCTGTCCGCTGCTTGTCGCCACAAGCGAGGAGCATCCATACGATGTCTTGCGCAAGCAGTAGGTCGCTCTTCACCATTACCGTCAGCTGTTCCTTCAACGCCGCTTGCAACGATGCGTCATTAGCTGCGAGCTGGGCGAGTGGAGCTAAGAGTTGCAGATAATGAGCGTAGCACTGCCCTGTCTTTTGCTCAGGCTCTCCCAAGAACAGACAGAGGCGTTCGTACATGAGCCTATATTTATAAAAGGTGTATTTCTTGGGGTTGAAACACGTCAGGATGGATGCGGCCGTTCGTTCGTCGTTGGCCTTGCTGCTGTAACCCGATGGTGGAAGCAGGGCTGACATCGATGCCTTGTAATCCGACAGGCGTTTGTCTAATGTTTCTGCTTCATCCACAAGACGGTTTAGCACATCATTAAGTTCTGATGGTTTGTTCTCCACAAGATACTTTAGAGTTTTGTTATCTCTGACAGCATCTATGAGGTTCTCGAAACCTCCCTTTGCCGCCTTACTGGGATGAGCGACGTGATCTCGCACTATCTCAAAAGCGGTTTTCCCCCGACTCACAGATATGAGTTCCCACTTGTACAGCTCATCCCATTCGTCATTACGCAACGGCTGATGACTTCGCAATCGTTTGTATTGCTCAACAAGATACCCATACAAGTACTCTTTGATAGCCTCTGCCAGCTCTGAGCGCAGTTCCCACTCAAACGACCCTTCATCATCCTTCGAGAGTCGCTTGCCATTGTTCATGGGAATTATCCATCGGCTGGGGTCGCCATCAACGCCGATGACTTCAAAGCGGTCTTTAAAACGCTTCTGCACACGATTGCCAAACTTGGAAATCAATATGTTCAACGCACGTGGATTCCCGCCCATTTTGTTGCCGACAGCAGTACATGAGCCTCTGTGGCCAGGCATGTAATAGAAGCGTAGCAAAGCATCCTTGAAGTTTTCTGAAGTCCCGGTGTCCTTCAGAATCTCCAACCATTCCTCCTTCGTGACGCCAATATCACAGGAATAGACGCCATTCGTGTTCTGTACTTGTATGGTTCTCATATTAGTTGATAATCATCGTTGTTAAAATTCCTGGCCGCATTGGCTACATGCCCATGTCGGATCATCCCCAGAGATGATGCAGCCCCCGAAGATGACATGTTCACCATAGGTCTTAAAGTAGTCTTCTTCGGACATAGCAGGCTCACCATAGAGTATCTTATAGACAGGTGCCCCACAACGAGGGCACTTGTCCGGCTTGTTTATAGAGGAAATGCGTTTCGGTTTCATACTGTTCTTATTGTTGGTTCTTTTTTATCTTTATGGTCATCAATACCTGATTTTCTGGATGCGCTTGGGCGTCGAGCTTGCTGATGCGGCACTCGAAGATGTCTGTCCATCCCATTTCGAGAAAGGCTGAGAGGTGTTTGTTCTCGCCGCGTGGGATGTAGCCGAGGAGATAGTCTTCGCTATCTGCGGCATGGAATAGAACGCCAACGGCATAGGGGTCGAAACGATTGTCAGGCTCTGCTTGGAGGCGGAGCGGTGTGCCTACTTTCAGCTGTTCCCACACTTCATCGGCTTCGTGATACTTACGGCCTGCGAGGTAGCACTCGGTAAAGTAAAGTTTCCTTTTTGCAAACATAGTTTTGGAGGTGTTTGAGGGTTAAACTTCATGTTATCGAGTGCAAAGGAAATGCTCTGTTGTCTCAAACCATGATACAGGCACAGAGTTTTTTTTACTTTCTGTAGCGTTCGATGGCTTTTTCGTGCCACACGACAATCTCATCTGCCAAGGATTGTGGCTCCATGACCTGTACCCATTCACCTCTCGACAGAAGATGAGCCTTGAAATCGGATGTGGGGCGCAGGCGGAACTCGAAGTCGGCGAAATCCTCTGTATGCCGTATCTCACGTTGCGATGCATGCCAAGGCAGGTCGCGCATGTAATAAGGTTCTTGTCCGTAAGCCCGGACGACAATGCGCGTGGGCAAGCTTCCGTCGCCCACGACGATGCCGAAACATTCATCGAAGAATTTACTGGCATCAAAATCTTCATCAACCTTGAATCGTTCTTCAAGCACCTCCAGGTGTTCCACGCGGTCGAACGAGAAGACGGCCATCCCTCCTTTCTCGAAGCGCCCAAGCAAATACCATCGGCGATGGAATAGCTTGATGCAATACGGCGCAATCGTAAAAGTGCTGTCTTTGTCTGAACCGTAACGGCGATAGGTGATGGCGATGAGGCGATTATCTTTCATGGCTGCAATGACAGCTTGAAGGTCGTCACCGTCCGAAGGGATATGCTCGAGCAGTATTCGGTCTTGTATGCTCATGCTCTCGCTGATGATGTTGTTGACGGAGAGCGTAGAGAGCATCCAGTTCTGCACCGAGTCTTCGCGCAGCACACGCTCATTGCTGATATAATAGCGGTAGCCGTTTTTGCGGTCGCAGTCGATGATGATACCGAAGATGTCCTCAATGGCATGTACATGTCTGATGAAAGTGGCACGCACCATTTCCAAGCCGTCACTCATCTCTGTGCATTTCCATCGCTCATTGATCTCTGCGAGCGTGATGGCTTTAGCACGGTAGATGGTGCTCACCAACCATATATATTCTTTGAACAAAGCAGGTGTTTTCATAAGCTGCACTAAATTTATCCACTTATTCCGTTATTCTTTTAGTTTATTTTTGGCCGCTGATTCCGTATTCAAGCCTTCCAGACAGGCGTTGAAGAACCTACGGAACTCACTCTCAAAGTTGGGTGTCAGGATGTCGTGACCTATTGCTGCACGAATCTCATCCATCGACCAGAAACGGCCGCCATCCAGTTCCTCGGCAGAAGGGCATATAGGGCCATCGTAGGTGCAACGGAAGACATACACCAGTTCACGTTCCCTCGCGCTCTCGAAGACATATTTGGCAATGAACTCGGACGTGAAGTCTGTGATGCCCAGTTCCTCACGCACCTCGCGCTGCAGTGCCTTGTCGGGCGTTTCGCCGTAATCTATGTGCCCGCCCACGGCCGTGTCCCACCTCCCAGGCTGAATATCTTTCCATGCAGGTCGTTTTTGGAGGTAGATGTCGCCTGCCTGATTGAACACGTGAAGATGTACTACGGGATGCAGTAGCTTGCTGCCGTTATGGCACTCGCCGCGTGTGGCAGAGCCTGTCACGCCTCCGTCTTCGTCCACCAAAGGGAATATCTCTTGCTGATTGTCCATTGTCGATCTCGTATAAGCTTTATAGGCGCAAAGATACAAATATATCAACAAATCCAGCTTTCGTACAGTAATAATTCTCTATCTTTGTTAGTGAAAACAGAGAAAAAACTCCTTTTAATGAACGTTTTGTGTTCTCGTGTGTATGCAGTAATAGAAAAGCGAAACGACGTCAAACGGCTTTCACGAAACAAAAACAGCAAAACAGCAAATTAAAAGAGACTATGAAACGAGCATTTTCCACCTTCATACTTGCCCTTGTGGCATTAATCGCCGCCCATGCCCAGACAAAAGAGCGCTTCACGTACTCGCAAGTGTGGAGCTTGGACACCGTAAAACTCGACTCGATGTTCTGCCGTTGGGACGAGCGTGTGCAAGCATCGCCGAAGGACGAGCAGGCATGGCGTAACCTCTTCGAAATCTATCATGCCCGTAAGGTTATCACACCAATGGACCAGCAGGATGCTTACAAGCAGGCGTGCAACATCTTGCCGCGCATGGAGCAGGCCATTCCCGAGAGTTACACTTTTTATTATTGCGCTTACGAGGGCGGCTACCAGTTCGAGAAAAAAGCAGAGGCTCCTTACGACTTAGCAGCCTACATCCGTGCCCGCAACTCGTTTGCCGACCGTGCCATAGAACGTCTGCCCGATGATGCGCTGGCCAACGACTACGAACTTTGGGCTTCTTACCTGATTAGGGAAAAAGCCGGAAAGGACTCGACACAACTCACCCGTCTGCTCACTCGCTACTTCAATAGCGGACTATATCCTGCCGAGGCGTTGCAGTATCACTTCAACGAGTTGCAAGGCATGGACGAGGGGGCCATCTACATCGGTGCCACGGAGGCAGATGTCATTGGCAAGCTCATTCTCCAACTGGTCTTGGGCGTGCATCGCGACAAACTGCTCTACAACGACAACTGCGCCAGCTATCGCCCTTACCTCGAGGCTTTCTTTCGGAGCGCAGGTCTCTCGCAGGACTTCTTTGAACCTGGAAGCGGATGGGCCAAGACTGAAGAACAATTCGAGGAGCAGCGCCTCATTATCCGCCACATCTGCCAGCACGCGCAGCGCCCCGTCTATTTCTCGGCCTGTTCACTCTCACAACTGATTGTGGGCGAAGGGTTGCCCGACGACCTGAAGGCCTGCCTCTACAACGAAGGACTGACCATGCGCTATAGCGCCACGCCCTACGACAATTTGGCCACGAAGCGTCGCAATGTAGAAGAACGCTACCGACTGGAATACCTACGCCTCTCGTTCCAACCACACGATGACCGAAACAACACCCACCGCTTTGGCCTGTCAACAGGTCTTCAGGCCTTCAATTACCTCTTGCTGTTCAATGACCTCATGCCCTACTACAAGAGACATTCGCCAGAACGCCACGCGTGGCTCAACAGCCTTTTCACGGATGTCCTCGCCCAGATGGTGAAGAAGAACGTCAGCGGCTATGGTTTCGATGGCAATATGTTCCATATCAAACATGTTACCGAAGGAGGGCCACACTACGAAGTTGTCCAGGAGCCCTATCTCATTGCAAATCCAGACGACGACGAGGCCACGCAACAACGGAAACGCGCAGAGCAGAATGCCAAGACACGGGTGCTCATTAGGACAGAACCGATTAAATACACTACACATGATTTCCCTGTGAGGAAGTGAGCACTTACCCTTGGCTCGAAAAAGGCTCAAAGACGATGAAACTATTCAGTCATTCTAATACATTCTTCTCCCTCCCCTTTAGTGAGGAAGCGGAGCGAGTCAGTAGCGACGAGGAGCTGATGTTGCGTGTCGGTGCCGGCAGTGATGCGGCCTTCGAAGAGTTGTACCGTCGTTATGCACGCCGTTTGCAAGGCTTCTTCTTCAGACAGCTGGGTGGTGATGAGGAAGCGGCTGCGGATGCCACACACGACACTTTCGTCCGTCTCTATGAGGCTCGCGGCCGCTACGTAGAAGGGCGCAAGGTTGATACGTGGCTGTTCACCATCGCCTACAACCTATGTCGTAACCGCTACCGCGCGAATGCCTACGAAGCAGACTATCTTGCTACGCTCGATGCAGAGCCAGCCTGTACGGAGGACGTAGAAATAGAAATGGACCGCGAGACTTTGCGCCAGGCGTTGGCCAAGGTGCTTGAGGGCCTGCCGCCACCCCTGCGCCTACTCTTTTCCCTCTGGTATGAGGAAGAACTCACTGGGCCGCAGATTGCCTCTGTGCTCGACATCCCGCAGGGAACCGTCAAGAGCCGGCTGCACAAGACGATGGAGCTTATCCGAAGAAAGTTACGCGAATACAATCCCCACTAAATTCCTCAAAGGAATAGATTTCAAAGAGAAACAGATAACACTCGTGATTGAAACGAACGTATGACCTAAACGATATGAAACTAACAGATTCCGATATCATCAGTGCTGCCCGCCAACTGCGCGACGAGCAGAATGAGCAAATGCACGTGGCTGCGAATCCCCTAAAGCGCAGCCAAAAGAGGCCGACACCGCTGTGGTGGGCGGCTACGGCGGCGGCCTTAGTGGTTGGGTTCTTCGCAGGACACAGCCTCTCTCCCACCCTCTCTTCAACGGAAGAGGGGAACGCTCGCCTTCGAGAGTTGGCAGAATCTCAATCCTCAGGAACGGCCACTTCCCTACTCACTGAGAAGGCAGACAAAGGGGATTCCGAGCCAGCTATCATCCGCGAAGTCATCCATGAAGTGGTGCACGACACCATTTACCAGACACGTATCGTCCGAGTTCCCGTTCAACAAGTGATGACTGCTCAGGCAGAATCTGAGCGTGGAGCTGAACCTCCAACCCCTGGATGCTCGATGCTCTGCGACGACATTCGCTACGATCTTTTGGCGGGCAACTGACTTACGTGTGCTCCATCCTTTAAATCGTACACTAATTAATTTATTAGCGCCGAAAGTGTCACCAAAGCGTCATGTCCTAATGTCTAAAAGAAAGTATTCAAGTTTCGCAAGTGCTCAACTTGTAAGGGTTGAAGATTTTAAGGTGATGAGGTTATAAGGTTTTCAGGTTATAAGGTTAGGAGGTTTTAAGGTTATAAGGTTAGGAGGCTTTTTTAAGGTTCTTGGGTTATAAGATTTTAAGGTTAAGAGGTGTAGTATGTATTTTTAGCTTATGCTATCTTCATCTAAAAACCTTTAAGCGGAAAGCGACCTGAAAACCTGAAAACCTTTAGAAACTAAGCATGCGAAAGTTAAGTAATAGAATTATTGTCCACAAAACACATGAGCGGACTTTCCAAGTCTGTGTAACGCAGCCATTAGGATAGTCAACAATTATGACATGCCCCATTTCGTCTTCGACGAGTTCAAAGGGCTCAATCCCAAAGGCTGTTCCGACACGCACGGTCTGGGCCGACGGCTGAACCACCTGCACAAAGGACTTTATTCAAAAGGCTGACTTCCCCTTCTCACGCGGTACAATTACGAAACGCGCCCAACCGTTTTGATTATTCCGTGACCTTGGAATGATTATTCCATGGTCACGGAATGATTGTTCCAAGGCCATGGAATAATCAAAATACTCGTTTGTATTTCGTCTTTAACCAAGCTAAACGGCCTATGGGACCTGGCATAATGACCTCAACATCGAAAGCTGATTTCATGGTTTTGCCGACCAAATGCGTACGAAAGAACTTGACAAACAGCTGAAGCCGTAAACAAAATAGGTGAGCCAAACGGTCGATAACCCGATGCGCAGACGCTTGGATTCTGTTATTCGAGTTATTAAGAGCGGAGGAATTATGGAATGAGGACGAATTAGCGGGCAATAATCAAACAAGATTCCAACTGTAAGATAATTATGACGCTGGACGAAAATCACATTTAGCGGCCACTCATCAAATAAGATTCCAGTTGCAAGCCTTATCGCAATTGTAAGAATATTTATCCCCTTTTCCTTGCAGCTATCACCCGAAAGAAGTAACTTTGCGGCAGTAAAGAAAAAGAAACAACAGCCCGACTATTTCCGATTGATACTATGTCAGACAAAGAACAAATAGCAAGAATCCAGTTGATGGAGCAGCATCTGAACACGGCTAAGGAGGCTGTAAATGCACTCAACGAGGCTCTCGACAAGTTTGAGACGGCACAGCAATCACTCTCAGCACTTAACGAATATTATGGTAGCGCTGAATGGCGCAAGGACCTTGCCGACGATGAGAAGGGACTTTTGCCTCAAAATCTAAAACGCGGGGTGCTCTCGGAGGATGGCATTTGGGATGTGCTCGAATTAAGTAGCGAGGTGAAGAAGCGCATGAACCAGTATCAGTCTTAGGAGAACTTAAAGCCCAAGCTATAGCGATGGATGAACGATATAATAGCACACCAGACTTTATCTTCATCGACACAATCCTGTTAGTTTACCGGTTGGGATATGTCAGATATGAAGAGCAGAAGTTTGCACTTATCGCGGCTGCCCGAGCTGCCAATGATGCTATCTCATTTTTGTCCGCTATCGATAACTTCGGTATAGGCAAGCGGACCGAGCTCTACAAGAAAGCGGGAGAGATTCTTTCGGCCTATTCCTATTATAAGGCATCCTATCCGTTGATATTAGGTTTACGACATGCGGATGAGACGCCGGAGCCTTTCCTTAGCAGCCAACGCGTGCTTTTCCTTCCTGAAGCATTACTCACAAAAAAGCAGCAACAGCTTTTCTATGACACGTATTGGTGGTTTGTTCATAATCATCAAGCTGTATACTCCGACCCTAAAAAAGGACGGTGCATCGGAGTCTGGGCTACTGCCTCTAAAGACAACAAGGAAACAATACCACGCTTCGAGAATTATCTTTTGCACCTGATCAATCATCAAAATAAAACTATTCGCACCAAATTTGAGAACTTCCCGGCTGACATCATTCTGATGATTCTTAAACGTGCCTTCCTCTGAATGAGTGCCGCCGTGCTTCATCAATCATTCAAGAATAGCCCATCATTTTCTCTCGCAACACACGAAAATTATCCAATATAACCACTTCGTGAAATTTTAATCAAAAACGATTATTTATATTTCTAAAAGGTCAAATGACGACTATTTGCTGTTGTTTTTAATCGAAAAACTTGCATATTATCGGCAAAAGTTATAAATTTGCGGCGTTTTTTAGAAAACGCTCTGCTGAGAGATATATTATTTTACAACAAATATGCCCCCTCAGCGGGTATTATTAACTTTAAGGTAAAAAAGATTATGTTTGCAAAAGCAGGTGAAATCGCAGGTGCAATTTGGAATGCACTCAATGAGAGTGGCGCTATGAGCGCTAAAGATTTGAAGAAAGCAGCTAAAGCCAAGAGCGAAAAAGACCTTTACCTCGGTCTGGGCTGGTTGCTTCGTGAAGACAAGCTCAACGTCGAAGGTGACGAGAAGGAGCCTGTATTCAGCCTCAAGTAAGAACTATCTAAACAGAAGAATTAGTCTCTACATCACTCTTGATGTAGAGATTTTTTTGCGCTTTAGCCTGAAAATATATCCTTAGAGGAATACTCTTTAACGCAATACACACTATCATATAGCGTGAAAACAAGGATTAGTTTGCTATGTGATAAAACAAAAAAAAATCGCCATGTCAAGACATTCGCTTGACATGGCGATTTTTGTTTACTAAATAACTTATGCCTCTTCGGGCTTCATGTTGGTGTAGACGGTCTGCACGTCATCGAACTCCTCAAGACGCTCAATCATCTTGTCGATGCTCTCGCGTTGTTCGGGAGTGACTTCTTTCAGGTCGTTGGGGATATAGGTGAACTCGCCACCGACGTCCTCGAAGCCCTGCTCCTCCAGATGTTTCTGGATAGCGCCATAACTCTTGGGGTCGCCATAGATGGTGAGCGTACCTTCTTCCTCATCCTCGTCGTATTCGTCTTCAACACCATAGTCGATAAGATCAAGGATAAGCTCGTCCATATCGATGCCGTCCTTCTTTTTGAAGGTGAACACGCACTTGTGGTCGAAAAGGAAAGCCAGCGAACCCATTGTGCCGAGGTTGCCGCCGAACTTGTTGAACACGCTGCGGACATCGGCAACGGTACGTGTGGGGTTATCGGTCAATGTGTCCACGAAAACAGCCACGCCGTGAGGTCCATAGCCCTCGTAGGTCATGCCTTTGTAGTCGCTTTGGTCCTTGCCCATCGCGTTCTTGATTGCACGGTCGATGTTGTCCTTCGGCATGTTCTCACGCTTACAAGTGGCGATGATACCACGCAACGTAGGATTCATGTCGGGGTCTGGGCCGCCAGCCTTAACGGCGATGGCTATTTGCTTGCCCAACTTGGTGAAAGTCTTTGCCATGTGGCCCCAGCGCTTCAGCTTGGCAGCCTTACGGTACTCAAATGCTCTTCCCATACTTTTTCTATTCTTTTTATGTTATTTCATTATTACGTTATTTCGAGACTGCGATATCCTAACGGAGTTCTGCTCCCAGCTGTTTCGTCAGGTTTTGTATCAGCTTCTGCATGATGGCATCGATAGCCTTGTCGTTCAGCGTCTTCGTCTCATCCTGCAGGATGAAGTTGACAGCGTAGGACTTCTTGCCAGCAGGCAGATTCTTACCTTCATAGACATCGAAGAGGCGGACTTCCTTCAGCAGCTTACGCTCGCTCTGGTAGGCGATGCTTTCGATCTGAGCAAATTCGACGGTCTTGTCAACAAGCAGTGCGAGGTCGCGGCTCACGGCAGGGAACTTAGGCAGTTCAGTGAAGCTGACTTTTTCCTTGCGGATAAGGCGCATCACTTGTTGCCAGGCGATGTCGGCGAAATAGACCTCCGTGGGGATGTCGAAGGCTACCTGCAAACGCTTGGCTACAATGCCAAGCTGAGCAATGACCTTGCCGCCACGGTTTTCGATAAGTATGCTCTTGGAGAAGATATCGTTCATGCCCTCCTTGAATACAAGTGCGCCGAAGGGCACGCCCAGACGACGGAAGATGTTCAGCACCTGAGCCTTCAGGCCGTAGAAGGTCTGATCCTCGTCGGCATGTGCCCATGAACCACTGACACGCTTACCTGTCACCCAGAGTCCAAGGTGATAGTCCTCAGAGTAGGCATCGAGCACATGCTTAATGACCTCTGGGTCGCGGCTGGAGCTTACGCCTGGAATGATGTCTGCACACTTCTTCTCAGCGTGGAAGTAATAACAGTTACCGAACTCGAAGAACTGAAGGTCTGCACGGCGACGGTTGACATTGCGGCTAATGCTCTCGAGGCCTCCGAAGAGGAGGGTCTGACGAAGCACACTGAGGTCTTGCGACAGCGGATTGAGCAGGCGTACGCAATTCTCGGCTTTGTAACTTTGAAGGTCGTCGTAGTAGGCAGCCTTTGTGAGCGAATTATTCAAGATCTCGTTGAAACCGGCCCCGACAAGCTGCTCGCCTACAAGGTTCTGTAGCTTATAGCTCTTGTCGACATCTCCCTTGACAGAAAGGGCACTGTTGATGCTCGACGGAATCTCGATATTATTGTAACCATAGATACGGAGAATATCTTCAACGACATCGCAGGGCCGCTGTACATCAACACGATAGGCAGGCACGGTGAGCTTCAGCCCCTCAGCCGTTTCCTCGTCAATACGCATCTCCAAGGATGTGACGATACTCTTTACCGCCTCGGCAGGGATATGCTGACCAATGAGACCATCTACATAGCTGTACTTGAGATCCACGGGGAAATCTTTCAGTGGTTCGGGGTAGTTGTCGACAATCTCCATCGAAACCTTACCTCCCGCAAGCTCCTGACACATCTTGGCCGCAAGCTTCAAAGCATAGATCTGTCCGTTGGGATCGATACCACGCTCGAAACGGAACGAGGCATCAGTCTGCAAGCCATGACGGCGTGCGCTCTTGCGAATCCAAGTGGGGTTGAAATAGGCGCTCTCGAGCAGCACGTTCTTCGTGGTTTCATACGTACCACTACCCTTTCCGCCATAGACACCGCCGATGCACATGGGTTCCTCGGCGTTGCAGATCATCAGGTCATGGTCGCTCAGTTTGCGGTCTATGCCATCGAGCGTCTGGAAAGGAGTGCCATCGGGCATCGTCTTCACGATGACTTTGCCGCCCGTAATCATGTCGGCATCGAAGCAGTGCAGAGGCTGTCCGAAGGCCATCATGATGTAGTTTGTAATATCTACGATATTGTTGATGGGTCGCAGGCCGATGGTTGATAGATGGTCGCGCAACCACTTAGGACTCTCCTTCACCTCGCAATCCGTCACAGTGACGGCAGCGTAGCGGGGACATGCCTCTGTGTTCTCCACATGGACGGGAATCTCGAGGTCGTGGTTATCTACCTTGAAGTCATCCACAGATGGACGATGCAGCGCCGTCTTGTAGCCATTCTGCACGAGCCATGCATAGAGGTCGCGGGCAACGCCGTAGTGTGAGCAGGCGTCAGCGCGGTTGGCCGTGATATCTACTTCGATGAGCCAATCGCTCTCCAAACCATAGTATTCAGCTGCAGGCGTACCTACGACAGCGTCCTCGGACAACACAATAATACCATCGTGACTGGTACCGATGCCTATCTCGTCCTCTGCGCAGATCATGCCGTTGCTCTCTACGCCACGCAGTTTCGACTTCTTGATGACGAACTCCTTGTCGCCGTCGTAGAGTTTCGTGCCAAGGGTGGCCACAATAACCTTCTGTCCGGCTGCCACGTTGGGAGCACCACAGACAATCTGCTGAATCTCGGGTGTGCCGATGTTCACGGTGCAGACATGCATGTGGTCACTGTCGGGATGCGGTTCACAAGTAAGCACCTGAGCAACGACGAGGCCTTGCAATCCGCCACGGATAGCCTGTACCTCTTCGACGCCATCCACTTCGAGTCCCCCTGATGTGAGAGCGGCTGCCACTTCCTGTGCTGAGAGCTCCGTGTCGACGTATTCACGAAGCCATTTGTAGGATATATTCACGGTTTTATTATACGATTAAACAATTAAACAATTGGATGATTCGACACCTTACGGCAGTGTCGTTTCTTATTTCGCGCGCAAAGTTACAAAATAATTCGTAAACTACAATTCATTACATATAATTTTTATCCAATAATTGCTTACACGCTCACTCGACTCCATTATCGACATCTACTGTTTCCAACGAAGTGCAAAGCTATAAGAGCAACGTTCTCCGCATCACGCCCCAACAAGCTGATAGGCCAACGCACAGAAATCCCAGACTCTTAAATGAACCTGTTTACTTTATCATAACATCTTGTATGTGCCTGGCTATTATCTTATCAAAGCCATAGATGTCGGGCCACAATTCAACCTGCTTAGTTGCAGGGTTGGGAAAGGCCGTGAAATATATAATGTGAACAGGGACATTCGGGGTTACTTTTTGCGTGTTGATGAGCCTAAAAGGCCGACGGTCGCCACTATGCTCTTTTAGGTATTGGCGCCCTTGGTCTGTTGCAGGCGGAATATCCATAGAAATTCTAATACGGTCGGCCGTCCAAGAATCAATGCCAGGAAGCAGAAACAGGGCCAGTTCTAATGGTTTCTCCACACGCACACAACCATGAGAAAGCGTACGGACGTCGCGAGAGAAGGCACTGCGGTTGCTCGTGTCATGGAGATAGACGGCAAAATCATTGGGGAAACGGAACACGATACGCCCCAGTGAGTTGCCTGCGCCCCCACGCTGTCCAATGCTGTAATTACCGGAAGCCAACTGTGATGCACTCACGGAGGAGGCCGGAACAGACGCTCCCGTAGAACGATTGACAATATAATAACGGCGTCGAGCGAAGTATGCCGAGTCGCCTCCATGACGTGACACTTCGCCTTTGATGATCGACTGTGGTATCATCCAATCGGGATTGACCTGCATGATGTTGATGTCACTGCTAAGCAAAGGAGTCTTCGTGTGTAAAGCCCCACAACAAATACGCATGTTAAGAACCGTATCTGGTGCTACAGCCCACAGCTGCTGGGCAGGGATGTTAACAAGTACGCTCCTATGTGCACTCTCGGGTTGTCTCATCTGCCATCTACATCGCTCCATATTGATAGCTATGGCGCGGCGCTCTGCGGTGTCGGTTGTGTTTTCCATCCTTCGTCTCAGAGCTGGATAGAATGTGCCTTTGGGTTTAGACGCCGACAGATACTCCATGCGTTCATCAGAGCACAGACTATGCAAAGAAGCCTCGTAATCTGGGTTGGGCACCTCATAGTCGAAGAGGCGTGCATAACCTCTTCCACCCGATTTAAAGTCGAGGTGATTGAGAGGATGCACGGGATTCATGAATCCATAGCGCTGTCCGGCAGTATAACGTACGTAGGCTTTCGAGAGATTATAGTCAAGACGTGGAAGCAGTTCATTAATATCGACACCGAGAGAATCGAAAGCTTGCAAGTGCACCACATTTAAGTCGCTGGCTATCTCCGGCAAGAAAAAAGCCGTCGAATCAAGTCCATTCAAGGGCAGCTCCTCACGTAAAAGAGCAAGAAGCTTATCAGCATCGGAGCTTACGCCCATACGTGTAGTCCATAAAGATGCTTCGCCCACATCTGAAGCAGCCTTATAGCGTTTTCTCACAACATCATCACCATAGACACGAGATGTGTCGGCATCGAGAATACGCGCATAATTTTTCTCAAGCCTGGCAGAATCTATATCATAAACATTTTTCCCGAAAGCAGACATATCTGCCTCTGTGGGTTCTTTTATAAATTCTCCACACGAAACAAGAAACGCAATAAGAACAAACACAACTGCGTTCAAAGTTCGAGAAAGCATATTATGCCGACGGAAATTTGTTAATGTCATCATGTGTGAATAGTAAGATTTCTGACTGCAAAGATACATTAATTATTAATAAATAAAGCATAATAGGATAAAAAGATTGAAATATTTACTAAAAAATGTCAAGCCAAAAATCTTTCACTCCATTTTCCCTCTTTAAGGCTAAAACATTCTCGACCATTACATCACTCCGTCTGAAAAATAAGCAGTTTGCAGATTTTATCCAAAAGGTATTTTATAAAGGCAAAAAAAAGAATAAAAAAAACAAGTTGTTTTACCTCAACATGTCCGGTCGCATCGTTCAATGCGGCGGGGCGTTCATCGGTAAAACAACTTGTTTATCTTCTATTAGGTTTAATCGTCAAAAGGGAACGTCATTGTAAGACGGTGGTGGCCCGAAGGGCGAATCATCATTGCTTGCAGGGCCAAGTGGCTGCGGGTCTGGCGACAACGGCGGCGCTGGCAGATCTCCTGCAGCCTGACTATCGGCCGCAGCGAAGTCTGTTTCCAAGACGCGAGTTTGCCCGGGAACGGGAATATAGTCGTCCTCATCGGTGTCTTGGAACCTGGCATATTCACTTCTGAAGCGCATTACCACAGTGTCAACGGCACCATTACGATGCTTGGCAATGATAAACTCAGCCATGCCCCTCATGTTGCGTCCTTTTTCGTCGGCATAAATCTTGTAGTATTCAGGCCTGTGAATGAAGCATACCATATCGGCATCCTGCTCAATAGCACCCGATTCGCGAAGGTCGCTCAACTGGGGACGCTTTCCATCTTCGCCTTCACGTTTTTCTACACTACGGTTAAGCTGCGAAAGCGCTATGATAGGTATATTCAATTCCTTGGCCAGACCTTTTAGCGAACGGGAGATGTTGGACACCTCTTCCTGACGCGAACCGAAGCTTGTGCCAGAGGCATTCATGAGCTGAAGGTAGTCGATGAGTATAAGCTTTACGCCATGTTCGCGCACCAAACGACGGGCTTTAGTGCGAAGTTCAAAGATCGACAGCGAGGGGGTATCGTCAATGTAGAAGGGAGCATCATAAAGAGCCCTTATACGATTGCCGAGCTGCCCCCATTCATAGGGGAGTAGCTGGCCGCTCTTAATCTTGTCGCCAGTAATCTCGCACACGTTGACCATCAAGCGCTTTACGAGCTGTACATTACTCATTTCCAACGAGAACATAGCTACAGGTTCACGCATGTCAACAGCAATCTTCTTGGCCATCGACAGGACAAAGGCAGTCTTACCCATAGCCGGACGGGCTGCGATAATGATGAGGTCGGAGTTTTGCCACCCGCTGGTTATCTTATCAAGGTGGGGGAATCCGCTGGAAAGGCCTGAGAGTCCATCCTGACGTGCCGCAGCTTTCTGCAACTCTTCATAGGCCTCATGAATCACGGGGTTAATCTGAGTGAAATCCTTTTTGAGGTTCTGTTGTGAGATGGCAAAAAGCTTTCCTTCAGCTTCCTGCATGAGATCTTGCACATCAAGTGTCGTGTCAAAGGCATCACGCGAAAGTTCGCTGGAAAACGTTATGAGCTGACGAGCCAAGAACTTCTGGGCTATGATGCGGGCATGATACTCGATATGCGCAGATGAAGTAAGGTTGGCCGTTAGCTGAACAAGATATACAGGGCCACCAGACTCTTCGAGTGTTCCTTCACTCTCTAGGTAATCGCGAACGGTAAGGATGTCAACAGGCCGTTGTTGAACATTGAGTGAACGTATTGCCTCAAATATGATTTGGTGGCGATGATCATAGAACGACTCAGGACGCAAGACCTCGCTGATGCGCGAAAACGCATCTTGCTCAATTAGCAAGGCACCGAGCACAGCCTGTTCCATCTCAATATTTTGTGGCTGCTGACGGCCAAATGAGTCTTCTGCCGGGGCTGCTACCTGCCTGGTACGCGGACGAGGACGTCCTGATTTCTGTGTAGGCATAAACTAAAAAATATTAAAAATTTTATTCTTTTTAAACTCGTAATGATAATGTATGTAACTTTGTTGGCATCATGAGTAGTCATTCTGTAATTTTAGCGCTTGGCAGCAACTTGGCTTCTGCTCCTCGTGTTCTTGAGTGGACCCGACGTAAGTTGCGTAGCTTGTTCGGAACTGATTGTCAGTTTAGCAGGCCTGTGTGGACTGAGCCTATTGACTACCCCTACCCTTTTCCTTTCCTCAATCAGGTTGTTGAGTTGAAGACCGATCGCCCTCTCATCATAGTATCGTCGCTTCTGAAAACTCTCGAAGATGGTATGCGCCATAGGAAGTCGGCCACAGAAGAGGGCCGCGTCATTGTTGACATCGACCTGCTGGCTTATGACCATGAAGTGCTACGTCCAAAAGACTGGGACAGGGAATACATCCAAAATGGGCTTCATGAACTGCAAGGCAAACATGGTAAGAACCTGTGAATAATCACTATCCAAAGAGTCACTGGCAAGAAACAACACAGCCTATGTCATTCTGAGATGAATAGCTCGTCGAGCCCTACGGACTCGTCTATCTCCTCATAAGTCTCGACATTGTCGGTGACGGCACAGGGGTCAAACCCAGGAGGAAGGTCGAAAGACTCGTTCTGATTATAATCAAGACTGCGGTCTGCAAATACCTTCTGAAGGAACTTGGCACAAATGGGCAACGAAGCCGCTGCACCTTGACCATAAGCCATACTGTTGAAGTGTATGTCGCGTTCATCGCCGCCAACCCAGGCCCCAAAGGCCAGCGATGGCGTATACCCGATGAACCATCCATCGGAATTATCATTGGTCGTACCTGTCTTGCCACCCATAGGAGCCGTTATTCCATAGCGGCCGCGCATTCGTGAACCCGTACCGCCATCGATGACGCCACGCATGAGAACTATCATTTTGCAAGCGCTCTCTTCGCTGATAACCTCGTGCATACGCGGTGAGAACTCGGCCACAACATTGCCGTCGGCATCTTCTATACGTGTAACGAACATCGGTGAGAGGCGAATACCCTTATTAGGGAAAGCCGTGTAGGCCGACACCATCTCCAACACAGAGATATCACAAGGACCTAAGCAAAGCGACATCGAGGGGTGGATATCTTGGTTCTGTATGCCAAATTCGTGAAGCAGGCGAACGAATGCCGTAGGACTAAGCTGACTCATCAAGTATGCCGAGATCCAGTTGTTCGACTGGGCTAATCCCCATTTGAGGGTAACCATCTCGCCATAGCGGGCACGGCTGCCGTTGCGAGGTGTCCATGTGCGCCCACCTGCAACTTGATAAGTCCGCTGCACATTGGGAGCGACGTCGCATGGGCTCCAACCATTCTCCATTGCCAAAGTGTATAAATAAGGTTTGATGGTAGAACCTACCTGTCTGCGGCCTACGCCAGCCATATCGTACTGGAAATGGCGGAAATTGATGCCACCGACATAAGCTTTCACAGCGCCTGTATGCGTGTCCATGCACACAAAACCTGAACGGAGGAATCCCTTTGTATATCGGATGCTATCCAATGGCGTCATCGTTGTGTCGATATCACCGCGAGGCGAATAGAGCGACATTTCAACAGGAGTGGCAAAAGCCTTCTCAATCTCTGCCTCGCTGGCTCCGTTGCGCTTCATGGCCACGTAGCGCTCACTCTGTCGCACTGCTCGCTGCAAATCCTGACGAGCCTTTTCAATGCTTATGTTAGCGCCATATGGGGCATTGGCCTTACCACGCCGTTCTGCGGCAAAGAGCGGCTGAAGATAACCTGTCACATGCTCTGACATTGACTCTTCGGCATAGTGCTGCATACGACTGTCTATCGTCGTGAACACTTTCAGGCCATCAGTGTATATATTATAGTAAGAGCCATCCTTCTTTTTGTTCTTGTTGCACCATCCATACAATGGATCGGTTTCCCAAGCAAGGCTGTCCTCATAGTATTTTTGATTCTGCCAGGACGCATAATTGCTTCGCTCGGGGCGTTTGGCCATGAGCATTGTGCGCAGATGTTCACGCAGATAGGTAGCCTCACCCTCCTTGTGATCTACACGGTGGAAATCAAGCTCTATGGGTTGTGCAGCCAGTGAATCCACTTCTTGCTGGGTGAGATAGCCAGCTTTCAGCATCTGTGCAAGCACGGTGTTACGTCGTGACAACGCACGCTCAGGGAAACGGACCGGATTATAGTATGAGGGGTTCTTACACAGTCCGATGAGCAATGCACTCTCGTTCACAGTAAGTGCTTTAGGCTCTTTGTTGAAGTAAGTCTTCGCCGCCGACTTCAGACCTACCGCATTATGCAGGAAGTCGAAATAGTTGAGATACATCGTTATGATCTCATCCTTCGTATAAAGGCGTTCTAACTGCACAGCAATTACCCACTCAATAGGCTTTTGCGACAAGCGTTCTTCAACGCTTGAGGCCTGTGACGAATAGACCTGTTTGGCCAACTGCTGAGTGATAGTGCTACCTCCTCCTGCATTCTTCTGACGAAGCAAGCCACGCTTGAGCACGGCACGCATGAGTGCACGAAGGTCAATGCCGGAATGTTCATAAAATCGGACATCCTCGGTAGCCACCAAAGCCTGAACCGTGGAAGGAGCAATGTCTCCATAGTTCACAAAAACACGGTTGGCACGGGTATAGCTCCATGTACCCAACACATGTCCATCGGATGATATTACTTGAGAAGCGAACTTGTTTACCGGATTCTCCAACTGCTGTAGATCGGGCATATAACCTATGTAACCCTTTGCAATAGCCCAAAAAGCCAGCACTCCACCGCCTAAAAGCAAGAAGAGGAGAACCCATAGCCAGATGATTATCTTTTTTCTCATTACATCTAAAAACAAATAGCAATTTAGGCTGCAAATATAGCGTATTTCTATCAAACGCTTTCATAGATAGGCGGAAAAGTTAACAAAAAACTTTTTGCCGCCTAATCTTTTCCAACTTCGGGGCTGCACCTTTAAGAGTTTTGTATATATTTGCGCAAAGATTTTTTAACGACAACAAACTTCTTGTTTTCCCACTCAACATGAATCACAGCCTCGTAACCATTGCCGACCATTCACGTGAGAAAATTGAGTACCTTATACGAATGGCCCAGGAGTTCGAACTACATCCCAACCGCTTGCTGCTGCAAGGAAAGGTCGTAGCTACGCTTTTTTTCGAACCTTCTACACGTACCCGTCTCAGCTTCGAGACTGCAGCCAATCGTTTAGGTGCACGAGTCATCGGTTTTGCCGATCCTAAAGTGACAAGCGGAACTAAAGGCGAAACGCTTAAAGATACCATCATGATGGTGTCCAACTATGCCGATGTCATTGTCATGCGCCACCACCTCGAAGGAGCCGCACTCTATGCCAGTGAGATATCACCGGTTCCCATTATTAACGCAGGCGACGGAGCCAACCAGCATCCCTCGCAGACAATGCTCGATCTCTATACCATCTACCAGACTCAAGGCACGCTCGACAATTTGAACATTTATCTTGTCGGTGATCTCAAATACGGTCGTACGGTTCATTCTCTCCTGACCGCCATGCGACATTTCAATCCCACATTCCATTTCATAGCGCCAGACGAACTGGCTATGCCTAAGCAATACAAGACCTATTGCCATGAGCATGGTATCAAATATGTCGAACATAAAGATTTCGACGCTGATGTCATTGCCGATGCCGACATTCTTTACATGACACGAGTTCAGCGGGAGCGTTTTACCGACCTTATGGAATACGAACGCGTAAAGGACCGATACCTCCTTAAGCTCGACATGCTTCAGAAGGCACGGCCAAACATGCGCATTCTTCATCCCTTACCCAGAGTGAATGAAATAGAATATGCCATCGATGACAACCCACACGCCTATTATTTCCAACAAGCGCGCAACGGACTCTTCGCACGCCAAGCTTTGATATGCGACACGCTCGGCATAACCCTCGAACAGATAAAAAACGACACAACAATATTATGAAAAGAGAACAACTTATCGTTTCAGCTCTCGACCACGGAACGGTAATTGACCACATTCCATGCGACCGACTTTTCGAGGTTATCAATCTTCTCCACCTCGATCAAATGTCGTCCAAGGTCACGATAGGCTTCAACCTCAAGTCCAACAAGATGGGCACGAAGAGCATCATAAAAATAGCCGACCGCTTCTTCACTGACGAAGAAATGAACCAGCTCTCGATTGTTGCGCCCAATGTTACCCTCGCCGTAATACGTGACTATGAGGTTGTTGAAAAGCGGCAGGTGTGTTTGCCCAAGGACTTGCGTGGGCTCATACGCTGCAACAATCCTAAGTGCATCACCAACAACGAACCCATGGCAACACTTTTCCACGTTACCGACAAACAGAATGGAATCGTACGTTGCCACTATTGCAACCACGAACAACAAATAAAAGACGTAAAATTAGTATAACTATGAAACGAGACAACACCATTTTCGAGCTTATCCAACAAGAACGTGCCCGTCAGGAGCGCGGAATAGAGCTCATTGCATCAGAGAACTTTGTCAGCCCACAGGTCATGGAAGCCATGGGTTCACCCCTGACTAACAAATATGCAGAGGGTTATCCTGGTCACCGTTACTACGGTGGTTGCCAAGTTGTTGACAAGGTAGAGCAGCTGGCCATCGACCGCATCTGCGAGCTCTTCGGTGCTGAATATGCTAACGTGCAGCCACATTCAGGTGCACAGGCCAATGCTGCCGTCTTCCTCGCCTGCCTTAATCCCGGCGACACATTCATGGGACTTAACCTCGACCACGGAGGCCACCTTTCTCACGGTTCCCCCGTCAACACCTCTGGCATCATCTATCATCCCATTGGTTACAACCTCAAAAAGGAGACCGGACGCGTCGACTACGACGAGATGGAGCGCCTCGCATTAGAGCACAAGCCAAAGCTTCTCATCGGTGGCGGCTCGGCATACAGCCGCGAGTGGGACTACAAGCGTATGCGCGAGATTGCCGATAAGGTGGGCGCTATCTTCATGGTCGACATGGCGCATCCCGCAGGACTCATTGCAGCAGGACTGCTTGACAATCCGCTCAAGTATGCACACATCGTCACCTCTACGACGCATAAGACGCTCCGTGGTCCTCGTGGCGGTATCATTCTCATGGGCAAGGACTTCGAGAATCCCTGGGGTAAGAAGACTCCGAAGGGCGTCACGAAGATGATGTCTGCTCTCCTCAACAGTGCAGTATTCCCGGGCATCCAAGGCGGTCCCCTCGAACACGTCATCGCTGCCAAGGCTGTGGCCTTCGGCGAAGCCCTCACTCCCGAGTTCCGCGAGTATCAGGCTCAGGTTAAGAAGAACGCCGCCTGCCTTGCAGCAGAGCTCATCAAGCGTGGCTTCGACATCGTCAGCGGAGGCACCGACAACCATTCTATGTTGGTTGACCTGCGTTCCAAGTACCCAGACCTCACAGGTAAGGTAGCCGAGAACGCCCTTGTCGCTGCCGACATCACGGTAAACAAGAACATGGTGCCCTTCGACACTCGCAGCGCCTTCCAGACATCAGGTATTCGCCTCGGCACGCCAGCCATAACCACTCGCGGTGCCAAGGAAGACTTGATGGTAAAGATTGCCGAACTGATAGAGCGTGTATTGAACGACCCCGAGAACCTCGACGTCATTGCCGCTGTGCGTGCAGAGGTCAACGAAATAATGAAAAACTATCCCCTCTTCGCCTACTAACGGCGAAGCAGCAGCACTACATTCTCCACATGTTGGGTGTGGGGAAACATGTCCACCGGCTGTATACGCGCGACCTTGTAGTCTACGTCCAGTAGCGCAAGGTCGCGCGCTTGCGTTGCAGGGTTGCAACTCACGTAGACAATCCGCTTGGGAGCAGCTTTGAGGATGACATCGACAACATCGGTATGCATGCCGGCGCGCGGTGGGTCGGTGATGATAATATCGGGGCGTCCGTGCTCAGCTACAAAATTTTCAGTAAGAATGTCCTTCATGTCGCCGGCATAGAAGCGAGTGTTTTCAATGCCATTGAGCTGGCTGTTGACTTTAGCATCTTCAATAGCTTCGGGCACATACTCGATGCCTATCACTTCCCTGGCTTTTGACGCTACAAAATTGGCTATAGTGCCTGTGCCTGTATACAAGTCATAGACAAGTGGAAGTCTGGTCGAATCTGAGGCATCAGCCATGAAGCCATCAAAGGCAAAACTGCGGGCTACCTTGTAAAGCTCATAAGCCTGCTCGGTGTTGGTTTGATAGAAGCTCTTAGCTCCCACCTTGAAACGGAGTCCTTCCATTTCAAGAAATATGTGATCAGCTCCAGCAAACACCTCCACTGGCAAATCGCCGAAGGTATCATTATATTTTTGATTGTTTACGTATAGTAAGGAGGTGATCTCTGGAAACTTATCATGTATGTAGGCAAGCAATGCTTGAGCCTGCTCATGCTCCTGTTTCGTAGCCATGCAGAATTGGATGAGCAACATCAATTCACCTGTATTAGAAAGGCGAATCATCATTCCGCGCAGCAAACCTGTATGCTCTCGTGAATCGAAGAAGCCCAGTTGGTGCTCGTAAGCATAATCACGGATAGCCAGACGTAGCCTGTCGTTGACGGGCTCCATAAGATGGCATTCCTCTATGGGAAGTATCTTGTCGAAGGTGCCGTTGGCATGATAACCCACGCTCTCTTGCCGCTCGAATTGCTCGCCCGACCGAATCTGTTCTTTCGTGAGCCAACGTTTATTGGCAAAACCAAATTCGAGTTTGTTGCGATATTCACTCGTTTTATGCGAACCAAGGATAGGCGTGCACTCAGGAAGCTCCACCTTTCCGATGCGAGTGAGCGCATCCATCACTTGCTGTTGCTTTGCGCGCAGCTGCAACTCGTAAGGCAACATTTGCCATTTGCAGCCGCCACAGACACCGAAGTGCGGGCAGAATGGGGCTATACGATCAGCCGATGGTTCCACCATCCTTACCACTTCCCCCTCGGCATACGAGTGTTTTTTCTTTGTCAGCTGTACGTCCACGATATCACCTGGTATGGCAAAAGGAACAAAAACGACAAGGTCATTTGCGCGAAAGAGTGATTTGCCTTCAGCGGCTATGGCTTCGATTCTTACGCCCTCAAGCAGGGGCAGTGGTTTCTTCTTACGTCCCATAGTTGTTTTTAGTTTTGGGCTGCAAAGATAAGGATTAATCAATGAATAAGAGCAAAACAAACCCTAAAAAATTGGTTTCTTAGATGTTTATACCATGAAAGTTCTTCACTTCGCTCATCACGAACGTGCTTTCGATGGAACCAACCGAGTCGATTTCCCCTAACTTGTTGAGCACGAATTCCTGATATTGCTTCATATCACGCGCGCGTACCTTTAATAGATAGTCATACGCGCCTGAAGTGTTGTAGCATTCGGTCACTTCCGGAATGCGGTATATGCGGCGCATGAAGCTTTCTGCAATCTCATGGTTGATCTGTTTGAGCTTCACTTTGCAGAACACGAGCAAGCCTTGGTTGAGTTTTTCGGCATCGAGCAGGGCCACATATTTCTGAATGTAGCCTTGTCGTTCGAGCCGTTTCTGGCGTTCGAACACTGGTGTAGGGGTGAGGTTGACCGCTTCAGCCAGTTCTTTTGTGGTCAATTTTGCATTTCGCTGCAACGTCCGCAGTATCTGCATGTCAATTTCGTCGAGCACTTCACTCATAATCTTAGAATATTATTCCATCAGGTTCTTAAACATAATGGAGATTTAGATATATTATCTTCATATGCCGCAAAAATAGGTATATTTTCTATAATCAGCAAGTTTTTTGGTTAGAAATTCCAAACGCCATACCTTTGCAGCGTCAAACATAAAGAAATAACACACAATTAAAACATCACAATCATGCTACATTTTGAGACTTTACAACTACACGTAGGGCAAGAACAAGCCGACCCTGCCACCGATGCACGCGCAGTGCCTATCTACCAGACCACAAGTTACGTCTTTCGCAATTCGCAACACGCTGCCGATCGTTTCGGTTTGCGGGATGCCGGCAATATTTATGGCCGCCTAACGAACTCCACTCAAGGCGTGTTTGAACAGCGCGTGGCTGCCCTCGAAGGCGGAGTTGCCGGTTTAGCTGTGGCCAGCGGGGCTGCTGCCATCACCTATGCTCTCCAGAACATCGTGCAGGCAGGCGATCACATCGTAGCTGCCGACAACCTCTATGGCGGCTCGTTTAACCTCATTACTCATACGCTGGCTACACAAGGCATCACGAATACTATTGTGAACGTGAACGACCTCGCCGCGCTGGAAGCTGCCATACAGCCGAACACAAAAGTCGTGTTTGCCGAGACATTCGGCAATCCAAACAGCGACGTGCTCAACATCGACGCCGTGGCCGAAGTGGCTCACCGCCATCATGTTCCACTGATTATTGACAACACATTCGCCACTCCGTTCTTGATACGCCCCATTGAGCATGGCGCTGACGTTGTCGTACACTCGGCTACCAAGTTTATCGGAGGCCACGGCAGCAGCCTCGGCGGTGTAATCGTAGACGGAGGCTCATTTCCGTGGAAGGAACATGCCGACAAGTTCCCTACGCTGGCACAGCCCGACCCTTCGTACCACGGAGCCGTGTTTGCCGACGTGGCCGGTCAGGCTGCTTTCGTCACCCGCATCCGGGCTGTGGTGCTGCGTGATACCGGGGCTACGCTCTCGCCCTTCAACGCTTTCATCCTCTTGCAGGGACTGGAGACCCTCAGCTTGCGAGTGGAACGCCATGTAGCCAACGCCCTGCGCGTAGTTGATTTCTTGGCAAAGCACCCCAAGGTTGAGCGCGTGAACCATCCAGCCCTACCCTCTCACCCCGACCATGCGCTCTATCAGCGCTACTTTCCACAGGGAGGCGGCAGCATATTTACCTTCGAGATCAAGGGCGGACAGGAAGAGGCTTGGCGGTTCATCGATTCGCTGAAGATATTCTCTTTGCTGGCCAATGTGGCCGATGTCAAGAGCCTTGTTATCCACCCTTACACGACAACTCACTCGCAGATGACGCCCGAGGAACTGGCTGCACAACACATCACACCGGCAACCATACGCCTTTCTATCGGCACGGAGCATATCGACGACATTCTCGACGACCTCAGTCAGGCTCTTGGCAATTGACCACAACCTCTTGACTACGAAACAAAAAAAACACGCATGCCATGACGCATGCGTGTTTTTTTGTACCTGTTTGTTTGAACTTACTTATTGGGATCCTCGCACAACTCGGTAAGGATGCCAACAGTTGATTTCGGGTGCAGGAAAGCAATCTGCAGACCATCGGCGCCCTTGCGGGGAGCTTCGTCGATGAGGCGGATGCCTTTCTCGCTGACTTCTGCCAGAGCGTTGGCTACGCCATCCTCGATGCAGAATGCCATGTGGTGAATACCCTTGTTGCCTTTATCGAGCCACTTCTGGATTGTGCTTTCGGGGCAAGTCGGCTCAAGAAGCTCAAGCTTCACTTCGCCTACCTTCAAGAAAGCGGTCTTCACCTTCTGGTCTTCTACCACTTCTGTCTTGTAGCACTTCAGACCCAGTACGTTTTCGAAATAAGGAAGCACCTCGTCGATGCTCTGGACTGCGATGCCCAGATGTTCAATCTTTGAAATTTTCATAGCTAATTTTTTTTGTTAAAAGGTGTATTATCTGATTTTGCGACGGCAAATTTATCATTTTCTGACGACATCGCCAAAGAAAGTTGGAAAAACATTCTCATTGTTCAACTATTTATTTATCTTTGCACTGCAAAGTACGACTGCATAACATCATGTGTACTACTAAAAAAGAAATCAGACAAAGTATAAAACGCCTTAAACAACAATGCCCTGACGAGCAGCGCCAAGAGCTCTCTGAGGCTGCCTTGAACCACCTTATGGAACTGCCTGCATGGCGAACGTCGAGGGTGGTGCTGCTCTATGCGGCCTTGCCCGACGAAGTGCCTACCCGCGAGCTCCTCCATGCGGCCCTGGCCGATGGCAAGCTTGTGCTGTTGCCTGTGGTTGAAGGCGACGACCTGGAGCTACGCCCTTACAAAGGCGACGATGAGCTGCGCCCAGGAGCTTTCGATATCGAAGAACCTCAAGGCGAGGCTTACACCTGTTTCGAGAACATCGATCTGGCTATCGTTCCTGGCATTGCATTCACTCATAAAGGTCAAAGGCTTGGCCGTGGCCGAGGCTACTACGACCGCCTATTGCCGCGACTCGAAGCAGCCTTGAAGGTTGGACTCTGCTGGCCTTTCCAACTGGTGAAGGAACTGCCCTGCGAGCCTCACGATGTATTAATGGATTTAGTAATTTGCTAAGCAATAAATAAACACACAAAAATGAAATACAGAATCCTTCTTTCGCTTCTGACCCTCTTGTGGCTCACCGACTTCAGCGCTGTGGCACAACGGAGATGGATGCGTCATGCATTCACCACCGACACGCTTATGGTACACGACCCCGTAATGGCTTGGGAGAATGGGGTGTTCTACTTGTTCTCCACAGGCATGGGCGTGCAAGTGGCCACCAGCACTGATCGCAAGACTTGGACCGTGCACCCATTCGGAGCCATTCGAGAGATTCCCTCATGGACCCACGACAGTGTCCCCGGCTTTCGTAATCATGTGTGGGCACCAGACGTCATCAACTACAAAGGACGATGGTGGATGGCTTACAGCTGCTCAACCTTCGGACGCAACACGTCGGCCATAGGGCTTGCCTCCTCCCCGACGCTCAATTTTAAAGACTCGCTACTCTACTATTGGAAGGACGAGGGATGCCTCGTCAGCTCACAAGAGCATCGCGACAAATGGAATGCCATCGATCCGGCTTTCATCCTCGACAAGCAGGGCAATCCTTGGCTCACTTGGGGAAGCTTCTGGGACGGCATACAGCTTGCACGCCTCGACCCGGAAACGATGCACATCCCGCAAGGCGAACGCCCCAAGACCATTGCACGACGCATAGCCTTGCGCGACACGCTCAGCGTTGAACCAAATCCCACCTCACGCCATGCAGGGCGCAACGCTATCGAAGCACCTTTCATCACTCGCCACGGAGACTACTTCTACCTCTTCGTCAGCCACGACTACTGCTGTCGCGGTATGAAAAGCAATTATAAGGTGGTCGTTGGACGCAGCCTCAACATCGAAGGACCTTATCTCGACCGGGAGGGTCGGGACTTAGCTGCCGGCGGAGGTACACTCGTCATTCAAGGTGACAAGGTTGATTTCGAGGCCGCTGGCCATAATGCCTTCTACCACATACCAACAGGCGTAGATGACCAAGGCAACATCAAGCATACCGATCTCTTCATCTGCCACGGCTACAGCATCAAACATAGCGGGCAGGCAATCCTCATCCAGCGGGAAGTGGAATGGACCAACGACGGTTGGCCCGAGCTCAAATAACAAATTTCCAAACTTTTTCACATAAGGTGCCGATGGCTTTCATCCACTACCGCAGTCGGCTCTTTCCACATCTTCAGACCGAGGCAGTGTCCGTCCAGACCCAGCCTCGGCCTGTTCGTTTCCACTACTTCCTCTTTCACCCTTTCCATTATCTTAGGTGCGTTGACCAATTCTCTTAGGTGCATCGGCCTTTTCTCTTAGGCGTATTGGCCAATTCTCTTAGGCGTGTCATACGAAGCACGTAGACAACAAAAAAAAAATCCCGGCCGCAACGACCGGGATTCATCAATTATTTCCAGCTTACTCGGTAGCTAAAATCCTCACGCCATCAATCTTCTCCATGCGTTCTCGCAGGCGAGGCATCCGCGAGGCACGAATAGAAAGCGTCATCTGGCAATCGTTGTCGAAGCTCTGAGATACGATAGCCGGCTCTTCTTCCTTGACAATGCGCATCACAGAGTTCATCAACACATACTCGAAGCTTATCACGATCTGCTCATCAACCGTCTTCTCAACAATGGTGGCGGCAGCAATAGCCTCGGCTGCGGCTGCCTTGTATGCTTGGATGAGTCCGCTCGTACCCAGCTTCACGCCACCGAAATAGCGCACCACAATGATGAGGATATCAGTCAGCTCGTTGGAGTTAATCTGTCCGAGAATAGGTTTCCCGGCCGTACCGCTCGGCTCGCCGTTGTCATTAGCGCGAAACGTAAGGCGCTCATGCCCCAGCATATAAGCATAGCAAGCATGCCGTGCATCGTAGTATTTCTTCGAGTAAGCGTCCACCAGCTCCTTCACCTCCTCCACTGTCCTCACGGGAAAGGCGAAAGCCAGAAACTTACTCCGTTTCTCCGTCACCTGCCCCTCGGCCGGTGCCGCTATGGTTTTATACACATCTTTTTCTTCCATATCCTATTCCTTTTCTTTTTTCATTCTTTACTTAGCCAGAATCCCTGAGCTGCCGCCATTGATGGCCTTGCCTGCCAAGGCTTTCCTGCTGGGTCTCTCTGCTTGCCCTTCCTGCCAGGGCTTTCCTGCTGGGTCTCTCTGCTTGCCCTTCCTGCCAGGCTCTCCTGACTGGCCTTCCTGCTGGCCCTTCCTCCCCGGCTCTCCTGACTGGCCTTCCTGCTGGCCCTTCCTCCCCTGCTCTCCTGGCTGTCCTGTTTGTTGCGACTGAGTCGCAACATACTGAACGCGAAGGTCATTCGCTGTCCTCATTTATTATGGGTAAATGCCCTTTCTGCCGCCCTGCTTGTCCTGTATGTTGCGACTGCGTCGCAACCCCTTTCCCTTCGCAAATCAGCCTTGCCATCTCGTTCAGCTGCAAGCACTGGCTACGCTGGATAGTCAGCTGCTCGTTATGGTGCTCCCATGGTGCCAGAATAAGCAACTGGCCACGTGCACAAGCCTCCATACGCCGTCCACCCGGCTTAGCCAGCTCTGTAAAGCCGTTCTCCTGAAGGAAGATAAGCGGCCAGCCAGCCTCAAATGCAGCCCGCATCACAGCCTTCTCGCCAGGCGAGATAGCCGGTGACACAAGCACCGCCCCGCTTCCTGCCAACCTCAGGCAGCGAGCCACCTCGGTAGCTATCTCGGTCTCCGTAAGTCGTCGCGAACATTGCACCTGCACCAGCTCCGGCCTATCCAACAAGAAACGGTTCCCTATAGCCGAGAATTCCAGCCCTGCAACCTGCAGCCCCCGCTGCACGCGAAAGAGGTCGGGGTGTTCGCGCTTCATCAGAAGGCGACGCGGGTTATCATGCAAATAATTTATCCAACGCTCAAGCTGTCCAGACCTCAAAAGCAGTTTATCATTAAAGCCACGCGCAAAGAGCAAACCATGCTCCCTATCCTCCTTTGTCCGTCCCGCCTGCAGCCTAATGCTGCCCGCCTGCTCCCCGACCTTGCCCGCCTGCTCCCCTGCCGGCCCTGTCTGTCCAGTATGTTGCGACTGTGTCGCAACTCCCCTCCCAAGCACCACCTCGCGAAAAGCCCGGTTACAGCCCGTCTTGAAGCCGCGCACTACCCGACTAAGATCCACCTTCATACTCTCCCTAACGAAAAGGATGCCATGAAGGTGGTCAGGCATCATCTGCAAAGCCACCACCTCTATCTGAGGATAGTAATTACTGATTCCCCACCACTCACGCTCCACTCGCCGCCCCAATTCACTGAGCTCCATGCGAGGCACATCAGCCGCTCCAGGCTCAGCATTGCTCCTGCCAACCAACCTGCCAAAAAGAGGATGGCGGCCCTCCACGACCATCGTCAGCATATACATCTGACGGCCATGGTAGTCGAAGCCCACACAGCGACGCTGCATCGAAGGCCGTTTAGTACCGGCGAACGCTTGGTGACTCTCAAATGTCTCCTTATCCATGCGCTGAGGTTAATGTCTTATCTGTTTATCTATTGAGCAAAAATAATATCTGTTGTACCATCTCTTCTTCTTTCTGCTGCGCCCCTTTAGCTGTTGAGCAGTGCCCCTTTAGCTGTTGCCCAGTGCCCCTTTAGCTGTTGCCAGTGCCCCTTTAGCTGTTGAGTGGGTTCCCCTTTAGCTGTTGCCCAGTGCCCCTTTAGCTGTTGCCCAGCCTCTCTTTTGCTGTTGTGTAGCCGTTCTCCGTTCTGTGGGCTGCCCGTTCTTCGTTCTGTTTGTTGCGACTGAGTCGCAACATACTAAACAGGGAATGGCAGACCGCTGCACATCTACCCCCTTCCATCATCGCCTACCGCTTGCTGATACAGACGGAAGAGCTCGGCCACACACATACTCTCGGTAAACTGGGCACTGGCTTTCCATCCATAGGCAGCCATCACGGCGCGATCGTTGTCCTGATGGGCGCGCCGCAACTCTGCGGGCATCGTCAGTTCGTCATAGAGGTCGGCCAGACTGCTGTCGGGGTACAGAGCACGGGCATCAAGGATAGCTTGAGCCGTCTGCTCTATGCGAGCGCGCTGCTCAGCCGTGGGCGAGGGCCAAGGGAAGTTGTTGTAAACGATAGCTATACTATAATCATACCTCATTTCCAATCGACCCGCAACGGCACGCATCCATGCCATATGGACATTCGATTGTAGCACACCAAAATGGAAGCGCGATACATTAGGCATGATGCGCAGTTTATTACTGCAAATAACATCAGGCGTCATAATACCCATAGGAATGTAACGACGGCGTTCTGACGATACTTCTGGAATAACGATGTAATCTTGGGTGGGAAAGTTTTCTGTTTGAAAACGCGTTGGCTTGTCGGCAAGCTTTAATGTTGAAGCTCGTTTACTCGCCAGTCTGACTTCACGAACAGCTTCGACGCGTTTTAGGCATAAAGGCATTTTACGTAATTCCGCAGGAGAACAATCCCCGAGCCATAGGCAATAGCGCGGTTTGCGGTTAATAAACTCGTAAGCGCCATAGAAAGGATGAAAATAATCTGCCGAGGCAGGTTCCCTAAGGATAAACTCTTCCATCTCTTCTTTATCGAAAAGATAATTTCCCCCATCTATAGGCTGATTGCCCATGCTGATTTCAGGAACATCACAAACAGGCTTCTTTCTACTTTGAATGAAAATATCTGGAGCATCTGTTAAATAAGCATTGATATGTTGTGCTTTAATCACCCTTTCCCCATCATAGATAATAGGACTCTCGGGAACCACGTTACTACATGAGAAACCAACAATAATGCAATGCACCTGTGCCTTCTGCGAAGATTCGCTATCCCAACGGAAAGTGCGATGGGCGAAATTAATGCAAAGGCCGTCAGTCATTAGAGGCTGCCACAAGTTTGCAACCTGTTCTCCCTGACAGATGCTGTTTGTGGAAACAAGAGCCGCACGGCAATTTGGCATGAGCTTCATAAGCTTCACTGCTTTTTTATACCAGCAACACACATAATCGAGGTTGCCTACATTCTTCCACTTTGGGCCAAATATGTCTAAGACGTCTTGCTTTTGAGCAGCATTCATCATGCGTGCCCCCACAAACGGCGGATTGCCTATAATATAATTAATGTGTTCTTTGGCCACTACATCTTCCCAATCCATGCGAAGGGCATTGCCCTCACGGATGTTTGTGTAGCTCTTCAGGGGTAGGAAGTCGATGTCCTGATGGATAATCTTCTCGGTCTCGGCCAACATTTGTGCTTCGCTAATCCATAAGGCTGTTGTGGCTACGGTCACGGCAAAGTCATTGATTTCTATGCCGTAAAACTGATGTATCGACACCTTGATGGGTGAGAGGCCTTCCCACGCCATCTGCGTCTGGCCATGATGGCGCTCGCGTATCACCTCGTTCTCGAGGCGGCGCAGCGAGAGATAAGTTTCGGTGAGGAAATTACCACTGCCACAAGCAGGGTCAAGGAAGGTGAGCGACGCCAAACGCTCCTGATAAGCATCGAGCTTACGCACGCGCAAACGCTCCACACGCTCTTCGAGTATCTCGTCGAGCCCGCGGCGCAAGTCGCTCAAGAACAAAGGATCGATGACCTTGTGGATGTTCTCAATGGAGGTGTAGTGCATACCTCCCGAGCGGCGTGTCTCGGGATTGAGGGTGCTTTCGAAAACAGCACCAAAGATAGTAGGCGATATCTCCGACCAGTCGAAGTCGAGTGAGGCATTCTGAAGCAAAAGCGTGCGCAAGTCTTCAAGCCCATCGTCATCACCTCTCCATGGAAGAGGCTTTTGGTCAGCAAAGAGTCCACCGTTGACATAAGGGAACTGAGCCAGGTCTGTCTCAAGATAAGGATCACGCTGAGCTATCGGGGTGTTTAGCACCTGAAAGAGATCCATTATCGCGCGGCGCAAATGACGGGCATCAAATTGAGCCAGATAGTCGTGAAACATGTCCCGTCGGCCAAAGATGCCGGCATCTTCTGCATACAGACAGAACACGAGCCTGACACACAGAACATTTATATCGTGGAGGAACTGCTTATATGCTTCGGCATCTGTTTGTCCCTCCCTTGCTGAAGGGGTCGGATGGGCCAACAGAGCCTCGTAGATACGTCCTACGATCTTGCCGGCTTCGATGGACACCCGCATCTCCTTCGACAGATGTTCATTCTTGGCATCGACAAGAAATTGCAGGCGATAGTATTCACGACCAAGATTCTCAAGGAGTATACACTCGGGCTCACCATTAGGTTGTTCCATATCATAGACGAGGAACTCGGAAAAGTTACAGGTGACAATCCATCGTGGATGCTCGGAAAGAGGCATTCCCGCAACATAACGGCGTGCCTGCTGAAAGGGGTTAAGCACCGAGCCGTTGCTCTGTCGTATGCCTGCACGCAAATCCTTACCCAACGACTTTTGTTCGATGAGAACGCGGGTCGAGGGTATGTGACCATCGATGAAGTTGGTGGCATCCACCTTCACCTGCTCCTCAAAGCGAATAAACGTAACCGCCTCGGAAACGCCGTAAACATTAGAAAGAAGGTCTAACCAGAAAGACTGGCTGTCGCCCTTCTCATACCCACGGCCCTTCCAACGCTCGGCAAAGGCGGCTGCGGCCGCTGCTTGCTGTTTTTCTGTGTTCATGATTGTCTCTTTTTGGACTTAAGTTTAATGCCACAAAAATACGAAATGGCTTGTGCGTTGACAAACTTTTCATTAAAAAACAGCGATTCGCAAAGATTCTTTTGGCTCGGCGACGAACAAAGTTTAACTTTGCAACAATATAAAAAGATGAAGAAACTGAAATAATGTCGCTTACCCCCTACTCTATCCGAGCTGAACGCCACTTCATGGCTGTCGATGACGTGCTGGAGCGATTGAAACATTTGGAAGATAAAATAAAGGATTTGCCGTAATCGCAAAAAAAATCCCTCCGGCCTTGTGTCCAACAGGCCGAAGGGATTTAATTTTTGATACAAAAGAGATTTAACTTAACTAAGTTTGTGCACAACAAGTCCGCTGCGAAGCTTGGGCTCGAACCACGTAGCCTTGGGCGGCATAATCTTGCCACTGTCGGCGATGTCCATGATTTGCTGCATCGAGACGGGATAGAGAGCCAGAGCGGCTCGCATTTCGCCACTGTCTACGCGACGCTTCAGTTCGCCTAAGCCACGAAGTCCACCGACAAAATCGATGCGCTTGCTACTACGCAGGTCGCCGAGTTGCAATATATCCTCAAGGATGAGACGGCTGGAAATGTCCACGTCGAGTACACCGATGGGGTCGTCGTTGTTGTAAGTTCCGTCCTTGGCTATGAGCGAGAACCAATGACCATCCAAGTAGAGCGAGAACTCGTGCAGCTTGGAAGGCTTGTAGATATCTGTACCCTTATCCTCAACCGTAAAATTCTTACGTACAGCCTCTAAGAACTGTTCGCTTGAGAGGCCGTTTAAGTCTTTAAGAACGCGGTTGTAGTCGAGAATGGTGAGCTGAGAAGCTTGGAATGCAACAGCCATGAAGTAGTTGTACTCCTCATCGCCGCGATGGTTTGGGTTCTGCTTAGCCTTCTCTGCACCAACAAGGGCGGCAGCGGCTGAGCGATGGTGCCCGTCGGCAATATAGAGCGACGGCATCTTGCGGAACTCCTCAGTGATGGTGGCTATGTCGGCAGCATCACTGATAACCCAGAACTTGTGTCCGAAGCCATCGATGGGTGCTATGAAGTCGTATTCAGGCTCGGTGGCGGCATAACGCATGATGAGCTTGTCGAGCACGGCATTGTCGGGATAAGCAAAAAAGACTGGTTCCATGTTGGCATCATTCACGCGAACGTGATTCATGCGGTCCTCTTCCTTGTCGCGACGTGTGAGCTCGTGCTTCTTGATGACGCCGTTCATGTAGTCGTCCACGTAGGCGCCGATGACAAGTCCGTACTGCGTCTTGCCGTTCATCGTCTGCGCATAGATGTAGTAGTGCTCATCCTTGTCCTGCACCAGCCAGCCGTTGTCCTGGAACTTCTGGAACTGGCGTGCTGCCTCCTCATAGACGCGAGGATCATACTCGCTGGTGCCTACGGGGAAGTTAATCTCCGGCTTAATGATATGGTACAGCGACTTTTCGTTGTCTCCTGCCTCCGCACGTGCCTCTTCACTGTCGAGGACATCGTATGGACGGCTCTCAACTTGCTCCACCAAATCTTTAGGTGGGCGCAAGCCACGGAAAGGTTTTATGGTTGCCATAATAAGACCCCCTCCCCGCTCCCCCAAAAGGAGGAGTGTAAGAAAGTCGTACTATCTACGGGTTCTTTGGGGGTGTTTTTTAAGATTAGAATTATTAAATACAATTCTCATAAGTAACCACTCCTTCTCTACAAGAGAGGGTGAGGGGTGGGTCTACTTGTTTACTTGGAACTTGGTAATTCCCTGTTCGAGGAAACCTACAATTTGGTGAGCAGCAGCAATGCCTGCGTTGACATTAGCCTCAGCAGTCTGCGCCCCCATCTTTTTGGGCGTCGAGAAGTAGCGGCCTTCGAACTTGGCGAAATCGGCGTCGGCATCGGGCTTGATGTCGGTGACATACTTCAGGTCCTCACGCTCAGCCAGCAGGGCGAGCAGCTCGGGCTCGTTAATAACTTCCTTGCGGGCGGTGTTCACGAGTATACCGCCTTTGGGCAACTTAGCGACAAGAGCCTTGTTGATGCTCTGCTTGGTTTCTGCAGTTGCAGGGATATGCAAGCTGACGATGTCGCTCTGCTCAAAGAGCTCATCCTGCGACTTGACAGCTTTCACTCCAGCAGCTTCGATGACCTCTGCAGGGCAATAGGCATCGTAGGCAAGCACCTGCATGTCGAAGCCTTTAGCGATGCGAGCCACATTGCGGCCCACGTTGCCAAAGGCAAGAATGCCGAGGCGCTTGTCCTTCAGTTCGGTACCACTGGTGCCATTGAAGAAGTTACGTTTGGCATAAACGAGAAGACCGAAGACCAGCTCTGCCACGCTGTTGGCGTTCTGACCCGGGGTGTTCATCGCAACCACCTTATGAGCGGTTGCGGCTTCGAGATCGATATTGTCGTAACCGGCTCCGGCACGTACGACGATCTTCAATTGCTTGGCAGCATCCAGCACCTCAGCATCGACTTTGTCAGAACGGATGATGAGAGCATCAACATCTGCAACAGCTTCCAACAGCTGTGCCTTTTCTGTATATTTCTCAAGCAAGGCGGTCTCGTAGCCAGCAGCATCGAAGACCTCCTTGATGCCCTTCACGGCCACACCGCTGAAAGGCTTTTCGGTTGCTATTAATACTTTCATATAGAGGACCCCCTCCCCGCTCCCCCTTTAGGGGGAGAGTAGAATGTCTTTCTACATGCGGCTATTGGGGATTTACATTAAAGGGTTTGACTTGAATAATTATAGTTCTTGAAGGTGACCACCCTCCCCCTAGAGGGGGAGTGAGGAGGGGGTCTTTTAATGCTTTGCCTCAAACTCCTTCATGCACTCAACGAGAGCGTTTACGCCCTCGAGGTCCATGGCGTTGTAGCAGCTGGCACGGAAACCGCCTACGTCGCGGTGACCCTTCACGCCAACCATACCACGCTCGGTGGCAAAGGCCATGAATTCGTCCTGCAGGTCCTGATATTCGGGCTTGAGCACGAAGGTGATGTTCATGCGCGAACGGCTGTCTTCCTCGGCGGTGCCTACGAAGAGTTTGTTGCGGTCGATCTCGCTATAGACAATCTCGGCGCGCTGGATGGCGCGACGCTCCATCTCCTTCACGCCGCCTTGCTTCTTGATCCACTTGAGGTTCTGAAGGGCGCAGTAGATGGGCACCGTAGGAGGCGTATTGAACATACTGCCCTTGCTGATGTGCGTCTGATAGTTGAGCATCGTGGGGATAGCACGGCTTACCTTGCCTACGAGGTCTTCCTTGATGATGCAGAAGGTGACGCCAGCCATACTAAGGTTCTTCTGAGCACCGCCGTAAATCATACCGTACTTGCTAACGTCAATGGGACGAGAGAAGATATCTGAGCTCATATCAGCAATCAAAGGCACTGGGCTGTCGATATCTTTGAGGAGCTCTGTACCATAGATGGTGTTGTTACTCGTGATATGGAAGTAATCAGCATCTGTAGGAATAGTGAAGTTCTTGGGAATATAGGTGAAGTTCTTGTCCTTGCTGGAAGCCACCTCTACGACCTCACCGAAGAGCTTTGCCTCCTTCTCAGCCTTTGTGGCCCAGACGCCAGTGTTCAAGTAAGCAGCCTTCTTCTCAAGGAAGTTGTAAGGCACCATGCAGAACTGGAGGCTGGCACCGCCACCAAGGAAGATGACGCTGTAACCTTCGGGGATGTCGAGCAGCTCCTTGAACAGAGCGACAGCTTCATCGACTACAGGTTGGAAGTTCTTGGCGCGATGGCTCATTTCCATCAGTGAGAGCCCGCTACCCTCGAAGTCAAGGCACGCTGCAGATGTAGCTTCCATCACTTCGCGGGGAAGTTTCGAAGGACCGGCATTGAAATTATACTTCTTCATACGTTAAATTATAAAAAGGTTAATTATGTGTATTCGATAGCGCAAAGATAGACCTTTTTCGACTGGCTGCCAAACTTTATTTGGAAAAAAATCGTCGGTTTATAAATATTTTGTACCTTTGCAGCGAATTGCAATATTCAATAAGAGAAATAGCGTATGAAACATCTTTTACTCACAGCATTGCTGGCATTTGCAACAATAGCGACGCAAGCACAGATTACTTTTGAATGGGGCAAGGCCACATGGAATATCGAAAATGGACGCGTCTACGAAAACATTGAAGAGTTTGATGCCAACCCGGTAACCCTCACCTACGACAACCCAGCTGGCTACACGCTTACCATGTTTAATATTGTGGCAGTTGACTATGATATTTATATCGACGGAGCAACCGAGGCCCTACATGAAGTAGCCACAAAGCAGCAAGGCACAGATGTAACACTCACTTACGACTTTCTTGAAGGTCACGATTACCGCATAGTTGTCAAGGGGGCTCTGCTTGCTAAAATCAACATCGCGACTTATACGACAGACACATTGACAAGGAACAGCGATCAGTACTCTATCAGTTTCCGTATCAATGGTCCAGAAATTGTGAATACTTATAAATATGAAGCCACGATGTCACTGGATATTGTCGACCAGAACACCGACCTCACATATTCAGAAGTTGATGTAAAATCAATCTGTGCCGACCTTGGCATCAGCGACATTACAGAAGCTAAGTTTATTGGTCTGAATCCGAACGGTTCTTATAATAAGGCCTTTACCGCCCCTGAGTATGGATACGACTTTTGGGACGGCTGGCGTGATGCTGACGGCTCGTATACAAACTGGTGGGGCTCTGACGGAGCACAATACCGTAACTTATTAGGACACCAGCCATATCCCCCTGTCTATTGTATCAAGTTCAATGAAACATGCGATTCTATTTTTTATTTCTACTACGAAAGTCAATGGCAGGAATATGATCCTGACGATCCCGGCACTGTGCCTATAGTAGGAGGCGAAGTCAAAGGCAATGGTCCGCGCCGAGCACCAGATACCCACTACAACTCGATCGTCTGGGATTGGACAAACGAAGACGGCACTATAACTCAATACGTCCGTCATTATCGCGTTGATCCCGGTCATGATTATAGCGCAAGCTTCATATTCAAGACTGCAGAGAAAGCTGTCGTTGTCAATGCGACCATGCATTTTGAAGGTGACGAGCCAGACAATATAAGTACTTTGAATGAAAGCCTTACCAATAAAAACATCGCAATCTATGACATCAGCGGTGTACGCAAACAGTCGCTCGTAAAAGGCATCAATATCATCGTCGAGCCTAACGGAACCAAGCATAAAATGCTGGTTAAATAATAAGCACATTATTAAACAGGGGTTCTCTTGACAAACCCCCTAAATCAAAACAAGAAACAATGAAAAGAAACGAAACTGTAAGTGTGACGTTCATGCTCTTGGGCGTCACATTTTGTGTGTGCCTCATTTTGGCAAACCTGCTTGCAACAAAGCAAATTCAAATCGGCAGCATCAACCTAACAACAGGTGTGCTTGTTTTCCCTATTTCTTATGTTGTCAACGACTGCATCACTGAAGTATGGGGGTATCAGCGTGCAAAACTCATCATCTGGACAGGTTTTGTCATGAACTTTGCCTTTGTCCTTCTGGCATGGCTTGCCGACATGATACCTGGTGCACCCTACTGGACGAATCAAGAAGGGTTTCACGCACTCTTTGGTTTAGCTCCGCGCGTAGCGTTAGCCTCATTTGCAGCGTTCATTGTCGGATCGCTGCTTAACGCATACGTAATGAGCAAGATGAAAATCCACGATAAAGGCCGCAGGTTTTCGCTACGTGCCATAGCATCCACCGTGGTTGGAGAGCTATCCGACTCACTCATCTTCTTCCCCATAGCCCTCGGAGGCATCGTACCCCAGAAAAACCTCGCACTAATGATAGTTTCGCAGGTTGTTGCAAAAACATTATATGAGGTAGTAATGTTACCTGTGACAATTCGTGTTGTCGCATGGCTCAAGAAGACTGAAGGGAGCGACGTATATGACGAAGGCGTTAATTACACATTCATCTGATCACATCATTGTGTCATCTGATATTTTAACAGGAATGGAGCTGTCACTATGATTTCAGACAATGTTACACTTCTGTATCATAATAAAAGAATGTCTCTGAAAAGCTCATGAAACCCATAAACAAACAAACTGCATTAGTTGTCTTTAGCGGAGGTCAAGATTCCACAACTTGTCTATTTTGGGCCAAGAAACATTTTCAAAAGGTTGTTGCTATCACATTCGTTTACGGCCAAAAACATTTCCAAGAGGTCAGTGTGGCCGAACAGATTGCCAAAGGAGCAGAGGTCGAATGGCACAAAATGGATGTCTCATTCATAGGTATGCTTGGACGTAATTCTTTGACCGATCAGACATTAATCATGGATGAGAACAAGCCCATAGACGGCCCACCAAATACCTTCGTCCCTGGGCGCAACTTGTTTTTCCTGTCTATAGCCGCAGTCTTTGCACGAGAACATGGCATCAGTCATCTGGTAACCGGTGTTTCTGAAACTGATTTCAGTGGCTACCCAGACTGCCGTGACGCCTTCATCAAATCACTGAACGTAACCTTGAATTTAGGCATGGACGAACAGTTTGTCATCCACACTCCTTTGATGTGGATTGATAAAGCTCAAACTTGGGCTTTGTCAGATGAGCTGGGGGTATTTGACCTCGTCAGAGAACACACGCTGACATGCTACAATGGCATTCAGGGTGATGGTTGCGGACACTGCCCTGCATGTAAACTACGCCAAGAAGGTCTGAAGAAATATCTGAAGATTCGAAATAAAATATCATAACCGCCAATATTTTTTTCAAAGTTCTTTGCCAGTTTAGTCCTAATGCCTACTTTTGCATTACCACAACGTTAAATGTAGCAATATTTTATTCAAGGTATACGACCAATATGAAAAAAACGCTCTCCACTCTCACACTCGTTCTGGCATCAGTTTCTGTTTATGCCCAAAACGCCAGCTCCAATTTTGTAGATGAAACAAATAAGCAGTTTGAATTGCAGATGTCATCTGTCAAGGAAAAAGAAATGGAGTTGCGCAGTCTAATCCAAGGTAAGGAAATGTCACCAGAGCTACGTCAGAAGGCCGATAGTATCTATGCCATTTATTCCCAACAATATGGGATGGCAGTCAAACAGCTGAAGGCTCAGCTTGAAAGCCATCGTGAGGAGGCGGCTACTGCGCAGCTACTTACGAAATACCAACGACAACTTGGTTTAGACTATTTGGGAGAATATATGTCAACATACAAGTACTCTTCGGCTGAAGAGTTGGCCTCTCTGCGCTCAACTTTGGCTATAGAGGAACAAAAGAAGCCCGGTTCCAAGCTCATTGACTTCTCGCTCCCTGATGAAGCTGGAACCGAGCATGCTCTAAGCGAGTATGTGGGACATGGGAAATATGTACTAGTCGATTTTTGGGCCAGTTGGTGCGGCCCCTGTCGCGCAGAAATGCCCAACGTCAAGGACGCTTATGAGCGTTTCCACGATAAAGGTTTCGAAGTCTTAGGAATCAGTTTCGACAACACACGTGACGCATGGCTCAAAGGAATTGCAGAGCTTGGTCTCATGTGGCCGCAACTTAGCGATGTCAAAGGCTGGAAGAGTATAGCCGCACAGAAATACGGAGTCCATGCGATTCCCTTCACGATATTGTTCGATAAAGAAGGGCGCATTATAACAACCAACCTTCGTGGCCAGGCCCTCACCAACAAGCTGCAAGAACTTTTAGGAGAATAAATGCAGCCTTTTGAAATACATATTTTAGGTTGCGGTTCAGCCCTACCAACTCGCAAGCACTTGCCGACGTGCCAAGTAGTCGACATCCGTGGCAAGCTCTTGATGATTGATTGTGGCGAAGGGGCACAACTCTCGTGGCGCAAAACAGGCCTCAACTGGCAACATATCACGCATGTGCTTCTGTCTCATAGCCATGGTGACCATGTTTTTGGCCTACCTGGTCTGATATCCACTATGGGCTTATTGGGACGTACGTCTCCTCTATTTATCCATGGACCTGCTCAACTACGTCCCTTTATCGATTTCATACTCTCTCATTTCTGTAACGACTTAGGATACAAGGTTCACTTCGAAGTCGTAGATACAACCATTCATGCCCTTATCTTTGAGGACCGATCTCTCGAAGTGTGGAGTCTTCCCCTCAGACATCGTCTCCCCTGCTGCGGGTATCTCATCAAAGAGAAACCTGGCCTTCCACATATACGACGCCAAATGATAGATTTCTATGGTGTTCCCACATGGGCTCTTAACCGAATCAAAGCTGGCGACGATTGGCAACTGGCTGACGGCACCGTGATTCCACATGAACGACTTACAACACCCGCCGATCCCATACGTTCCTACGCATATTGTTCTGACACCATGCCGAATGACGAGTTGGTGCCAATGCTTAAGGATGTAGACTTACTCTACCATGAAGCTACCTACGCAGATTCAGAGTCGACGCTAGCTAACAAATATGGTCATTCAACAGCCAGGCAGGCTGCAACGATTGCCAAGGCTGCCGGTGCTCAACGATTGCTTTTGGGACATTTTTCTTCCCGCTACGACGATGAGAACATACTACTTGCTGAAGCCAAGAGGATTTTTCCCGAAACGACCTTAGCTTACGAAGGCCTACGAATCACCCCTTAAAGCAACAATCAAACGACGAGAGAACAAAAATATTGTTTTTTTCTTCAAAAAAATTTGCGGGAACTAAGGAAAAGATATATATTTGCCAACAGAATCGTGTAAAAAACATACTTATGAAGAAATACTACCTCTTATTACTATTTGCTACGACCCTAACAACCACGCCTTTATGTGCTACGGAGTTAGACGAGTTTGATAGTGTCACAGAGATTGAGATTTCGTCCGTGACGATTACTGTCAATGGCTCTCAGGTACATATTACAGGTGCTGAAGGTCAAACACTCGAAGTTTACAACGTCGCAGGAGTGAGAGTGGCAAACGTAAAGATAGACAGCGACGAGAAAACGCTCAATTTAAATCTTGCAAAAGGATGCTATATCTTAAAGATTGGCAAGGTCGTAAGAAAGGTTTCCATACGCTAACAAATACTATTTACCTAATAACTAACTAAAATCCATTCCTCACATCTTGCATTAGAAGGAATCAGAAAGGGTCGGACTCCTGAGTTCCGACCCTTTTTTGAAAACAAAAGATTATGAAAGCCACACAGCAGACACTTCAACAAATCCAGCGCGCCATTCGGAAAGTAGCAGATAAGTTTCCTCCATCGGCCGACTCAGTCCTAACCGACATCCATCTTCAAGTGAAGCCGGAGAGCGGCGAATTACTTGCCTACAACGACGACATGGTCGAACTAACTCGTATAGTCGTAGATCAATGGTTGGAACCGACTGAAGAAGATCTCTACGATGCTGCTGCCTTGGCCATCAAGCAAAGCATTAATGGCCTGCGTGATATTGTTGAACACATGAGTGTGCTTCATCCTTTTTCTTTCGTCATGATGGGCGAAGATGGCGAGACACTTCAGGACATTTACATCGTTGACGATGATGCCATCATCCTTGACACCGAACTCCTTAAAGGTCTCGACGATGAATTAGACCAGTTCTTAGAGCAACTTATGCGCGAATAAGATTTGTTTTATAGGATACACTTAACCAATACAACTGAACTCTGAAAAGCGGAGTATCTCCTTAAGTCAATAACATAAAAGGCGGCACAAAACCAAATTTCGGTTTTGTGCCGCCTTTTATGTTGTTGGCTCATGGAAAACAGGTAAGCCTTCAGGCTGGTTGGCTAATAAAGGTTTACGAATCAATATAGCCAGCTTTTCAATATGTTCCTGCGAAATGAACCATTAACATGGTTTTTTATTGTTTATTCTCTGGTCTATTATGATTTTTATGCTGTCTTGGTCCTTTATTCCATCGGCCATCGCGTTGCCGTTGTACCATACGTCGATAAAAATCATCTTCTGCCTTGATAATATTCATTACTTTTTCAGCACCGACCATCTTTATCATCCGCTTATAATAGCTGCCCTCAATCTCTGCCATCTTCACTTTCAAATCAAGGATCTTATTTATGGCATTAGCACTTGCTTTGGCATCATTTCCGGAATTAGCTTTCAACTGCCTGATTTGTTTCCCAATCTCCATCTGCTTTTGTCGCATCTCTTTGTGAAGCGGGAAAATCACCTTTGCCTCATCCTCTGTAAGGTTCGCAGCCTTCGTAAGCTCAGCCTCCATCATCACCTGAAACTTCTGTGGATCAAAGCGCGGTTGCCCCGGCTGAGCCGGTTGAGCCCACGCTGCAATCAACATAAAGCACAAGCTAACAAAAAGAAGAGTTCTTTTCATGTTTATAAGTATTTTTTTATAGATAGATTAATACGCTTCCGTTAGATAATATGCGATTTGGCTATTATCAACCAAGCCATACGACAACTCGTAATCAAAGGCTTCATCAAGTTCTTCCTGAGAGAAGACTTCTGCGTCCTGTCCAGATGCAGCAAACAACGATTGCTCTTGGTCGTTGTTTAAGTAATATGTACCAGCAACAACAAAGAAGCCAGCCACCACTGCAGCTGCTACATAAGTACTCCAACGTCGCCAAATAGAGGGTGTGACAACTTTTGCTTCTGTCTTAATTTCACCATCTTCTTTGATGCGCTGCATCATTTTTTGAGTGAAGCCTTCAAAGTATCCTTCCGGCGTTCGAAAAGGATTCTTTTCAGAAGCCAAATGCTTTAGGAGATTTTCTTCAGTCATATCTTCGAGGTTTTCTATTATTCAGACGGGTATAGTTAATTAAGGTTTAATCATTGGCATTGAAAAAGTCGGATATTTTTTTTACAGCATGGTGATACGACGCCTTCAGAGCTCCGACACTCGTACCTAAAAGCTCGCTCATATCCTCATATTTCATTTCTTCGAAATATTTGAGATTAAACACCTGACGCTGCTTATCTGGCAATTTAGCCATTACCTCTTGCAACTGACGCGCTGTCTCATCGCCATCGAAATAAGGGTCACTCTCCAATTGGGCTGCTACCCCTATGGCCTGATCGTCGTCAAGACTCAGTGTCTGCCGCTTCTTTTCAAGGAAGTTGAGCGTCTCATTATTGGCAATACGGAACAGCCACGTCGACAATTTAGCCTCACCTCGGAAGTTCTCAATACCTGTCCAAGCCTTCAAGAATGTGTTTTGAAGGACATCATCAGCATCATCATGAGTGAGCACCATACGACGAATCTGCCAATACAATTGTTCCTTGAAGTGCTCCACAAGATAGGTAAAAGCACGCTCTCGGCTACGCAAATCACGCAGCTGCTCCACTATTTCTTGTTCATTCCATTTGGAATACATTTGTTCCTTACTATATATTATTATAGACTTACCAAGGCATGCACAACAATCACCTTTGAGCTTTTCTTTTGAATTATTGCGCCCGCAAAGATATGAAAAAACAGCAAACAGCTAATCATTAAATACAAATAATCTACTCTTTTTAATTAACCCATTGATCTTTTTAGCATTTTTATGCGTACCTTTGCGCCCGAAATTTAAAGAATCATCCTTATGCCTGCTCTTCAAACTATTTTACTCTTGCTTACGAGCAACATTTTCATGACACTTGCCTGGTATGGCCACCTGCGCTTGCAACAGGCAGGTATCAGCAGTTCTTGGCCTCTAATTGGCGTCATAGCATTCTCCTGGGGTATTGCCTTCATCGAGTATTGTTTTGCTGTACCCGCAAACCGAATCGGTTTTGAAGGCAATGGAGGCCCTTTCACTTTAGTTCAGTTGAAAGTAATTCAGGAGGTCATCTCCCTGACTATTTTCACGGCCATCGTCGGCTTTCTATTCCAAGGTCAAAGCCTGCAATGGAACCATGTCGCAGCTTTCGTGTGTCTCGTTCTTGCGGTTTATTTTGTTTTCCAGTGAACAATGAGATAATCCGTTGATTCCTATTGATTTCAACGCAACGGTCCGTTTACCCATCTTATAAGGCGTGCGACGGCCTCTGGTGCTCCTTCGCGAGTGATATGTTCATTCTCGAAAGATTTCATTATCTCAGCCAATTCATGCAATTGTTCCTGTGCCCCATTCTTTTCAAATTGTGACTTCAGGAACCTAACCTTCTCTGCCAGTTGTACACCTTGAATAAAGGATTCATAACGAACCGATGATGTAGGTCCTGGATAGATACAGAAAGTGTCGCCTGAACCAAACAGACGATACCGTGTATCCGTTTCTGGAGTGGCATTCCAGTTCATCCATGACCAATGCAAATAGCCGTCAAAACCATTTGCTACAGCATATAAAGGCAGTATCACCGCTTCGACAGGTTTGCTATTGCTGAAAAGATTAGGCCATTGTTCGGTGCAGCATGTATAAAAAGTCGTTACTTGCTTTGCATTAGCGCGTCGTGCTCTTTCATCCTTCGGGAAAGAGTGAGCATAAGGAATACAATAGTCATAAAGCTTATCAACAAGTTGTTCGTGGTAGTTTCCAGCTAATGCCATTTTTATCCCAGGAACAGCTTCTTGTGCAATACGATAGGCATCAAGCATACTCGCTAATCCCCGCTCATCCATGGCTATGCATGTTTTATCGTACCATCCCTTGTCTTTTAAATGTTGTGCAAACGATTTTAAGAAAGCAGTCCACAGTGAGCGGTATGCCTCGCTATCTGTTTTCGTCTTAAGGTCAACCTCGCTACCGAGGAAGGCATCGTAGTAGCGAAAGGTCATGTCCCAAGGCACCATAGAAAAACAGTTTATCTGCTCACGGATGCCACAACTGTCAGCCAGTTCCACCCAATGATCAAAAATACTATAGTCGAAACTCCAAGTTGCATCAACATTTCGGGTAGTCTTAACCATTGCCCCAAATTTGTCCTCACTCTGCTCTCCCCAAGGTTCATAAAACAAGATAGTCGACACCACTTTCTGCCCCGAACGGGCTAACAATTTCAAGTAAGGTCTCAGCAAATCGAAGTGACGTTGGCTCCATCTTGGCACATCATAGAATCGGGCTACAGAATAAGGCTGCTGCCAGAAATCAGTATGAAAAGCATAGTCTTCGACAGGCGGGAGCGTACGCTCTAATACGATAAGTTGTACTTTGCGACTGACCAACACACGCCCGGACTTTGAGCCTACCAGCTCCAACTTCCATCCATACATACCACGACGGCATTCACGAGGCACTTCAATCATGCACCACAGTCCCTGCTTCATGGCGGCCCCAAATTCGCGCACCTCTGATTTTCTCAAACAATCAGCCACGGAAAATGGCTTTAAACCCTCTGGATGGTGACCACAGGTATTAAAGCTGTCCGTAAGAACACTGTCAACATAAAGCGCTTCAGATTGCCAACGCCTTGCAACTTTATTGAGGGCTGTCAGACGTAAACTCACAGGCTCCCCTAAACCACCCCTCGTAATTAGTTCTGCTTTCAACCCGACACGCTCGCCACGCCAAGCTACAGCCGAGGATGTCTCAAACAGGATATCAGCTTTAGGCTGAGCATCGACAACAGTCGCTACCATCAGCAACAAGAATGAAACCAACAGTTTACGCATAGATAGCTAATTAATAAATTTTTAATGATTTACAGTCTTCTCACCGACATCAAACCTTTGCACGGCATCTTGCACCACAAGCCCCGAAAGCATGAAGCCGAAAATAGCAGTTATGTGGGCCACAGTACCGTTGGTTTGAGGCTTGTGGATGGGTGATGGAGCTTCTGTTACAGGGTTATCTATAGGCTTGTTCGCCAGCAATTCATCCGAATAGACACATTTAAACTTCCTCTTTGGAAATCGTTTTTCGCGTTTAAACCTCACACGCAAGGCACGAGCTAAAGGATCACCTTTCACTTTCCAAAATTCAGCGACACTGATTCGCGTAGGATCCATTTTCAACGCTGCACCCATCGACGAGAAGAAGCGTGCGTTAGTCTCACAGGACATTTCTATGAGGAGCGCCTTGTCGCGTAACGAGTCAATAGCATCAATAATGTAGTCGTAGCTGTCTAAATTGAAACTATTAGCCGTATCCTCACAAAACATTCGTTCCAACGCCTCTACGTGTACATCTGGATTGATAGTCAGCAAACGTTGTTTCAACACATCAACTTTGGCACGTCCCACGGTGTCGACGGTCGCGACCAACTGCCGATTGATATTGGAGCGATTCACACAATCGCAGTCGACGATGGTGAGGTGACCTATGCCTGAGCGCACAAGACTTTCGGCACACCAAGAACCTACTCCACCCACGCCGAAAAGGATCACTCTCAGCGTAGCCATCCTGTCAAGCACATGTGTACCCAACAATAATTCCGTTCGTTGGAAAATGTCTCGTTGCATGCCTGTACTAAATGAATAATGTCCGCGCGTGAATTACTCGACGTAGCCCTTATACGATGTCGCCCTACAACTCCTCGCCATACATTCGAGCTTTCTGTTCGCGTATGCGGTCGTCACTGATATAGTCGTCGTAATCCATCAGTTTATCAATGATGCCCGTAGGCGTAAGCTCAATGATGCGGTTAGCTACGGTCTGAATGAACTCATGGTCGTGCGATGCAAACAGAATGTTGCCTTTGAACAGTTTCAGGTTATTGTTGAACGCCTGAATACTTTCAAGGTCGAGGTGGTTGGTCGGAGTATCGAGGATGAGGCAGTTGGCATTTTTCAGCTGCATACGGGCTATCATGCAACGCATGCGCTCACCACCTGAAAGCACGTTCACTTTCTTTAAGACCTCTTCGCCGGAGAAGAGCATTCGTCCAAGATAGCCCTTCATGAACACTTCGTTACCCTCGCCATACTGCATCAACCAGTCGACAAGGTTCTTCTCAGATTGGAAGAACTCCGTATTATCAAGTGGCAAGTAGGCTGTGGTGATAGTCAGCCCCCACTTAAAAGATCCCGCTTGAGGCTCACGATTACCGTTAATGATCTCGAAGAGAGCCGTCATGGCGCGAGGATCATGACTGAGGAATACGGTTTTCTGACCTTTTTCTATATTGAACGACACATTGTCGAAGAGTACTGTTCCATCCTCTGCAACAGCCTTCAAGCCTTCTACTTCGAGAATCTGGTTGCCTGGTTCTCGATCCATTTGGAAAATGATGCCTGGGTACTTACGTGTAGAAGGCTGTATCTCGTCAACGTTGAGTTTCTCAAGCATCTTCTTGCGCGAAGTTGTCTGCTTCGACTTTGCCACATTGGCACTGAAGCGGCGGATAAATTCCTCCAGTTCCTTACGCTTTTCTTCTGCCTTGGCCTTTTGGTTCTGGGCCTGACGCAGCGCCAGCTGAGAGCTCTCATACCAAAATGAATAGTTACCTGCAAAGAGGGTAACTTTGCCAAAGTCTATATCAACAGTATGCGTACATACAGCATCAAGGAAGTGACGGTCGTGGCTAACGACCAACACGGTATGCTCAAACTCCGAGAGATATTGCTCAAGCCATTGTACAGTATCGAGGTCCAGGTCATTGGTAGGCTCATCAAGCAGCAAGTTGTCCGGTTCTCCAAAAAGCGCCTTTGCCAACATCACACGCACCTTTTCCTTACCCGACAGATCGCGCATAAGCATTTGATGCTTCTTCTCCTTGATGCCCAAGCCACTGAGCAAGGCACCGGCATCACTCTCGGCCGTGTAGCCACCCATTTCTGCGAACTTCTCTTCGAGCTCAGCAACACGAATACCATCGGCGTCACTGAAATCTTCCTTCATGTAGAGCGCATCGCGCTCATGCATGATATCCCAGAGCACCGTATGTCCCATCAACACCGTATCAAGCACTGTCTGGTCGTCGTACTGGAAGTGGTCCTGCGAAAGAACACTCAGTCGCTCGCCTGGTCCCAGTTCTATGGTGCCTTTGTTTGGCTCCAACTCGCCACTGATGGCTTTCAAGAGAGTCGACTTGCCAGAGCCATTTGCGCCAATAACGCCATAGATATTACCATTGGTGAACTTCATGTTGACGTCCTTGTACAGGACACGTTTGCCGAATTGAATGGCCAGATTCGATACTGTAATCATTGAATTATATTTACGTTTTTATTGAATGCCTTAATAACCTATCTTAATCAAAAATAGGATGTCGTCAGTACTTGAGACACGCTTTTTGCGGCTGCAAAGTTACGAATAATCTTTTTAAAACTTGCCCTTTGTTCATACTTATTTTAAATGAGACGGATTTATTACATGAAGAAAGCGATAAAATGGTTCACCCCTGCCCTCTTCCGCCTAAAGCAGCCATTGAACACTGAACAAAATATTTTTGTATTTTAAGTTCCAATTCAATTAATTATTGTAAATTTGCGGCCAAAATAACTTAGCACATTATATGTTTATGAAGTACCTTTTAAGACTATTGTCCGTTGTGGCTCTTTTGTTGATGTGTGACTTTGCTGCTCTGGCACAGATAGGCTTGGCCAATCCTGTGAAGGCTACTGTTGAACAAAAGCCTGTTGCAGGAAAAGCCGACATGACAGACCTTGTGTTTACCTTCGTTATCGATGATGGTTGGCACGTTTATGGTCCCGACAACACCGGCGGTCCCACCCCCATGACAATCAAGTTTGAAACGCTTGAAGGCGCAGAGTCCCAAGGAGCGTTGCGCCTTTCCCCTGCCCCGCAACGAATAATGGACCCCATTTTCGAATGTGAGGTCTCGTTCGTGGAGAAGCGAGCAACAGCAACCCAGCGCTTGAAACTTAAAGGTGGCAACTGGAAGGCCATAGGATATCTCAACTATGGCGCATGCAACGACGAGAACTGCATGCCGCCTACAAACGTTGAATTCAGCTTAAGCGGCAAAGCCGATCTCAAAACTGAAGAGAAAGCAGAAGAGAAGCCGGACAACAAAACAACTGAAGAGAAAAAAGAGGACGACGTGCCAGTCGCTGCTGACACGCTTACAGTAGCCGACACGCTTGCCACATCCTCCGCAACGGCCAGTTCGGAAATAGGTGAAGGCACGCTGTGGGATCCTGTCATTGATGAATTACATGCTCTCGACGCTGAGAGCGACACCAGCTCCCGCTCGCTATGGGGTATCTTTCTTTTGGGCATTGCGGGCGGCCTGATTGCGCTACTTACCCCATGCGTATGGCCCATTATCCCGATGACTGTTAGTTTTTTCCTCAAACGAGCAAAAGACGATAAGCGCAAAGGCATCAAGGATGCATTACTCTACGGACTCTCTATCGTGGTGATATATGTGGGGTTAGGCTTACTCGTCACGCTGATCTGGGGACCGTCTTCGCTCAACGCACTTTCAACAAATGCCATATTCAACCTCTTCCTGTTCGCTTTACTTGTTGTGTTTGCGGCCTCGTTCCTTGGAGGATTTGAGATCACACTGCCGTCGTCATGGTCTACTAAAATGGACGAGAAAGCCTCATCGACCACAGGACTCATCTCCATCTTCTTTATGGCCTTGACGCTGGTGCTTGTTTCATTCTCATGCACCGGTCCCATTATTGGCCTCTTGTTGGTCGACATGGTAACAAGCGGTTCCATTGACGCACCTGTTGTTGGCATGTTAGGTTTTGCCTTGGCCCTGGCCGCCCCGTTTACCCTCTTCGCAATGTTCCCTACATGGCTTAAGTCTGCTCCCAAAAGCGGCAACTGGATGAACGTAATCAAAGTCGTACTCGGACTTGTGGAACTTGCCTTCGCCTTGAAATTCCTTAGCGTTGCCGACCTTGCCTATGGTTGGCGCCTGCTGGATCGTGAAACATTCCTCTGTTTGTGGATTCTTATCTTTGGCCTTATGGGCTGCTATCTCCTGGGATGGATTCGTTTGCCTCACGACGAGGATGAATACGACGACGAGGGTAACGTCGTGGCCCGCCCGAAGATTGGCGTCACACGCTTCCTTTCGGCTCTCTGCGTGCTTGCCTTTGCGCTATATATGGTACCTGGCTTATGGGGTGCTCCTTGTAAGGCTGTCAGTGCCTTTGCGCCACCAATGTGGACGCAGGACTTTAACCTTAACACCAATACCGTAGAGGCTGTCTACACCGACTATGAGGCTGGTATAGAGGCCGCCCAACGTGCCGGCAAACCAGTAATGCTTGATTTCACAGGCTTCGGTTGCGTTAATTGCCGTAAGATGGAAGCTGCTGTATGGCCTGACGCCAAGGTAAAACAGCTAATGACTGAGGAGTATGTGCTTGTCAGCCTTTATGTTGACGACAAGACTCCATTGCCCCAGACAGTTGAGGTTACAGAGACCGACGGCAGCGTGCGCAAGCTTCGCACCGTTGGCGACCGATGGAGCTACCTTCAGCGCTCGAAGTTCGGTGCACAGACTCAACCGTTTTACGTGCTAACCGACCACCAAGGTCATCCTTTGGCTGGTGCTTATAGCTACAAAGAGGATGTTGATGCATTCGTTCGCTGGCTTGAGAATGGCTTAAAGGCTTTTAAAAACAGAAAATAACATCATAGATAGAAGATACAAATCGTATCTTATTACTACTACAAACGGGCGGCAATTCGCAGGAAATGCCGCCCGTAATGAATTAAGAGGTTGTTTAGATTGTCGTGTTTTGTTTTGTGTTTATGTTGTAGCAATAGTCCACTTTTCTTAAATTATTTTCTCAAGTTGAGAGATATTTGCTGCTACTTGTTCATCAGTAACCTCGTAATTCTGTAAATTCCCCGAAAGATATTGATCGTAGGCACTCATGTCAATGAGTCCATGACCGCTAAGATTAAAGAGGATGACTTTCTCCTCACCTGTTTCCTTGCAACGCAATGCCTCGCGGATTGTGGCAGCAATGGCATGGGAGCTTTCAGGTGCAGGAATAATACCCTCGGCGCGGGCAAAGAGCGTTCCAGCCTTAAATGTCTCCAGCTGAGGTATGTCAACAGCCTCCATGAGACCATCTTTGAGCAACTGACTGACGATAACACCAGCTCCATGATAGCGAAGGCCTCCGGCATGTATATTAGCAGGCATGAAATTATGGCCCAGTGTGAACATCGGAAGCAGAGGTGTATATCCAGCCTCATCACCGAAATCGTATTGGAACACGCCGCGTGTGAGCTTGGGGCACGACGAAGGCTCGGCTGCTACAAAGCGTGTATGTTTACCTTCCAATATGTTATGGCGCATGAAAGGGAAGGCTACACCGCCGAAGTTTGAGCCACCGCCGAAACAGGCTATGACAACATCGGGATACTCACCAGCCATCGCCATCTGCTTCTCTGCTTCAAGACCGATAATACTCTGATGAAGAGCCACATGGTTGAGCACCGAGCCGAGGGTGTACTTACAGTTGGGCGTCGTCATAGCCAACTCAATGGCCTCGGATATAGCCGTACCGAGCGAACCTTGGTTCATCGGATCGCGCGTGATGATATCTTTTCCGGCACGTGTCGACATAGAGGGCGATGCCTCTACGGTAGCTCCGAAGGTCTGCATGATAGAGCGACGATAAGGTTTTTGGTTGTAGCTTATCTTCACCTGATATACCGCACACTCCAGACCATATACCGATGCGGCGTATGACAAAGCAGCACCCCACTGACCGGCACCAGTCTCTGTGGTAATGTTGGTTACTCCTTGTTGCTTGTTGTAGTATGCCTGAGGGAGTGCAGAATTAAGCTTGTGACTGCCTACAGGGCTGACGCTTTCGTTCTTGAAATAGATGTGTGCCGGCGTTCCGAGAGCCTTCTCTAAGCCAAAAGCTCTCACGAGCGGCGTCGAACGATAGTATTTATACATCTCGCGGACATCCTCTGGAATGTCAATCCATGCATCCTTCTGATTGAGTTCTTGTCGGGCAAGTTCCTCAGCAAAGATGGGATACAAATCCTCGGGTTTAAGAGGTTCCTTTGTTGCAGGATTAAGAGGGGGCAACGGTTTGTTGACCATGTCGGCCTGTATGTTATACCATTGTCTGGGTATCTCATTCTCAGGCAGGATAAAACGTTTTATCTTTTCGCTCATGATGGCTTAAAATAAATTGAATTATAATATGATTATTTTGTCAATGCAAAAATATATATTTAGCAACAATCATAAACTACATTCCAGACCATTTCTATATAAACGGGCAAAAAACACCTATGAATGGTGTATGCATCCTATAGGCAGGACTATAGGCACGGGCATACACGCAAATACTAAATATACCCTATAATAAAGAAGTTGTACGGCCTTGAAATCAAGGCCGTACAAGGATTATAAAAGCTCATAGACAGCGGCTCTCCAGTCGCTGTTTTTTTGTACCAATAAACCATTGATACCCAGTTTGCGAGCTGCTTCAATATTGGCTGTGCTATCGTCGAGGAAGAGCGTTTCGGCAGGCTCGATGCCAGCATCAGCAAGCATGTGACGGAAGATGCCTTCATCGGGTTTCATGATACCAACTTCAAAAGAGGTGTAACACTTATCCATATAGCTGCTGAGAGGTCGGCCATAGGCGCAGAAATCATTGCTCTCGGCCCATTGCTGGACGTATGGATTGGTGTTTGAGAGGAGGAAAGTCCGATAGCCACGGCCGCGCAGGTCGTCGATGGCGTCAAGTCGCCTCACGTCGACAGGTCCTCCTACATATCCAAGCCATGCAGAGAGTACCTCGTCGTGTGTAAGCTCACGATGGCACATGAGACTAAGTTCTTGACGGAAGGCTTCAGGTGTGATGCGTCCCGACTCAAGTTCTTCGAAGATTCCTCGCTGATGATAGCGGTCGAGACGTTGGTCGGCGTCCGTAAGACCTATACGTTTGAAACTTTCTACTGCCTGTTCGTAAGCCAGATCAAAGATGACGCCGCCAAAATCAAATACAATGTTTTTTATCATATAATATATATGCGCGTGTGCGCGTAGATTTATCTGAAATTCGTATTACACCCCATTCACGTCAGTTTCCATCAGGTTTCTGAGCCTCGAAAAAGGGAGAGTCGACCCAATGGAACGACGATAATTCATCGGGCTGAGCAGGATTGAAGGGAGCACCGAGTGGATATTTCTGCACATATTCTTCCCGTAAGGCACTGCAAAGGGGAAGCTGTAGTTGGCGCATGCCCTCGATGATACATTTCGCAATCTCGTATGCGCCATAAGGATTGAAATGAGTGTTGTCCTTAAAATCCGAAGTCTGTCCTGGATAGCTGCCGGCTGGATAGTGGACAAAGGCCCGTTTGCTACCTTCTTCTCCAAGGGCCTCGTAGAGCGTGCGTGTCATCTCGTTAAGGTCGATCAGCGGCACATTTTCGCGTTGCGCCACGGCTCGCATGGCTTCGGGGTAGTTGGCATGTGAATCCTGAATATGTCCATTGTTGAAGGTGCGCCGTTGTGTAGGCGTCACAAAAATGGGCATAGCTCCACGCGCACGTGTCTCATCGATAAATGTCTTAAGGGCTGTTGAGAAGTTGTAGTAGGCACCCATGCCGGGTCCGCGCTGCTTCTGGTCGTTGTGTCCGAACTCGGCGATGAGGTAGTCGCCAGCCTTCATCATCGACAACGCCTTTTCCAGACGGTTGGCTGCGATAAAGGTGCTGGCCGTCTCGCCGCTCTCTGCGAAATTAGCGACTGCTATCTTATCGCCAAACCAGCGTGTAATCATCTGTCCCCACGAAGCCCATGGCTCGTTATCCTGGTCGACGACAGTGCTGTTGCCGCAAAGGAAAAGCGTTGGCACCGTATCGTCGCGTTCGATGCGAATGCGCGTACATGCCGGTGCGTCGCCATTGATTTCCAAGGTCAGGCGATCGTCGAAATTGAGTTTCTGCAGCTCACGCGGCTTCAGACGCATACGCTTATGCTCGTCAATTTGAGGCGAATGTTTATGAACGATGAAAGCCACATCACGCAGCTCGCCTTTCTTCGTTGCCATGTTTTCCACAAAGAGACGCCGGCTCTCTGCCCGCACGGTAGTTACAGCGGTACGTCGGCGCGACCCGAGCGTCACGATGACGCGATAGTTGCCATCGGGAACGCGCACGCTGAAGAAGAACGGTTCGGTCGACCCTATTTTTGTGGGCGACGCTATGAAGTCGAATCCATAATCCGACGACGAGTCGTAGCGATCCGTTGTAGCCACCTTAGTGACGCCAGCCTGCCGGCTCTTTGACGAACTGAAATCAAAGGTCCACGACTGCGCCCGTACGGCAGACGTCATGAGAAGCGCAAGGAAAAGAGTTGCTAACCTATGCATATTGGAGAGAGGGAAAATGTGAATAAAGAATTGTGAATGATGTATTATCAAAGCGCAAAGTTAGTGTATTAACGAAAAGAACAGCTTTATTCGCAAGAAAAAGTAGATTTAGGAAGAAAAAAATGGTGAGTTTGTTGGTGAGTAAGAGAAAATATACTACCTTTGCGCTCGGTTTTGAAAAGCAATCAGGCTGACGAAGCCCGTTTGTATGACAGCAGAACTTGCCGATATGGCTCAGTTGGTAGAGCAACGCATTCGTAATGCGTGGGTCCGGGGTTCGAGTCCCCGTATCGGCTCCATGAATAACCGCAGATACTTCTAAACGTGAGTGTCTGCGTTTTTTACTTTATATGAGAATACGTTCACACAAAATATTAGTTGCCGTTGTATGCTTGTTTTTGGCAACTGTCTTGTTTGCAGGTGTGGTATGCATGAGTGTGTTGTCGCCCATCCATACCGAGAAACCGGTAGACATCTATGTCCGCCCCGATGCCGACGAAGCCTTGGTCACTTCTCAGCTCAAAGAGAAATGCAATCTTCGTTCGCTCATGGGGTGGCGCATCCTTAGCACCTTGTTACCTTATCGCGTCCATCAGGGCCGTTATGTCGTTGCCGACGGCGACAACATGTTGTCTGTCTACCGCCGTCTGCTCTGCGGTCGGCAGAGCCCTGTTCGCCTCACCCTGCCTTCCGTTCGGAGGCTTTCGCGCCTGGCAGGCGTCCTTTCGGCCCATCTCATGCTTGATTCTGCCACCGTAGCCGAAGCTTTTGCCGACAGTTCGTTCGCCGCCACCTACGGTTTCACCACTGCTACCCTCCCCTCTCTCTTTATTCCAAACACCTATGAGGTCTACTGGGACACCTCGTTAGACAAGTTCATGCAGCGCATGATTCGTGAGAACGACGTGTTCTGGCAAGCCAACGAGCGCGATGCGGCTGCATCGGCAATGGGTTTGACCCATACCGAGGTGGCCACGCTGGCCAGCATCATCGACGAAGAGACCAACTATGGCCCCGAACGCGCCCGCATTGCCGGTCTGTACCTCAACCGGCTGAAGAAGAATATGCCTTTGCAGGCCGACCCTACGGTCAAGTTTGCCGTCGGCAACGACAGCCTGCGTCGGATTCTGGGCCAGCATCTGCACATAGACAGCCCTTACAACACCTATCGCAACACAGGCCTCCCGCCGGGACCTATCCGCATAGCATCCATTGCCAGCATTGACGCTGTGCTCAACGCCGAAGACCACGACTACCTGTACTTCTGCGCCAAAGAAGATTTCAGCGGGTCGCACAATTTTGCCCGCACTTATGACGAGCACATGACAAACGCCCGCAAGTATCAGCAGGCACTGAACCATCGGGGCATCAAGTAATAGGCCATCCGGCATAAGCCTTCATCATCGATAACACATTATATTATATATTATGTCATCCACCCTTCGTTTCCAAGTCGTCGGAGAGGCTTTCAAGAAGCATCCCGTAGAAGTCAAGACCCCAACAGAGCGGCCTTCAGCCTTCTTTGGCAAGTACGTCTTTAACCGCCAGAAGATGGCCCACTACCTTCCTGCCGAGGTCTATTCCAAGATGTTGGCAGTCATGGATGGCGGTGCCAGTTTGGATCTGGCCACGGCCGACATCGTTGCCGACGGCATGAAGCGATGGGCTATGGAGCTCGGGGTTACTCACATCACCCACTGGTTTCAGCCTCTCACAGAGGGTACCGCAGAGAAGCACGACGGTTTCGTTGTGCACGACGGTCAAGGAGGCATGATAGAAGAGTTCACAGGCAAGCAACTGGTGCAGCAGGAACCTGACGCAAGCTCATTCCCCAGCGGAGGCATCCGTTCGACATTCGAGGCTCGTGGCTATTCTGCATGGGACCCTGCATCGCCAGTCTTCGTCATAGGCGACACGCTGATGATACCCACCATCTTCATTGCTTACACCGGCGAGGCCCTCGACTACAAGGCTCCGCTGAAAAAAGCCCTTCACGCCGTTGACTTGGCGGCCACATCCGTGGCGCAACTCTTCTATCCCGATGTCCGGAAAGTCATCTGCAACCTGGGGTGGGAACAGGAATATTTCCTCGTCGACGAAGGCCTCTACGCTGCCCGCCCCGACCTGCTCATGACGGGTCGCACCCTCATGGGCCACGATTCAGCCAAGAACCAGCAAATGGACGACCACTACTTCGGCTCTATCCCCGAACGTGTGGCAGCCTTCATGCGCGACCTTGAGATTCAGGCTCTCGAACTGGGAATCCCCTGCAAGACACGCCACAATGAGGCTGCGCCCAATCAATTTGAGCTTGCCCCTATCTTCGAGGAGACGAACCTCGCGATAGACCACAACATGCTGCTGATGATGCTAATGAAAAAGGTGGCGCGCCACCACGGCTTCCGCTGCCTGCTCCACGAGAAGCCTTTCGCCGGCATCAACGGTTCGGGCAAGCACAACAACTGGAGCCTCATGACCGACACCGGCATCCTGCTCCACAGTCCAGGACGCACACAAGAGGACAACCTGCGGTTCATCACCTTTATCGTAGAGACTCTCATGGCCGTGTGGCGCCACAACGGCTTGCTCAAGGCCAGCATCGCCAGCGCCTCCAATGCCCACCGTCTGGGTGGTCACGAAGCACCGCCCACCATCATCTCCAGCTTCCTCGGTGCACAGCTGTCTGAAGTCCTCGACCACTTAGAAAAATCGTCCGACAACGACATCACGCTGGATAGCAAACACGAACTGCGCCTCGACATCCCACAGATTCCGGAACTGCTCATCGACAACACCGACCGCAACCGCACCTCGCCCTTCGCCTTCACCGGCAACCGCTTTGAGTTCCGTGCCGTAGGCGCCGAGGCCAACTGCGCGAGCGCAATGATTGCCCTCAACGCGGCCGTCGCCGAGACGCTGCTCGACTTCCGTGCTCGTGTGGACGCCCTCACAGCCAAGGGCACCGACGTCATGAGCGCCATCCTCCACATCGTGAGGCAGGACATCAGCACATGCCGCGACATACGGTTCGACGGCAACGGCTATAGCCAGGAATGGTTCGACGAAGCCGTGCGCCGCGGATTGGACACCGAATCGTCGGTTCCGCTCATCATCGACCGCTATCTCGACCCTGCAAGCGTTGAGATGTTCAGACGGACACATGTCTTCGACCGCAAGGAACTGAAAGCCCGCAACGAGATAAAATGGGACACCTACACGAAGAAAATCCAGATTGAGGCTCGCGTCTTCGGCGATTTATGTATGAACCATATCGTACCCGTCGCCACACGCTACCAGAGTCAGCTTATCGACAGCGTACACAAATTAATGGACATCTTCGACGCCGACAAGGCTCGCCAACTCTCGGCCAACAACGTATCGCTGATCGAACAAATAGCCGAGCACACTTCATTCATCACGTCGAACGTAGAAAAGCTGATAGATGCCCGGCGCGTGGCCAACCGCATCGACGACATCCGTCAACGTGCCATAGCTTACCACGACACGGTGGCACCGCTCATCGAGCTCATCCGTAAGCATGTGGACAAGCTCGAACTCATCGTTGACGACGAGCTTTGGCCGCTGCCCAAGTATCGTGAACTGTTGTTCATCCGTTAGTTCTCCGACCTCTTAGAAAGCATAAAACAAAAAACTCTACCAGCCGTACGCATCCGTACAGCTGGTGGAGTTTTTTTATTCTCTTAGGTGTGTTGGGCAATTCTCTTAGGCGCGTTGACCAATTCTCTTAGGAGCATCGGGCAATTCTCTTAGGAGCGTTGGCTAAAACACTTAGGCGCATAAAAATAGGAGCCCGACCTTGTGCCTCAGAAAGGCTCACTGATGCCTCAGCCGTTCCTTGATGATACCGTGGCGATAAGCGTAGAGAAGTTCCTGCAGTTCGTCGATCTGTTGCTGGATCAACTGGCCTTTGTCGGTGTCGCGGACGCGAATACGGCGGCCACTCATCTCCACAATCTGCTTGCTCGATACGATGTCGGCTCCACGACGTATGGCTTCGTCGACGTTCTCGAAGGGCTCATGCTGAATAAGTTCGAAGCCACGACTATGGTACACAAGCGTATAACCTGCAATACCTGTCGTGTCGTGATAGGCCTTCGACAAGCCTCCGTCGATCACCATCAGCCGGCCCTCTGCCTTGATAGGACTCTCGCCTCCGGCCACCCGCACGGGCACATGCCCATTGATGATGTGCCGGTGTGTGCCTTCCACGCCGAAGGCATCGAGAATGTGGTCGCACACCTCGGCCTGATTGCGCAAGAGATAGTAGTAGCCTTTGCGCTCCTCATGCGTAGATTTGTCGCGCAGGAAATAGCGCTCGAACGTGGTCATACGGTCTTTGTCGAAGAGCGGAGAATCCTGCCCGCACCAGAGGTACCAGAAATAGTCCTTGGCAAAACGCTTTTCCTCGGCTGGCGTGTCGGCATTGAAGGCTGCACGCATCGTCATCCCTATACGGTGGAGAAGCTCACGCCCTGAATAGGCATGGCCATTGAGGTCGACCTCTTTGAGCGATCCGTCGGCATTGAGGGGCACGCTGGCATGGAAGAGCAAGTTGCCATTGTAGACGGCATACATACATCCATGCGTGAAGAGGCACTGAATATGTTTTTGCAACTTGTCGCTGACACGGAACGAATGGTGCAGTTGGCGCACAATCTCAGCTTCTTCCGAGGTAAGGTCGAAGGGGTGTTCAGGGTCGAGTGTAGGCAGAAAACAGTCGGTCATTTCATACGTTTTGCCATCGACGACGTAGACGCCTTTCTGCTTGTCGATGTTTTGCAGCACAAGCCTATTTTCCATGTTCCACTCGGGACGTCGCAAAATCATCTGTGCCTCAAGTTTGAACTGAATGATGGAAATGGCCTTGTGCATCTGCGCTATCAGGCGTCGCGTTTTCTCGTTGTGCGTAGTGTCGTCGCACTCGAGATGCGGCCCGAAGCGGTCGCAAGGGTCGTCGGCATAAGTCTCCATGGCAAAGGTGGCCAGTGGCACGAGGTTGATGCCATAGCCGTCTTCGAGCGTCTGCATGTTGCCATAGCGCAACGACAGACGGAGGACATTGGCTATGCAGCAGTCGTTACCGGCCGCAGCGCCCATCCACAAGGCATCATGGTTGCCCCATTGTATATCGAAGTTGTGGAGGTCGCAGAGAAAATCCATGATGATGTGTGCGCCAGGTCCTCGGTCGAAAATGTCGCCGAGGATGTGCAACTGGTCGACAGCCAAACGCTGAATCACCCCAGCCAGAGCGATGATGAAGGCATCGGCACTGCCCGTCTGGAGGATAGTCTCAATGATGCGGTCGAAATAAGCATGTTTGTCATGGTCGGAAGGCGATTCGTGGAGCAGCTCTTCAATAATGTAGGCAAACTCTTTGGGCAATGCCTTACGCACTTTCGAACGTGTGTACTTCGAGCAAATAACACGGCACACCAGCACAAGGCGGTTGAGGGTTGTGGCATAGAACTCTTGCATCAGGTCTGGATTCTCACACGCGTTCTTGATGATCTCGAGTTTCTGTTCCGGGTAATATATAATGGTGCAGAGCTCGCGCAGCTCGTCCTCCGAGAGGCTGTCGCCGAAAAGTTCCTTCGCCTTGCGTTTGATACGGCCCGAAGCATTCTTGATGATATGCAGGAATGCCTCATATTCGCCGTGGATGTCGGCCATGAAATGCTCGGTACCTTTCGGCAAGTTGAGGATGGCTTCGAGGTTGATAATCTCGGTACTGGCCGCGGTGATATTAGGGAAGGATTGGGCCAAAAGCTCCAAGATACGGCGGTCTGATTCGATACGCTTTTCTATCTCGATCATTGAAGATGGGTCTATTAGATGAGTAGGTATAGGTTGATTTTACAGGAACTTCGACAACGGACTGGCCTACGTCCGTTGGAAATGTAGTGCACGCCATTCGCCGTCGGCCTTTTGCCCTACAAGCGAAAGGCCCAGTTCCAGGGCTTTGTCGGTGAGCAAAGGCACGTCGGTCTCGTAGAAGCCCGAGAGCAACAGGCTGCCGCCCGGCTTGAGACACCTGACGAATGCGGGCATATCTGCCAGGAGAATATTGCGATTGATGTTGGCAAGCAGGATGTCAACAGGCGGGCATTGGGCCAGACATGAGGCATCCGACTGCACAATCTGGACGGGATATGCGGCGATGAGCTGCTCAGATGTCGGCGAGAACTCGCCAGGCGAAGGCGTCAAGCCATTCAGGCGGTAATTGTCCAAGGCATTACGGACGCTCCATTCGTCGATATCGTAGGCAAGGACATGCCGCGCACCAAGGAATGTGGCCGCCAAGCTCAGCACGCCCGTACCACAGCCTGCATCAATGACCATGCAACCGCTAACGTCCAACGACGACAGCAGGCCTATCATCATGCGCGTGGTGGCATGTTCACCGCTGCCGAAAGCCTGACGAGGCTCGATGCTGAACGAGAGGCCGGTGGGAAGATGGATAGGCTCGAAGTGGTGCTCACGCTCCCACGTCGCGTTCCAGTTCTCATCCGGAGCCTCTGCAAGCTCATAGCTGATAGCAATATCCGGCATGGGGAATGTCGCTACGATGGCAGAAAGGGCATCCTCGTCGAGCAGGGAGGTCTGAACATACGCCGTGAGCCCGTCGGCGGCAGGCACAAAGGTATCAAACCCTATATCTGCCAACAAGGCGGCCAGCACATCGCCAGCCGCCTCGCTATAGGGTGAAATGTTAAATGACGCTGAAGAATATTTCATTGCTCAATGCAGAATGAATGATGAAGACACGTCCGCAGACAACCAACAGCTGTGCAACGAAAAGGCCGGAGTTACTCCTTCGTGTCCTTTTCTTCCTTGGCAGCCTTCTTCACTTCAGGCTTAGCCTTGTAGCGTTTGTTCAAGCCGGCAACGACCTCTTTCGTAATATCGAATTTAGGATTGGCCAGAAGGATATTGTCGCCTTGACGCGAAAGGATGTAGTCGAACTTCTTCGACTTGTTGTACACTTTCAAGAAGGCTTGAATCGAATCTCTGAGTTCTTCGTTGAGCTTGGCATTCTCCATCGCCAGCTCGTTGGTGAGGCGCTGGTCGAGCTCGGCAAGATCCTGCTGCTCCTTGGCCAGCTGGTTCTGGGCACGCTCGAGTTCGTCGCGAGTGGTGAAGCCGTTGCTCTCATACTTCTTCTGCAAAGCTGCAGCATGTTGCTGAAGGGTGCGCTGTTTCTGCTGCAAGGTGTTGCTGGCATTCTCGCCCTTCTTGTTCAACAGGAGCGTATAGTCCTTGCAGAACTGATACTGGCTCATAAGGCTGTCCACCTCTACGTAGGCTATCTTCAGACCCGTAGGCTCAGCGTCAGTAGCAGCAGCCACATCCGTGGCAGCGCTTTCCTTGTTGTTACAAGCCGCCAGCATGCACATGGCACAGGCGGCAAGGATTGAAAGTTTTTTCATTCGTTGATATGATATTTAGTTTCAGATGCTGTTATGAACGACGCTCGCTGGCATGGGGCTTGTGGGCAAGCTCGAAACGCTCGATGCTATCCATGCTCTCTACACAGTGTATACCACGGTCACGCATTGCCTTGGAGGCACCAATATGCGTCATTGGGCCGCGAGCATCACCTTTCAGCCATAGTTTGACCGCCAAAAGGACTATCGAAAGCGCCACAAAAGGGAGCGTCAGCAACAATATTTTAAGCATGTTCTACGTTTATTTAACAGATTGTTTGGCTCTGACGCCAGTTTATTGTACCTTTGTCTCGGCTAAAGCTCTGCAAAGATAAACTATTATTGTCAGTAAGTGGCGCTTTCGGCCCTACTTTTACTTAAAATTAACAAACATTCATACTATCACATCACTGAATATGGAAAAGTCTACACTTCAACCCGCAGGCGTATTTGATATGTTCGCCCGCATCAATACCGTTCCAAGGCCCTCGAAACATGAGGCTCAGATGATAGAATTTTTGGCCAATTTCGGCCGCGACCTGGGCTTGGAGACCATCGTCGACGAGACCGGAAACGTGCTCATCAGGAAGCCAGCCACCAAGGGAATGGAAAACAAGCCCACCGTAATCCTGCAAAGCCACATGGACATGGTGTGCGAAAAGAACAACGACATCGATTTCGATTTCCAAAAGGATGCTATTCAGACCTATATTGACGGCGATTGGATGAAAGCGCGAGGAACCACATTGGGCGCTGACGACGGCATCGGATGTGCCATGGAAATGGCTATCCTGGCCGACAATACGCTGAAACATGGTCCGCTGGAATGCGTTTTCACCGTTGACGAGGAAACCGGTCTCACTGGCGCTGAGGGGATGAAACCGGGATTCATGACTGGAAAGATGCTTATCAACCTCGACTCTGAGGACGAGGGCGAGCTCTTCGTAAGCTGCGCAGGAGGATGCCGCACTGCGGCTACGTTCCGCTTTACGCCTGAGGCCGCTCCTGCCGACGCGTTCTTCCTGCGCCTGACCATCAAAGGCTTGACTGGCGGACATAGCGGCGACGACATAGACAAGAAAAGAGCAAATGCCAACAAGTTGCTCGTCCGATTCCTCTACGACGGCCTGAAAGCCTGGAACTTACGTCTGGCCGACATCCAGGCCGGAGGCTTGCACAACGCTATCCCTCGCGAGGCTTCGTGCATTGTTGCCATACCCAACAAATTCAAGGAACAGGCTCGCGTACAATGGAACATCTTTGCGGCCGACGTGCAGGAAGAATTCTATGCCACCGAACCCTCAATGGAATTCATCCTCGAATCAACCGAACCTGTAGCAACAGTGCTGCCGGAAGAGGTCAACCGCAAACTGATCTTGGCTCTGCAGGCTGTCGACAATGGCGTTTACGCCATGAGTCAGGAGATTGCCCTGGTAGAAACAAGCAGCAATTTAGCAAGCATCCGACAGACGGAGCCCGGAGTCATTGCCATCAATTCAAGTCAGCGCAGTTCGCTGTTATCCAACCGCTTGAACATGGCCCACACGGTAGCTGCCGCCTTCGAATTGGCTGGAGCCGAGGTGGAAATAGGCGAAGGTTATCCGGGATGGAAGATGAATCCCAAAAGCGAGATTCTTAGAATAGCACGCGAACAATATGTCCGCCTCTTCGACAAAGAACCCATTGTGCGTGGCATCCATGCCGGACTGGAGTGCGGACTCTTCTCCGAGAAATATCCCGACCTGGACATGGTCAGCTTTGGACCGACCTTGCGCGGCGTGCACTCACCAGACGAGCGCCTGCTCATTCCTACTGTCGACATGGTATGGCGGCACCTGCTTGCCATCTTGGAAAACGTCTAACTCACAAACCGTCCGACATGGCGTCAAGCAAAGCCGACAACCATCTTTCAGACATCCTCAAAGACACGCGCCACACATTATATATATATATATGTATTGTGGCGGTGTCTTTGACTTGCCTGACGGCGTGCGACAACTACGACTCGTTCACCACCGACCGCTCCTCTACCCTATCGTTTAGCCGCGACTCCATCGTGTTTGACACGCTGATAGCTACCATACCATCAGCCACTCAAGTATTGTCGGTCTACAACCACGACGATAAGGGATTACGCATCACCGACGTTTGGCTCGAAGGTGGCAACAACAGTCGCTTTCGCATAAACATCGACGGGCAAGACCTTACCGAAGCTGCCGACCGCCATGGCTACGACTTTGAAGTAAGACGGCGAGACAGCCTCATCGTCAGGGCCGAAGTCACCCTTCCTGCCACTGGCAGCGATGAAGCAGCCACGGTGACCGACGCCTTGCACTTCCGCCTCGAAAGCGGAATCGAGCAGAAAGTTCAACTTGTGGCTACTTCCATTGATGCCTTCTTTCTTAAAGGAGCTGTCATCACCTCCGATACAACGTTCACCGCACGCAGGCCCATTGTCGTATACGACAGCCTTGTTGTAGCTCCTGGCGCTACGCTGACACTGGAAGCCAACACGCAGCTTCTGTTTCATCAGGAAGCCGGAATGGTGATCAAAGGTTGTCTCATTGCCAACGGCTCCATAGGCAATCCCGTTATCTTCAGGACTGACCGTACCGACCACATCTTCGACTATCTGCCTTACGACCGCCTGCCATCGCGATGGGAAGGCTTGCGCTTCACGGCTGAGAGCATGGGAAATATGCTGAAAGGCGTGGACATTCACGGAGGCAACTACGGGGTCATTTGCGACAGCACCGGCACAGACGAGCTCAAACTCACCATCGCAGACAGCCGCATACATGACCTTGGCGGCGATGGTTTCAAAGAAACCGACTGCCAATGTATCGTTCAAAACAGCGAGATAAGCAACACTCTCGGACATTGCGTCTGGCTCATTGGAGGAAAATGCAGATTCTCGTATTGTACATTAGCTCAGTTTTATCCCCTCAGTGCCAATCGAGGCGACGCTTTGCACTTGGGCAATTCCTACGAAACAGTTTATCATCCGTTGGTTGAAGCCACTTTTGAGGACTGTGTAGTAACGGGATATGCCGAAGATGTGGTCATGGGAGAATGGATTGATGCCGACAAACTTTCAAACGACGAACAGCAACAAATAGGTTCCGTTCAAGAGGAGTTTGTGTTTAATCATTGCTTACTTGCCACGGAGATACCAACGGATTCTGAATTAGCAGCTCGCTTCATCAGCTGTGTTTACGACGATCCGGAAGCCGACATCCATCGCGAAAAGAACTTCAATTTAATTGATGCCCACGCTCTACTCTATGATTTCACCCCCGTAGAGAAGTCGCCCATTCGCAACATGGCTAATCCATCGACTCGCGAAAACTATCCCTTTGACCTACGAGGAAGAAGCCGAATGACTGATGAATTGCCCGATGCCGGATGTTATGAATATATTGCAGATGCAAAAGATGAACAATAAACAGCAATCACCTTCAACAATCCGGTTCACCGACTTGTTCATCGACTTCGACGACACGCTCTACGACACGCATGGAAACGCACAAATAGCACTGCAAGAGCTGTTCGATCAGATGGAGTTTGGACGTTGGTTTGCACAACCGGCAGTATTCTTCGACGAATATTGGAAAGCCAACATCGACTTGTGGACGCGTTACTCACGGGGAGAAATCACGCGTGAATACCTTATCATTGAGCGTTTTCGTAAACCCTTAAGCTTCGGGAACGGCTGTGATCCTGACGAAGACTTATGCAGAGCCGTGGGCGACAAATTCCTTGAGCTGTGTGCCGACAAGCCTGGAGTGGTCGACGGAGCACACCAGCTTATGGAATATCTGAAAGCCAAAGGCTACAAGATGCACATGTGCAGTAATGGCTTCCACGAAGTGCAATACCGAAAGCTAAAAGCATCACGTCTGTACGACTTTTTCGACAATATCATCCTGAGCGAAGATGCCGGAAGCAACAAGCCCTCAGCCCAATTCTTTGATTACGCGTTCAAAGTCACAAACGCCAATCCGGCTACGACTTTAATGATTGGCGACAATTTCCAAACCGACATTCTCGGGGCTAAACGTGCGGGCATCGCTACGGCGTTTTTCAATCGTTTTCCTGATTATCCACCACCAGAAGCCGTTGATTTTGAGGTTCACAGCCTACTGGAACTGACAACGATCTTATGAAAAAAGGATAAAAAAAACGGGCTCCAATCGCACGATTGGAGCCCGTTTCAATTTATTCTGTTGTAGAATTACTTCTTTCCTGCTTTCCAGAAATCTTCCTCAGCCTTGAGTTCAGCCTGCTGCTTGTCGTAAGCAGCTTTCTGGGCAGCATACTCAGCGTTGTGGCGCTCGACGGTGAGGATGTTGTTCTTCAAGCGTTGAGCCTGACCAGCAAGCGTGATGTCTGCTGCAGCTGCCTTGTCGCAATAAGCTTTTGCTTCAGCATAGTTCTTTGCCTTGGTTGCTATGTTAGCACGCTGCATATAGCACTTTCCGACCAGATCCGAGTTGTATTGTGCAGCCTTGTCAAGATAAGCATAGGCACTCTTGAAGTCGCCGCTCTTACGCATGGCAGCTGCAACGCGCAAGGCGATATTACCTTTCTGTGTATCGCTTTGGCAAAGCTCAATAGCCTTATTGTAGAATTCAACGCTCTTAGCGGTCTGGCCATCCTTGTAATACTTCTGAGCCGTACCGATAGCCGATTCGTAAGAAGGCTCGATATTGAAAGCATATTCAGCAGCCTTATAGTAAACGGGAGCATCATCGCAGTCGTTTGCAGCCATAAGGGTAAGAGCACTCTTCAGATAAGCAAGGTTGTTTTTATTGGCCTCAATCTTAGGAGTGAAGATGGCGATAATCTGATCGCGATCAGCAGCCTTGGATTCAGCGAAAAGACCTTCAATAGTGTTAAGAGGAGCATCGTACTTGGCAACTATTTTCTGAGCCTTCACGCTATCGGGTTCCTCTTTTGCAAGCTGCAACATCTTGTCGCAAACATCCTTGCTTTCGAGGTAGTCCTGAAGGAACTGCTCGCGGAAACCGTTGTTGTCAGCCTGATACTTGGCGTAGCTTACACGGAAGAAAGCATCAAGAACGAAGCCCTCGACCTCTCGGCCACCTTGCTCATTAATCTTATTGATACCATCCTTGAACATGGTATAAGCTTTATCAAGCGTATACTCTGCATCGCATGTAGGGCCATAGGCTGCGTAGTCATAAGCCTTGCGGGCGAGGACATCACCCTCGGTGGCACGACGGTCAACACGTGTGAATGAGTTTAAACCCTCAAGGTTCTTTACACGTGTGTCATAGACATTCATGAGTTCCTTGAAATAAGCTTGTTTCTTGGCCGTATCGGTCTCGCCTTGAATCAGCATTGCCAACATGTAAGCGCCATTGGTATATATACCCATTTGTGAGAAGGGAGCCTTTTCAAAAACAGGTTTCCATACTTCATAGGCCTCAGTCCAGTTGTTGCTGCTGATGGCGGTCTGGAACATACTCAGGTTCTGACGTGTGCGCAGGCTATCTTCACCTGTACCGATACGGTCATACCATGCTGTACCTTCATACTGTGCAAAAGACGTTGCAGAGAGCGACGCCAAGACTATGGAAGCAAAAATCTTGTTCAGTTTCATAATAACTATTCATTAATTATGTTGATATTCCGTTAATTAGCTGAGCAGAAAGGCGAAGTGTAGGTTTGTTAGGGTAACGATGTACACTGCAATCACTTGTGCTCATTCACTTTGTTTTTCTTTTAGACGTTAAGCTCATTTAATGGTTTAAGTCCGATATACTCATATATAAAGTTTTTTCCTTTGGGCGAAGGAAGCTGACTTCGTTGGTCAATATCCTCTCGCGAACGGATGTAATTGGCTAAGCGGTTGTAGCAATCCATTGGACTCCACGCTTTTGTGAGTGCCGAGAAGGATGTGTCCACGTAATCGTATCTGTCTGCCTCGGGGAAATACACGATACGTTTGAAGTTAATGGTTCCTTCGTACCAGCCCGGCATTTCATCATTCAATCGCCTACTGACGAGGTCCTTGGGCCTAAACACATGTTCCCGATCTTCGACCTGTGCGTCGGACTGATGTTTTCCATTAGCCTTAAACTCATCAATCGAAGTGGCTGTCGTTTTTATGACAATAAAATAAATGCGCGGACGCACTTTGTAACGTTTGGGGTAAACGACGTCGCTGTCGACATATTTGCGGAAATCTGCCTCGAATTCAGGCGTGAGATTGAAACCCTGAAAAGAAGCGATAAAAGCCAAAGCATCGTCGATACTGGTAACGACACGTTCATCATCAAAAAAGCGTATATACAGATTCATCTACATTCTTTTTAATAATCGGGCGCAAAGGTACAAAACTTATGTGATTTGCCCCTCTTTTTTACCTTTTTTATTAGTAATGCCACCCTCTCTTTTAGTTTTTTTTAAGGTTCAACAAAAAAAATTTGGCTTGTCTGAGAAAATAAGCTACTTTTGCGGATATTACATTAGTTAACATAGTATAGTCCTTCATAATCGTTATTCAAAGATGAAATATCTCTCCAATGGCATTCTCGAAATATCCGTATCGGAGATGGGAGCCGAGCTTCAGAGCTTGCGCCGCGTAGCTTCTCCTCGTGAATATCTTTGGCAGGGTGACGGCACGTATTGGGACCGACGCTCGCCGATTCTCTTTCCGATTGTAGGCAAGGTGTGGAACAACACTTTGCGCATAGATGAAAAGACTTTTACTCTGACTCAACATGGGTTTGCAAGGGATATGCCTTTCAGCTGTGACGTCGAAGAAGACAGACATCTTTCATTCTCGATGCACTATACCCCCTCCGACGATTCAACTCTTTGGCCTCATCCTTTTAAACTATCTATCGACTACACCCTGTTGCGTAATGTGCTAACCGTTGCCTTCACGGTCAACAACCTTGGACAAAGCCCCATGCTTTTTCAGTTAGGTGCACATCCGGGATTCAACTACCCTCGCTACTCGCCAACGGACAATATTCATGGTTTCCTTTCGTTCGATGCTTCGACACCTCTTCAAAGCACAGCCATAGCTCCCGGTGGATATGCCGACACAAAAACTTTTGATATAGAGATTCCACAGGATGGTCTTCTGCCTCTAACCAACGAATCGTTCCTCTGCGACACTATTCTTGAGTCAACAGGCAGGATTCATCGAGTAACTCTTCACGACAAGGACGGCCGTCCCATCATTACCGTAAAACATGCCATGCCCATCACCGCCATTTGGTCACCCTGTGGAGGTCAGGCTCCGTTCGTATGTATTGAGCCATGGCACGGTTGTTGCGACCCCGTAGGTTTCGACCTTGACATCCGTCACAAGCCGTTCGTGGATCAAGTGTTGCCTACGTCTACGTGGCAGACTCAATACCAAATAATTGTTGAATGACCTTATCTGTCCTCCTTCCAGTCTACAACTGCAACGCTTACGAGCTCGTCTGTAGTATTCATCGGCTTATCATACAAGAGCAAATTGATGGCGAGATAATCATAGCAGACGACTGTTCTCCTGAACCTCAGCTGTGGCTTTCTCGTGTTGAAGCGTTGTCCCATGTTGTATGCTGGCATGCTCCTCAGAATCTTGGCCGTGCAGCTATCCGCAACCGTCTTGCCAACATGGCTCATGGTACATGGCTTTGGTTTTTAGATGCTGATACGGCATTGAGTGAAGGCTTTTCGTTTAGCAAATATCTTGTCAGTGGGAAACAAGCCCCCGTGCTTTGTGGTGGCATCATGCCCCCAGCCAAACAACCTCTTGGGGCCTCACTCCGCTACAGATACGAACGCGCCGACGCTATTCGCCGTACAGCCGAGTACAGGAATCAATCACCTTATCGCCAAATATCTACTTGTAATTTATGGGTAAGAGCGGATGTTTTCGCCCAAATCATGTTTGATGAAAACATCAAGCAATACGGGCACGAAGACACGCTGTTCGGTATCCAGCTGGAAGCGCATCATATCCCTATCTTCCATATCGACAACCCAGTTATTCATCTCGGCCTCGAAAGCAATGCCATCTTCCTGCGAAAAACAGAAACAGCCCTTGGCACACTTCATGAGTTCGAAGATCAACTTCGAGGCTACAGCCGGCTCTTGGAGTTGGCTGATACATTCCGACGGCTACATCTGTCATGGCTTGTCAGGGCATCCTTCAAAGCGATCTCCCCTCTTCTACGTCGCAATCTGCTGGGGAACAGCCCTTCGCTAACGGCTTTTGCAGCTTATAAAATAGGCTATTACCTCAGTCTTTAAATCTGTCGCCCCAGAGCTGTCGCATTCGTTCGGCCATCTTTGTCTCGTGAGCATTCTCCTGAGGATGCCAGAACCGCTCGTTGATGCCTTCAGGCAAATAATGTTGATCTACAAAATGCCCTTCGAAATCGTGAGCATACTTATAACCATCCCCATATCCCAGCTCTTTCATGAGCCCCGTAGGGGCATTTCTTAAATAGAGCGGTACGGGTGCGTTTCCAGTGCTACGTACATAAGACAATGCTTGATCGACAGCGAGATAAGCCGAATTGCTCTTGGGTGATGTGGCGAGATATACCGTTGCTTCGGAGAGTACGATTCTGGCCTCGGGCCAACCAATCTTATGCACCGTGTCGAAAGCCGCATTGGCTAAAAGCAGAGCGTTAGGGTTGGCCAGACCAATATCCTCAGCTGCCAAGATCACCAACCTGCGAGCAATGAACTCGGGATCCTCACCACCTTCTATCATTCGTGCAAGCCAATAGACTGCAGCATCTGGATCGCTGCCTCGGACACTTTTTATAAAAGCCGAAATAATATCGTAGTGCATTTCGCCCCCTTTATCGTAGGCCAAGGGATTCTGCTGAAGTCGTTGAGCTACGAGCTCGTCGGTTATCTCGATGTGTTCATCTTCAGCCCCTGTTTCGGTAACGAGCTCAATGATATTCAACAATTTGCGTGCATCACCGCCACTGAATCTGAGCAGTGCCTGCGTCTCTTTGAGCTCAATGTGCTTACGCTTTAATTCCACATCTGTCTGAATTGCTCGTAGCGCCAGACTCAGAAGATCTTCTTTGCCTAAAGGTTTCAGCACGTAAACGGCACAGCGTGAAAGTAGAGGACGGATTACCTCAAACGATGGATTCTCTGTGGTTGCGCCTATGAGGGTGACAACACCTTGCTCCACGGCTCCAAGCAAAGAATCTTGTTGCGACTTGGAGAATCGGTGAATTTCATCAATGAAAAGGATGGGGCTTTTCTGGTCAAAAAAGCGCCCTCCTTTTGCCCTGTCTATTACTTCGCGCACCTCTTTCACACCACTTGTCACCGCAGACAGTGTATAGAAAGGAGTCTCGAGCGTATGGGCTATTATCTGTGCTAAGGTTGTCTTGCCTACACCTGGAGGTCCCCAGAGTATAAACGAGCTGATACGGCCGCTCTCAAGCATACGCCTGAGAACGCCTTCTTGCCCTACTAAATGTTCCTGTCCGATATAACCGTCCAAGGTGGTCGGACGCATTCTCTCTGCTAACGGTTTCATGGCTGCAAAAATACATTTATTTAGTTATACGCCCAAATAACGCCGGGAAAATTGAGATTTGACAATCGAAAAAAGGAGAATAAGTTGGAATGATAATAAATTAAAGTGACTGACTGAGATGAAGAAAAGAACAAGGATATGCGAAGATTGTAAATCCGTCCTGTATGTTGCCTTTGCACGGCAAGCCTCAAAACCTCACAATCGCTCAACCACTTTATTATAAGACTGGCGTGTGAAGATGAAAAAAACGGCCATACCTATGAGCTGCGAAAGGGCAACCATCCAAAAGGCTGCCTCGTAGCTCATTAGCTCGCTTACAAAACCGCCCAAGAGCACGCCGAGTCCTATACCGACATCCCATGAGATAAGCAGAGTTGAATTAGCCGTACCTCGTTCGTTATGATGAGCCATAGAGATAATCATATTCTGAAATGCAGGCCACATGTGTCCGTTGCCCAGTCCGAGCAGTAATGCGGAGGCGTAATAACCGAATTCGTTAGTGCAAAGGACGAAGATGAGATAGGCGAAACACGAGATGATGACGCCCTCGCCTGCATTCCACAACAGCCGACCTTCGCGCAGAGCCTTTGCTCCTTGCAAACGCGACGCTATAAGTCCCGCAGAGAGCAGCAGAAACCACGTGCCTGTGCCGCCTGTAATACCCATTACTTCTTTACTGTAAATGGCCAGATAGTTGCTCATAACACCGAAACACAAGCCAAAGAACACCATGTTCAACGCCAAAAGCCACCCACGAACGAGGAAGAAACGGTCAAATGAAAGCACCTTCCCATAAGAAGGGCCTTCGGCATTCATCGTTCCACTTTCAGTCTTCATTTTTCCTACATTCCGTTTCTCAATATTCACTCCGGCATCCACAGCCATTCCAAGACCAGCAATGAGCAAGGCCAACCAAAACAACAGCTCGAAATTGTCGGTCAATCTGTAGAGGTAAATAGCCACGGTTGGAGCTATAGCCATTGCCAGATTATTAGAAAGACCATAGTAGCCGATACCTTCGTTACGCCGCGAGGATGGCAGCACATCTATGGCTACCGTGGAGTTTGCCACGGTGAGGGCACCGAAAGGAGCACCATGAAGCGTTCTCACAATGGTAAACAGCAGCAACGAAGAGGCTACCAAGTAGCCTCCGAAAAAGATGAAGAAGAAAAAGAAGCATACCATGAGTACCCGTTTTCGAGGAAACGAATCAACAAGGAAGCCACTGAACGGACGTGCCATCAGCGCTGTAAGAGTGTAGCCACTCAACACCAGTCCGACGACATCCTTGGTGGCTTCGAAGCGTTCTACAAGATATAGAGGTAACAACGGCGTGAGCAGGTAAAAAGCGAAAAACAAGGAGAAATTCGCAATCATCACCCTGCAATAGTTGGTATTCCAAAGCCGCTCAGTGTTTTCTTTAGACATGTCTTAATAAAAAATAGGATTAAAAGAACGCAAGCCATGCTTGCTTGGGAATTAGTGATTCAACTTCACTATGAAAATATTCCACAGAGACTTTCAGGCAACTGCAAATGGACTTAGCCTTTTACACTATCTATCGAGATTTCTTCATACGACCCACGAAGACTCCTGCAAGTCCTTTACCAAATTAACATCGGCTGGCAGCCATTCGACGGAAAACAGTTCATTCCGTGCAAGCCATCGTGCATTCTGATGTTCGAGAAGCGTTGGTTGGGGCCCTGCAAGAGTACAAAAGAAACAATGCAGACTGACGTCAAAGGCTTGACGTGCTCGTGGACCATCAGGAATGGCTTCATAATGGTAATTGATTACCCGAAAGAGGGAGCCTACATTAACCTTTGTAGCAAGTTCTTCGCAAATCTCTCGTTGAAGTGCTTGCTGCAGGGACTCTTGGGGCTCCACTTTTCCTCCTGGGAACTCCCAATAGCCACGCATTGATCCATGGACTCGTTGGGTGGCAAGGATGCGGTTTTCGTTGACAATGATAGCTGCGACAACTTTCATATTGATGCGTAGGAATCGGATGCACAAGGATTTAACAAAATTATCTCGACTGAGCAGACAGGCTGCTTGATAGCAAACTGATTACCTTTAAGAGCTTAAATCGAGGGGATATTCCGAAAGGCGCCACAAAGTTAAGCACTTATTTTGGGATTGCATGTGCACATAATACTTTTTCTTCACAAACGAATGGATTCAGTAATATGATAATCACTCTTGACGATGGAACATAACAGCTACACAACATTTGCTTCACATCGTCTTTGGTAACTTTCACCTTTCTATTACAGTTCACTTTTTCATTTTTCAGTTTGATATGACAAGGTTCTCTTGATTGAAAAATACTCAAAAAAAGCCCCGCCACGTCATCACGACGCAGCGGGGCTTGCAATACCTATAGGTCTTTTGTTTACTCGCTCGGCTTTCTTGGCAAGCAAAGCAACCAAAGTCGAGCGGCCGCTTGGCTCTGCCAAGAACTGCTTTATTGAAATCAAGTAATCTTTATTTCTTCTTGGGATTCTTATTGAAGTGCCAGGCGGCGTGGAGCATGACGTAGTGTGGGAGCGACTGGTACCACGTGATGGTGCGCCCCTGCGCGTTGACGTCATAGTCGATGGGTGAGAGCTGGTGCAGCAGGTCGAAGGCTTCAAGGCGAAGGATGAGTTTGCCTTTCAGGAAAGACTGACTGAGGGATGCGTTCACGACGAAATCGTGGCGATTGAGGTCGGCCGCGCCATAGCCTCGGCGATTGAACATAGTGGCATCGGCAGCGAGGGTGAGACCTCCGACCTTGGTGCCGCAGAGAGCGGGCGTGGTATAGCTGGCTTCGAGGCCATATTGGAAGTCGAGGACAGCCTCAACGGTACCGCCGCTCCATGGGGAGAGATCAGTGTTAACCAGCTCTGAATTGGGGTTGAAGCTCTTTCGCCAATTGATATAACCTACGGCGCGGACGTTAAGTTTCTTGTAGTTATAGCGGATGTTGCCCCCGCTGTTGAGGGTGAGGGGGTTCACGGTGTTGACGCGACTTTCGAGGAGAGAGGAGGGAGAGAGGGAGGAAGAGGGTTGCGACATAGTCGTAACAGACGGGACGGTGGAGGAAGAGGAGGCATCGGTGAGCATTGCGTAGTCTTTGGAGTGGTCGAAATCTGCTCCAGCATTGACGTGCCAGGTCCAATATCGCTTCTCGTCGATAGTGCGGTCGGTGCCGAATTCGGCGTGGGCGCGATAGGCTCCGCTGACGTTCATCGGTCGGTAGGTGCTGACGCCGGTGACGGGGTCGTAGGTGAAGGACTGTGCGATGTCGCGGTGGTGGTAGAAGAAGTTGCCGGCGAGGTTGTAGGATGCATTCTTCGGTCCGGTCGAGTCGTAGTAGCTGAATCCTAAGGAGGTCATGGCCTTGGGCTTCAGGTCGGGATTGCACAGCTTGACGACGAGGGGCTTTCTGTCATCGCGGAAGTTGATACGGTCGAGCAGGAGAGTGCGTTCTTGCTCGAAGCGGATGTTGCCATTGATGCTGCGCCGTCCGCCCTTCCAGACGTTGCGGAAGCGGAAGGTGGCCTTCGGGAGAAAGACGGTCTGGCGGGCCAGCGTGTCGAGCGAGCCGCGCTGAT